>Ga0187894_10000551_pt1 | contig 50708 bp, 56 predicted proteins | sample GBC1701081metaG_FD_136650 | JGI IMG/M metagenome (GOLD analysis project Ga0187894, IMG submission 136650) | White microbial mat communities from a lava cave in the Kipuka Kanohina Cave System on the Island of Hawaii, USA - GBC170108-1 metaG ... | reverse complement strand
GCTCATGACAGCGTCTCCACCACATCGAACATGCCCATCCAGCCGAGCTCGGTGAATTCCGATTGATGCGCATGGAACATATAGAGGCCCGGCTCATGCTCGGCATGGGCGCCGAAGGTGAATTCGAGAATGCCGCGCTGCGCCTGGCATTGCATGATGACATCGACGGTCTTGAGCGTCGGCGTCAGCGTCGTGCCCTGGTCGTAATAGTCGAAGAAATTGCCGTGCAGATGGAAGGAGTTTATCGGATCGAACTCGGTCACATTGACCAGATAGATGCGCACCGGACGGCTGCGCACCAACTTAATCGGCTGCTTGGCATAGCAATGGGCGATGGTGTTGCAGGCATAGAACTCGTTCTCGCCGTCGAAATTCGTGTCGAAGGCGTTCATCACCATGGCCATTTCCTGCCATTGCGCGTTCTCAGGGCTGCCGAGGAGGCGCGAGGCGGCAACGGCTGCCGCTTCCGGATGCTGGGCGGGATCGGGATCGATGACGAAGAGACCATACATGCCCTTATGGATATGGCGGGCGAGCGGCAGCGCATGGCAATGATAGAGATGGCAGCCGAAGGGGCGCGCCTCGAATTCATAGACGAACTCGCCGCCGGGCGGCACCAGACCGGCGCCCGGGATCCCGTCCATGCGGGCCGGATGAAAGCCGTGGAAATGCATCGAATGCGGATGCGAGCCGAAATTCTTGAAGACGATGCGCACCCTGTCGCCTTCGGTGGCGCGCAAGGCAGGCCCGGGCACGCGCCCGTTGAAAGTCCAGGCGGGGAACATCACGCCCGGCGCGATCTCGATCTCCTTGTCTTCAGCGGTCACCTGGAAAGTGCGCAGCCGGCGACCGTCGGGGAGCGTCGAGACTTCGCCTGTTTCCCATTGCGTGAGCATGGCGGTCGGATCGAAGCCGTTGCGGGCATAGTCGACATCGCCGACGGTGATCATCTCGCCATGGGCGCCCATGTGGCCGCCGCCTTCATAAGACTGGCTGCCGGCCGCCGGCATCTGATGGCCTTGATGCGGTGAGGGCGCCTGCTCGGCCTGGCTCAACGCGCCGCGCCCGCCGAAAGCCGCCGCACCTGCCGCGAGGAGGCCTGCGCCGATGAATCCGCGACGTTTGAGATCGAAAGGAAGCCAGCTTGCCATGGTCAATCCCTGTAAGGTCAGTCCTCTTAGCCCCTACGAACAATAAGAGCATAAGGGAGACATCTTAGCAATGGCTATATTTTGATATAATCACCAGAATATCGTATAGCTCCGGCTATGATCTTTCCTGATGGATTTTACTTATAATGAAGACCACTAAAGCCCGCCGCCTCCCCGAAAGCTTGCTGGTCGATGCCGACACCCATGTGGAGAGCTTTCGCCAGACCCGCCACAACCGGCGCACCGAGCTGGTCGAGGACTATGTCGAGCTGATCGCCGATCTCATCGCCGCTCGCGGCGAGGCGCGCCAGGTCGATATCGCCCAGAGGCTGGGCGTGGCGCAACCGACGGTGGCGAAGATGCTGAAGCGGCTCTCGGCCGAAGGGCTCATCCAGCAGCGGCCCTATCGCGGCGTGTTCCTCACCGACGTGGGCACGAGTCTCGCCGAGAAGAGCCGCGAGCGCCATCAGATCGTCGAAAACTTCCTTTGCGCCTTGGGAATCAGCGCCGAGACGGCGCGCGTCGATGCCGAGGGCATCGAGCATCATGTCAGCCTCGAAACCCTGAACGCCTTCAAGGCTTTTCTGCAGAAGCGGTGAGTTGCAAAGCCTGCCTGATCGCCAGAGTTACCAGACGAACGGGATGAGCCGCCAGCGCACCCGCTTGGCGTAATCGTCATATCCCTTGAGCTCGGCACCGAGCGCCTGTTCCTCATGCACGGCGCGCCAGGCAATGCCGAGGATGAAGACGACCGCCAAGATGAGTCCGAGCGGAGATCCGAGCAGCAAGGGAATGCCGATGAGCAGGAACAAGGAGCTCGCATACATCGGATGGCGGACGATGGCATAAGGCCCGCTGTCGATGACCTGCTGGTCCTTCTGGATCTTCACCACCGGCGCGGCGAAGCTGTTTTCGCGGAACGTCCACCATGTGCCGGCGCCGTTGATAAGGATGGCCAGCGCGCCCACTGCTTGCAGCCAGGCCGGTATTGCCGCGAAGCCGGTGCGCGCGGCATCGAAACCCATGAAGGCCGTCCAGGCGAGAAAAGCGAGCACGAAGAGCGTCAGCCACACGCGGTCCCAGGATTTCTGCTCGCGCTGCCAGGGTGAGGCCATGCGCTCGCGCAACAATCGCGGATCGCGCTTGCTGAGCCAAAGGATCATGGCCAGGCCGCCGAGAGCGTAGAGTGCGAGGAGAACCCAGGCGCCCGGATAGTCGAGCGTGCCGGCCGGCCAGAAGATCAGGACGCCGAGCAGCACGGTCCACAGAACAAGTTGAAGCAGGATGCGAAACATGAGGGTGGACGGTTCACTGTTCGAAAGCTTCGGTGAGCATGCCGGGTCGGGCTGCACCGGGCAATGTGCCCGATCGGCTCAGACACCAGGGCGGTTATAAACGCTGAAATACCGGGGAAAGTTCCAAAATTTGCGAAATACATTTCTGCCGGCCGCTGGCTTGACAATGAGGTGTACGCCTTCGCCAAGTCGCCGGCGGCCGATCTCATCGATCGCGGCATCATCGCGCCGACCTTCGTGTTTCTCGCTGCACCGAGCTGTTCCAGCTACATCACCGGAGAAGTTCTGCCGATCATCGGCGGCTATTGAAGAAGCTCGCCGGATATACGCGAACGGTGAAAAAAAACCGCCGGCTCTGCGGCCGGCGGTAGGAACGGCAAAAGAGCCGCTTCACATATCGCGTTTCTTCTCTTCATCCTTGTCCGGCTGGCGGTCCGGTTCCTGCTGCTGTTGCTGTCCGGGATTGCGGGTGCCGCCGCCTTGCTGATCCTGGCCTGGGCGCTTCGTCTGGTCGCCCTGTTGCTGCTGGCCGGGTTGGTTCTGTCCACCCTGCTGGGTATTCTTCTCGTGCTCACGATTCATAGCGAAGATCTCCTCGAACGCCTTGATTGGCGTCGCCTCGTCAACGCGACCCTGTGACGTTGGTTCCTGTTTTCGGCGCCATCGTCTGCCACGTATGTGGAACAATGGGTTCCCGGCTCCGTTGAGCCCTTGGAGGTAACGATCATGGATTTGGTTTCGATCCTCGTTTTTCTGCTCATCGGCGCCATTGCGGGCTGGCTTGCCGGCCTGATCGTCAGGGGCGGCGGCTTCGGCCTCATCGGCGATATCGTGGTCGGCATCATCGGCGCCTTCATTGCCGGCCTGCTATTGCCGCGCATCGGTGTCAGCCTGGGCGGCGGCGTGCTCGGCGCCATTCTCGGCGCCACAATCGGCGCGGTGATCCTGCTGCTGATCGTGCGCGTGGTGAAACGCGCTTAAGCACGCTGCGTCTGGGTGACGGCGATGTCCATGAGCCGCCTGTCGGCCTGATCGAGCACCGCTCATGGAGGAGGGGGAACATGGCGGCCACTGAAGGCCTTGAGCTTGGGCGAGGGATAGCGGCTTCGAGGCCACAGCAGACGGAACGCCGTCGCGCTTCAATGACCACTTGTTAACCGCATCTTTTAAGAATAGTGACACTATGGGACGGACGATTGAGGGCTTGGCTCAATGATCCGCTCGACTGCTGCTCATTTTCGACATGCTGTGGCCCGGCCTGGGCTTGCGGGCGCTTCCCTGCAGTCGTTGCGTAACCTCATGATCGGCCTGACTATTTTCTTTGGTCATCTCGGTTTGAATGCCGTCCCCGCGGGGGCCGCGGAAATAGTGACTCTGACGCCGAAAGACGGTCCGGCGGTGGTTCTGGTGAAGGGCGAGCTTTCGCCGAGCGACGCGCCTCGATTTGCGCGCGAGACGGACGACATCAAGGAAGCGGTCGTCCTCTTGGAAAGTCCGGGCGGCACGATGTTTGCCGGGCTGAGCATTGGCAAGACAATCCGCCGCAAGGGTTTCGACACGGCCGTGCCGTCGTCGGTGGCATGCGTCTCGGCTTGCGCCTTGGCCTGGCTCGGCGGCAGCGAGCGCTTCATGGCGGAGAACGCCCGTATTGGTTTTCATGCCGCCTATTTCATGAAAACCGGCAGGCCGCGCAAGAGCGCGGCGGCGGAAGCGGTGGTCGTGGACTACCTGCAGCAGCTTCAACTGCCGCCACGTGCGATCAGCTACATCACCAGTTCTCCGCCGCAGGGACTATATCTGTTGACCATGGGCCGGGCGCGCGATCTGGGGGTCGAGGTCAGTCCTTATGGAGCGGATGAGATTGTTACCGGCAGCGTCGATGAGATGCCGGCCGGGACGGCGCCGGTGATCAAGCGCCTGCCGCAGGTCGATCTCTACGGTCGCAATTTTCCCGACATGCCGATCAAGACCGACAGCGCGGATGAATGCGAGGCGCAATGCACGGCCACGGACGACTGCGCCGCCTTCACGTTCAATACCGCTCGTTCGGCGTGTTTCCTCAAGGCCGGCGCCGAGATCGCGATCAGCCATCCGGCCACGATCTCGGGACTTCGCGGCGGCCTCGGGAAGAGCATCCGCCGGACACGCATGACGATCCAGGAAGCGACCGATTATCCCGGCAATGATATCGACCGGCAGGAGGCGACGACCTTCGAAGCCTGTCTCATATCCTGCAGCGAGACCAGGACCTGCAAGGCCTTCACCTATGTCGTCCGCCGCCATGAATGCTGGCTCAAGAACGGCACCGGCTCGGCCGAGCGGCGCGACGGGCTGGTGTCCGGCGTGAAATAGGGACGAACACGCGAATGCAGCACCGGAAGAGAGTCGGGAGAGACCGCCCGTGAGGCTGCATTATACGCCGGGTTCTCCATTCGCCCGGATCATCCGGGTGCTGGTGCGGGAGCTTGCCCTTGATTGCGAGGAAATGGAGATCAAGGTATTTCCGCCTTCGAACGACTATTTCGCCATCAATCCCCTGGGACAAGTGCCGGCGCTCGAAACGGCGGAAGGCGTCAAGTTTCCGACCCGGATCATCATCGATTTCCTCATGGCGCTGCCGCGCCGCGAGCCTCTGCCCGTGGCGCGTGCCGTGCGGCGCGAGGAAGGATGCTGGCAGGACGACCAGATGCTGGCTGTGCTGCTCGCCATGGGTGACGCGCTGGCCGCCATCAAATATCAGAACTGGGCGGGCTTGCGCCTGGGCGGAAAGAATCTCCTCGGCTTCGATCCGGCCGACCGCCATGCCGAGCGGGTAGGCCGCACGCTGGACTGGCTCGAAGGGAGGGCGGCACCGGACGGATTTCTGCCCGGTGTCCTGTCGGTCCAGGACATAGCGCTGGCGAGCTTCGTCTTGTGGACAGAGGCGCGTGGCGGCGTTCCCTGGCGTGGCCGCCCGCGGCTCGAAGCGATCGTCGCCGGTTGCGCCGGACGGCCGAGCTTCGCCGCGACTGAGCCTCAGCCCTGGCCGTGATTCATGCGGGTTATTTCCCGTTGGCCATCGAGGCGTGGCGGTGGACCATGCGCCACTCGCCCTCCTGACGATGGAACACTTCGCTGACGCGCAAGGTCATCGAAGCGGGCTCGGCGCGGCCCTTGATGGCGACGGTGGCGTGTTGCAGGCCGGCCCAGAAGCCGAAATCGCCTGAGGTGCCATAATCGTGGATCTCGAGCTCGGTAACGCTTTGGGGCCCGAACATCTGGGCGCCTTCGCGATAGGCCTTCAGCACCGCCTCGGCGCCCTCGACGATATCGCCGCCTGGATCGAAGAAGGTGGCGGCACCCGATGATGCGGAGAGATCGGTGACGGGACGGGCATCGCCTTTGACATAGGCGAGCGCCGCCTCACGACGCTTTTCCAGGAATTCTTCGAAAGTCAAATCCATTTGGGTCCAGTTCATGCTTACAGACCGGCAACGCCCGTAAGGGAGTTTCGTTGCACGTGCCTGTCCATCGTCAGGACGGGCGTGCGCCTTCGCGGGCGAAGGCCTCGATGAGTGGTGCATAACCTGCGAGATCGGGCTGCGTGGCGAAACTGTGCTTCGCCGGTGTCGTCGCCCAAGGCAATTTTTCCGCCGTATAGGTCTCGACATAGGGCACATACCAATCGTGCCTGTCGAGCATGGTGGCGCGCACATTGACGAAGAAGTCGAGGCCATGGGCGTGGGTAAACATCCAGTTCTTGCAATGTGGACAATAGAGCTGCCGGTTGGGCCCGTGCCGGCCGCCGACCGCCGTGTCGCCTTGCGTGACGGCAAAACCTTCACTCGGCACGGCGATGGTCAGGGAATAGGCGCTGGCGCTCAGCTTCTGGCAGCCGGCGCAATGGCAAGCCATGGTGAGGAGCGGCGGCGCGCTGATGCGGAACCTGATCTGGCCGCACAGGCACCCGCCGTCCCAGGGCAGTTTCCAATCGTTCATCTTCGCTCTCCTGATTCTTTTCAATGCGCGACGGCGAGGCTCCTTTCGATCGCCAGAGCGAGCCTGTCGAATCCCATTTCCGTGCCTTGGCTGCGTCCCTTGGCATCGGCCGCGTCCAGAAAGGCGGCCTGCTCGGTATAGGTCATTTTCGTTTTGCCGCGCTGGCCGATGAATTCGACGGTGGCGAGTGCCGCCGACTTTTGCACGGCGTCGGTATTCATCGCATAGGCATAGATGATCTGCTTGCCCGGCACGACGTCGAGATAGTGGGCGCGATACCCATGCTCGACGCCCTCCGGCGTGCGCCAGCGGACCTTTTCCAGGCCGCCGATGCGCGCATCGAATATGTCCTCGATCACCGTCCAGTCCGGATGGCAGCTCGTCCATTGCCGCTTGCGCTCGTGCTCCGACCAGAAGCGGAAGGCATGCGCCGGGCTTCCCGGCAGATCGCGTTCGATCACGAAGGTCGTATGGCTGACGAAGACTCCCATTTTCACGCGTCCTTTTCCGGGAAATCCTGCATGGCCTGGACCAGGCGGTCGAAGGCCTTGTTCATCGCCGCTTCCCGCTGTTTCACCCATTGGCTGATGGATTTGAGGGCATTGGGCCGCATCCTATAGGTGCGCACTCGTCCCGTCTTTTCCGACAGCACGATGCCGCCTTCTTCCAGCACCTTGAGATGCTTGACGGCCGAAGGCAAGGCGATCTCGATCGGTCCGGCGAGTTCCTTTACCGATGCGGGGCCGCGCGCCAGCCGTTCCACCATCTGGCGCCGGTAGGGATCGGCGAGGGCGTGGAACAGGCGGTCGAACTGCTCAGGCTTCATCTCAGGGCTTTCCCTTTGGTCAGCCGGTCAGATAGCGCGCCGGCATGGCGTCGCGATAGGGGAACATCGAAAAGAATGGCCGCGCCTCAGCGATCACTTGGCTGACCGAGGGGCGGGCGAGCAGCCGCTCGAGATAGTGCGCGAGATGCGGATGGCGATCGCCGAAGGGATGGACGATCGAGGCATAGAAGAGAGCGGGGGCGGCGGCGCAATCGGCGAGCGTGAAATCATCGCCTGCCGCCCAGCCCTGCGACGACACCTGCTCTTCGATCATCGCATAGGCGGTGGTGAGCGTCGCGCGTGCCTCCGCGACGCCATAGGCGTCGGATTGGCCTTCCGGCCGGATGCGGTCGGTGACGATCTTGCCCATCGGCGTGTTGACATAGAGATCGAAGAAGCGGTCCCACAGACGTGTCTCCAACCGCGCGGCCGCATCTCTGGGCAGGAGAACGGAGTAGCCCGGATAGTTCTCCTGTAGATATTCGATGATGATGCTGGTTTCGGGAATGACGCGCATCGTCCTGTCGTCGAACAGCACCGGTATCTTGCCGACCGGCCAGCGTTCGAGATGAGCTTGCGCCGAGCCCGGATCGTTGAAATCGACGGTCTCGGCGCGGAAGGGCGTTCCGTTCTCATAAAATGCGATCAGCACCTTGTGACAGAACGAGGCGAGGGGATGGATATAGAGGGTCAGCGACATGCTAGGCACCAGATAGTTTCCAATTCTGGAAACTATATCAATCTATGTTGGCATCGCAAGAGAATAGTTTCCGAAATTGGAAACTATCTGATCTTCGTCAGAGGAGCGCGGAGAAGGCCGCTTGAAATGCAGACGTTATGCTGTAGTTTTGCGAGAGGAGAAACCGATGACCAATGACCCCAGTCGCCGGAATCAGCTGGATGAGTATGAACGGATGGTCCTGAGCGGCGCAGACCGGCAAGCCTTTCTTGATGCCCTGACGAATCCGCCTGAACCGCCCGAGAGGCTTATCGCGGTTCTTCGCCGTCACCTCGAACTGATCAGCTGAGGATTGAGACCGCTCATCGATGCCGGCCTCCATCTCGAAGAGGTTCAAGCACTCTCGATTATCGCCCAGAGCCAGGCCGATAGATAGAGACCGATGGCGAAGGCCGTGTGGGCGGCGAGGCTGAGCAGGCGGGCGCGGTTGGGCCTCGGGGTCTTGGCCGCGGCAATGCCTAAGCCGAAGGCCGGCTGCATAATCAGGAAGGGGAACAGGATCGTTCCGATACCGACAATGAGGGCCGGCAATAGTGTCGGCTGTTGCGCCCAGCCCAGGCCCCAGACGGCGAGAAGCAACAGGGCGAAGAGCACGCCGATGGCATAATGCGCGATCCATCCGATCGCCCGCTCGCCGGCGACAGGGGCGGCTGCGCCAATGCTCTGATGCGCGAAGTGGCCGCGCGGCAAATGACCGAGCCAGCGCCCGACCATGGCATAATCGAGCGACGGGATCCCGAAAACATGCCTCTGGACGATGGCCCACAGATCCATGACGAGCGTGGCGCCGATCCCGAGGGTGAGCGCACAGGCGACCAATTCCGCCAAGGACTTCTCCTCCGTGTCGAAGTTCAGGCCGCTTTGATCTTGGCGCGAAATTTCTTCAGGCTGGCCTTGCCGGCGTCGATGATGAAGCCGAAATCGGTGCCGAAGGTCATGAAGGTGAAGCCGATCTCGCGATAGATCGCGGCATAGTCCGGCGACACGACATCTATGCCCGCGGCGATCCCGTTCCGCTCGGCCGCGCGCACCACTTGCGCATAGGCCTTGCGCAATTCGGCGTCCGGCGCGGTGCTCGCAAGCCCGAGCGAGCGCGAGAGGTCGGCGGGGCCGATGAACAACGCATCGATGCCGGGCACTTGGGCGATCGCCTTGATATCGCGGATCGCCTCCTTGGTCTCGATCTGCAGCACCATCAGCGTGTCCTGGTTGGCGCGCTCGACATAGGCGCCGCCGTCGAGATAGTAGTTCGATGCGCGCCAGGCTCCCATGCCGCGCTTGCCCATCGGGGGATATTTTGCGGCGGCGATGGCTTCTGCCGCTTCCGCGGCCGAATTGATCATAGGGACCATGAGGCCCGCGACACCGCTGTCGAGCGCGGCCTTGATCAACTCGATCCTGTTCCAGGCCACGCGATAGATCACCGGCAGGTCCTGCTGGTCGGCGGCCGGCAGCAGAGCGGGCAGCGCCTGGGGTGCGATCGGCGCATGCTCGCCGTCGATGAGGAGGAAGTCCGCATCCGTCTGCGCCATCATTTCCACGACCATCGGATGGGGGATGCTCATCCACGGTCCGACGAGCGTTTCACGCGCTCTGACACGCTGAGGAAACCGGGAACGCTTGCTCATGCTGGAGGCTCCAATGATGGCGGGAGGCTCCTCGATAAAGCGAGTTGGGCGCGCTCACAATCCCAAATTCATGGCACCTGCCCTGCGTAAAGCCGATCGCTGCCGGGCAGATCGGCGCGCTCGCCGTCAATGTGGGGGCATGGGGATGAAGATCGGCGGCGTGCCGGGGAAGTTCATGCGCTTCTTGATCGCGGCATCGTCGGACCCTTGCGGCTTGAGATAGACATAGAAACGGTTGGCGCGCTCGACGAGATCATCGGTGGGCTCGCTGCTGCGGCTGATCAGCATCGGGCTCTCGATGCGCACATGCATGTAGCCCGGCATGAGCTCGGTCCAGTTGGCGATGTCGGCCTGGAAGACCACCTGGATGTCTTCGCTGCCGTCGAGCTTCACCACTCTCACGCCCGATCCGGCCGCTGTGCTCACCCCTTGCCAGGTCAGGCCGGTCTGCACGAAGACCCGCGCCGGATCGAGCATGATGTAGAGCGGGGCGGCCAGGTTCGTGTTCTGCAAAGTGAGGCGGGCGCGGTAGGACTTGCCGTCGGGCTCATAGGCGACATCGGTGAGCTCGACAAAGAGGCCGGCGAAGGCTGCATTCTCGAGCGCGCGCGCTTCCTGCCGGCGCAGCGCCAGCGCATGCTCCTGATAGGCGCCGATGGCGAAATCGGCGGCAAAGCCGGTGCCGATCAACGCCAGAAGTGCCAACACATATCGCGCTTCGAAGAGCATTGCCCCAAATCCGGTCCGGACATGCTCCCTGGCGCGCCGTGAAGGTTCTGCCTGGCTGATCCGGCTGCGCAGCTTCGTTGCGTCCGAAAATGTGGGCCGTGACGGCTCTGCCGTCTCCATCGCATCGATCGTTTGCCAGAGGCTGACGATCAGGGCATCCTTCTCGGCATTACTGAGGCTCGCGAGATCGGGAAGCGGCGGCGGACGCGTCACGTCGCGATCCTCCCATTCTCGATATGCACGACCTCCTGTGCTTCTGCGGCCAGCGCCAGATTATGCGTCACCAGGACCAGCGTGGCATGGGTCGTGCGATTGACTTCGATCAGCAGGGTCATGATCTCGCGCTCGGTCTTCTCGTCGAGATCGGCCGTCGGCTCATCGGCGAGCAGGATGCTGGGCCTGTTGATCAGCGCCCGCGCGATCGCCGCGCGCCGCTGCTCGCCGGCGGAGATCTCGGAAGGATAGGCGTCCGAATGATCGGCGAGCCCGACCTGGGCCAGGAGTTGGCCCGCCCGCGCATAGGCCTCAGGTCTCGGCAGAGCACGGCCGAGCAGGGCCGGCAAAGCGACATTGTCGATCACCCGCAAGGCCGGCAGGAGGCTCGCGAACTGGAACACATAGCCGATCTTGCGATTGCGGAACGAGGCGAGATCTCGCTCGCCGAGGCCCCAGATGTCGGCGCCATCGACCATGATGCTGCCGCCATCGGGGCGGCTCAGGCCACCGATCATGGCCATCAGCGATGATTTCCCGGAGCCTGACCGGCCGATCACGGCGGTGAAGCGGCCAGGTGGAACGTCGAGATCGAGGCCGCGCACGGCCGCGACGGCGCCGCTTGCCGTGGCATAGGTCTTCTTGAGATCGCGGCAGGACAACATGGCTCAGCCCTCGCCGCGGATCAGGTCATAAGCGTCCCGCCGGCTCGCGCGCCAGGCCGGTAGAAATGCTCCCACCGCGCCGATCAGTGAGGCGGCGAGCACGCAGGCGATCCCCAGGAGGAACGCGTAGCGCGCTCCCGGCCAGAGGAACGGAACGCCCATCTCCATGAGATGATGGACGAGCGAGCGTTCGAAGGCCCGCAGCAGCAGCACGCCGATCGCGACACCGATAAGACCGCCGGCGCTGGTCGCGATCACCGCCTCGCCGACGATAAGGCCGGCGATCTGCGAGCGCCTGGCGCCGATCGCCTTCAACAGGCCGAGCTCGCCGCGCCGCTCGGCGACGATCGCCGAGAACAGGACGCCGACCATGATGGCGATGCTGACGAACATCGCCGCCATCAGGCCCAGCATGCCGCCGAAAAGCGCCATCAGTCCCTGGCGGATGCCGGTCAGCATCGAGGCGCCGCTGACCACCGCGATCCCGGGATAATGCGACAGGAGCGCGAATTTGGCTTGCAGGTCGGTAGCCCCTGGCGCGACTTCCACCAGGAAACCCGAGACGCGCGCTGGATCGAGCATCGGCGGCAGCGTGCCGGTCTGCGCACGGATCGCCGCACCGAGGCCGATGAGCTCTTCCGACGGCATGAATATCCCGCGCTCATGTGTGCCTACACCGGTGCGGGCGAGCTTGGCATAGACGCGGAAGGGCTGGCCGAAGAGCTGGATTTCGGCGCCGAGCGGCAGATCGCGTGCTGCCCCCAGGATCACATCGCCCGGCTGCATCGCGCGCGGGAGACGCTCGGCGATCCAGGGCTCGACGGTGAAGTCGCGCTCGGGGTCGAAGCCGATCAGGTCGGCGCTGTTGCCGTGACCGCCGAAGCCCGAATGCTCGGTGCGGAAGATCCGCTGCGGTGCCGCCCGCCTGACACCGTCCGGCGCCCCTTGGTCGAAGAGGTCGGCGCTCAAGGTCTTGTCGGTCGGCTCGACGGTCAGGAGGGCTGCGGTGATGTTGGTGACGGCATCGGCAGGCACCACCATCAGGTCGGCGCCCAACCGGCTGAAGCCGACCGCCAGGCTCGAATCGATGCTGCGCAGGAGGTGGGCGCCCGCGAAGGCGATCGCGCTGCTGATGGCGACCGCCATCACGAGGAGCAGCGTGCGTGCCTTGCGCCGCCCGAGATTCTGCAGGGACAGGCCGATCATCGCAGGCGTCAAGGCCCGCCGGCTACAGCGTGCACGAGCGGGTGTGCTTCATGTGCTCGAGTTCGCTGGGCACGATGACGCAATCATGGTGGCCGCCGGTGCTCGGCAGGATTCCGATCAGCGTATCGCTCGCCGTCTCCACGACGGCGATGCCGCTCGACAGCCTCTGGAAGCCGCTGAACGGGGTGAGCACATATTTGCCGTCATAAGTGATGGCGGGCGTCTGCAGATCGGGCCCGATCCCCTGGATCTCCTTGATGATCTTCCAGCTCTCTGTATCGACGACCATGATGCCGCTCGCCGCGGGCGAGGGATAGAGCACCGAGAGATAGAGTTTCTTGGAATCGAGCGAGAACACCATGTGGAACGGGTTAGGGTATTTGCCGCGCCACAGCGGATCCTCGACATGGGCGATCTTCTTCCACTTGCGCGGATCGGGATCCGCGCTGAGGAACACGCCGCAATTGTTCTCGCGCAGATTGTTCATCATGCACAGATAGCGGCCGTCCGGCGAAAAGCCGATCTCATGGCCGGGCGAATGGATCTTGTCGAAAGTGATGGTCCAGTGATCGTCGTCGACTTTGACGACCGGATACTGGCCGGGCGAACCCTTGTTGAACTGCAGGAAGGTGACGGGCTCGAAGTTCTTCTCGGCATCGAGCACGGCGACGCCGCCGCACAATCTCACCACTGTCGCGGCCCAGCGGCCGCTAGGATGCCATATCGTGCCGTCGGCGCCGCTGAGGCTCATCGGGTCTGTGCCGGGGAGTGTTCCCTCTTCGACGAAGAGCTCGCCCATCGGTACCATTTCCCACTCGATTTTCTGGCCTTTGGTGCCGGTATAGTCGAACTTGCCGGTCGTCTTGTCGGGATAGATGCGCGAGATCGTCAGCACGCCGCCATCTTGCCACGCGCGCGACAGCGTCTGTGAGTTCGGCTTCCAGTCGAACTTCAGCGCCGCCTTGACCGCCGACGTGGCGCGGTCGAAACAGGCGGCGATGTCCTTCTGGCCGTCGGTGACGAAATAGCTCTGCGCGTCCTTGGGATTGATGTTGACATGCACGCCAAGGCCGAGCCCGGTCGTCTCCGACACGTTCTCCACCATTTGCATCTGTGACCCGTCATAGCGGACGCGGTAGATGTTAAAGCCGGGGCCGGGCTCGGTGATCTTGGTCGGGATGCCGAAGATCAGGCAGTTCTTGCCGCCCTGGGTGGAGTTGACGAATTCGAAGCCGCGATAGGGATCGGCGCTCGGGAAAGCGCAGATATGATGCGAGATCGGGTTGAAGTCGCCATAGTTCCAATACCAGAGGGAGGCGAGCACCCGGTTGCTGTCGAGATCCAGGGCATAGACTCCGCCGCCGAGCTTGGTCGGCAGGAGCGCGATCCAGTTGCCCAGCGACTTTCCCCCGACGCCGCCTTGGTAATCGATCAGTTCCCGCGAAATCGGCTCGCGCTGCGGCTCTTCGATGAGTTCCCCATTCGAACTCGTGCCTTGTGCCGTGGCATAGGCCAGCGCGCCCGCCTCTGCGGCAAGCGCGCTTCCGGCCCACAGCAACCCGCGCCGGCTGATCCCGCTCCCTGTTTTTTCCGCCGGCGGTTGTGGTTCCGCCACGGCAGCGGCGGCCGCCTGCTTTGCGCGTAAATAATCCTGCAATGCCTCGTGGTCGGACTTGCCGACCTCTGCTTTGCGGGCAAGGAAAGTTGCGATCTCGTCCTTCGGAACAGCGTTTTTGTCCGGCTCGCTCATCTTGGGCCCCCTCTATGGACACAGCCGATTGCGCCGATCACGACTCTTCCACCCGCCATGATGGGCGACACGACTATAGACCGAGATTAAAAGAGGTAAACAGAGTCTTTCGTCGTTGTTTCAAGGCTGGAACTCTAAAATTAGAACTAATTCGCATCACGGCTTTCGCGCACCGAGGCCGGCCCGCCGTAGGGCTTCGGCCATGGCGCCGTCTGAGGAGTTCCCCGTAGCCGCCGGCGGGCCGGCCTGCCGCTGCTTGCTGCTGCTGCGATCGCCGCCGGCGGAGCGCGGGGGCTGGCTTCCTACCTCGTCATCGAGCCGGAGCGTCAGGCTGATGCGCTTCCTGGGCTTGTCCACCTCCAGCACCTTCACCCGCACGATGTCGCCGGGCTTCACCACTTGCCGCGGATCCTTCACGAAGCTCTTCGCCATGGCGGAGACATGCACCAGCCCGTCCTGATGCACGCCGACATCGACGAAAGCGCCGAAGGCGGCGACATTGGTGACGACGCCTTCGAGCACCATGCCGGGCTCGAGATCATTGAGCGTCTCGATCCCGGCCTTGAATTCCGCCGTCTTGAAAAGGGGCCGGGGGTCTCGCCCGGGCTTTTCCAATTCGCGCAGGATGTCGGTGACGGTAGGGAGGCCGAACCTGTCGTCGACGAAGGATTTGGGCGCGAGGCCGCGCAGCACTTGGGCGTTGCCGATCAGGAGCTTGATGTCGCTCCTGGTCGCTTCGATGATCCGGCGCACCACCGGATAGGATTCGGGATGGACGCCCGAGGCATCGAGCGGATCATCGCCGCCTGGGATGCGCAGAAATCCGGCGCATTGCTCGAAGGCCTTGGGGCCGAGCCGCGGCACATCCTTCAGCGCCTGGCGGGTCGTGAACCGGCCATACGCGTCGCGGTGGGCGATGATGTTCTGCGACAGCGTCTCGCCGATGCCGGAAACGCGCGCCAGCAGCGGCGCCGATGCCGTGTTGAGATCGACGCCCACGCCATTGACGCAGTCCTCGACCACCGCATCGAGCGAGCGCGACAGCTTGAACTCGCTCAAATCATGCTGATACTGGCCGACACCGATCGACTTCGGATCGATCTTGACCAGCTCCGCCAGCGGGTCCTGCAGCCTGCGCGCGATCGACACGGCGCCGCGCAGCGTCACGTCGAGGCCTGGAAGCTCCGCAGAGGCATAGGCCGAGGCCGAATAGACCGAGGCGCCCGCTTCCGACACCACAACCTTGTTGAGTTTCGGCTGGGCGAGCTTCTTCACGAGCTCGCTCGCGAGCTTGTCGGTCTCGCGCGAGGCCGTGCCGTTGCCGATGGCGATCAGCTCCACTTTATGCTCGAGCACCAGCTTCGCCAGGATGGCGAGCGACTCGTCCCAGCGCTGCTGCGGCTCATGCGGATAGATCACGCTCGTCGCCACGACCTTGCCGGTCGCATCGACCACCGCGACCTTGACGCCGGTCCGGTAGCCGGGATCGAGTCCCAATGTCGGCCGCGCCCCGGCGGGTGCGGCAAGCAGAAGGTCGCGCAGATTGCCGGCGAAGATGCGCACCGCTTCTTCCTCGGCCATGGTCCACAGGCGCAGGCGCAGATCGATCGACAGCGTGATGAAGATCTTGGTGCGCCAGGCCCAGCGTACCGTCTCGGCGAGCCATTTGTCGCCGGGCCGGCCCTGGTCGATGATGCCGTAGCTGCGCATGATGCGCTGCTCATAGATGCTGACCTTGGGGCTGGCGGCCGGGTCGTCCGGCTCGACGGTAAGGCTCAATATCTCCTCGCGCTCGCCGCGGAACAGGGCCAGCACGCGGTGCGACGGCATCTTGGTGAGGGCTTCGGCGAAATCGAAATAGTCGCTGAACTTGGCGCCCGAGTCCTTCTTGCCCTCGCGCACTTCCGATTTGAGACGCGCCTTCGCCCATAATTCCTCGCGCAACACGCCGATCAGGTCGGCATTCTCGGCGAAGCGTTCGATGAGGATGGCGCGCGCGCCATCGAGCGCCGCCGTCACATCGGCGATGTTCTTCTCAGGCGAGACATAGGGCAGGGCGCTGATCTTGGGATCGTTCTCGGGTCTTTCGAGCAGCAGGTCCGCCAGCGGTGCGAGGCCCGCTTCCTTGGCGATCTCGGCCTTGGTCCGGCGCTTGGGCTTGTAGGGAAGATAGATGTCCTCGAGCCTCGCCTTGCTGTCCGCGGCCATGATCTGAGCTTCGAGCGCCGCAACGAGCTTGCCCTGCTCGCGGATGGAGTCGAGGATGACTTTGCGTCGGTCTTCGAGCTCGCGCAGATAGGTCAAGCGTTCTTCCAGCGTGCGCAATTGTGCATCGTCCAGCGATCCCGTGGCTTCCTTGCGGTAGCGCGCGATGAAGGGAACGGTGGCGCCGCCGTCGAGCAGGCCGACCGCGGCCTCGACCCGCTGCTCCTTGACCTTGAGCTCTTCGGCAATGCGCGCATGGATGGACGTCACGGGGGAAACACCTTTCGACATGTTGAGGGCGCGGTTATGGACGGAGCGCCTTTGATTCTTCAAGCGTGCCGGCACAGCAAGGCTTGCCGTCGCGTCCGAACTGGAAGACGGCACCGCTGGCCTCGGCGCTCAAATCACCGAGCAACGGCTCAATAGCTACCGTTCGAGCGCGCGAGCCACCGCATCCGGGTCTCTGGCGATGACTGTCAGCAGCACTTGCGCGGCCTTGTCCGGGCGGTGCGCGCCCTGTTCCCAGTCCCGAACCGTGCCTAGCGGGAGATGGAATCGCGCGGCGAACTCCTGTTGCGTCAACTTCAGTTTCTGCCGCAACGCGCGTACGCTCGGCACACGTCGAGCACGCGCAAGCTGGGCCTCACTCGCGGGCTGAGCGTCCGGATCCGAAACGGCAGCTCGATGACGCTCCTCTTCGCTCATGGCGTCGAAGGCGCGCCAATTGGATTTTGGCGGCTTTTTTGGATTGAGCTTAAATTTCGTGGTACTTTCTTTTTTCATGAGACTCCGCTCCTCTTGCGGAAATGATGCGAAGGGCGTCACCTCGTATCGTGTACGTGACGAAAAGCGCCCGCCCATCGACCAGACCAATAACATTGAAGCGCAACTCGCCCGTGGCATCGAGGTCATCGAACTCAATGAGATAGGGGTCCAGGAAGACCTTCGCGGCCGTTCGGAAGTCGATGCCATGCTTCCTCCGGTTGGGCCAGTTCCTTCGTGCCGTTCCACTCGAATTCCATGTCGAGCCCTCGGCACGGAGTGTGCTGATATTCAGCATATACTGATATTCAGTACAAAGCAACTGATATCGTGCAATGAGTCTTGGCCGCCGGCCTGCCGCCTTAACGCAGGATTCTGTTCGTCATCAGCCATTTCGCCGACCGGGGCCAGGCGTGGTTTGCCCCCATGCGAAGATTGGTAAATCCCTGCGCGACAGCTTTCCCGGTTTGAGCGTCGAGGATGCGGATGAACAGCGTGTGCTCTGTCCGGTTGACGCGCGTGACGACGCCGAGCAAGGCGAAGGACGCGCCGTGCTCTCTGGCGATCTGGCCTTCGCAGCCCCCGCAATTGCGCAATCCGTGCGGCGCGGCCTCAGGCTCGCCCAGCGCCGGCACATCGATGACCGTAAAGCGCCCGGACTGCGAGAGCATGTCCTTCGCGACTTTGGCCGCTTCGGTGAGATAGCGCCTGTCGTAGTCGTCGGGGGGAATGATACCCGCCCCGGCGCTCTTGTCTTCCAATTCGAATGGAAACACCTCGATGGACATCGGCTTCGTCGGCTGGCCTTGCGCAAAGGCGTGAGCGCCGGGAAGCAGCATCATCATCAGGACAGTCAATATGCGAATGCGCATGGGTCGTCCTCCTCCCGTCAATGTGGCCGCCATTATACGCGGCTTGAACGCCAAGATTAAGATCGACAGGCCTTGGGCGAGCCGCGGCTGGTCAGCGGACACCGTGTGCGCAAATCTTTGTCTTGCCTTGGCGTTACCTGTGGTCTGACATTGTCTTGCCCAGCCCGGCAGGAATTGCGCAATCCTGGCATCGCTGAACCGGACTTCGTGTTTTGCAGTTTCGGCTTCAGGGGGTGAGCGACGGCAACGGAAGGCCGGCGGCATAGATGATGAAGTCGGCGTGACGACTTGTCCGCGGGGTCGATCCTATTGCGTGGAGGTCGGCGTCGAGTTCTTTGAGATGGGAGTGACTCAGCTGCAGGCGATGCTCGCCCGGCTGGAAATGCGCGCCAAGTCCGAACCATTCTCCGGGCCGATCCGTCATCTCGACATGCCCGCCCAGAACGAACGAAACGGGGTTGGCTTCGGCAAACGACGTCAATGTGGAGATACTTTTTCTATATGCCTGCCAGTTGTTGACGACCAGCAAGCCCGGGTAAACCGTATCCCCCGTTAGGAGTATCTGCGTGTTGCGGTCATAGAGCGCAATGTGCGTGTCATGATGTCCTGGGATCGGTAGGACGTCGATGACTCGTCCGCCCAGGTCGAGTGCCGCCGTTCCGTTTGGTGACGCGGCGACGCCAAAGGCTTTGAGCAGCGGCTCGAAGCCCGGCCGGACGACGACGGTATTTGGCCTGCCGGCGAACTGTCCGTCTCCCGCCGAATGATCATGGTGACCATGCGAATGGGCGACCCAAAGCTTCACCGGCGGTAGGCCGTGTGCCGCAGCATGGTTGCTCAACAGCAAGCTGACCGTCGAAGCGAGCGGGAAAATCGCGGGAGATTCGCTCGCACCGGTGTCGAGCAGAAGCGCGCTCGAGCGGCCGATCAGCAGATAAATGAAAGGGGCTTCGAACGACGGGCCCGGCTGATCCGGCGTGCCTGGTTCCGAGCATTTGCTCTGTCGCATGATGAACGTGTCGTCGCTGAGCCCATGCACCTGGATGGGCGGGTCAGTGCTCAGCGCGCAATCCGGCGCCCCGTGGATCCAGACGACATTCCAATCGAGGTTCATCTTGTTCCGTCGTCCCCGTCCTGGTTCTCACGCGACGCGCGCAGGCGCGAATGTGTCAATAAAAGTGATCGAGGGTGCAAAGAGAAAGGCGCCGCCGGTCGGTGTAACCCATTGGCGCGGAGAATTGACCGGTGTGCCAATCTCGTCGCCTGTCGGCGACGGTCTGAAAAACAGGGCCGATTTCGAGTCATACAGACCGCTATCTTCGCCGACCGCTTGCCCAACGAGGAGGTCGAAGCCGCCGGCTTGCGGGCCGGTGGCGCTGTTCATCCAGCGCCGGTTGAGGTTGCTGAACTGATTCTCGATGGAACGTTGGTAAGACAGGAAGAGCAAGCCGCGTTCCTTCTGATTCTCGGCCGATTCAGGGTTCTCCCGGTCGTAGGGGAGGCCGAACGGGATGCCCCTCCGCAACATCTGGAATCTGAGAGTCTGAGGCTCATCACTAATGTCTGTTACGAGATCTCTCGGATTCACTTTGCGGATATGGGACCAGACCGGGCAGCGTCGGCCGCGCAGGACGTCTGGGTCGGCCGGGGATCCTTTGACAGCGGTTCCGTCGGCGAGGACGATCGAAGGCTCCTCTATGCCGAAGGCGAAGTAGTTGATCTCGTCGGGTCCTTCGGCCTGGCCGGGATCCTGCTCATGCCGCATGAGCGCCGCGCCCGACCGGAAGCGCCCTACGATCCGCGCCCGCAACTCTTCCGGGGATATCGGCTGCCCACTCGCCTCACTCAGCTCCCGGGCCATCACGACCGTGTCGCTGTCGAACGCCGCGACGTCCTGCGACAGGCGCCGGAAAACCAGGAACGAGCCGTTGCTGAATTCCGGAGTCAATCCGGGATTGTCGCCAAGATAGTTGGGCTGGCCGGTGAGAAACTGCCCCGGCCATACGAGCGGCTGCCCCGGCTTGCCGAAATCGATGCCGTTGCGCGAGGGAACGCCATATCTGGTGGTGAGCAGTCGTTTCAGCTCGCCTTCGCGAATGTAGCCGCGAACGCCTGCCTGGGAGACGCCGTCACGGAAACCAAAATGCTCGATACCGCCCGGAAGCACGGCTGCTTTCTCGCGATAGTTTGGAGCGGCGCCGAGCAGCACGCTGGCCTGTTCGACAATCGGCTCCGCTTCTTCCTCTATGTTCTGATCATGGGCAAAAATGAGGAAGAGATCTACCGGCTTGGATCGCGAGCCCACCGCCCAGTTGTCGCGATGTGCCGGATTTGGCGTTCCATCCGTAAGTTTCGTCGCCGTGGGATCGCCGGTTATGTTCGCTTTCATCCCCGTATCGAAAGCCTGGTCCAATACGCGCACCGTGCCGGCGCCGAGCGCATCGCTGGCCCGTGGCCCGAGTGCAAGGTTAAGCCAAAGATCGCCGCGGCGCGGCCGGCCAAATCCTGCCTTGAAAGCCTGTTTACGCTCATCCCGGTGATCGAGCGCCGTCAAAAGTGTGGTAAGGCGCGGCCGCAGCGCCGCAAGTGCATTTTGCAGGGCCTCCTTGTTGTCGCACGAGAACGCAACAAAGTACTGCTCGTTCCTGTTGAAGCCCGGCAGTATGTTTCCCTGGATATCGCCGGCGTCGAGCAGAGGTTCTGGATCGTCAGCCATCGCTTGCGAGACGGGTCAATTTCCGCGAAGGCTTGAGCGCGGGAGCAGCCGCTGGTCCTCCGGCACCTGCCGGCCCGGCGGCCCCGCCCGTCAATTCAGGGAACGCATCCTTCGGGGTCGCGCCGCTGCAGCTATCGCTCGCTTCAGTGTGCGCCAGATTGACCTGATCGGTCGGTATCGGAGTGTCAGGCCGGCAGCAGTGAGCGACACAAGACTCGAGAGGAGGAGCGGGATGACCGAGACTGGCTGTCTTTGCATACAACACCATTTGAATCTGTTCGGCCACTTGCCCGCCATGGGTCAGCTTGCGTCCCAGGACCTGCACCTTGTCGAGGCCGAAAGTCGCACCGGCCGGGGGTTCCAGCACGGCCATCAGCCCGCGCCCGGTAGTGCCCCTCACGATCTTGAACCAGCCAGGCAATGGGTTGTCGTTTTCATCGGTGATGACGCCCGGGGCGATGCGATCGATATAGAGCGCGACCGGATTTGCGAGGGTGATTGATTGCGGTGTTGCGCCTGTTGCGGCCGAGAAGGCCGTCAGGTTTACGCCTAGTCCGATATTGGGGTCGCTGCTTCGATTGGGGTCGCCGAAATTGGAACCGCAGGCGAGCCGTCTTGCTTCCGTGATGCGTTTACCGGTAACGTCTTTCCGGGGGACCGTTGCCCGCGCCGCGAGATTGATTTCCGCACCAAGCGTGTTTGCCGGGTGTGTCAGATGCATCACCCCCTGTGAAGCGTTCCAGGCGTTGTAGGGATTGTATGTGCCTTTCTTAAGCACCCCATTGCCGAAGCTGATATCTTGCTTGAGCCTCAGGTCATCTGGCACCACTTGTGACGAGACATGTCTCTGATAGAGCTCCACGACGCGATCGAAATCATGGCGCGCCAATTCGATCCAGTATTCGGGCGCTTCTGCCGTGAAGACGATGCGACCGATTGATTGGCCGTCAGATGAGGGATAGGCGAACCATTCGCAATATTCGTCCTGCCGTCGAAATGGCATCGGCAGAGGCGTGCCATTGGTCGAAAGGTCGGTCGTGCCAAGCTGATCCGCTGCATTCCAGCGCGCGACTGTATCGTTTGGATGTCGGCGCTTGAGAGCCAGGGGGAAAGCGTTCCACGCCACGGGCAGATCGGCGCTGGTCGCTGAGTTCGAGACCTCCGAGAAGAACAACGGAGCATTGGCGATCTCACGATCGAAATCGCCCTTGATGTGGGCATGCCAGGCATTCAGGAAAGCCGCTCGTGTCGGTCGGCCAGCGAGATCGTCGAGATTGGCAGGAGGCGCATAGCTGAACATGCAAGCCGTTCCTCGCTTGAAACTTGTTGGATCTTACCTACGGGAAGCGTGAATTCACTGTGCCTTACGTAACGAGAAGTTGCAACCCTCAAGTCGCGGCGATTGTCGCATCCACGTGGATAAATATTCAACCACTGGGTTGACTTTTCCAGGATGCCGGCATATATTCAATCACATGGTTGAATTACAGACATGTCAGCTCGATACCATCTTTCATGCCCTGGGCGATGCCACGCGGCGGCAGATGTTGCGCGAGCTCGCCAAGGGCGAGCGCACGGTGGGTCAGCTGGCGCAACCTTTCGCCATCTCGCTCGCCGCCGCCTCGAAGCACATCAAGGCCTTGGAGAATGCCGGCCTGATCCGGCGCGAAGTGAAAGGGCGCACCCATCTGTGCCGCCTCGATCCGGGGCCTCTCGCCAGCGCCCACGAATGGCTTGGCTTTTATGAGCGCTTCTGGACCAGCCGCCTGGACGCGCTCGAACGGCTCCTCCGGACGGAGGACGCCGGCAAATCCCCGAAACGCAAGAGAGGAGACCACTGATGAGCGCATATGCGACAGAGGCCGCTTATGGCGTGCTCATGGAGCCCGCCACCTTCAAGATCCAGCGCCTTCTGCCCGGTCCCATCGAGCGCGTGTGGGCCTATCTCACCGAAAGCAAGCTGCGCCGCAAATGGCTGGCGGCGGGCGAGATGGAGATGAAGGCGGGGGCGCCCTTCGAATTCGTCTGGCGCAATGACGAGCTGTCCGATCCGCCGGGCGAGCGTCCGTCGGGCTTTGGCGATGAGTTTCGCATGCAGAGCCGGATCACCGCGGTCGATCCGCCGCGCAAGCTCGTCTTTACCTGGGAAGGCAGCGGCGATGTCTCCTTCGAGTTGGAACCGAAGGGCGATGAGGTGCTTCTTACCGTGATCCATCGCCGCCTGGCGAACCGCGACACCATGCTGATGGTCGGCCCCGGCTGGCATATGCATCTCGATATATTGGTCGCCGTGGCGACGGGCCAGAAGCCCGAACCCTTCTGGGACGGTTGGAGCCGTTTGCGGAAGGACTACGATCGGCGCTTGCCGGCCTAAAAGAGACGAGACCGATGACGAAGCACATGATCGGCACGCGTGAAGAGTGGCTTTCCGCGCGGCTCAGGCTTGACGCGGCCTTCCCGCCATCGGCGTGCCGGCTTGCGTGCCCTTTGCCAGCTGCGTGAGCTTCGCAAGACGCGCGGCCTTCTTGGTTCGTTTGGCCTGCTGACGCAGGCGATGGGCTTGAGCCGGGGATACGCCCCCGCGAAAAGCTTTGGTTGCCACGCTAGTCTCCCTCATGTGTCATGGAAATATAAGTTCCCGCTCTGCGCTGAAACAGATCGGCGCGGAGCTATCAACAACGGAAGTCGTGGAAAGTTCCTTAAGGGAGGAAGGGGAGATGAAAATTTGATGAGGCCGGCAATCGCCTCTCCCTCGGGAGAGGCGAAAGAGCCGTGCTTCGGCAATTCGGGATCAACTCACTTGACGACGGCGACGATGCGGCGATTGCCGTCGACAATATAGACGTGATCATTCAGATATACGTAACGGTGGCTTTTGAGGGCCGGGGTCGCTACGATGACGTCCTCGGGCACATCGTAATATTCGACATCCCCGGGCACGACGACGCCGACCGCGAGGTCGTCGCCATCCCATTTGTGCGACTTGTATTTCTTCACCTTGACATCGTCATGGAACTTGATGCCGATTTCCGGCACAATGACGATGTCATCGGCCAGCGCGGCGGGAACGCCGAAGGCAAGGGCGGAGGCAATGAGAAGTGAAGGCAGAATGCGCATAGTCAGTCCTTTCAATCCCTCGCCGTGAGGCTGGAACTGCCACCCGGTGTGCGGCTCGTCGAGGGAAACCAAGCCTTCCGTCCAACGCGCGTTTTGGAGCAGTTGTTCCTTTTGCTTGATCATCCGCATGATGATGGAGCACAGGTGGGCGATCATCGGTCGCCCTCGCCCGCCCCAGCATCGGACTGGACCGGGCCATTGAGTGTGGTTCAAATAGGCACATTGGCAATTCATCAGGCCGTCGCGCCTCCGTGGCGTCGTCGGTACCGGCGCCAGTCTCCGGGGGAGGGGATGACAAGAGGGGAAGCCATGCGGACGCAGGTCGCCATCATCGGGGCGGGGCCGTCGGGTCTTTTGCTCGGGCAGCTTCTTGCCAAGAGCGGGATCGCCAACATCGTGCTCGAACGCGCCACCCGCGATCATGTGCTGGGCCGCATCCGCGCCGGCGTGCTGGAGCAGGGAACGATCGATCTCCTTGACGAGGCGGGCGCGGCCCAGCGCCTCCGCGGGAAGGGCCTGCGGCATGAAGGAATTTCGCTCGCCTTCGGCAACCGCTTGCATCGCATCGATATTGCCGACCTCACCGGCGGCAAGGGCGTCATGGTCTATGGCCAGACGGAGTTGACGCGCGATCTGGTCGACAAGCGCGAGCTTGCGGGCCTGACGACCGTCTACGAAGCCCTGAATGTCGAGCCGCACGGCTTCGACGGCGAGGCGCCTTCCGTCACCTATGAGAAAGACGGGGTCACCCATCACATTCACTGCGATTTCATCGCCGGTTGCGACGGCTTTCACGGCATCAGCCGCAAATCCGTGCCGGAAGCGGCAATCAAGACCTATGAGCGCGCCTATCCTTTCGGCTGGCTGGGCATCCTCGCCGAAGTGCCGCCGGCCCATCATGAATTGATCTATGCCAGCCATCCAAAGGGATTTGCGCTGTGCTCCATGCGCTCTACCCACCGCAGCCGCTATTATGTCCAATGCCCCATCGACGATAAGGTCGAGGACTGGAGCGACGACCGCTTCTGGGACGAATTGCGCGGCCGGCTGCCGCCCGAGGCCGCCGCGCATGTCGTCACTGGCTCCTCCTTCGAGAAGTCGATCGCGCCCTTGCGCTCATTCGTCGCCGAGCCGATGCGCTTCGGCCGCCTGTTCCTTGTCGGCGATGCCGCCCATATCGTGCCGCCGACCGGCGCCAAGGGCCTCAACTTGGCCGCCAGCGACGTGCGCTATCTCTATTGGGGCTTGCGCGAGCTCTATCGGGAGAAGTCCGAAGCCGGCATCGATGCCTATTCGGAAAGGGCGCTGTCGCGGGTGTGGAAGGCGGTGCGCTTCTCCTGGTGGATGACGAGCCTGCTGCATCGCTTCCCGGATGTCGGCGATTTCGGCCGTCGCATCCAGGAAGCCGAGCTCGATTATCTCGTCCACTCACGGGCAGCCTCCGCCTCGCTCGCCGAGAACTATGTCGGACTGCCGTACTGATCACTTCAGGTCTGTCTTAGGGACGTTGCATTCTCCGGCCGCTGATCAGGCCGCGCTCTCCAGCAAAAATCCATCGTCGCCGAGCACGCTTCTGAGGTGCTCGATACGGCGTCGGATCGTCGTCGAGGATTCAGTGGGACCTGGAATGTAGAGGGGCTTGCCATCCTGACCGAACGCAAAGACAGCGTTGCTGGCATCGGCGCTCACATCGCCGAACAGGCGCTCGACGATCTCAAATTCCTGATGTGGTTCGAAGCCGATCGAGCGCGACCATTGGGCGAGATCGCGAAGGAGCTTGCGGGCGTAGTTAGGTGCGACCGGAACCAAGGGCGATGCCGCGTTCATTGTATCGATAGTTCTCTCGAAGGCTTCGCCGCCGACGTCGAACATCACGTCCTTGATGCCGAGGCAGAACACGTCGATCAGAAAGGATCCGAACGCAACATCGTTGGGCGCCGCGCCGCGCGCCAGGAGCACCGTTCCAATGCCATCTTCAAATAAGGACTCGTTGAGGAGACAATGCTGAATAGGGGCTTGCGCAGCCCTTGACACGCGCGCCGGCAGGCCCGCTTCCAATGCCTCGGCCTTGCGCTTCTCGGCCACCTGCAGTTTTCGTCGCTGCGCCTTCTTGGCGCGCTTCTGTGCGAGGTTGCCAGCCATGCTTTTCTCCTCGAGTGATTCGCGACAGAGCCATCACAGCAGAGACGGCGTGATGGCCCCGTTCGCGACAAGGATTAGCATCCCCCAGCTTACTCCGTGAAGCCTATATTCTCGATATGGAGGCTGAGCGTAGGCGTAATCGCGGAGCCCGTGACGTTCTTGTTCATGAGATAGTTCAGCGTCTCGAAATGCACGAAGACGAGCGGCGCGTCGCTGGTGGTGATGGTGCGGATCTGCCGGTAGATGCCTTTGCGCTCGGCCTCATCGGCACTCGCCGCCGCCTTGTCGATGAGCGCGTCGACCTCGGGGTTGGAATAGCCGACGGTGTTGATCGGACCGCCCGACTTGAGCACCAGGGAATAGAAATTGTCGGGATCGATCGTGCGCTCCTGATAGGCGCTGGTGATCTGGTATTTGCCGGTGGAGTAGGCGTCGAACCAGACCGAGACGTCGACCGGCTTGATTGTCATCTCGATGCCGATCTGCTTGAGCTCGTCGCGCACCACCTGGCCGGTCTTGAGGAGTTCCGGATATTGCGGCAGGCCGAGATATTCGATCGTGAGGCCGTTGCCATGCCCGGCTTCGGCCAGGAGCTGCTTGGCCTTGGCGATATCGGTGGTTGCGCCGAACACGCCCTGATCGTCATACCAGCTTGACCCCGTCGGCACTTCGATGAGGCCGAGCTCGCCGGTGCCGAGATAGGCGACATCGCGGATATCGGCGCGGCTGATCGCGAGAGCTATCGCCTGGCGGACCTTCGGATTGTCGAAGGGCGGTGCCTTGGTGTTGAGCGCGAGGAAGTCGGGGATGCCGGCGACCGGGCTCGTCACATAGGTGAAGCGCGGATCGTCCTTCAGCGTCGCGACCTGCTGCAAGGGTATGGCGTCGAGCCAGTCGAGCTCGCCCGCCGAGAGCGCATCGATGCGGCTCTGGTCGACGGGGAGGAAGCGGAAGGTGACCTTGTCGAGATGCGGCAGGCCGGATCTGAAATAGGCCGCGTTCTTCTCGAGCGTGATGTGGTCGCCCTGGACCCATTCGACGAATTTGAACGGACCCGTACCCACCGGATTGCGCGCCGCATCGCCGCTCTCGATCGCCTTCTTGTTGACGATCTGGCCGTTGGTGGCGAGGTTGGTGAGAAAGGGGCCGAAGGACGACTTGAGATGGAAGACGGCGACCGCGGGGTCGGCGGCGTCGACGGATGAGATTTGCGCATAGAGACCGGCATAGGCGCTCGCCGTCTTGGGATCGAGGATGCGCTCGAAAGTGTATTTCACGTCGGCCGAGGTGAATTTCTCGCCATTATGGAAAGTGGCGTTGGGGACGAGGTTGAATTTCCACGTCTTGGCGTCGACCTGCTCCCACGAGGTGGCGAGATCCGGCACGAATTTGCCGGACGCGTCCATGTCGATGAGCTTGCTGAAGATGCCTTCATAGACCTGGGCGCCCGTATAGATGGAGGAGGTGGCCGGGTCGAGGACATCGGGCTCGCCGGTAAGGGCGGCGCGCAATTCGCCACCATCCTTGATGGCGGCGGCCATGGCGGCGCTGCCGGCGAGGGTGAGCATGAAGGCAAAGGCAATACTGCGCAGGGTCTGCTGGACGGGATGCATGGTTTCCTCCTTTATATGTTTGGGGCGATGTCTATCGCGAGGCGCTACGCACGAAATCGAGGAAGGCTTGATTAAAGGGATCGGGCGTTTCCCACAGGCACGCATGGCCGCCGGGAACGGTCTTCCACTGGGCGTTGGGGATCGCCCTTTGCAGCTCTTTCGACAGGCGCACCGGGATGAGGATGTCTTCTTCGCCCGCCAGCACCAGCGTCGGCGCCTTGATCGCCTTGACGCGGGCTTGCGCATCATGCGCCTGGATGACGGCGAGCTGCGCCAGATAGGCTTCGAGCGACATGTCGAGGGAAGCCATTGCGGTGGCGAATTCGCCCGCGTCCTTGGGCCGCTCGTTGAAGAATGGGCCGGTGAAGGCCCAGAGCGCCACGTCGCGCATGACGAACGGCACGTCGATCGCCTTGGCGAGGTCCGCCCACATGGCGAACATCGTCTGGCAGAAGGCATCGGCCGTGCCATAGGTGCAGGCGAGGGTGAGTGATTTGAGGTCGCCGCCATAGGCGAGCGCATATTCCTGGGAGATCATGCCCCCCATCGACACGCCCATGAGATGGAAGCCCTTGATGCCGAGATGGTCGACCAGCGCCTTGGCATCGTCGGCGAGCAGCTTTGAGCTGTAAGGTCCGGGAGGCTTGTCGCTCTTGCCGATGCCGCGATTGTCGAAGCGCAGCACGCGATAGCCCGCTTCCAACAGGGCCGGCACCTGGAAGCCCCAGGAGAGCAGGTCATCTGCGAGGCCGTTGATGAGAACGATGGTGCCTTTGCCGGTGTCCGGGCCATCGATCTCGTAGTTGATGGAGATTCCGTTGACATGTGCGTGGGGCAAGGTGAGGTCTCCTTGGGGTTAGCGAGGACGGGGAACGGCGGCGAGCAGGTTCTTGGTGTAGGAATGATGCGGACGGGTCATGACCCTATCGGTGTCGCCCGTTTCGACGATGGCCCCGCGCAGCATGACGGCGACCGTGTCGCTGACATGCTGAACGACGCCCAGATCATGGGTGATGAAGATCGAGGCGACGCCCAAATCCTGCTGCAGGTCGAGGAACAGGTTCAGGATCTGCGCCTGCACGCTCATATCGAGGGCGCTCACCGGCTCATCGGCGATGATGAGCTCGGGCTCGCTGGCGAGTGCGGCAGCGATGCCGACCCGCTGGCGCTGTCCGCCCGACAGATGGCTCGGCAACCGGCCCATGAGCGTCGGATTGAGGCCGACCCGCGCGAAGAGATCGCGCACGCGCCGGTCGCGGTCGGAGGCCGTACCGATGCGGAAGCAGTCGAGCGCCTCGCGCACGCTCTTGCCCACCGGCCAGCGCGGATCGAGGCTGCCATAGGGATCCTGGAACACCGGCTGCACCCGGCGGCGGAAATCCTGCAGACGCCTCCCAGACAGTCCCTGCACCTCGATGCCGTCGAAACGGATCTGGCCTTCATCGGGCTTGACGAGGCCCAGGATGCAGCGCCCGAGCGTGCTCTTGCCCGAGCCCGACTCGCCCACCAGTCCGAGCGTCCGCCCGCGTTCGACGCCGAGCGAGACGTCCGTGACCGCGGCGATCCGCCGGCGCCGCCAGGGCAGGCCGCCGCTCGCGGCGAAGCTCTTGCTCAGATGAGCGACAGTGAGGAGCTCACCCATAGGCCGCGCCCGCTTTAATCTCGCTGGCGCGCTGGCGCTCGGCCTCGGTGAGGCTCTCGACGCTCCATTCCGGAGGAACGACCGGCAGGCGGCTGCCGCGCTTGGCCCCGACCGGACTGGCGGCAAGCAGCGCACGCGTATAGGGATGGCTCGGCCGGGCAAGGATCTGGCGCGCAGCACCCATCTCGAGGAGCTTGCCGCCATGCATGACGCCGACCCGGTCGCATGCTTGCGCCACGACGCCGAGGTCATGGGTGATGAGGAGCACCGTCGTGCCATGCCGCTGCCTGAGCGTGTCGATGAGCTGCAGCACTTGCGCCTGCAAGGTGACGTCGAGCGCCGTGGTCGGCTCATCGGCGATGAGGAGCTGGGGATCATTGGCGAGTGCCGCCGCGATGACGATGCGCTGGCGCATGCCGCCCGAGAGCCGATGCGGCACGTCGCCATAGCGCGAAGCGGGATCGGCGATGCCCATCTCGGTCATGAGTGCCAAGGCCCGCGCCTTGGCCGCGCCGCGGCTGATCTTCTGATGCGCCCGAAGGGTTTCGGCGATCTGGTCGCCGACCGGCCAGGTGGGATCGAGGCTCACCGAGGCGTCCTGGAAGATCATCGCGGCTTCTCGCCCACGCATATGGCGCAGTTCCTCATCACCGAGGCCCAAGACCTCGCGGCCATTGACCTTGATGCTGCCGGTGACGGTCGCGTTGGCCGGCAGCAGCCCCATGGCGGCATTGGCGAGCGTGCTTTTGCCCGAGCCCGACTCGCCGACAATGCCGAAGATCTCGCCGCGCTTGAGGTCGAGCGTCACGCCGGTGACGGCGGGCGTCGCGCCGAAGCTGACGCCGACATTGCCGAAGGAGAGGACGGCGCTCATTCCGCCACCCCTTTCGGATCGAAGGCCCGGCGCAGGCCCTCGCCCAAAAAGGTGAAGGCAAGGACCGCGACGACGATGGCAAGGCCGGGAAAGATCTCGACCCAGGGCGCCTGGATGAGGACCTCGCGGCCATCGGCCAGCATGCCGCCGAGCGAGGGCGTCGGCGGCTGCGTGCCGAGGCCGAGGAAGCTCAGGCCTGCTTCGAGCTGCAGCGCGAAGGCGCTGAGCACCGAGGCCTGGACGATGACGGGCCCCAGCGCATTGGGGGCGATGTGGCTTGCGAGCACCCGCCAATGGCTGGCCCCCCGGGCGCGGGCACCGGTGACATAGTCGTTGCGGCTGACGATGAGGGTGCTGGTGCGCATCACCCGCGCCAGGATCGGCAGGTAGATGACGGCGATGGCGATCGCCGCGACCACGCTGCCTGGCCCCAGTATGGCGATGAAGGTCACGGCCAGCAGCATCGCCGGGAAGACCAGGATGAGATCGAGGCCGCGCGAAACCGTCGTATCGATCCAGCGCCCGAAATAGCCCGCGATGAGCCCGAGCGGCACCGCGAAGAGGAGCGAGCCCGCCACCGCCGAGAGCGAGACGATGAGGCTCACCCTGAGGCCATAGATCACGCGGCTCAGCACGTCGCGGCCGAGCACGTCGGAGCCGAAGGGGTGCAAGAAGTCGGGCGCGCCCAGCACCCGGCGCACCTCGACGGCTTCGGGATCATGCGGGGCGATGACAGGCGCCAAGAGGGCGATGACGGCGAGCGCCGCCAGCATCGCGCCGCCGATGACCATGAGCCGACTCGAGCTGTCGTGCCGCGGTCTAGACCTGAGGCTTGCGATGGCCTGGCTCATGTCGCCTCCCCATCCGCCACGCGCGGATCGAGCCAGGCGACGATGAGATCGGTCACCAGCGACACGACGATGAAGATCGTGGCGATGGCGAGCACGCCGACTTGCACCGTCGGATAGTTGCGCTGGTTGATCCCGGTCACGACGAGGCGGCCGATGCCCGGCAGCGCGAACATCGTCTCGACGATGATGGCGCCGCCGAGCAGCACGCCGACCTGGAGTCCGATGACAGTGACGATGGCGGGGCCCGCATTGCGCAGCGCATGGCCGAAGACGATGCGGTTGGGGCTGATGCCCTTGGCGCGCAGGAAGGTGACGAAGGGCCGGTCCAGGACCGAAGTAATGGCGCTCCGCGTCGTGCGCAGGATGTAGGCCGCCTCGCCGGCGGCGAGCGTCAGCACCGGCAGGATCATGTAGCGCAGATTGGCGATCGGGTCTTTGGCGAAGGGCACATAGCCCGAAGGCGGCAGGATCATGAGCGTGCCGGCGAAAATCAGCACCAGCATGATGCCGAGCCAGAAATCGGGAATGCTGATGCCGAAGATGACGAAGCCTTCGGTGAGCCTTTTGGTCCAGCGGCCGCCGGTCGCGGCGCGGATGCCCAGCGGAATGCCGATGATGACCGCGAGAAGCATCGACAGCGCCGTCAGCTCGAGCGTGACGGGCAGGCGCTGCGCCAGGAGATCGGCGAGCGGTGCGTGGCTGACGATGTCCTTACCGAGATCGCCCTGCAGCAGTGCCAAGATCCAGTTCACATATTGGGTGAGGAGCGGCTGGTCGAGGCCGAGCTGGTGGCGCAGCTCGGCGACATTCGCATCGGTGGCACGGAAGCCCAGCATGGTGCGCACCGGGTCGCCCGGCACCAGCCTCAGGATGAGGAAGACGACGACGCTCATGACGAAGAGCATCGGGATGGTGAGCAGGAGGCGCCTTATCGCGAAGATGAGCTGCCGGCTCATTTGCGCGCTCCCCGTGGTTTGCTTTCGTGCTCGGCGCGCGCGACGAGTTCGCGCATGAGGTTTTCCGACAGCACGAAATGCTTGGCGGCGATCTCTGCGGCATCATCGCCCCGGCCCTCGGACACGGCCGCGACCAGTTCCTGATGCTGCCCGATGGCGATGCGCCGCGCCTCGTCCGTATAGGGCTCGGCGCCGAGATTGAGCGTGATCCGGGCGCGCAGATCGACCGACATCTTGACCAGGATCGGATTATGCGTTGCTTCCGCGATGGCGAGATGGAGGGCGGAATCGGCGCGCCGCGACGCATCGTGATCGGGCGCGTCGAGATAGGCCTTGAGCGCCGCTGCCATGGCCTTGATGTCGCGCGCATCGCGCCGGGTAGCGGCAGTGCGGGCGATCAGGGGCTCGACGAGTGTGCGGGCATCGAAGATCTGCTCGAACTCGGCCCAGTTGGCGATGATCTCGCGGCGCACATGCTCGGCCGAGGTCGGCCCCCAGTCGGCGCGCACGAAATAGCCGCCGGTGCGGCCGCGCCGAACCTCCAGATAGCCCGTGTCGGTGAGCTGCTTGAGGGCGTCGCGCACCGAGGTCCGCGATACGCCGAGCATTTGGGCGAGCTCGCGCTCGGTCGGCATCTGCTGGCCGGTGACATAGAGGCCGAGCGCCACCGCGGTGACGAGGCGGTCGACGACGTCATCGGCGACATGGCGGGTGATGATGGGCGCGCCGAGAGGTGCCGCCGCGCGATTCGCTTTCATGACGCCGCCTCTTGCGCATCGAAGCGCATCAGGATGAAGCGCGCGAGGGTGCGGGCCGCATCGACGATGCTCTGCAACTCGACCGATTCATCGATGCCGTGGATGTCGTGGCTGACCGCCCCGTAGCAGACCGCCGGGATGCCGAAGTCGTTGAGATAGAGGCGTGCGTCCGTGGTGCTGCCGAGGGTGAACAGGGCGGGCTCGGCGCCATGGGCGTCCAGATGTGCCGCGGCAAGGTCGCGCACGAGGCGGGACTCCTTGTCGAGGAGATAGCCCTTGGCGCGAAAGCCGCTGAGCGTGACGATGGGCGGATAGGAAAAGCCCATCTCGGCCGCGGCCTGGGCGATCACCTGGCGCAGCTCGGCTTCCGCCTTCTCAGGTGTCCAGGCTCTCGGATAGCCGACCCTGACGGTGAAGCTGGCGCGCGACGGCCGGGTTGAGCCCCAGTCGCCGGCCTGCATCTTGCCGAGATTGACATTATAGGGGTTCTCCTCCTCGGGCATGCTCGGCTCCGGCACGGCATGCCGGAGGTTGGCCGACCATTGCCGCAGGCGTTCCACCAGGCCGAGGCCGAGCTCGATGGGGCCGGCTCCGGCGCTGGCCGCATAGCCATGACCCGACGGGGCGGCGACGTCGATGTCGATCCACAGCACGCCGACGCCGCCCAGCATGAGGCCTAGGCCGCTCGGCTCCAGTACGACGACCTCCGGCGCGGTGACCCCATGTTCGGTGAGAGAGGCGAGCGTGCCGTTGCCGGTGCACTCTTCCTCGACGACGGCGATGAAGCCGAGGCTGCGTGTCGCGAAGAGATGGGGCGCTGTGCCTAAGAGCGCCCGGAGCGCCAGCATGCCGACGGCGAAGCCGCTCTTCATGTCGCCAGCGCCGCGGCCATAGAGGCGGCCATTGCGCCGCTCGGGCGTGAAAGGCGGCGTTGTCCAGAACTCGGCGGATGAGGCGGGCACGACATCGAGATGGCCGTTGAGCAGCAGAAGCATTTCGCCATCGCCCGGCGTCGTCGCCAACACCTGATAGCGCTCCGGCGTGAGAAGCTCAGGCGAGGGCGTGACACCGGCGCGGGGGTCTGTCACGGGTGCGTTGGAGAAGGGCAGTCGCCTGACGGCGAGGCCGAGCGCGGCCGCCTCTTGCGCGAAGACCTCCATCGCCGCCTGTTCGGCGCCGACGACGCTCGGCGCCCGGACCAGCGCTTCGAGGAAGGCGAAAGCGGCTTCGGCCTCGGCATCTATGGCCCGGTCCAGCTCGGTTGGCATGTCCACCCCGTTTTTGGTCTATTATTCAGACCTTATTGCAAATGCCGGGACGCGGCAAGGGGTTGGGGGCTTGAAGAGAACGCCCCCTTTTTCGAGAAGTGACTTTTCTCACTGACATCGAATGGGCGCTCCCGTATTTCAAAGGCGTATTCGCTACGAGCGTTTCTCGATTGCTACAAGAATCGACGCTGATTGGATGCTTGCAGTGCCTGAGCTCGGCGGTGTCCTTCGACACGCGTCGCAAACATGAGCGAGAGGAGCCGAATATGAGTGCGCCAAAAACAGCACAGCAGAAGGTCGATGGCTTTATTGAGCTTCCGGAGCGCGACAAGCAGCGCATGGCCTGTCTGTACGAAGAAGTCAAAGGCCGCCTCGTCGAGATGTCGCTGATCGTGGCGAGGAACCTGAATATGGAAATCTCGGAGCGGACAACTGTCATGTTGCGCCCGCTCGACGCCGGGTCCGATACGAAATCCGCCTATTCCGATCGTCCGGTATCGCGCGGCCGTGTTGAGGTCCATTGCACCCAGACCTCCGACGGGCATTGGGAATGCGGCTGTTATGACTACGAAGCCGGTACGTGCGGCCCGTGCTAGACCGGACTTGAGCCTGGGCTATAAAGGTGTGCCGCCGCGGCTGATCCTGGGGGAGGTCATGCCGCGATGACCCCCGGAGGCCGCCGGTTTGCCCGAAGTTTCCGGGCGCTGGCCGGATGCGCCGCTCTAGGGTGAAGTCGCAAAGTTCCCGCGCCGGAAACCGGCAGTGTAGCAAAATGGCTACACACCTACATTATTTTACCTGGGGAGAGCCGGAGCCTTAACCTTTCCCCGACTTTGCTCTATGGATCATCAGGGGCAGTTGGTGGGATATAGCGCGGGACGAGCGGGAATTTCGGAAGGGACGGCGGCGGACGGCGGTTCTTTGAGGTTCTCGGCACAAGCGGGTTGGCCGCAGCAATGCGGTTGAGATCAGGCGCGAAATTTTACCGACTGCTCCTCTATTTTTCCAATCTCTCGGCTCTATCCGAGTGGGGTGGCGAAAGGTCTTTGCGCATCCTCACACAGGCCATGCGCTGGCCCGAGCTCAGAATGTGCTCGCCGCGCCCGCGGGCTTCATAGCCGAGCGCCGTGTAGAACGGCTCGGATGTCACCGAGGCATCCAGCTCGAGCCAGGTGAGGCCGTGTTCCAGAGCGATCCGCTCGATCTCGCGAATGAGGGCCGAGCCCACGCCCTGGCGGGCGGTACCCGGCGCGACATAGCAGGCGCGCAATTCGTTCTTGGCGGGAATGATGGAACCCATTCCCACGATCTCGCCGCTGATTTCCGCGAGGATGCGGATTTCGTTTTCCGGATTGGCGCGGACCTCGGCAATGGCCTTGTCCGTGATCGGCAGCGGTGCCCAGTGCTCGATTACGGCCGGCGGGTAGTCTTTCGCGGCGATGCCCCGGACGGCTGCACGCTGAACCTCCAGGAAAGCGCGGGCGTCCTCGCGGCACATATGCCGGATATCGATCAGCGCGTCTGAAGTTGCTACCTCCTTGACGGCAACAGCTTCGAATTCGGCGCGTTTGCCTTCCCCGGCAAGGAAACCATCAAGGGTACTGAGCCTGCTCGGATTACGCCGTCGTTTGGGTCCTTTGCTCATGACAGCCTCCTCAGGGCTCGAATACACGTTTTGCGTACCAAGTGCCGCATGCGGGTACCAGGGCTCTTTCTATAGCTCATTTTCTCCCCCATCATGAGCTGTGGTGCAGGAACCACGGAGAGGAACATGGCCGCCTTCGCGATCAAGGCCGCGATCGACGATCCGCAAGCGAAGACATTCGTCTTCACCGCGCAGAAGACGATGTATGGCGGCAAGCATATCGCTGAAGGCGACCTGATTTTCATCTTCGCGAGCGAGAACGAGGGCGGACGGGGCCTCGTCGCGCAAGGCGTGGTCACTTCCGCCGCGGCGGTCGCGCGCAAGCGCGGCATCGCCCGGCAGACGCCGCGGGTCAGCGTCACCATCAAGCGCACCAGGCTCGCCAAGCGCCCGCTCGGGCGACGCGAGCTCAAGCCCCTCACCGACTGGGATGACGGCCGGCCGGGGACCGAGCTCAATTTCAAATTCTATCGCCAGGCGACGAACAAGATCGTCGGCATCTCGGATGAAGCGGCGGCCTTCCTCGACGGCTTCTTCTAGCTCAGCCTTTCATGCCGCGCGGCGTATAGCCCAATTCGCGGCGCATCCAGCGCGCCATATGCGACTGATGCGCGAAGCCCGAGGCCGAGGCGACTTCGCTTGCGCTGAGCGCGCCCTCGACAAGCAATAGCCGCGCCCGCTCGACCCGCCGTCGCACGACATAGCGGTGAACGGTCATGCCGGTCGCTTGCTTGAACCAGTGGCGCAAATGGGAGCTCGAGGCGCCAGCCTCGCGGGCGAGTGCTGCGACCGTCAAGGGCTGATCGAGGGAGGCCTCGATGAAATCGAACAGGCGCCGCAACTGGGCCGCCGACAGCCCGCCGCGCATGTGCGGCATGGTCTTGGGCAGGCCCACCAGTTGTGCGGCGAGCGCCACGGCGATGGTCTCGGCGAAGAGCGCGCCCCCCGGAGCGCCCGCGCGCTGCTCGCTGTCCAGCGCCCGGGCGAGGTGGACGATACGATCGTTTTTCATGATGTGGCGCATGTCGAGGCGGGCTCGCCTGCCGGCCCATCCCATGTGATGAGCCACGCGCTCGAGGACGGCAGGATCGAGCCGGATTTCCAGCGCCGCCGAGGCCGTCTCGGTCTCGTAGCCGCCCTCCTCGCCATGCGGAACGAGATCGATGTCGCCCTCGCTGCGGAGGTGGCGCGTGCCGGTGGTCACGCATCTGGACCAGGTCTCGGCACTCGCATGCACGATGATGCGATGATCTTCGACCGGCGGCAGGAGGATCCGCCCGGCTTCGTCATGCCTGAGCGAAATCCGGATGCCGGCCGGGGACCGGACGGCAGGGGCGAGGTCGTGCATGGGCGCGCTCCAGCATAAAGCACATCCCGCCAAAGTTGCGGACTTTGGCGATAAGGATTTGCTCCAACATAAGCACATCCCGCCAAAGTTGCCGACTTTGGCGATAAGGATTTGCTCCAGCATAAGGCAGAACATGCTCAAAGATCGGCATTTCCTGCGCGACTTTCAACACGGTCCGGCAAATATTGCCGTGCATTCGATGGCGATAGAGGTGCGCATGGCGATGTTTGTGGTGGTGGGAGCAGGACCCGTCGGGCGTGAAACCGCGCGTCTGCTGGCAGCGGGAGGAGACGAGGTGCGGCTCATCAGCAGAAGGGGTGCCACGCCCGATGCCGATAACATCCCAGGCGTGGCGCTCGATGCCGTCGATGGTGAGGCTCTCGCCCGGATCAGCGCGGGCGCCGAAGCGATCTTCATGTGCGCCATGGCGGCCTATACGAGATGGCCCTCGGATTTCCCGCCGATCATGGAAGGCGTCGCGCTGGCCGCGGCCTCACCGCTCACGCCTGCGGCACCCCTGGCGCCAACCAGCATCAAGGGCCGGGTGCGTGCCCGAATGTGGGAGCGCGCCTTGGCCGCCAAGGTTCCGGTGCTCGAAGTGCGCGCCAGCGACTATCTGGGCGAGGGTGCGGGCTCACTGTTCACGCTTGCGGCGCTGCCGCGCATCCTGGCGGGTGAGCCCGAAAAGCTGCTCGGTGTCTCTGCGAGCAGCCTCGACGCCATGATCGGCGACACGCTTCGGGCACTTCCAAGCCCGTAAGGAAAAGACGTGCGCACCAAGTGGACAAAGCTCAATTCTGCGCTCACAGCGAATACCACGTAGCGCGCGCTTTGCCGTGCTGGTGAACGCGCCCATTCTCTACCAACTCGCGCAGGCGCACTTTCAGCGTGTTGCGATTTGCGCCGGTGATCGCTGCGAGCTGCGCGATCGTCAGGCGCTCTTTTGTCCGCAGGGCTTCGAGGACAAGGAGCGACAGCTCTGGCAATCTCGCCTCGCTGTCCTGAACGATCCGCTCGCGGTCTAGCCGCGTCGCAAGGCCGTCTTTCTGCTTCTTGAGGCAGCGCAGGAAAAAGCCGACCCACGGCTCCCAATCCGGTGTTTCGCTCTTGAGCGTCGTCTGGGTGCGCCGCAGCGCCTTGTAGTAGAGGTCCTTGTTGTCCTCGATCACCCGCTCCAGCGAGGCATACGGCACGTAGGCGTAGCCTGCGCGCAGGAGGAGCAGCGTCGTAAGCACGCGGGAGAGTCGCCCATTCCCATCCTGGAAAGGATGGATCGCGAGAAACGTCACGATAAAGACGGCAATGATGAGAAGAGGGTGAAGCGGACCCTCGTCCAGCGCCTTGCGCGTCCAGGCGACGAGATCCTCCATCTCGCGCGGCGTGTCGAAGGGCGAGGTTGTCTCGAACACGATGCCGATCTCCCGTCCCTCCGCATCGAGGGCCACGACATTACTCGAGAGTGTCTTGTAGGAACCGCGATGGCGCTCGTCCTTGTCGCTGTGCCGCAGCAAGGTCTGGTGCAGTTGACGGACGTGGTTTTCTGTGAGGCGCATGTCGGCATAGGCCTCGAACACCAAATCCATCGCCTCGGCATACCCGGCCACTTCCTGCTCGTCACGCGTCCTGAAAGACCTGACCGAGATCGCCCGCGAGAGCAGGCTCTCGACTTCGGCATCCGACAGCCTCGCCCCCTCGATGCGTGTGGACGAGGCGATGCTTTCAATGGTCGCCACCTTGCGGAGAGCGCTGAGCCGGTCGGGCGAGAGCATTTTGAGGGCTTCCCATCGCCCTTTGAACTCGTCGATTTCGGCGACGAGCTTCACGAGGTCGGGACTGAAGGCGAGCTTAGGCTCCCTCATGAACGGCGCATTCCCTATCCGATTTCATACCCGATTATACCCGATTATACCCGATTATACCCGATTTTCCAGAGGGTCGGTGCGGCTGCTCTCCGTGCAATTTCTGGATGATCGTGGGGAAATAACTCTGCGATTACTTATATATGTGGTCAATCGGATGAAGCGCGTGAGGCCGGAAAAACATACGGAAATTGACGCATCCACGCGACGTTTTGGCTTACGGCCTGCGTGACGACGAGCGAAGGCCTTCCGCGACATGCGCCGGAATTTGTCACACGCGGCCCAGGAACGCGAGCACGCGCCGCGTGAGGAGAACGGCGGCATCGGCGTCATATGACGGAAGCGAGCTGTCGGCGAAATAATGCTGGTCGCCGGGATAGAGGAACAGCTCCGCATCCTCGGCCTTGGCCACGATCTCGCGCGCGGCGTCGATGTCGCCCTCGCCGGCGAAGATGGGATCCTTGTCCATGCCGTGGATCTGGACCGGGACGCCGTCCGGCCAGGGCCCGAAGGCCCATTCGCCGCTGATCGGGAGGCACGAATGGAAGAGCAGGGCGCCTTTGGCGCCGGGCCGGGTCTGGGCGAGTTTCTGCGCCGGCAGGACGCCGAAGGAAAAGCCGGCATAGACGAGCTCGACGGGCAGTTGGTCGGCGATCCGGACACCTCGCTCCCGCAAGCTGTCGAATCCCGTCGCGTTGATGTAGCTCATGCCCTCGTCGATGCTCGCGAATATGCGCCCGTCGAACAGGTCCGGCATGTGCACGGCATGGCCGTCCGCCCTGAGCTCGTCGGCGAAGGCGCGCATGCCCGGGGTCAGCCCTTGGGCGTGATGGAAAAGCAGGATCTCGGCCATCGGCGGCCTCCGAGTTGCGAGTGGCGCAAGACTGCAAACGATATCGATTGCATAATCAGTATCGCCCGTAATAGCGGCAGCGCCAGCCTTTGCTGGTCCAGTTGATGAGCAGGCTTGTCGCGCTGAATTGTTCTCGGCAGCGCCCGTAGGCTTCGGCCCGCGGCATCGGCTTGCGGCGGCCCTCGCCCGCACATATCGCCGCCTCGCGATTCTTGCCGTTGAGCACCCTCAGGGGAAAGGGGCTATAGCGGCCCGAACAGGCCCAAGCCTCCTGGTCGAGCTTGGCGTCCTTGAAGCTCGCTTGGGCGTCGGTCCCGGCCAACGACAGGCCGGCGCAGACCGCAAACGGCAGCACTACTGTCCTGAAGATCGGCATCCGGGCAAATTTATATCGCATCTTGGCCATGGGCATCGGAATGATATCGCGAAGCCGAACGTTCCAAGTCTTACATGATGGAGACCTTTCCCTCAAAGGCCCCTTGGAGCTAAGTATGGGCCCGTGGGGGCGCGCGACTTGATGAGAATAGATTGAGCGCGACAGTCTCGCGGAAACCCGGCAGTCATTCTGAACCCTGCAAACGATCATTTCACGCCAGGCCTCGATCGTCCATCGGACGACGGAAAGGAACGTATCGTGTGTGGCATTGTCGCGCTGTTCTCGAGGAAAAGTCCGGTCGAGGCGGAAACGGTGCAACGCGCCGTTGAACGCCTCCATCATCGCGGTCCCGACGGGCAGCGCCAATGGATCAGTGAGGACCGCCGCGTCGCCCTTGGCCATGCCCGCTTGAGCATCATCGATCTCCACACCGGAGATCAGCCGATGGCCAATGAGAATGAGGACATCCGGATCGTCGTCAACGGCGAATTCTACGGCTATGAACCGATCCGGAAGGAGCTGGAAGGCAAAGGCCACCGCCTGCGCACGCGCTCGGACAGCGAGATAGCGCTCCATCTCTATGAGGATCTGGGCGTGCATTGCCTGCACCGCCTGCGCGGCGAATTTGCCTTTGTGCTGTGGGATGGCGTGAATCGCAGGATCTTTGCCGCCCGCGACCGGTTCGGCATCAAGCCATTGTTCTATGCCGTCCATGGCGATGCGATCTATTTCGCATCGGAAGTGAAGGCGCTCTTTGCCGCCGGCGTTCCGGCGCGCTGGGACGAGGAATCCCTCTATAATGCCGTCGAGATGGGCGGTCATCAGATGCGCACGCTTTATGCGGGCGTCTTCCAGATCCCGCCGGGGCACTATCTGCTGGCGACCGACACCCATCTGCAGATCAACCGCTATTGGGATTTCGACTATCCGCTCGCCGCGAGCCATGCGTCGATGCGCTCGGATGCCGATTATGCGGCGGAATTCAGGGCAGCGCTCGATGAGGCGGTCCGCATTCGCCTGCGGGCCGACGTGCCCGTCGGCTGCTATCTGAGCGGCGGGCTCGATTCCTGTTCCGTGCTGGGGCTTGCGGCGCGCCATCATCAGGGCCCGATCCGCGCTTTCACCTTGAGCTTCGATCACGTCCAATATGACGAGCAGGTGCAGGCGCGGGAGATGGCGGCGAGAGCGAATGCCGATTTCTTCCCAATCCCGATCCGCCAGGACGATCTCGCCGACCATTTCTTTCCTGCGGTGCTGCAGTCGGAAACCCTGTGCAACAATGCGCATGGGGTGGCGAAATACCTGCTGAGCCGCGCCGTGCGCGATGCCGGCTACAAGGTCGTCATCACCGGCGAAGGATCGGACGAGATCTTGGGCGGATATGCGCATTTTCGCCGCGACATGCTGCTCTATAACCAGGCCGGCCAGGACCCGGGTGTCGCCAAGCGCATGCTGGCGGAGCTCGAGAAGCTCAATCCGGCATCGCGCGGCATGCTTCTGCCCGACGGAGAGGCGGGGCCGCTCGACGGCCTCAAGCGGCTCCTCGGCTTCGTGCCCTCATGGTGCGAGACATTCTCCGCCCGCTCGATGAAGATCCGCGCGCTGCTGTCGGCGGATACGCTCCAGAAATTTGGCCGCCGCGAGGGCTATAGCGCGCTGTTGAGCGATCTCGACGTCGAGCGCCAGCTCGCGGGCCGCGAGCCCGTGCATCAATCTCTTTATCTCTGGTCCAAGACGGTGCTGCCGAACTATGTGCTGACCTTGCTCGGCGATCGCATGGAGATGGCGCATTCGATCGAGGGGCGGGTGCCGTTTCTCGATCACCATGTGGTGGAAGTCATCCGCTCCCAGCCGGTTAACCAGAAGATCCGCGGAATGACCGAGAAATACGTCCTGCGCGAGGCGGCGCGCGATGTCATCACCGACACGATCTATCGCCGCCAGAAGCACCCTTTTCTCACCCCGCCCGCCACGCTCAATCCGGAGCAGAAGCTCGCGACCCTGGTCCAGGACACGCTTCGCGGGCCTGAGCTTGCGGCAATTCCCTTCTTCGACCAGCGCAAGGTCATCAGCCTGCTCGACGGCATTTCCAAGATGGACGAAGGTTCGCGCGTCGTCTTCGATCAGGTCCTGATGCTCCTGACCAGCGCCTGCATCTTGCAGAAGGGGTTCGGCCTGACGGCGTGAAAGGCGGCAATGAGCAAGGAGGCGGCCATGACCGGCTATGTCTGGCAACACGATCTCAAGGGCGAAGCGGAGCGCCTGCGGCTGATGTCGCGGTTGCTCGACCCGTCGAGCCGCTTTCATCTCTTGCGCACGGGTGTCACGGAAGGCTGGCGCTGTCTGGAGATCGGGGCCGGCAACGGCTCGCTGTCTGAGTGGCTGGCAGAGCGCGTGGGACCGACCGGGCAGGTCCTTGCGACCGACCTTCGCCCCGATCTCATGCAGGACGTCGCCGGTCCCAATCTCACGGTGCAAGCCTTCGACGTCGTGCATGATGAGCCGCCGGGGGTACCCTTCGACCTGATCGCCGTGCGGGCGCTGCTGCATCATTTGCCGGAGCGCCGGAACGTCGTTACGCGCATGGTGCGCTGGTTGAAGCCGGGCGGCTGGCTGTTCGTGCAGGAGCCCGACTTCTATCCGACCTGGACGGTGGAGCCGCCGTCCCAGAACAAGCTTTGGGAGGCCTTCGTCCGCTGGGGCGCCAGTCACCAGATCGACTTTTATGTCGGCCGGAAAGTTCCCGCCTGGCTGCAAGAGGAAGGCCTGACCGGCATTGGCGCGGAAGGCCATGCCATCCTCTACAATGGCGGCTCGGCCTTCGCTCAGTGGTGGGATTATGGGCTGCGCGAGGTTGCCCGCCAGTTGACGAGCGAAGGTGGCGTTCCGGATGCGGCGCTGCACGAGTTCTACGAGCTGGCGCGCGATCCGGACTACTGGACCACGACCATCGCCTTAACGGCGACGATCGGGCGCAAGCCACCCGCCTAGGAACCTTTCGTCCAAGCCCGCGTTCGCGTCTCGTCTCTCATCCATTCCAAGGCGGGAGGTCGCCATGGAACAAAACGCATTGTTGGCGCGACTCGAAGTCGCCAAACGAAGGGCCAAGCTCGGCCAGGACCAGATCGACCACCAAAGACTGGTGGTGGCGTCACTCTTCGCGGCCGGGGCCGAGACCACCGAGGCGGAAAATCGTCTCCGCGTATATCAGAAGCTCCATGACAGATATCTGGGCGACGTTGAACGGATCCTGATCGCCCTGGATACGGTTCCTTTTGCCTTTGAAAATACTAGAAACGTGCCTGAAGCTACGAGCGGCCATTGGATTTCTGACGGCGGGCCAGCCACGCATAGATCTCGCCGACAATACCGCGGCGGAAGACCAGCACGCAGGCCATGAAGATCAGCCCGGTGGCGATCGTCACCGGGAAATCGGATGTCGCCAGCGTGTTCTGCAGCGCCACCACGAGGCCGGCGCCGACGATGGGGCCGATCATGGTGCCGATGCCGCCGAGCAAGGTCATCAGAATGACCTCGCCCGACATCTGCCAGGCGACGTCCGTCAGCGTCGCGAATTGGAACACGATCGCCTTCAACGCGCCCGCCAGTCCCGCGAGCGCCGCCGACATCACGAAGGCGGCGAGCTTGTAATTGGCGACCGAATAGCCGAGCGAGATCGCGCGGTTCTCATTCTCGCGGATCGAGCGCAGGATCATGCCGAAGGGCGAGTTGACGATGCGCCAGATGGCGGCGACGCCGAGAAGGAAGATCGCGAGCACGAAATAGTAGATGGCGAGCGGCTCATGCAGGTTGAACAGGCCGAACAGCGTGCCCCTCGGCACGCCCTGGATGCCGTCCTCGCCATTGGTGAATTCGGCCTGGAGGCAGAAGAAGAAGAACATCTGCGAGAGCGCCAGCGTGATCATGGCGAAGTAGATGCCTTGCCGCCTGATGGCGAAGAAGCCCATGACGGCGCCGAGGAGGGCTGCACCGAGCACGCCGAGCAGGATGCCGGCCTCCGGCGGCCAGCCCCACACCTTCATGGCATGCGCGGTGAAATAGGCGGCGCCGCCGAAGAAGGCGGCATGTCCGAAGGAGAGGAGGCCCGTATAGCCGATGAGCAGGTTGAAGGCCGAGGCGAAGAGCGCGAAGCACAGCATCTTCATGATGAAGAGCGGATAGATGAAGAAGGGGGCCGCCGCGAGCCCGATGATGGCGAGCGCGATCAGGATCCATTCGACCCGGACCGAAGCCGCCTTGCGGGCATTGCTCTCGGTCATCTCGGCCATGTCAGGCGTCCTTTCCGAAGAGGCCCGCCGGACGGACCAGGAGCACGATCGCCATGATGACGAAGATGACGATGTTCGAGGCTTCGGGATAGAACACCTTGGTCAGCCCCTCGGCGAGGCCCAGCATATAGCCGGTGACGATGGCGCCGAGGATCGATCCCATGCCGCCGACCACGACGACGGCGAAGACGACGATGATCAGGTTCGAGCCCATGAGCGGGCTCACCTGGTAGACGGGGGCGGCGAGGATGCCGGCGAGGCCCGCCAGCGCCGAGCCGAGGCCATAGGTGAGGGTGAGGAGCAACGGTACATTGACGCCGAAGGCCTGCACCAGGCTCGGATTCTCGGTCGCGGCGCGCAAATACGAGCCGAACTTGGTCTTCTCGATGGCGAGCCAGGTGCCGAGGCACACGACGAGCGAGGCGATCACCACGAAGGCGCGGTAGTTGGGCAGGAACATGAAGCCGAGATTGGTGCCACCGGCGAGGAGCGGCGGAACGGCATAGGGATTGCCGGAGACGCCGTAATAATAGCGGAACACACCCTCCAGTACCAAGGCGAGACCGAAGGTGAAGAGCAGGCCATAGAGCGGATCGATGCCATAGAGGCGCGAGAGCGCCAGACGCTCGATGACGATGCCGAGAAGCCCCACGATCAGCGGCGCCAGGATCAGCGCCGCCCAGAAGCCGACGCCCAAATACGACAGCAGCAGATAGCCGGCAAAGGCCCCCAGCATGTATTGCGCGCCATGGGCGAAGTTGATGATCCGCAGGAGGCCGAAGATGATGGCGAGCCCGAGGCTCAGCATGGCGTAGAACGAGCCGTTGATGAGCCCGACCAGCAATTGGCCGAGCAGCGCCTGGATCGGGATGCCGAAGATCATCGTCATGGTCATGGTGCGCTCATACCCCCAAGACCGCGTGGAGCTCGTCCATGCGCTGCTCCAGTTCGGAGACCGGGAATCCGGCCGTCACCTTGCCGTGCTCCATCAGGTAGAACCGGTCGGCGATGCGGCTGGCGAAGCGGAAGTTCTGCTCGACCAGGAGGATGGTCATGCCGCTCTTCTTCAGCGTCGCCAGGAGCTCGCCGATGCGCTGCACGATCACCGGGGCGAGGCCCTCGGTCGGCTCGTCGAGCAGCAGTGTCCTGACCCCGGTCCTGAGCATGCGGGCGATCGCCAGCATCTGCTGCTCGCCGCCGGAAAGCTTGCCGCCCGGGCTGTTGCGCCGCGCCTTCAGATGGGGAAACAGGGAGAAGATGTCCTCGACGCTCATGCCGCCCTTGGCGACGACCGGCGGCAGGACCAGGTTTTCATCGACGGTGAGGGTGACGAAGATGCCGCGCTCCTCCGGCACGAAGCCGATGCCGGCGCGCGCGGTGCCATGCAGCGGCAGATGCATCAGATCGGCGCCACGGAAGGTGATGGCACCGGTGCGCTTGCGGATGAGGCCCATGATGGCGCGCAGAGTCGTCGTCTTGCCGACGCCGTTGCGCCCGAGCAGCGTCACCGTCTCGCCCTCATGCACGTCGAGATCGACCCCGTGGAGCGCATGGCTCTCACCATACCAGGCATGAAGGCCGCGGACGGCGAGCAGGGGATTGGAGCTCGTCATGCGCCCGTCCCCATATAGGCCACCTTGACCCTTTCATCTTCGCTGATCGTGGGATAGTCGCCGGCGGCCAGCACCTCGCCATGCTGCAGAACGGTGATCCAGTCGCAGAGATCGGCCACCACCGCGAGATTGTGCTCGACCATCAGCACGGCGCGGTCATGCGCCACCTTGCGGATGATTTCGGAGATACGGCTCACATCCTCATGGCCCATACCGGCCATCGGCTCATCGAGCAGCAGGACCTTGGGATCGAGCGCCAGCGTGGTGGCGATCTCGAGCACGCGCTTGCGGCCATAGGACAGATCGCCGGCCAGCTGGTGCCCCGCATCCTCGAGGCCGACCGAATGGAGCAGCGCCTCGGCGCTGGGTGTCAGCCGGTCGAGCGCCGACAAGGGGCGCCAGAACTGGATGCCGAGCCCGTTCGGCCGCTGCAACGCGACCCGGACATTGTCGAGGACCGTCAAATGGGGAAAGATGGCGGAGATCTGGAACGAGCGCACCAGCCCCATCCGCGCCACCTTCGCCGGCGGAACGCGGGTGATGTCCTGGCCGAGCAATTCGATGCGCCCGCCGGTCGGCGCCAGGAATTTGGTCAGAAGATTGAAGACGGTCGTCTTGCCGGCGCCGTTCGGGCCGATCAGCGCATGGATCTGCCCGTGATGGACATCAAGGTCGACATTGTTGACGGCGACGAAGCCGGCGAAGTCGCGGCGCAGGCCGCGGGCGGAAAGCACCACCCGCGGGTCCGTTTCGTTGGTGGCTGTCGTCATGGCCGCCACCCTTGCTGCCGTCACTTGGTGACCAGGGGGCAGCCGCTTTCCGCGGGCTTGATGAAGGCTTCATCGCCGGGCACGGTCGCCAGCACCTTGTAATAATCCCACGGTCCTTTGCTCTCGGCGGGCTTCTTCACTTCCATCAGATACATGTCATAGACCATGCGCCCGTTGGGCGTGACCTTGCCGCCCCTCGCGAAGACGTCTTCGACGGGCATGGCGTGCAGTTCCTTCGAGACCGCCTCCGTCTCGTCGGTGCCGGCCTTGTCGATCGCCTTGAGATATTGCGTGACGGCGGAATAAGTGCCGGCATGAATCATGTTGGGCATGCGGCCGGTCCGCTCCATGAAGCGCTTCGCGAAGGCGCGGGAATCATCGTCGCGATCCCAATAAAAGCCTTCGGTCAGCGTCAGGCCCTGGGCCGCCTCGAGGCCGAGGCCGTGGACCTCGGCCAGCGTGAACAGCAGCGCCGCCATGCGCTGGCCCCCGGCGACGATGCCGAACTCGGCCGCCTGCTTGATCGAGTTCGAGGTGTCGAGGCCGGCATTGGCGAGGCCGACGACCTTGGCGCCCGAGGACTGCGCCTGCAGCAGGAAGGACGAATAGTCGGTGGTGCCGAGCGGGTGGCGCACCGCGCCCAGGACCTTGCCGCCTTGCGACTTGACAAAGTTCGAGGTCTGCTCCTCGAGCGAATAGCCGAAGGCATAGTCGGCGGTCAGGAAGAACCAGCTGTCGCCGCCCTGCTTGACGAGCGCGCCGCCGGTGCCGACGGCGAGCGCATGGGTGTCGTAGGCCCAATGGAAGCCATAGGGCGAGCAGGCCTTGCCGGTCAGGTCCGTGGTCGCCGCACCGGTGACGATGTCGATCTTCTTCTCCTCCGCCGAGATGCCCTGGACGGCGAGCGCCACCGACGATGTCGTGAGCTCCATGATGGAGTCGACCTGCTCGGTGTCGTACCACTGGCGGGCGATATTGGCGGCAATGTCGGGCTTGTTCTGATGATCGGCGCTGATGACCTCGATGGGGGCGCCCTGCACCTTGCCGCCGAAGTCCTCGGCAGCCATCTTGGCCGCTTCGAACGACCATTTGCCGCCGAAATCGGCATAGACACCCGACTGATCGTTGAGAATGCCGATCTTGACCTTGCCGTCCGAGATCGTCGCGGCCGAGGCGGGGAGGGCGGTGGCGGCCAGGAGTGCGGCCGAGACGAGATGCAGTATCTTCACTGGTGTTTCTCCTATGGGTCAGCCGGCATGCAGAAGTTCCGGTATCGGGCATGCGTTCCGCATGAACGGCCGACGAGATCATTTTGTTTCGCAAAGCCCGGCCCGCAAGCCGGCGGACGCGCGCAAAGAGTACGAAATCACGCCCGGCCGGAGCCGCGGCGGAATTCGTACATCGCCGGACGGTAACATTGGCCCGTCGTCACAGAAAACTAGACTTTTTGCGGAGCCTTCCCTTACGGAATAAACGCCGAAGGCCACGAACTGAGCAATTCAGTTTTCGACGATCAGCAGCAGGAAGACCAGGAAAAGCACCACATGCGCGGCGCCTTGAAGGAGATTGGTGCGTCCGCTCGAGAAAGTGATGACGCTGACGGCGAGCGTCAGCAGCAGCAGCACCAGGTCGGTATTCTCGACACCGAGTATGAGGCTGTGTCCGGTCAGCCAGCTGACGGCGAGCATGGTCGGGACCGTCAGCCCGATCGTGGACAGCACGGAGCCGAGGGAGATGTTGACCGAGCGCTGCAAGCGGTTGTCCCGCGCCGCCCTGATGGCGCCGATCGCCTCTGGCGTGGCGACCAGCACCGCGAGCACGAGGCCGCCGAGTGCAACTGGCGCCGCCAGCGTCTCGATCGTGTAATTGATGGGCACCGCGAGCTGGTGGACAAGGAACACGATCGAGATGAGATAGGCAATGAGGAGCAGCGCGCTCCGCCGTACGGGAGCCTTCGTCTCTGACGGATGCCGATGCTTGGCCTCGTGCTCCTCGCCCAGCGTGAAATAGCCGCGATGCCGGCCGGTCTGCAGCGCCAGAAAGACCCCGTAGAGCCCGATGGACAACACGGCGAGCCCGATCTCCTGCAGGTCTGACAGCAGTGGCCCGGGCATGGTCACGGTGTAATTCGGCAAGACCATGCTGAGCACGGCGAGCGGCACGATCACGCCCAGATAGGCATTGGCCCCTTGCAGATTATGGGATTGCTCGCGGTGGCGCAGCGCGCCGAAGAGCAGCGACAGGCCGACCATTCCGCCGAGAATGATCATGATGACGGCGAACAAAGTATCGCGTACGAGGGTCGGATTGTTGTTCCCCTCTAACATGATCGTCGAAATGCTCATCACCTCGATCGAGGTGATGGATATTGTGAGCACGAGCGTGCCGTAGGGCTCGCCCAGTTGCTCCGCCAGCCCGTCCGCATGGCGGATCGCGCAAAGCACCGAGCCCATGATCACCGCGAAGAGGAAAATAAGAACGCTGGCCAGCCAGAACGGTTGATCGAGGCCCTGGAAGATGCCCGCGCCGAAAAGGGCGAACAGCACGCCGGTGCCGATGCTCACCGCCAGGAACCATTCTTTGACGATAAACTGCGTCATTTCCGCAGTGTGTTCGGCAGATTTTCGATTCATCGTTCGCTCTTGTGAGCTTTTGATCTCATGGGGACCATGATCGGAAACTGGGAATTGGCCAGGGGTGGTCGCAGCCATTCCGTAACGTCTTCTATACGATTCGCGAATGCCATGTGAATGTTGCTGAAACGTTCGGAACTTCGTAGCGTGTCCGGCGGTCAGAACCGGCGGGATGGGGAGATTGGCAGATATGGAAACGATCGGATTCATCGGTCTCGGCAGAATGGGAAGGCCGATGGCGTCCAACCTGTGCCGTAAGGGCTTCAGGGTCATTGCTTACGACGTCAATCCAACCGCTGTCGCCGAGCTCGCGGCGCTTCAGGCCAGACCTGCACAGGACGTGGCCGAGGTCGCGGCGTCGAGCACGGTGATCGTGACCATGCTGCCGGATCCGAAGACCGTCGATTCTGTCGTGCTCGGCCCCGACGGGGTCTTGTCTCACGCCGCTTCCGGCAGCCTGATCATGGATATGAGCACGATCGATCCCAAGACCACCGACAGACTGGCGGCGCGCGCCGCCGACAAGGGTGTGGCTTTCGTCGACGCGCCCGTGGGCCGGCTCGCAAATCATGCCGACAAAGGCGAGTCGCTCTTCATGGTCGGCGCGGCGCCACAGGACTTCGCGCGCGTGAAGCCGATGCTGGAGGCCATGGGGAGTACGATATTTCACTGCGGGCCGGCCGGCAGCGGCACCCGGACCAAGCTCGTGAACAATTACCTGGCGATTTCCTCCTGCCAGATGAACGCCGAGGCGCTCGCCTTGTCACAGCGTTTGGGGCTCGATCTCATTACGACGTTGGACGTGCTCTACGGCACCACGGCCTTCAATGGCCAGCTCAAGATCAACTGGCCGGGCAAGGTGCTCAAGGACGACACGTCTCCCGGTTTCACCATCGACCTTGCGCATAAGGATCTGGGCCTGGTGATGGATGCGGCGAACGAGGCCAGGGTGCCCATGCCCATGGCGGCGGCGGCGCGCGAGGCATTCAGTTTCGCCCGCGCCGCCGGCTCTGGCGGAAAGGACTTCTCCGCCATGGTCGACGTGCTTTGCCAGTCCGCCGGCATAGCCAAGCCACGCTTGCGCTGAGCTGGCGGCTTGAAAATCGGAAGGTGGAAGAGTTTGTGACTGAAGAGCTCAATACATCGGATAGTAATAATAGAACTCTGAATTATTGGCGCCGTTCGGGCCCAAAAGCTTCTGCAGCTTGTCCAGCGCCTTGCTGATGACCCCGGGGCGCTTGCCCGCGTCCAGTTCCGCCTTGATCTCGACGATGATTTCATTGGCGGTGTCGAGACGCTGGGCCAGCAGCGCCGATACATAGAGCAAGGCCGCGGCGTTCTCGGAGAGCAGCGAGGAAGCGTTGGC
>Ga0187894_10000550_pt1 | contig 50760 bp, 57 predicted proteins | sample GBC1701081metaG_FD_136650 | JGI IMG/M metagenome (GOLD analysis project Ga0187894, IMG submission 136650) | White microbial mat communities from a lava cave in the Kipuka Kanohina Cave System on the Island of Hawaii, USA - GBC170108-1 metaG ... | reverse complement strand
GGTTCTTTGTTTATTGGTGCAGTTCTTGCACCAATTTTAAAAACAATGTCCTACTCACTTGAGGAACGATTACAAATAATGATACGTGTGGGAAGAAGATTTAACAAAATCGCTATTCCATCTTTAATTATTTTAATTGGATCTGGAATATACAATTCATATTCATTTTTTAGCAATTTTGGGCTTTTACTTTCAACTAATTATGGCAATTTATTAATCATTAAAATAATTCTTGTAATTGCATTAATTATTACTTACATCATTCATATTAAAATAATTAGAAAAGATATTGAAGAAGAAATAGTGTCTAAAAAAATATCAGAAAAACAAGTACAAAAACTGCGTACTAAAATAATTATTCTTGGTGAAATAACAGTAATTATCTCAGTAGCAATTCTGTTTATGGCAGCTTTATTGAATAGTGGAATCTGAATTTCCTTTAATTCTTACTTCAAAACCATTATCTAGTTTCCCAATTCCGTATTCACATCCAGTAATTTTTGAAGTAACATACAGATTAGTTTCTAAATGTTTTGTAATCTCAGTTATTCGATAAACTGAAGTTTCATCAATCAAACTGGCAGGTAATACAAGCATATCAGCCAAATGATTATCAACACCCAATTTACATTCTATGAAAGTTTTTGAAATTCTATCACCTAGTCCTAATGTTTTATACATTAAACCATCTGAGCCAATAATAGAATTAGAATCATATGAATATAGTAACATACTGCAACCCTCATTTAATGCAATTTCTTCTTGTATTTCCGAAGTTACAGAAAAACTAACTGCCTTCAAAAAATCTTCAACTTTTTTTATTTCACTATTAATCTCATTTCTAGATAATTTTGAGTATGAACAGTAGAGCCTTGAAGAGCTTGTTTCTCTACGTGTAAGTAAAATAGGTTTCAGCTTCTTGTAGGGATTAACTTGTAATTCAATAATTCCTCCACCCTTAGGATAATATCCTCTTTTTTTAACATACATCGAGAAATTAATTCCCATTCTAGAGTATGCCTCACCTAAAACGTATTTTGTGTAATAGCTTGTTGGACTCCATGGAACATCAGTTCCGCCACAAATGGATAACTTTAAGTTCTCTCCTGAAAGAGAAACAGCAGGTATCAATGCTTGAAGTATGAGTGATATACTTCCTGCAGTACCAATGTTTTCTGTTATTGTCTTACTTTCAACATTTTTTGGAATAAACTTGATAGTCTTTGAACCAACGTCTAATCCACTTACTTCAGCATCACAGACTTTACCCAATAGTTTAATTGCCATTAAATGCTGAGGTCTTAATCCTGGAACCTTTCTTTTTTCTCTAATATTTTCAATTTGAATTGGTTTTTTGGTTATACAAGATAAAGTAACTGCACTTCTAACAATTTGACCTCCACCTTCGCCATACGATCCATCAATTTTTAACACATTCAATAATAGATATTATTTACAACGCTTTATGATAGTTTTTTAAATAATATATCAGAACTGGCTACATGAACGGTCTTTTGATTGGAAGATTTCAACCATTTCATCTAGGTCATCTTGAAGCCTTTCAATTTGCACTATCTCAGGTAGATAAGCTCTGTATTGGAATTGGAAGCTCAAACAAACCTAGTGAAAAAAATAATCCTTTTACAGCTGATGAAAGAAAAGATATGATCTTATCATCAATTGAGGATTCAATTTTAAGGAGAATTGAAATCTTCTATATTCCTGATTTTGAAAATCATATAGAATGGATAAAAAACATTGATCTGATTGTATCATCTTTTGAAGTTGTTTTTACAAATGATGAATTGACGCAAGTTCTTTATCGCAAACGTGGAAAAAAAGTCATTCAAGTACCATTTAAAGAACGAGAAATTTTCTCAGGCACTAATATCAGAGAAAAAATCAGGAGCGATCAAAATTGGCAAGAGCTTGTACCAGAAGGAACAAAAACCGTTCTGCAAAAAATTGGTGCTAAGAATAGACTGACAATTCTTTAATTATAAATAATGCCCTCATTGACCTCTTGACAGGCGAGTTTATTGGAATATTTAGTAATGCTACCTGGACCCACAAACGTCCCTGAAAGAGTTACACGAGCAATGTATACTCCTATGATAAATCATAGAAGTGCTGATTTTGTCGAATTGTATGAAGATGTAGTAGAAAAAACAAAAAAAGTTTTCCAAACTAAGGGTGATGCAGTCTGTCTTTCTGCATCCGGAACTGGTGCTGTAGAAGCAAGTGTAGTAAATCTAATTAAAAAGAATGACAAAGTAATTGTTCCTGTAAATGGTGAATTCAGTGGAAGATTAGCATTAATGTTAGAATGGGCAGGGGCTAATGTAATAAAACTTGAAACACCTCCTGGAGAAAATGCTAGTTTTGATTCTGTTAAAGAGGCATTCGATAATAATAAAGATGTAAAGGCATTCTATTGTGTATGGAATGAAACTTCAACTGGAACTATGATAAATTATCTAGATAAGGTAAAAAATCTAACATCCAGAAATGATTCTTTCTACGTTGTTGATGGTGTTTCTATTGTAGGGGGAGAAGAACTCTATGTTGACAAATGGGGAATTGATATTGCTATGACTGGCGCACAAAAAGCCTTTGCAGCACCTCCTGGTATTTCACCTATAGTTGTCAATGCTAGAACTAAAAAATACATGAATGAAAATCCTCCAAAGACCATGTATTTCAATTTACCAAGATATTTCAAATACTATGAAGAATCAAAACATACACCGTTCACTCCTGCACTGCCACTTCTGTATGCATATCGTGAAGCTCTTAGTATAATATTGGAAGAGGGACTTGATGCAAGAATAAAACGTCATAGAATCTGTTCAGACGCGCTTTATTCAGGATTGAGTGCACTTGGACTTACTCCGTTTGCAAAAAAAGATTCAAGATCCACTGTAGTTATTGCATTAAATTATTTGGATGGCCTTGAAGATAATACATTTCGAAATACTCTAGCAAAAAAATTCCGTGTTTTAGTAGCTGGTGGTTTTGGAAATCTAAAAGGTAAAGTATTCAGAGTAGGTTGTATGGGTGAGGTTCATAGATATCATGTTATGAGAACAATATCTGCAATATCGTCTACTCTTGATATGATGGGTTACAAAACAAATAATGTGGATGCTCTAAAAACAGCTGAAGAAAAACTCAAGAATCTCTAAAAATTCTGTAACTTAATATAAGGAAATTCGAAGAGCGATCACGTTGACTTTCAATAAAGGCTCGTTAATTTTAGTAAATTACACAGCAAAAGTAAAAGATACCGGCGAAGTTTTTGAAACTACAATTGAAGAAGAAGCAAAAAAACATTCTATTCATGATCCTAACATAAAATATCAACCAAAACTTGTTTCGGTAGGTGAATCATGGGTGATTAAGGGCCTTGATGAAGCATTAGCTAATTCTAAGGCTGGCGACAAAACTACTGTTGAAGTATCTCCTGATAAGGGATTTGGAGAAAGAGATTCAGGAAAAGTAAGAATGATTCCTTTACGTAAACTAGGAGAAGATGCAGATAAAGTTTCAGTAGGAGATACTATAGAAATTGATCAAAAAAAAGGGATAGTTCGTTTTGTCGGTTCTGGACGTGTACAAGTTGATTACAATCATAGATTTGCTGGTAAAACAATTCTATATGATGTAAATATTGTAAAATCTCTAGAAACTGAAGAAGATAAAATCAGAGGAATTTTAAAACGACATATGCCAGTTGAGGACTCTAAATTGGTATTCACAAAAACTGGGAAGTCTGTTGATATAACCATTCCTGACGAGTTATTTCGTGCAGATGGATTACAAATTATGAAACATTTTATACAATCTGAAATTTTTAAATTTGTTCCATCTTTAGAAAAAATTAACTTTTTAGAAACTCACTTTAACAAATCCTCAGAAGCGCAAAAGAAAACAGAATCCACATCTTCAAAAACAGAAAAGCCAGTTACCCAAAAAGCCGCTTAACTTATAGAACTTTAGTACTTTTTGCAAGCGCAATTGCCTTTTTTGGATTCATCTTAACTTCCTTTAGAATAGTATATCTCTCAGGTCTCAAATCTTGAGCGATTGTCAAAGCTTTAGATAAATCATCAGGTATTAGACCAATTTCTTTTGCGGTAGTAGGAGCTCCTACATTTTTCAAGGTTCTAGAAATTTTTTTCCAATCTTGACCTTGCAGCTTTGCCATCAGAATTGAACCAATACCACATTTTTCACCATGGAGGCCAACTCCTGGAGCAATTTTATCTAGAGCATGTGAAAATAAATGCTCAGCACCAGAGCATGGTCTGCTGCTACCTGCAATACACGACGCTACCCCAGCACTGATTAACGCTTCAACAATTACTCTTACATCTAATCCTTTTTTTGCGTAAACGTGAGAGTTTTCAATCAAAATTTTTGCACTCATTGATGCCAAATTTGCTGCATATCTTCCAAAATACTCTCCAGTTTTATCTCGTCCAAGCTCCCAATCTCTGACTGAAATTACCTTCGCTACTAAATCGCCACATCCACTAGCAAGCAACTTCTTGGGTGCTTTCTTTATGATATCAATATCTACAAACACACCAAGTGGTGCTTTGGCAACAATCGAATGTGGTTTGTTAGCACGCACAGATACAAATGGGCTTGCAATTCCGTCATGAGAAGCTGCTGTTGGAAGACTTGCAAAAGCCTTGTTTAGATTAAATGCAATCATTTTTGCAGTGTCAACTGATCTGCCCCCCCCAATACCAACTATGAAATCGCTCTTATCTTTTACAACAGCTTTTTGAATTTCATTAATAGATTTAATCTCATTACTTTTTGCCATATGCCAAATAAATCGAATTTTTGAAGAAACAAGAGAATCTTCAATTTTTTTCTGAATAATTTTTTTTACTTGAAATCCTGAAATTAGAGATACCTTTTTTGGGCTAGCAAGAGTTCTCAGAAACTCCCCAAATTGACCTATATTTTTTTCTCCTATCACTATTAGCCTAGGCAGCTCCATAGTGTGTGACTGGATGATATTTCTCTTTTTTGTCACTTCTTATCACTTTCACCAGCAACAAAAAGTTATTTAAAAGGGTGTTGTGCATTTCATAGTATCTCTAATAGGTGTCTTTTTGTCGAATAACGTTGAAGAAAAAATACTACATGGAACTACCACAGTAGGTATTAAAGCTAAAGATGGAATAGTGCTATGCGCAGATATGAGAGCAAGCGCGGGCTATTTTATTGCAAATAATAATACTATGAAAATTCAGAAAATTGATGTTCATGCTGGAATGACCATGGCAGGTGGAGTAGCTGATGCACAAAACATCACTGACATACTACGCTATCATGCTAATTTGCACAGAATTCAAAAAAATGAACCAATCCCTATTAGATCTTTAACTAGACTTACATCACTTATTTTTCATCAAAACCGTGGTTATCCATTTATTGCTGATATTATAGTCGGTGGTTACGATAAGGCAGGACCTGCTTTGTACAATATTGACATGTTTGGTTCTGTAGAAGAAAAAACTTATGTAACAACAGGAAGTGGTTCTCCTGTTGCCTATGGTCTTTTAGAAGAAGAATATCGTGATGACGTAAGTGTAGAAGATGCAAAGGTTGTAGCATTACGTGCTGTAAAGGCAGCTATTACCAGAAATATTGGAACAGGCGATGGAATCAACGTCGCCATAATTGATAAAGATGGATTTCGTCTCTTATCTAAAGAGCAAAAGAAAGCCATCATTAATCTTTAGTGATTTAATGCAAAGAAAACAACAACAGAAAGAATTACCTCCAAGCCAAAGTATTATGGCCACAATACTGCAAAGTATTCCTAAAGAAGCAAATGTAACAAAAATTGATTACGAAGGTCCCAGAATTGCACTTTATACAACATCTCCTAAATACTTGATGGAACACAACGAAATCATTTCAAATCTTGTTAATGTCATTAAGAAAAGAATTGTTGTTAGAACCGACGAATCAATACGAAAATTAGAAGAAGACGCGAGACAAATTCTTAATCAATGTATTCCACAAGAAGCTAATCTTCAGGGTACCTTCTTTGATACTGCTACAGGTGAGGTGTCTGTAGAAGTAAAAAGGCCATGGTTATTACAAAAAAATGCTCAAGACTTTAGCCAGGCAGATGTTACAGAAAAAACTGGATGGAAGCTGCGTGTTCGCAAAGCAACTACTAATCCATCAAGCACCATTCAAGCCATAAACTATAATCTGAAGGTATCATCTGCTGACCGAGGAAGACAGCTCAAGCAGGTTGGTGAGAAAATCTTCCGTCCAAGATTGGCTCAAAAATCAGAAGTTTCCTTAATGACTCTGGGGGGATTTGGCCAAGTAGGACGTTCTTGTATGCTTTTAACAACCCCAGATAGCAAAATTCTCATTGATTGTGGGATTAACCCAGGTGCTAGAAACCCAATGGAATCATTTCCACGACTTGATTGGGCTAACATAACTTTGGATGATCTTGATGCAGTTGTTATTAGTCATGCACATCTTGATCACACTGGATTTTTGCCAGTATTATGTAAATATGGTTACAAGGGTCCTATCTATTGTACCGAACCTACCCTTCCAATGATGAACTTAATTCAACTAGATGCTGTCAAAGTGGCCGCAGCACAAGGAAGAACTCCAATGTATTCAGATCGAGATGTAAAGCAAATTATGAAACAGGCAATTACAATCCCATATGGAACAGTTACTGATATTTCTCCTGACATTAAACTCGTTTTAGCAAATGCAGGACACATACTTGGCTCAGCCCTTTGTCATTTTCATATTGGAAATGGAGATCATAATTTTGTTTATTCTGGAGATCTTAAATTTGCAAAAAGTATTCTATTTGAAAGTGCAAGTTGGAATTTTCCAAGAGTAGAAACATTACTAATTGAAAGTACCTATGGTGCAAAAGAAGACATACAACCAAGTAGACCAGAAGTAGAGTCTGCTTTCATTAACGCAGTTAATACCGTATTAAAGGATGGTGGTAAAGTTCTCATCCCAATTCCAGCTGTTGGAAGAGCACAAGAAATCATGATGGTCATCGATCAGTATATGAAATCAGGTGAGATGGTTGAAGCTCCAGTTTTCTACGAAGGAATGATCGCAGAAGCATCAGCGATCCACGAAGCATATCCTGAATATCTTGCTCGAGAATTAAGACAGAAAATTTTAGAAACTGATGATAACCCATTTGACTCTGAATATTTCACAAATGTAGAACATCCTGATGCAAGAGAAGAACCATTACGTGAAGGCTCACCTGGAATTATAATTGCAACATCAGGGATGTTAGAGGGTGGACCAGTATTAGAATACTTCAAAAATATTGCTCCTGACAAAAAGAACAAAATCTTGTTTGTATCTTATCAGGTTAATGGAACACTTGGACGAAGAGTTCTTGATGGTGCTAGACAAGTTTCGTTAATAGGTAGAGAAGGCAAAGTTGAAGTTGTAAATATTAATTGTGGTATTGAAAGATTAGATGGCTTCAGCGGCCATAGTGATTATAATCAATTAATTTCTTTTGTGCACAAACTAAGACCAAAGCTTAGAAGAGTTTTAGTTAATCATGGAGAAAGAAGAAAATCTGAAAATCTGTCAATGTCAATTCGTCGAATGTTTAGAGTTCCAGCTCATTATCCACAGATTCAAGAAGCAATCAAGTTATTTTAAATCGTATTCGGGTTTCCAAATCTTCACACCAGGTGGTGTTACAATAATTCTTTCTTCGCCCAATCTTGCAATATCTGCATTTGAATTTTTTGCAATTGTATAAAGCTCCTCAACTACTTTGCGTAATTTTTCTACATCTTTTTGTGCTAGAGGAGTAACTCTCAAAATCAATATCATATTCTTTTTGATATCCTCTTTGATTGTATGGATATCACTAGGGTCTCTTATCGTAATTGCCTTAAGATAGGTTGGGCTTTCTTGTTTTTGCATCTAGCGTCAGATGCGAACTACTCCTTCAAAAAGTCTTGCATGTCAATAGCTGTTCACACACTAGTCATTTATGCCTAAATTCTAAATTTAACATAAGTTGACTCGTCTACATGCTTGGCTAGAATCTCGTTCTTTTTGCCATTTTCTTCAGTTACAACAATTGCGGGTTCAGCTTTTGGTGCGTCAGAATATCGCATAGTAATTTGTGCTGCAAACTCCAAATAATCATTATTATTTTTCCCACGCAATATTGAAACTGGTCCAACATGATCACGCACCTCAAGTAGAATATCATTAGGCAGTGCCAATGACTTAATCATTTCATTTTCATTATGATCTCGCCCAACAACTAACTTTGTTGATTGATTTAATCTAAAATGTCTGCCAATCTTTAACAAATCAATATCGTTTGTAGTTGGGGTGTCTACATGTTTGAATAGATCCTTTGCTCTTAATGAAAAAGATGGATCAGTAAGTAAGCAACCACCACCAGCATTAGGAGGATTTTCAATTTCATATTCTCTTGCAAGCTCTAGTTGTCCTTTTCTAGATCGACCTCTAATCATTCCTAGATCTTCTCGTCTAATCAAACCATTTTTTTCTGGTTCAGTTTTTGCTAAGAGTGCAGCTGATAATGGTCTTACTATTTTTCCTTCCAGTCCAGATTCCTTTTCAATTGTTCTCAAAGCTGGACCATGTTGACTCATTGGCCTTTGTCCTAAAACTTCACCAGAAATAATAAACTCTGCTCCAATTTCCTCCATTTGTTTTTTTGCAGCTTTGAACATCATTGTTCTACAATCGATACAAGGATTCATACCAGAACCAAAACCATGTTTTGGATTCTTTAACATCTCAATGTATTCATCTCCAAGATAAACTGTTTTTAGATCTATTCCTAACGTATCTGCTCTTTCTCTAATCTCAAATCCACAACCTCTACCACAATCAAAATCACAAAATGGTGTCTTTATTGCAACAGCAGACACTTCAAAGCCTTGTTTTTGCATCATCTTTACTGCAAGCTGACTATCTAGGCCACCTGACAATAATGCAACTACCTTTTTTTTCTTATTTTCTGACATAGATAGCAAAATCAATTTCCAATATACAAACTTTACAACAGACATAAATTTAGAAAGATAACATTTTGCACAATGAATAATCGCAGAAAGAATCTTCTCAAATTTTCACAAAAAATTGGATGCGATACATTAGTTGCTTTTGAGCCAGAAAATCTTTATTATATAACTGGTTTTTGGGGTGAGGCTATTGGGCTTTTGGAGGAGGATGGAAAAACTACAATCATCTCACCTGAACTCGAAGTAGGAAGAGCAAAGTCTGAATCTAAAAACTGTGAAATAATTACCTCTGAGCGAGGAGAAGGTTTGATCTCTAAACTAGTTTCTAGAATAAATAACAAAAAAGTTTGTACTGACTGTCAATCCTATACTACAATGGAATCTCTAAAAAAATCTGTTAAAGGTATTAAACACTCAACTGAACCATTTTACAATTCTAGAATAATCAAAGACTCTGAAGAAATTAACGTTCTTAAAAAAGCCTCTAAAATAATTGATGATATGTTTGAGCTTTGCATAAAAAAGATCAAAAAAGGACAGTCTGAATCTGAACTCCAAACAATCTTGATGTCATATGCAATGGAGCATGAAATGTTTGGTACTGGCTACAAATCAACACTAAACCCCTTAATTATTGCAGGAGGACCAAATGGTGCACTCCCACATGCCCAAGTTACCAATAGAAAATTTGTAAATGGTGATCTAATTGTTGTAGATTTAACATTACGCTATAAAGGGTATGTAACAGATGCTACAAGAACATTTGGACTGGGTACTATCTCAAAAGATGCAAAAACAGTCTATGAGATAGTCAAAGAATCACAAAAACTAGGCATCAAAGCAACAAAAGCAGGAGCATCTTGCAAGTCAGTAGATGATGCGTGTAGAAACTATATCCAAAAGAAAGATTTTGGCAAATACTTTATTCATTCTACTGGTCATGGAATAGGCCTTGAAGTTCATGAGCTACCAAATATCAGTCAAAAAAGTATTTCAACTCTACAAAAGAACATGGCAATAACTGTGGAACCAGGAATCTATATTCCAAAAAAATTTGGTGTAAGAATTGAAGATTCAATAATAGTACAAAACAAACCATTACTGTTACACAAATTTACAAAAGAACTAATTGTTATATAAGAATCTAGAAAAATCCAATTGATACTATTGACTTCAATATTATTCTTGGAATTTGTGGTATCTAGATGAGTTTGGTACCGCATCTAGGACAATAGTTTCCATCAGAAGTCATACCACACACTGAACAGATATTTTGTTTTAATTTTATAGATTTAAACTTGAAATATCTTAAAAATGGTAAAAAAATAATTGGTAAGAAGAAAAAATAAATTCCTATAGACCAAAGAAAAATCGAAATTACTATAGAAATTACTATTATTATGACGGTAAGAGCCCAATTCTGATTATTCATTTAGATAATTTTCCTCGATTCCGTACAAATTTTTAAAATAAACTTAGAATTAAAAATTTTCAGATTGTAAAGTGATTTAGCGAAATTGGAACCGTTAGTGGCCGTGCTGTTAACGGTTCTATTTTTGGTTCCATCATTCCTAAAAAATATTCTTATTTTAAAGTTTAGAATTCAACAAAAGAGAATCAGACTAATAGTTTAACGCCAAGTAAGTGAACAGTACTAAAGGGTCGATTCCCTTCTTGTAGTTAAGCGTAGGTAGAGCAAACCGAACGCAACCATTCGGAGCAGCACCTAATGTGATTCTTAGATAATTATGCACAAATTGATGATTTTAGTGGGATAACTACTCTAGAACATTGATAACAAATTAGAGAAATAACTTTACAGTCATACTCTACTTCGCCTATTGCCTTATCACAATTAGAACAACAGACCACTTTTGTATCATATAGATTCATTCAAAGCAGCTCTCCTAGGTTTTTAGAATATCTGATGTATATTTTTCTAGTACTTTTTGTACATCAAAATGACTCTCTGTAATAATCACTAAAATGTTCTCATGTATGGGCATACATGTAATGTTTACAGAGTTTCTCTTTGAGAAGACGTATTCCATCATCCCAAATTTATTATTGAACTCATTTTTCATAGAAAATTCCAGTGCAGTTTCCATAAGAAATACATCTAATCCATTATCATCTTCCTCAAATTTGGTAAACTTTTCATTGCCAAACTGCCCTACGATTTTCCTACCTTTTTTGTTGACAAACCCTACAAATTGGATTTCTTTGTTTTGAACTAAATTTGAGCAAAGAGATTCATATAGCTCAAATTTTTCAAACGTTAGCATAGACATTGTCTTATTACCTCTGATCTAACGTATTTTTCTTCAATCCAGACTTTATTACAGTCAAGACAATGAACCCTAATGAGTTGTAATTCCTCGTCTATTTGTATAAAGACATCTAGCACGCCACAAAAAGGACAACAATATCTAAAGTCTGGATATGGTGCTTTAGAAATTATTTGTGATAGAATCTCTTCCATGTTGGATGTTGAATCAATGGTTGGTTTGTTGTGTCTCTTTACAAGTTCTTGTATGCTTTTTACTGGTTTACTTGTAACCAGATTTTCTTTTGGCGCATATTGCCCAACAATTTCTTTTGAAATTAATTTTGTTTGCATGATAATGTAATTTGTTTTGTATTTAATAACAAATGTGAGACACTGACCTAACTGAAATCCTTATTAAAAATTAGTTAAAAGTTATAACCAAAATAAATAAAATATTTCATTCAAATTATTATTTAAAAAAAATAAAGGGAAAATTACTAACGTTTTTGGTAGTCGTCGTTGGTTTCTCCGTCTCCATCACTCACTGATTTGCCGTCATTTGTTTCTGTATCGTCATCATCAATTTCTCCGTCGTCATCACTTTCTGTTACTCCAATAGGTCCCACTTCGACTTTCTTAACTTCACCAGTTTGGGGATCTACCTTAACATCATACTCTTTGCCATCTTTGTGTACCTCTACTCCATATAGATAGACTCCATTTTCTTGATCAAAATCTACAGTGACTAGTTGAGATGATTGAGCTCCAATGTAATTGAGGCCTATAGTGGCTGCTTGTTCAGGAGTGATCTTTACTGCTTCTAGTTGGTCCATGTTTGAATCCGTAGCAAAGGAGCTACTCAATCCAAGTGATCCGGCTGTAATCAAAGATAGGATTACGCTCACATAGACGATGTATTGTTTTTTGATTCTTTGATGCACAAACAAAATTGGTAGATTTTTGTTTATTACAATTGAGAGACATTAAGCTAACTGTATTTTTGTATTTAGGAACAAAAAATAGAATATAATATCAAGTCATTTAGCTTTATGCACTAGAACGGTTATATCCTAACAGCTATTGTTTGATTAAGAGTTGAAAGTTTTAGATGAGATATTTATTTTTCCCATTGAAAAGTAGGCTGGTGTGGTGTGAATGATGTTGAGAATAGTAATACAAAACGAGTATTACAGTTTATTCAACAGAATCCAGGATCTCATCTCAGACAAATTAAAAAGGAGTTAAAAATCTCAATGGGAACCGTACAATATCACCTTCAATTATTAGAAAAAGATGGTAAAATAATCTCAGAAAAACAAACCCTATTCAGGCATTATTTTCCAGTAGGTCTATTTCAAAATAATGAAAAAATGGTTCTAAAGATTCTCAAACAAGAGACAGCAAGGGAAATACTCATGATTATTATAGAAAGATCAAATCCAACTCAAACTGACCTGGTAAACAGATTAGAAATCTCTGCTGCATCTGTGAGTTTGAATCTAAGAAATTTAATTGAATTAGGGTTAGTAAAGGAAAATAGAGATGGAAAGTACAAGAGATATGTTCTTCTTGAAGATCCAAAAACCATTGTACATTTAATGAAAAATTATCAGCCAGGAATTTGGATTAAATGGAGCAATACTCTATCTGAGATGTTTATTTCTCTTGCAAGGGAGGATGAAAAGTGACTTTATTCACCTCATTTCTGGAGATTGAGGTATTAGAACCAAGCAGCATAGTAGAGCTAATAATAATTATTTTTTCGATAATTCTATTTGCATTAGCTATTACTGCTTTCAAAACCAACCGAAATACAAGAATCGGTTTTGCAGCTGCAGCATTTGCACTATTTACAGTTCAGTTGATTGTAGAATACATAGATGATGTGTATGATTATGTTGATGACGAAGGGATAGATCTAATCATATCTGCAATAACGCTCAGCATTCTTTTGTTATTCTTCTTTGCAATTATTCTAAAAAAAACACCCAAAATTAATTTTTTCAAATAAATTTTCATTTAGGTTAGTGTATCTCAATTATCAAATACTCTTTTCAAATCCTCTATTGTGACTAACATGCCTGATGAATCCTGTAGAAATTGTGGAACTGGTTTGATTAATTGTGCAATATGCCCTGAATGTCGAGATGTAATACAAGAAATGTGTCCCAAATGTGGAACTAGAACCCTAGAAAGATTTCATAGCAGGTGTTTCTATACAATGGAAATAATCCAAACCACATACTCCCTAGCATGATTTAAACAATATTCACTAAACTATCTTTTTTCAAATTCTAATTTTAATGAGAAATCTGAATCACAAAAAATGATTTAGCTTACTGTCTCTCAGAAGTTATATGCAAAATAATGTATTGTATATTGTGGTGATGTAAATCAAATAAACAAAAAATAAAAATGAGCCCTATCCCAGTATAATGGTGATTTGAAAAACACCATTATACACGTTGTAAAAAAATATATCAATTTATTATTCAGTAACTAAAAAATGAAAATTCTTAATGTAAAGGAGGAACCAACCAATGTAATAGTTCACTTGTTGGAATATCAAAACCATATAATACAAGTGGTATTCCTGTTGATGCCAACAAAATCCCTGCAACTAATCTGGTAAGTTTAAGAGGTATTTTTTTTATTATTCCTGCAAACACTAAACCAAGAATTAGGCCTATTGCAACAACTGCGCCTAATATTGCACTAGTAAATTCTATTAGACTAAAGGTTGCAAGAGCAATAGAGTTTTCAACTGCTTCAAGCATTGCAATGTAAAAATATCCAATTCGATACTTTGTTGGATTAACTTCTTTTTGATCATCCTCAAAAAATTCCTTGAACATTGTTGCACTAAAAAATAACAAACCAGTGCCTAAAGCAATTTCTAAGATATTTATTGGAACGAATCCTGCAACATTCAAAAATATAAAATATAATCCAATTCCCACTAAAAATCCTAGTATAGTGATTTGTAGTGTTTGTTTAAGACCAATTCTACTTAAGGTTCCTATCCCTACTAATGCTTGTTCTCCACCCTCAACAAAAATATACTTGAATGAAGTAAAAAATACGATTAATTCAAACACAAGTGATGGAGTTTATAGAACTTAATATTCCAATGGTGGTATTTTTTGTATAAAAATTCATAAAACCAAGAATAATTTTCATTTAGAGTTCATGATTGCTTAACTGGGTAATCCTAGTAAGATCATTGGTTCGGATCCAAATCGACGAACACTAATAATTCATTTCAGATCATTTCTTTGCCCATTTGTTTCAATTTCATACCTTAATGGTGCAGGTAATTCTGAGTATTTTTTATCGATCAGGAGCTTAATCTGATCGTCTGGAACCTTTACAGATCGAAGTAAATTTCCACGTTGATGTGCATATGCATTTTTCCAAAAACCAGCTCCATCAAATGTTCCAATCTTTGGTAGACGTTTAGAGGCTCTCAATAATTAATCCTCCTTTCGATTTCCTTTCTAATTAATTTAACAATTTTTTCTTTTTTCTTCCATCCAGAAGCTAGTGTTCTCTTAGAATCTACTATGAAAATCTCATTATTTTCTGGATTTTTCCTATATTTTGGAGACCCAATATCATTTGCAACCATCAAATCAGCTCCACACTCTCGCATCTTCCTTCTAGCCTCCTTTTCTAACTCTTTTTTAGTTACTCTAGCTAACGCCTTGAATCCAACTAGAAAAACATCCTTTTGTAGCTTTTTTACTTGATCAATAATTTTTGGAACTCTATTTAGCGTCACATTCATTTTCTTACTAGTACTCTTAATTTTTAAGCTGCTTGGCTTTTCAGGAGTATAGTCAGATGGAGCAGCTGCCATTATAACAACATCAAATTTCTTTTTCATTTCATTTTTTACAGCCAAAAACATCTCTTTTGCAGTTTTTACTGAAACAAGTCTTACACCATTAGGAGGTTTTTCTCTTCCAGGGCCATACACCATAGTTACTTTGGCCCCAGCTGATACCAGCTCATCAGCTAACAAAACTCCTGTTCTTCCAGTACTCTGATTAGTAATTACACGAATGGGATCAAGAAATTCTATAGTTGGTCCAGCGGTAATCAAAACTCTTTTGCCTTTTAGAGCTGAAGAAAATCCAAACTTTCGCAAAACAAACTCTAAAACATCTTCTGGTTCTGCAGCTTTTACCTTTCCTTCAATCATATTTGGTGAAACAAAATCAATTTTTTTCTTCAAAAATACAATATTTTTTTTCACAGCAGCATTCTCATACATGGCAGCATGCATTGCTAAACACATTACTATAGGAATCTTAGAGCCAAATCCTACAGTAAGCACTGTAGCTATTGGTGTGTCATCAATTCCATTTGCTAATTTGCCAAGCGTATTGGCAGTTGATGGATAAACTATAATCAGATCCGACTTTTTATAATCTGCAATTGCAATATGTTCCAAGTCTCCTGTTAGCTTAGTAATTACGGGGTTTCCTGTAGCCCATTTAAAATAAGCAGGCTGGATCAGTTTTGTAGCAGCATCACTTGCAACACATGTAACATTAGCTCCATGTCTCATTAGTAATCGTGCTAGCTCAATTGACTTGTAGGCTGCAACACTTCCTGCAACACATAAAACAATCTTTTTGCCATTGAGCTCAGCTCCATCTGAACTCACAATATCTAGTGAAGGATGTTTTGGAATTCTAGCCAACTTCATCTCGCAGCTTTTCTAGTTCAGACGCATCCATTGAAAACCAATTTTCTTTAGCAGGAAATCTCCCAGATTCCACATCTTTTCTGTATGATTCTACTGCTCTTGTAATGTCTATAGATAATGAAAGATATCTTTTGACAAATTTTGGTTTTAGCTTATCATACATGCCTAGCATATCATGAATTACAAGTACCTGCCCATCACAGTTTTTGCCAGAACCAATCCCAATTGTAGGAATATTGATACTTTCTGAGATTATCTTTGCAACCTCGTGGCTTACCATTTCTAGTGCAATACTGAACACACCTGCTTTTTCAAGTGCTTTAGCATCTTCAATTAATTTTATAGCTGCATCTTTTGTCCTTCCTTGCACTCTATACCCTTGAGATAACATTGTAGTTTGTGGTTGTAATCCAATATGACCCATTACAGGAATTCCAGTTTCTACAATTGCTTTGATGGTGTGTACCATCTCTTGTCCTCCTTCTAGCTTGACAGCGTCAGCTCCAGCTTTTATCAATCTCCCAGAATTAGTTATTGCATCAGAAACATTTGCTTGGTATGACATGAATGGAAGATCTCCTACAATTAGAGCATTTTGTCTTGCACGACTAACTGCTTCAGTAAATAGCTCCATTTGCTCCATAGTTACTGGAATTGTGTTTTCATATCCTAACATGACCATTCCTCCACTGTCTCCAACAAGAAGAACATCTACTCCTGCTCTGTCACATAGTGATGCTAGAGAATAATCATATGCAGTAATAACAGAAATTTTCTTTCCAGTAATTTTTTTTGCTATAATGTCTCTTGGAGTTTTATGCATTAAGAGATCTCCGTAAGAGATATTTTTTTATTTCCAGAACTGTAGTAGCTAGATTTTTTTTATTGTCGAATCTAATAATTTTTTTATTTGTATAGTTTTTACTTGATTTAGTTTTACATTCTTTAATCAACTGATTTATCCCGCGGATCACATTATCAACAATTGTAATATCAGCAGCAACTGCAGTTCTTGAAAGTGGATTAAGATCAAACGTGATTACTTTTTTTCCACTTTTTTTTAGAGCTAGAGTACGATCTCCATCTTCAAGAGGCACAAGTACAACATCAGCTTTGTAAATCCCATTCTCATCAACAATTCTTCTTGAGCTTTCCAGTCCAGGAATATATCTTGAGTATCTTGGATCTAGCCCTAAAACCTCTCTTGCACCATATTTTTTTAAAATTTTTACGATATTTTGTTTTCTTTTTTTATTGGAATAAAACAAATTTACTTCTATTTTCGCATCTATTATTTTTGCTAGCTTTACAATTTCCATTGGACATAATGCAGCTATATTGCCATTAACTGAAATTACTGGATAAGAAGCACGTAGGAGAGCTGATGCAGCAACCCTGATTGCATTTTTTGCGTTTCTTGATGTTTTTTCTCCTAACAAATAATCAAAAGCTTCCCCTCTACCATGTGCCATAAGACCTTCTTTAGCCACTAAACCTTGGTCAAAACCACGAACAAGTTTCTCTCTTATTAAAAGAGATTTTGCACGAGGATGACTTTTAGGAATTAATGACATGATATAACTTATAAAAAATTTATTGAAGAGTTAATCTTGCCCCAAGATTATCAATTTTAGATTGAATAATGATGCCATCTCTATATTTATCTAATACATTAAGAACCTTTTTTTCAAGACCGTATGGTACTAATGAAAAAATTGTTTCACCAAACAAAGCAACACCACACTTGATTCCATTGTCATTTAGATCTTTAATTACAGAATACATTTTTGGAGTAATTATATCGACATATTTTGCAAATTCTAGAGACATATCTTGAAACTCTATAATGTTATTAGACTTTTCAAGCTTAGTAACCATTCTCCCACCAAGTCCATTAATTGAAGGTAATCTTTCACGAAGAAATTTCTTTGTCGAAATTGGTGAAAAGCAGATAATGATTACTGAGACTGATCCAGTTTTTATTTTTTTAACTATCCCACTTCCTGGCGCTCCACTCTTTATTCTAATTTCAAAACCACCATGATATGAAGCTAAAACATCCCCAAGTCCTGTCTGACATTTTATCTCAGCCTCATGAGCAATACTTCCTACTTCCTCTTTTGTAAGATTCATTTTGAGTGCTTGGTTTAATGCTAGTCCAAGTGATAATGCAACTGCACCACTGCAACCTAAACCATATCCTACTGGAACATTGATTTCATGATCAACATCAACAAAAATTTTTTCATCCATTAAGTTAAGAAACTTTTGAATAATATATTCAGAAACTTGCGTGTTATCTGTTTGATAACCTTTAATGTTTAGATGAAAATTATTAATATCGTATTCAGTTTTCTTTCTAACCTTAACTGTAGTCTTTACTCCTTTTTGAATAGAAAAGCCTGCTCCTTGAGAACCAAGCTCATCAGTTTTTTTTATATTGTCAAGCTCGGCCTTAAAAAAACCGGTTATGTGAGCTGGACAAAAAGCGACTCCTTTCATGCTGTTTTGAATTTAAATTTATGAGAAAATATAAGAATATGGCTTAAATTAACTATATTAGTATAAATTGACTAAATTCATTCGACGCCTACAAAAGATTGGAAGTAGTGTACTAGTATCACTTCCTAAGGAATGGATTGACTCCAACAATCTTGGTAAAAGCTCTGAGGTAGAGATTGAAACTGGCCAAAACAGTTTATCTATTTCTGCTACCAAAGAGAATAAACCATCAAAGGAAGTTGTGATTTCTTATCCACTTCCAAAGGAAGAAAACATTGTTGCTAATATTACTGGTGCATACTTGCTTGGATATGATATTATTAGAATTAAAGGAAAACCATCTATTCCAATCGAAGATCGTGAAAAAATACGTGAGTCCATGCGAAGATTAGTTGGCGTGGAGATTGTTGAAGAAGAATCTTCTAACATTAACATCCAATTTTTACTTGATGCAACTACATTAGATCCTAAAAAAATCTTGAAACGAATGAGTACTATTGCAATTGGTATGTTTAATGAAACCTTAGATGGGCTAGTATTAGATGATAAAACAAATCTTCAGACAATGCCAAACAGGGACGATGAAATTAACAGGCAGTATTTCTTGTTAGTTAGATTAATCCGAAGTACTATGGTAGACAGGAGACTTGCGAGTGTTTTTAACATGGAAAACATTGATGTTCTTGATTATAGAATTGCTGCAAATCTCTTAGAAATTGCCGGAGATACCATAGTTGAACTGGCAAATCTCCTTAGTCATACCGCAGTTTCTAAAAATGATCTAAAAAAAATATACACTATCACAAAAAATACTGAAGATATATACAAAAAATCCATTGATGCATTTATTACAAATGATAGGTTGCTTGCAATTGATGCAATAAACCTATACAAAGATTATCTTAAAAAAATTTCTGAGCTTAGATCTTCATTAGAACATAAAAAACAAATTCCTATAGATTTTTTAGATATTGTATACATGTTTGAAAGAATAGCAAAATCTTGGGCAGACATTCTTGATCTTATCAAACCAATTTATAATCAAAAAATATCACAATAATTGTCTTTTTGCAGCATATGTTAACACGGCACAAATTGTTTTAGAATCTAGAATCTTACCTGATATGATCATTTTAATGAGTTTTTTTAGGTCAATTTTTACAACTGATATTATCTCATCATCATCTAATTTCAAATGTCCTGACTTAGATATCCTAGACGCTAAAAAACAGTGAATTGCTTCCGTATTATAACCAATTGACGGGTAATATGTAATCAGAGGCGTCATAGTCTTTGCTTTATATCCAGTTTCTTCCTGAAATTCACGAAAAGCACATTTTTTTGGGTTTTCTCCCTTTTCCAATGTTCCAGCTGGAATCTCAAGAACATTACCACGTGGAAAACGATGTTGTTTTACTAATATTACTTTGTTATCTTTATCAATTCCAAGCATAGCAGCTGCTCCTCTATGCTCAATTATTTCTCGTTTAACTTTTCTTCCTCTTATTGTAAGCTCATAAAGATTTAATCCTAAAATCTTTCCATCATAGATCTTTTTTTTCTTCATGTAACAGTTTTTGTTGTCTATTCATATTAATTAATGTGTTTGATACAGTAAATGAAGCTTCTTTGAAATCTTTGATGATTTTATTGTATCAATAATCCAATTTGTAGGTAAGTTAATTTTTTTTGGTATAAAAAGATCTGCTGTAGCAACTCCATTTATTTCTCTAACTTGATGTGTAAGCAAATCTAACTTGAAAATATCATCACTATACATAAATAATACAATTTGATTTTTTGCAACAAATGGTTTTTGTAAAAATGAATCAGAAAATTTTCTATTTAAATGATTTAATGTATTTTCAAAATCATTTTTTATTTCAACTAATATGGCATATGGAATGTATCCTTTCAGCTTGATAGGATCATAAATTAAAGTAAATAATATAGTATCAGCTCTTTGAAACTTTTCTAATGATCTAGCAACTGTTTTACTTGAAAGTTTTGTTAACTTTGCAATATCCTCTATTTTTGAACGAGGATCTTTTATTAGTTTATCAATAATCTCAAGATCTGTTTTAGTTAAATTTGATGATATCCCTGGATTTTCTGCTTGAAAAATACTAAGAACTCTGATATCTTTCATCAAACTCTTTGTTAGTGCTATCTTTTGTTCAACATTTTCAGAAACTACAATTCCACATACGGTGATTCCACCAACACATGGCACAACCAGAAATGGTTTGCCAATCAAATTGACTTGGTGTAAAATGGACTCTTGGTTTTGGCCAGCAATTACGATATAAAATAAATTAAATCCTAATGCAGGAGGTTCTATTTTTAGGGCAAATTTTTCAATTACTCCATTTTTAACCATTTTTTGAATTCTTGATTTTACTGCACTTCCAGAGATCCCAATTTTTTTTCCAATTTGCCTATCTGATTCTCTACAATTATCTAAAAGTAGGCTCAGAATTTTCATATCTATTTTGTCCAATTTATACCATCTATACCTCGTTAAACATAAATTATATACCTATTATTTATAAAAATGTCTATTATAATAGTATTATACCTATAATACATTAAATATTAGACGAATTTTATAGATACTGTGGAATACAGGTTACAATTAGCAAAACGAATGCTGTTTAATAAAAAAGGCAGTCTAATAGGTGCAGTTCTTGCTGTTACAATAGGAATTTTAGTAATTCATGTAAACTTTGTAATTTTTCAAGGATTATTTGATGCAATTGTTCGTGATCTAACAGATTACAGGTTTGGTAATCTACAAGTTACAGATGAGGAAGATTACATAGACAAATCAGATAACGCATTGGTAAAATGGTTTGAAAGAATTCCGTACGTTTATGCTGCAACTCCACGGCTTGATTCGTCAGCAGCAATTAACATCACTAAATTCGGTAAAAGAATTGAAGAAACTAGAGTGCCTGTGGTAGGCGTTGATCCTTTGAGAGATATCAAGGCATCAACTGCTCATACAACGGTCACTGAAGGACAATATGTTTTTTCAAGAAATTCTATTGTTTTAGGTTCTAACGTTGCACGTGATTTAGGAGGGGCTCAAGTCGGAGATGATGTAAAACTAAAGATTGTTGATAGATATGGTCAAGATCAATTAAGGAGATTTATCGTTACTGGAATTGCAAATTCTCCAGGAGGTAATGGGTTTGATTACAGTGCAGTTATTCACATTGATACATTGCGTGACATGATGAATAGAGATGGTTTTACCGGTTCAATAATGGTCAAACTAGATGATCCATCAAAATCTAGAGAACTAAAAAACTTATTTTTACAAACTTTTCCAAATGAAGATTTCAAAGCTGAAACACTAGAAGAAGTAGCTGAGCAACAGCTTGCAGGTTTTAGATCTGGAATTGCCATGATAAATATGATAGGATACTTTGGAATGATGTCATCAGCATTTGCAATTGTTACCATACAAATGATGTTAGTTAATGGTAAGACAAGAGAAATTGGTGTAATGCGTGCCATAGGAGCAAAAAGAAGAGATATTCTGATAATTTTCTTATTTCAAGGAATTATAATTGGCGCAATTGGTGCAACTGTAGGAACAGCTGCAGGATTAGGGTATACAATTTATGCAAAAGAAACAAAAATGTCATTTAATAATAGTCTTCCTTTAGAAGTAACTATCCAATGGGATAAAGTTATTCAAACAGCCTTAACATCATTTGGTCTTGCAATAGTTGCTTCGTTATATCCATCTTATCGTGCAACAAAATTGCTACCTGTGGAGGCAATGAGAACTGTCTAATAAAGTTCTTGAAATGTATAACCTTAACAAGTATTATGGTAAAGGAGATACCGAAGTTCAAGCCTTAAAAGATATTTCTATCACCGTTAACAAAGGAGAATTTCTTTTGATTGTAGGAAGTTCTGGTTCTGGTAAATCTACTTTATTGAATATGATTGGACTCTTGGATAAACCATCAAGCGGAAAGATCCTAATTGATGGAATTGAAACTACTAAACTTAATGACAGTAAGATCTCTTCATTTAGAAATAAAAAGTTAGGGTTTATTTTTCAATTTTCAAATCTTTTACCTGATCTAACTGTTCTTGAAAATGTAATGTTGCCTAGACAAATTCAAGGGACTAATGATTCTGCTAAACATGACGCTATTGAATTGCTAAAGCTAGTTGGCTTAGAAGATCAATTGCAAAAACGTGCAAATAAAATATCTGGTGGACAAGCTCAACGTGTAGCAATTGCAAGAGGGTTGGTGAATCACCCAACAATTGTTCTCGCTGATGAGCCAACAGGTAATTTAGATTCTATTTCTGCAAAAAACATTGTTCAACTGATGAAACTAATGTGTAAAAAATTTGGACAAACTTTCATTGTTGTAACTCATGACAGACAGCAATTTGGTGATGTCGGTCGAGTAATTACAATCAAAGATGGACAATCATTTGAAGGGGAAGAACCTCCTAGGTTGGAGATTACAGCATGAAGTTAGAAATTATCATCTTTGTAATTATTGGAACCATTTTAATTGGTTTCGCTATATCTGAAAGTGCTTTAGCTCAGGTAAGTTCTGGTGATTCGCCATTTGAAAGAAAATTTGGTGATGTAAAGTTTCTGGACGCATATTTTGGTACTGATAAAGAAAAGATTGAAGTGAATCCAGGCGACAAAAATGTACCATTTACAATTGTACTAGCAAATGTAGGAACACAGGACATTACTGGGGTTAAAGGACAACTTTCCTTACCTTTGGGTTTTTCTCCAACAAGTGGTTCTGGCCCATTAATTGAGGCTGATTTTGATTCTACGGCCCTTGCAGGCGAAATTTTCAAAATTACATTCTTTGTTGATATCAGTGATCAGGCTGAAATCAAACAGTATCCCGGTTCAGCCAAAATCGATTATGCTAGACTAAGAGAATCTGGAATAAGAAATGCTTTTTTTGATTTTGATTTCAAAGTAACTGGTAAAAGTGTTGTCAATATGCGAGCTTTAGATCCATTTCTTTATTCACTAAAAAAGAATCATGTTATAATTGAAATATCAAATGACGGTACGGCACCTATTTCAGGTGTTGACGTTGAATTACAAAATACACAGGGTACAATTTCATCAACTACACAATCAGTAACTAAAGTAGAAAATGTTGTAATTCTGAATAGCAATTGGGAAGTTGGCCAAATTGCTCCTGATACAACAAAATCTCTTGAATTTGATGTGTATGTTCCAGGTACTATGAGCTCGCAAACTCTTCGTACCCCTATGCAAATATCATATTTTAATGCACACGGTGACCAGCATACTTTATCACGAATTGTTGATTTTTATGTTAAAGGATTAATCGATGTCTCTGTTTATGATGTAGATGTTATTGACTTATCTGGAAAACCAACAATTATTGGTGAAATTATTAATGAAGGAAATGAGGATGCATTATTTGGTTTTATAACTCTAGAACCATTAGGTGACTCTAACATAAAAAAATCTACTCAATTCATTGATGAAATTGAGCTTGATTCTCCTGTCCCATTTAACATCCCAGTTGAATTTGATGGTGAACCTAAATACGGTGAACATGATATACGAATCACTGTACGATACAAAGATTCCTTAAGAGATGAAATTTTTAAAACATATGATACAACAGTTTTCATTCCTGAACTAACGAAAGATGTTAATGAGTCTAGTTTTGATCTTATGGCATATTCTCAATTCATTATTCTAGGTATAATTGCAATAATTGGTGTAGTTTCATTTTCTCAAATTAAGAAGAGAAAAAACGAATCTACAAAAACTAACTAATTCAAATTCTTCTTAAAATTATAGAAAGATTATATTCGATACAAGAAATTTTAGAGTATGGATAATGACGACATTGAAGTTCCAAAAGAATTACGTCCATTTATGTTAGATGAAGCTAAGGAAACACTTCTGGGCCAAAAAAACGATGCAAACAAACAATATCGATATGGAAATTTGCATATACGTGAATATGATGATAAATTCCTAGTTCATATGGATAAAATCGATCCTAGGAACGATCCTTTATCGCATTTAGTTTTTGATGCACCAGAAGTACTAGTTGGCATAGCTTCTGCTGCAATAGGTGGAGCTAAAATTGCTTCTTACATTTACAAAAATCAAAAGAGCTCAATTTATGCAAAACAATCTTCTACACTATTTGGATTAATTGGTTCGTTAATTTTTGGATATCTAGGTTATTCTATTTCTAAGAGGTTCAAAAACAATCGATGAATGTTTGATGTATACCATACGAACTATCAAAATAATCCTCAAAATTTTACCAATAATTCTAGCATTAAGAAAAGACAGAAGAGAATGGATAAAGACTGAAGGTAAAAATATTGATGAAGAAAAATATAGAAAAAACGCTAAAAGAGTTCTTAATATCTTTATCTCTTTAGGTCCTGTCTATATCAAGCTAGGTCAATGGTTATCATCAAGGGCTGACATACTACCACAACCATACTTGGAAGAGCTTGCAAAGCTACAAGATGATGTTCCTGCTGCACCTTTTGAAAAAGTCAAACCAATAATTGAAAAAGAATTAGGACCAATTAACCAAAAATTTGATTCAATTGATCAACATGCAATATCTGGAGCCTCTTTGGGGCAGGTATACAGTGCTAAAATAAATGGGCAAGCAGTTGTTGTAAAAGTTAAACGACCTGATATTGAAAGAACCGTCGAAGAGGATCTAAAAATTCTAAAAAAAATTCTGCCAGTAGTTCTAAAATTTGTCGATCCTAATCTTAGGTTCTCAGCTAGTGGAATGTTGGCACAATTTATTGAAACAATACATGAAGAAATGGATTATACTCTTGAATCTTCTAATCTAAAAAAAATCAAAGAAAACATTAGCCACTATGAAAATGTTATAGTTCCTTCAGTCTATGATAATTATTCTTCAAAAAATGTTCTTACTATGGAATATATTCCAGGCATAAAAATCACAAATGTTGAGGCTTTAGAAGCAAAAGGAATTGACCGTCAAAAATTGGTAATTGATGTCCATAAAGTCTTTTTCACAATGTTACTTCGAAATTCAATTTTTCATGCTGACCCACATCCAGGTAATATTTCTGTTGCAGATGACGGCTCTATAATTCTCTATGATTATGGAATGGTAGGTAGGTTAGATAATGAAACTAGATTACGATTGATTAGGTTGTATTTAGCTTTAGTAGAAAAAGATCCTCCAAGAACTGTAAACGCAATGAATGACCTTGGAATGTTAATGCCTGATTTTAATCGTTCCGTAATCGAGAGAGCAATAGAGATGACAATTCGTGGAATGCATGGAAGAAAACCAAGTGAAATGGAGGTTAAAGCTTTACTAGAGATTGCAAACAAAACAATGAGCAGATTTCCTTTTATGCTTCCCAAGAATCTTGCCCTCTACATGAGAATGACCTCAATCATTGAAGGAATTTACAAGACTCACAAGGTCGATTTTAAATTTGTAAATGTTCTTAAAAAAATACTTGAAGAGGAAAATCTAATCAAAGACGCTTACATTGAAGAGCTAAAATACTCATTTAATAGATTCGCAAAATCCATTGATGCAACTATTTCCATTGCGCCAGAATTAAAAAAGTTCCTTGATGAAAATAGATCTCTTCAACTTAATGCAAAACCAAAATCAAATATTTTACTTTCAGGAAGCATTCTATCTTCATCTATTTTTGTTGGATCGTCCTTTCTATTTCCTACTAATGAAATGATAGGAACAGCTGGTATGATAAGTGCATTAATTATAATGGGAATTTTTGTTGTATTTAGAAAAAATAGTTAATCTATAGAAATTGATTTACCAGTAGTTATCATAGGAATTTGAATTATAAGTATGCCATCTGCATATTTTGCAGAGTTAACTTTTTCTTCACCTTCTTTTATCTTGATTGGTAATCTAATTTTTTTATCTATGATATTTGGTCTTTGATTACAAATTATGTCATCTTTTTTAATGATGCCAATTTTTTTTTCCGCTTTAATGGATAAAATATTTCCATGAATTGTTAATTTAATATCCTCTTTTTTAAAACCAGGAATATCAATTGTTAAGACTAAGGTATTATTTTCCAGATGCATATCTACTGGAGGAAGAACAAATTCATAAAATTCCCTTGATTTGTTGCCAATTTCTCGAATAACTTCTTTTGCCATATGTCTTGCAAAACCCATTTTTTTAAAATGATTGGATTTAGTTATAAATTTTGATAGATTTTTAATTGCTCAAATTAACATGATTACATCTATGATTATTGTAATTGAAGGGGGGGATCAGGCAGGAAAAAAAACACAATCAGCACTTTTAGGAAAGGCCTTGAGATTAAGAAAATTAAAAACCAAAATCTTTAGTTTTCCTGATTATTCTACACCAATAGGTAAAGAAATTAAAGAATACCTTAGTGGTAAACATAAATTTTCACCTCAGGTAATTCATTGTCTTTTAGCAGCAAATAGATGGGAAAAACTCGATGAAATCAAAAAAGCAATAAAAAATAATTCTATTATAATTATGAATCGTTACTACCAATCAAACTTGGTCTATGGTTTGGTAAATGGACTTAAGGCTAATTGGTTAGAGAATCTAGATTCAGGTCTTCCTAAATCAGATATTGTAATAGTTTTAGATGTTAACCCAAAAGAATCATTTCATCGTAAAAAATCTAAGAGAGATAAATTCGAAAAAAATAAAAACTTTTCACAAAAAGTTTCTAATACATATCGTATAATTGCAAAGAAAAAAAATTGGAAACTTGTTGATGCATCACGTTCAAAAGAAGATGTTCATAAATCCATCATTAAATTAATTTTAAACAAATTATCACTATGAAACAAAATCACCTTGACATAATAGATCCTATTCATGGCTTTGTTAGAGCATTCGGTACAGAAATTAAAATAATTGATAATCCAATTTTTCAACGTCTTCGAAGAATTAAACAACTTTCTGGAGCACATTTAACATATCCTGGTGCGCAACATACAAGATTTGAACACTCCCTCGGTGTAATGCATATTGCAGGTCAAGCTGCTCAAGCTTTAGAAGAAAAAGGAATATTCAATGCTGATGACATAGCAAATATCCGAATAGCAGCACTATTGCATGACATAGGACATGGACCATTCTCTCATCTTTTTGAAGAGGTTGCTCAAAGAAAAAGAAAAAGCTCACATGAACTATTAGGTAGAGACTTAATTTTAAAAACAGAGATTGGTGATCTTATTTCAGAATCTGGTTTTAATAAAAAATTTATTACGAATCTTGCATTTGGGGATTCTAAACTTCAATTTATGAATGAAATAATATCAGGTACATTAAGTGCTGATATTATGGACTATTTACTTCGAGATGGATATTTTACAGGAGCAGAACATGCAAAAATAGATCATAAAAGAATTACCCAGTCTCTAGACGTATATAAGAAAAAACTTGCCTTAGAAAAATCAGCTTTGTATTCATTTGAATCTATGATGCACTCGAGATATCAAATGTTCAAAGCTGTCTATTTTCATAAAACCGTCCGTTCTGCTGAGGTAATGTTATTAGAATCAATTCGTTTAGCCTATGACGAATTAGGTCTTTCTTCAATGAGTTTAGATGATTACATAGAACTTACTGATGATTACATGCTAGCAAAATTAGTTTCATTGCCTACATATACTTCAGAATTGAAACGTGCCCAGAAATTTGCTAAAAACTATCAAAATCGCGAACTTTTCAAATGCGTCTTTGAAAGAATCCTTACTAAAAAAGATCAAATTTCTAATTTGAAAACATCTCAATTAAAAAATGAGCTATCAAAAAAATCAAGAATTGATGAAAATGAAATTTTTGTAGATAGTTCTGTTACTCCTTCCATTCCTTTATCTCCTTCAAAGAAAGAATCAAAATCCTTAATCTTATTATCTAGATATAATAACAAAATTTCTGCTAAAGAGATTCCAATATCTCAACTTCCCTTGGTTTCAACAATGTCAGGTTTCATGAACATACTTCGAGTCTATACTCTGCGCAAAAATAGAAAAAAAGTTGAAATTGCTGCAAAATCAATTCTTGGTGGCTAATAGTCTTGAAAAGAAGGATTGTAATCAAATTATCTGGTAATGTCTTTGGAATGAATAATACAAAATTGTTAAAAGATTATGCCACATTTTTTGTAAAAATTAGTAAAATATGTCAGCCAATTATTATCGCCGGTGGAGGAAATATTGCTAGGCACTATATCTCCCACGCCAGATCCTCTGGAGCAGACGAATCCACATTAGATGAATTAGGAATAGAGGTTTCTAGATTGAACGCCAAACTTCTAATTTATGCTCTCCAAAATCGAGCATATCCTCATCCACCAACCACACTACAAGAAATAAGACATGCAGTTGATAGTGGTCAAATTGTTATCACTGGCGGATTACATCCTGGTCAAAGTACTAATGGAACTGCAGCATTAATTGCAGAGAAAGTCAATGCTTCAGAATTTTTGAACGCAACAGATGTTGATGGAATCTATGATTCAGATCCAAACAAAAACAAAAGAGCAAAAAAATTCAAACGCATTGAACTAAAGAAACTTCGTAGTTTACTTGTTCATCAGGATTCTATTGCAGGTGGCTATGATCTTATGGATATAGTCGCATTAAAGGTAATAGAACGCTCAAAAATTAAGACCCGTGTACTCAAAGCCGATATTAAAAATTTAGAAAAGGCAATAAGAGGCAATGCTGTTGGAACAGAAATAATAATCTCATAATTATTCAACTATCAATTTTTACCGTGGGATAACTTTTTGCCCAAATCTCAATATCTTTTCCACCATATTCTAAAATTCCAGCATCTTTGGCTTTTTTAAAAATCTTAAAAGCTTCCATTTTTTCAAGAGCTTTTGATTGTGCTTTAGTAAATCCATCTTCATCAACTAGAATTATTACATAGCCATCTTCCGTATGAATAACTGCTACATACATTTCTTCTCCAACCGGTAAAAACTTTCCATCTTTTTTTTTCGTAGTTATAGTTAACATTGCATATCCAGCCAAGTCAAAAAGAATCATTTGTGCTTTTGCCGCTCTTTCCTTTCCAATTTTTACCGCTTGAAAATATTGCATATTTTTATTTTGCTTTATCACTATATCACTATAAGCATTTTTTGTTATTATACGCTCAACATTTAAGATATGTAAAAATAAAATGTATTAATTGAATCCTAAGTTTGTTATAGGTGGGGTCATTGCTTCATTTGTAATAATTATTGCGATCATAGGATTTTCTGGGACGTCTATAATTAATGACATCCATATGGGGAATATCGTATATCCAGAGACACCAAGGGAAGTTTTACCTATTGTTATTGAATTAGAAGACATTTCGATTTTGGAGGTTAATGAGAGAGCTGCAACTATAGGGGTGGAATTTAAAATTTCTAATCCAAATTATAAATCGATTATTCTTAATTCTATTAAATATGAAATATATGAAAACAATGTTAGAATTAAAACCAGTCAAATAGGTGAAAGTCCAACAGGAATGGTTGCCAGCTCAAATTACTTTACTATACTTAGTGAGACACCAACCATCCTCAAAGATAAAATAACTATACAAAATACCGGAAATCTTCCTGAATTATGGGATGCATTAACAAGTAATACTCCCAAATGGAAAATTACAGGCGAAGCCTCTTTCAATCTTAGCTCCATGACTGCTGGAGGCGAGAACCAAATTACCTTTGAATTCCCATAGTCTTCTAAATAGATCAAAGTTCGTTCAGGCTGAACAGACATTAGGTTTTCTAGTATTTTTTGAGAAAATTATTAGTGGTTTCGTAAATGACTAACCTGGTTGGCTCTTATTCTATAAGAAACTTAATTCAGAGTATCGAATATCTCCTTGGATTAACTCAATCATTAAGTGATGAAATTTATAGACTAGAGAAAACTAGAGAAGAGGTAAAACAACAACAGAGTGAAGCCACTCAACAAGGGCTTTTGGTAAAAAAAATGGCAACCTACATGAGTGATGAACTTGAAAGAATGGAGATTACAAATTCCCAAGATAGGAAAATCTCCTCAGGATCTCCAGTAATATCAAAAAATCTAGAAAAACTTACAATGACTGAAACTAAACTACGGGTTTTACGTGGAAGATTGACTGAATTTATTGATGGAGATGATGTAGAGTCATTAAAAGCATCTGATACTTCATTATCCATCGAATTAAAACAATATGAATCATTTTTGCTTACACTTACAACCTTATTAAATGAAAAAATAGCCAGCCTCGAAAAGATCGTTAGTCGAATTAGGGCAGAAAAGAGAGAATCTGAGCAACAAAAACTTCTTTTAAAAGAAATGATTGAGTTATTCAATGACGAAATAATAGATCTTGAAGTAACTCTCAAAGAATTAAAAGAAGAATCTTAACCTTTTAGGAACAAAATTATAGTATCATAAAAATAAAAAATTATGATTATTTGTTTAAAATAAAAAAAGTTGGGCAAAGTTATATATGTTCCAATAACTTGCTTTTTCCAAATGGCAGAAGCAAGCATGGCAGTCTATGGTTCAGCAATCGGAGTTGCAATTGCACTAGCAGTTGTAACATTTGCTCTTCGTGGAAAAGGGCATCACGAGCCTTTAGAGTAGTTACAATAACTACTTACTCATTCTTTTTACTAGATTTCTTTAGGCCAAAAAGTTCTTGAATATTGATTTCTTTTCCAATCTTTTGTGTGATATAACATCTTTGATAATATTGGCAAGATGAGCATTCATTTGATGGCTCTAAAATAGGGATTTTTCTCTCTCCAAGTAATTCGTTTAGAACTCTAACACGTCTAACCATTTCTTCAAACATCTTGTTGTCTTTACTGAGGGAAAATGATGATTCTCTTCCATCTGGTGTCATGTAAACTACCACTCCTTCAACTTTTTTGAATATCCACATGCATGCATTTAGAAATAAGAGATCAGAAGAAAATGGATTCTCTGGAATATCTAAAGTAGACCTAAAAATAATAACTGCATCATCAACAATCATGTCTGCTTTTCCTCTCAGTTTAATGTCTTCAATTAGAAATTCTCCTTCTTTACCTCCATATTCCATTTTTTGAAGTAAACCACTTAACAAATTATTAAAACTGGTCCTTTCTGGCTCAATAGGATCTATTCTGTCATAATACGATCTCCTTAAGCATCTAACAACTTCATGAAGGTAAATTACCTTATTTTCTTTAGGATCGATCTTTGGTTCAAGATCTTTGCCTATCGATTCAATTGCATTTTTAATTAGTTGCCTATAGTCTCTATCTCCCATCATATCAGTTCAACTTCAATATTACACCTTAAGTTATTACACATGTAATTTCACGAGCCATTTTGAGATCCTACTTGAGAAAGCTAAAGTTGCAAAGTGTACTCCAAAACCAAGAATTGCCCCAACAATAAGATTTCCAGTACCATAGAATATTCCAAGAAAAATTACTAATGCAGGAATGGCAAATATTATAGCAAGAATGGAGCCTTTCCAAAGAATTTTCGATAAAGTAACTGGAGACTCGTTTGGGTTTTTTTTATCTAGGTTGATCATAATTATCTAGTCCAAGAATTTTTTGTTATAAATGTAATGCCCAATTTTTAATCAATTTGACATAAAGGCATTTCAAATAAAATTACTAGTAAGATTTCAAGAAAATTTTATGTATGTTTTAGCCTTGTCTTAAAATGAATTGCATTAAGGATTCCTTTGAATATTCTATACCATGTTCCTCTTCAGAATGCTTTCCATAGGCAGAAATAACTTTCGCTACATCTGGATCTTCTGCTACGAATTCACACTCAAAACCATAGTCCCTACATCGAAGTCTGGGCATTTATTGGTAATGGCTGGGGGGGAGGTTATAACTTTTAGCTTTGCTTAAACATTGTAAAAACTAGAATACCTACTCATCAATAATTATTTTTGACATAGTGATTTGTGGTAGAATTTTTTGTTCTATTGCAAAAGCAATTGAGCTAAGATTTCTTATTTCATAAGAAGTAAGTATTGTAATCCCAACACTTGTAGTTGTACTAAACATTCTAGTGAATGTATTTTTTGCACCCTTGTAAATTGCCATTTCAAAAGCTCTCTCAAATTCTGAAATAGCATCAATATCATTTTCTGACCGTGGTAACAAATCTTTGTACGGAGAATTTGTTAGCTCATTTAATGCATCTTTTACTGATTCAGATGCTACCATTCTACCTAGTAGATCTTTAGGTGCACCTGAAGTTGAAGACACAAGTAAATCCTGAATCTGTTGTTCATCTAATCCCCAAAATTTTCCTCTAAGAATACTCATTAAATTGTAGAAATCTATGTTCATTCCTACAGGACGAGCTAAATCTTTATCTCCAGAAATTCTTAAAGCTGAACTAAGCTGATGAATTAATATCTTATCAAAATATGTATCAAAGATTTGGATATTTTTTTTGTCATTGTATATGGCAACCGCTTTAGCAATGTCTTCACCAAAAATAGTACTATTTAGACTAGAAACTGTTTCTTCAAGATCTTTTGCAACTAACGCCTTTAATACAATATCTCTTTGTTTGATAAGCTCTTCAGCATGTAAATTAAGTCGAGGTTCAATTTCTTCTTGGGATTTCTTAAGAACTCTTCCTTTTAGAATTAATTTAAGATTGGATATGATAAACTTTAGATAAAATGCTTCCAAGACCTTTGATCCCCCCCCTGTTTTTGATATAGAATAATGGATGTCTGCTAGATGACTCCTTAAAGAAGACTCAATTTTCTCTGATGTGAAGGGTTTTGAAATTTTTGATACCGCATCTGCATAGTTTGTATTTTTTATTCTTGTCATTAATTCATCAAGATCTCTTGATTCTGCTAAAGTCTGGAATTCACTTTTTGGGAGTAGTCTTCCTCTCTTGCTGTAGGATTTTACAGCTGCAAAAACTTTCTGTGAACCGCCAGAACCCATTTTAATAATTTATTTTTACTTGTGATTTTAATGTTTGCTGAAACAATCATTCATACAAGTTTTTTTAAAATGATTTTTTCAACTTATACTTTCAAGGAAACTAACTACTTTTTCCTTTTCTATCTTGGAAAGATCTGAAAAAGCCTCTAAGAATTCCCTTTGTATCAGAATAGACTCATCAGAAATTTTTTTTAATTTGGATATACTAAAGGGAAGTAATTTTTCTAATCTTCCATCGCAAAATGCTTTTGAATACTTTTCAAATAATGAATAAGTAAATCTAGGGGCAACATAAGACAGTTTTTGTAAAATTTCTTGAAACTCTTTTTCTTCGATATGGATTTGTGAGAAAAACTGCTTTAAAATCTCCTCTCTACCTATTATTTCATCAATAGATAACGATATGAGTATGCCTTCTTGAGTAAGCTCGTAGTATGGAACTCCTTTTTCTTGCAATGCTTTAGGACCTCGTTTAAGTGGTAACCTTCCTGCCTCTCTAACTAATCCTAGAGGAATTAAAATTTCATCAAGATCACGGAAAATTCCTGAATAGATATTTTTCCATACAATTCCATTTTCTTCAGCAATTCTCTGTGAAATGGCAGTCCTAGTTCTTGCGGCAGAATTTGTTGCAGTAGCTAAATGAGAAACGATAGATCTTTGTCTTAATGCTTCTCCAGTTAGCTCCTCTTTTTTTGTCTTAAATGTTTCAAAAATCGATAATTTAGGAATCGATGCTGTTTTCATTTTAGTATCTCCATGACCAAATTTGTAATTATAGGAAAATACGCATTAATTATCTCATGACATGATTTCTTCATTCTATGTTAATATCGTGAAATACTGAAATATAATAATTTACATTTTTGTTATATCATTTATCTCAAAGGTTAAATAAGATTCAAATTTTTCCTTTTATAATGAATTCTAGAAACCGCAAGTATGCTCTATTACTTGTGGCCGCAGTCGCTGTAACGGCTACTGGTGCAATGTCGCAAGCATTTGCACAACAAGTAACCGATGGCATGGACGGGTACGTAGTAGGAACAAGTGGAATCTATACTGGTAATCCAAACGAATGTTGGTATGATGATGGTGAAGGTGGGATGCTTCCCTGTAAAATTGATACAGGCGACACAGCATGGATCTTGGCTGCAACATCACTAGTATTGTTCATGACTCCAGGTGTTGCCTTCTTCTACGGAGGATTGGCAAGATCAAAGAATGCAGTTAGCGTTATCGGAATGACATTCATTGTCATTGGATTGATATCTGTGCAATGGGTAATGTGGGGATACACTCTCGCATTTGGACCTAATGACACTGAAGCTAACAAATTCATGGGGGCCTTGAACTACGTTGGATTTAATCAAGTTTCTCACTATGCTCCACTAGGCACATTAGGTAATTGTGCTGATACATGGTCTGCTGCATATCAAATGAACGCCTTCCAAGAAGGTGAAGTATGTAGCGTAAGTTGGCCAGGAACAGTTCCTCATATGATGTTTGCGATGTTCCAAGCTACATTCGCTATTATTACTCCAGCATTAATCATTGGAGGACTAATTGATAGAATGAAGTTTAGTGCATTAGTAATCTTCATACTTCTATGGGCAACCTTCGTTTATGATCCAGTAGCTCACTGGGTTTGGGGCGGAGGATACATAGGAAAGATGGACTTGAACCCTGATCTTTCACCAGCCTTTGGCCTCGACTTTGCCGGTGGTACTGTCGTACACATCACATCTGGATTCTCAGCACTTGCTGCAGCTTTGATTCTAGGCAGACGACTAGGATATGGAAAAGTTCCAATGGAACCACACAATGTACCAATGGTGGTACTAGGTGCTTCTATGCTCTGGTTTGGCTGGTTCGGATTTAATGCAGGAAGTGAAGTGATGGTCGATGGAATTACTGTCAGCGCTTGGACTGTAACAAATACTGCAACAGGCATGGCTTCTGTTACTTGGTTACTGATGTCTTGGGCTCATACAGGAAAGCCTAGCATTATCGGTGCTGCTTCAGGTGCAGTTGCAGGACTTGTAGCAATTACCCCAGCATCTGGTTGGGTAGGACCTATGGCAGCATTTATCATAGGAATTGCGGCAGGAACAATTTGTTACGGTTGTGTGGCATTCAAGAATGCACGAAAATGGGACGACGCACTTGATGTATGGGGAGTACACGGAATGGGTGGTCTTACAGGTGCAATCTTAACTGGTACACTAGCTAGTCCTCACATTTGGGACACTGGTGCTGGTATCGGTGCCTGGACTGGAACTCCAGAAGGTTATGAACAACAAGCAATCAATGTTATTGGTGCAATTATGACCTTATCCTATGCCTTTGGTGTTACGATTGTAATACTAAAGATAATGGATGCAGTTTGGCCAGGTGGAATTCGAGTTACTCCAAAAGAAGAGGAGATCGGACTCGATTTAGCACAACACGGCGAAAGAGCATACGTAAACGAATAAAATCTAAACACACCTTTTTCTTTTTTATTTTCTTCATAACAAGATAAATGAATTTACATTCCTTTGTAATATACGAATTGTGTTAATTACTACAATCGAACTTAAAAAAATCCTTAGTAATCCAGATTTGCTTTTAATAGATACAAGATCTTTCAAAGAATACTTCCAAGGACATATACCAGGAGCTGTAAATTTAGATCTTTTCGCATATCATTGGATTGATACTTCAAAACAGGGTATAGAGGCATTTAACAATCATTCACAGAGAATCTTATCCTTTGTCGGAGTAACAAATGAAAAAAAAGTCATATTTTATGATGAATTCTCAGGAATGTTGGCAGCACGTGGTGTATGGTTATTGACATATTTTTCCCACCCTCAAGTTTTCATGGTTGATGGTGGAATAAAAAAATGGAAAAATGAAAATTTTCCAATAGAAACTCATTCAAATAAATATAACCCATCAAAATTTTCAGGTAAAATTAACACAGATGTTTTTGCAGGATTTGAATTCATTAAAGAAAATCTAAATCAGCTCATAATTATCGATGCTCGCTCTAAAGAAGAATACGATGGCACTATTGTGAGAGCAGCAAGAGTGGGTCATATTCCAAATTCAATTAATATTGATTGGAATTTTAACATTACAGATAATGGCATTATGAAACCTGATGAGGAACTTTCAAAATTATACAATATTCCAAAAGATGCTCAAATTGTAACTTATTGTCAAGGTGCATATAGAGCAGCAAACACATTTTTTGCATTAAAAAAAATTGGTTTCAAAAATGTCAAAGTATATTTGGGTTCATGGGGAGAATGGGGTAATAATTTTGACCTACCAGTAGAATTAAAGTAAAAAATTAATAGCTGATTTTAATTAATGCAAAAACTGCAAAACCTGCCATAATGAGAGCTGGCACCAGAGTAATCACAACTTCTTTTGACACAATTTTTCTATAATACACATAGTATTAATCGTTGATATTAATATACAAGAAATTTTATAATTTTTTAATAAAAAATTCTATTTTTTATTTTTCCAGAAAAATGAATTGTAAACCATTTCAGGGACTAGTTGTTTGAAAGGTTGAGAACCGCCTTCATACCACTTTGTAAAGTATTCGTACAAGTGAAGCCTTAGTGACTGTATATACACAATTAATCCTTCAATCATCATTATTCCCAGTTGTCCACCTACAATTAGTACAAGTGCGCTAGGAGCATCCAATCCTCCCATCGATTTAAAAGCATTATTTACTGTAAGTAAAAGTGCAGCATGAACTAACAACATTATACCTATTCGAGCATAGCTTATTGTATGTGAAAGACACTCTACAGTTTTTCCTAGTAACACCTCCATGATTACACTTACCATATCTCCTCCTTGCTCTGGATGTTTTTTGTTATGTAATATACCACCGATTATCATCAACACTACACATCCTATTACAACAAACACTGCGATTCTAACAACTAACCAAACAACTGCCCAGTCCCCTACAAGAACAGTAATCCATGGAACTGGTTCTGCATGAATTCTAGAATACATATTCATTACATCATAACCTGAACCAATTGCTCCCATCATTACTGCAAATACTCCTAACCACATGAACAGATTTGGTATTGCTTCAAAGAACATTGTAATTTTATTACCTGTTCTCCAAAAATTATGAATACGTAAGATAAATGCCCACCCTAGGTGAATTACTCCTAGAAAAATGGATACTTTGAGAATCATAATTACCTGATCAAATGTAAGCTCTGCTACACTTATAGCTCCTACCAACCATGATATTGGATGAAGTGGACCTCCTTCATGTAACATGGATTCAAATGTTGCAAAGTGTTCTAGGTGAAAACCAAATACTTCTCCCTGAAATAATCCCGCAACAGCCCCAGCAGCACCTGACATTGCTAACAACATTCCCCATCTTGATAGTGATCCTTGTCCTTTGAATTTGAATAATAAACCAAGACCCATTAACAACAATCCATGTCCCATATCTGCAAACATTATTCCATAAAATATAGGCCACATCAGCGCAATCATCCAAGTTGGGTCAAATTCTCCTCGTCTTGGAATTCCTTGGCTATCAGTGATTACCTCGTATGTTTTGACCCATTTTGGATTTTGTAAATGAACAGGAAGATTTGTTAGTACTTCAGGATCCTTGATCTCTTCAGTTATTGACATCCATTGACTTGTAATTTCTTTAAACTTTTTTTCCATTTTTTTTGGAATATATCCTTGTATCACCGCAAATCGTTTTGTTCCACCCGGTTTACGTAGAGTCTCAAGAACATCTTTGGCTACCATAGCTGTTTCATGCAAAGCAAGAATCTCTGCACGAATCTTCTTTGTTATTACTGATAGTTCCTTTGTAAGAGACTTTTGTTTTTCTTTAAGCTCTTTAATTTTTGATTCTGCTAATGTATAAGCTTCACTTGGTATTTGTGGAAATCCTTGAGGAATCGTGAAAGGATTTGTATTAAGAGCCCGCATAATTTTTAAAACCTTATCAGAATCTTTTGCGTCACTGATTATTATCAAGGCGGATTTATCTTTCGATTCTAAATCATATTTGTAAATCGTAATATCTTCTAAAGAGCGAGCAATCTCACCATAGTCAACTGAATTAATGACAAAAAGATTAGTGTAAAAATATTTCATCAATCCAAAATTGCCAAGATCAATATTCAGCTTGCTAACTACTTGTAGTGTTTCTTTTAAATTAGTATACTCATCTAAAGATCTTTTTGTATCAGCATTTTCTACCAAAACTTTAGCAGCCTTTGAAATGACATCAGGAGTTTTTTTCTCCAATTCATTAATCATATTCTCAATTTCATCTAACTCAAATTTTCTTTTTTTAATAACAGTTCCTTTAAAAAGAATTTCCATTATTCCAACCCGAAGAGGAATTTTTAACCCTTTTACTACTTCATCTACAGATTGATACATTTTTTCCGCTCTTAATAGTAAATCGTCAATTTCTGGAGTAATAGTTTCGTTTTCAGCATCAATTTTATGAAACCACTTGAATTCAGCTAGACGTGAAATAGCTGCGGGTGAATCTGTTCTGGGCAGAACTATATTTCCCACCAAAAGTTCAGTAACAGCCAATAGTAACAAGCGGCCTAGATGATGTTTTAAAATCTTTCTGAGTGTAATCAAGTATTTGAATTAAACTTGGTTATGTTTGAGAATTTTTTTTCAATATCTCCCAAACATTAAAATCCGATATCAATAAAACGGCCAACGTTGAATTCTGACCCCAAATTAGAAAGGACTATTGATAAGATTCTAAATCAAACAGAAATCGAAGCTTTGTCTAGTCTAAAAAAATCTTTTGAGGAATCACTTGATACTATATCAAAATCACAATCATCTTTAGAACAGGAATATGATAGAATAATAGATGAAGGAAAAAAAGAAGCTGAAAAAATTGAAAAGCAAATAATTGGAAGCTCTGACTTGGAATCACGAAATAAACAAATTTTACTAATCGAGGATTCTGTTCAAAGAGTTTTGGAGAAAGCAATACAAAAAATTGGTTCCACTAATCGTGATTCTAATTATTCAAAATTAATGACACGCTTACTTGAAGAATCAATAAATGCTCTTGGGACTGCCGATGTTATTATTTATACGAATTCTAAAGACAAAGATGTTGTTAAACCATTATTATCTAAATTTTCTGGTGCAGAACTTTCAAGTGATACAATTGAATGTCTTGGTGGAGTTGAAGTAAAGTCAAGAGATGGTTCTATGACTTTTAACAATTCTATCGATGCAATAATTGAACGCATGAAGCCTTTAATAAGGAAAGAAATTGCTAAAAAATTTGGAATAGGTAGTTGAGATGGTAGCACAAGGTAGAATAGTTTGGGTAAGTGGTCCCGCAGTTAAAGCAGATGGCATGTCAGAAGCAAAGATGTATGAAACTGTATCTGTTGGAGATGCCAAACTAATTGGCGAAGTAATTCGTTTAACTGGAGATGTTGCATTTATTCAAGTTTACGAGTCTACAAGTGGTCTTAAACCGGGAGAACCTGTAATCGGAACTGGAAATCCACTTAGTGTTTTACTTGGACCTGGTATCATTGGTCAAATTTATGACGGAATTCAAAGACCCTTAAAAGAACTTTCTAAAAAATCAGGTTCATTCATTGGCCGAGGTATTACAACTACACCAGTAGATATGACTAAAAAATACCACTTTATCCCTACTGTTAATGTTGGAGATGAAGTACAAGCTGGAGATATTATTGGAACTGTAAAAGAAACTGACTTGATTGATCATAAGATCATGGTGCCACCAGATCATCTAGGTGGAAAAATCACAAAAATTGTAAGTAAAGGAGATTATGATTTAGAAACAGAGATAGCAATATCAGAGAAAAGTGGTAAATTCACTGTAATCAAAATGTATCATAAATGGCCTGTAAGAAAACCACGTCCTTATCAAAAAAGATACGACCCAACAATTCCATTATTGACAGGTCAACGAGTAATTGATACGTTTTTCCCATTAGCAAAGGGTGGGACTGGCTCAATTCCAGGAGCATTTGGAACTGGTAAAACAGTTACACTTCACCAAATAGCAAAGTGGGCAGATTCTCAAGTAGTTGTGTACATTGGATGTGGAGAAAGAGGAAATGAAATGACAGAAGTATTAGTTGAATTTCCAGAACTAAAAGATCCTCGTACTGGTAAACCATTGATGGAAAGAACGGTACTTGTTGCAAATACTAGCAACATGCCTGTAGCAGCAAGAGAGGCTAGCATCTACACTGGAGTTACAATTGCTGAATATTATCGAGATATGGGCATGGATGTTGTTTTGGTAGCTGACTCTACAAGCAGATGGGCAGAAGCACTTAGAGAAATGAGTGGGAGACTCGAAGAAATGCCTGCAGAAGAGGGATATCCATCCTATCTTGCATCACGATTAGCAGAATTTTATGAAAGAGCAGGACGAGTAAGATCTATGGGAAGTCCAGAACGAGATGGCTCCGTAAGTTTAGTAGGTGCTGTTTCCCCATCTGGTGGAGATTTTACTGAACCAGTAACAACTCATACAATGAGATTTATCAAAACATTCTGGGCGTTGGATGCAAAGCTTGCTTATTCAAGACACTATCCTTCAATTAACTGGATGAACAGCTATTCTGGTTATCTAGCTGATATTGCAAAGTGGTGGAGCGAAAATGTAAGTGATGAATGGTTTAACATTAGAAATGAGACATATAGCGTTTTACAAAGAGAAGACACACTAAAAGAAATTGTAAGACTATTAGGTCCTGAAGCATTACCGGATGAGGAAAAATTAATTCTTGAAGTTGCTAGGATGATAAAAATTGGACTTTTGCAACAAAACTCCTTTGATGATGTAGATACTTATTGTAGCCCCGAAAAACAATTCAAATTAATGAAATTACTAGTTGACTTTTACAAAGATGGACAACAAGCCCTAAAGGATGGCGCATCACTTGTTGATATCCGTGCAATGTCAGTAATTGGTACTTTACTCAAAGCAAGGATGGAAGTTAAGGATAATGAGATGGATAAATTTGATCAAATAGGACAAATCATGAGAGAACAATTCAAGAGTATCATTGGAGTTAAGGTTTCAAATTGAGTAAACAAGGTGGAGTTCAATACAATAAGATAGCAGAAATTAAAGGTCCATTAGTAATAGTTGATGATGTAGCAAACGCTGCATTTGATGAACTAGTTGAAATCCAAACATCTGATGGCCAAAAAAGATTAGGTAAGGTTCTAGAGGTTGGGAATGGTAAAGCAATTGTTCAGGTTTTTGAGGGAACAACTGGATTATCTATCGCTGGAACTCAAGCTAAATTTGTTGGAAAAGTAATGGATTTACCAGTTTCAGAACAACTACTTGGTAGAGTATTTGATGGATTAGGAAAACCAAAAGATGGACTTCCAGATCCTATAGCTGACAAATTCTTAGACATCAATGGAGAACCAATGAATCCTGAACAGCGAGAATATCCTCGAGACTTTATTCAAACAGGTGTTTCAGTAATTGATGGAATGTTAACTCTAGTAAGAGGTCAGAAACTTCCAATCTTTTCAGGTTCTGGCATGTCTCACAACATTCTAGCTGCACAAATTGCTCGACAAGCAGCAGTAGTAGGAACAAGCGATGAATTTGCCGTAGTTTTTGCTGCCATTGGTGTACAGTATAGTGAATCAGAATATTTTAGAAGAAGTCTTGAAGAATCTGGAGCTTTGAAACGAAGTGTATTGTTCCTTAATCTTGCTGACGATCCAGCTATTGAGAGAATTATTACACCAAGAGTTGCACTCACTGCAGCAGAGTATCTTGCATACGACCTTGGCATGCATGTTCTTGTAATTCTCACAGATATGACAAACTATGCTGAAGCATTAAGAGAAATTAGTGCAGCAAGAGAGGAAGTTCCAGGAAGAAAAGGATATCCAGGATATTTGTATACAGATCTTTCAACAATATATGAAAGAGCAGGACGATTACATGGAAAAAAAGGAAGTGTTACACAAATGCCAATTTTATCAATGCCGTCTGACGACATTACACACCCAATTCCTGATCTTACTGGTTACATTACAGAAGGCCAAATTGTACTTGGTAGAGATTTGTTTAGACAAGGAATTTACCCACCAGTAAATATCTTGATGAGTCTTAGCAGAATTATGAAGGATGGAATTGGGGAAGGAAGAACTAGAGCTGATCATCAAGAAATCTCTAATCAAAACTATGATGCATACTCTAGAGCACAAGAGGTACGTGCTCTTGCAGGAATTGTTGGAAAAGCTGGTCTTACTGGCGTCGATCTAAAATATCTTGAAGTAGGTGATGATTTTGAGAAAAAATTCTTATCTCAAGATCTTGATGAAAATAGAACAATAGATGAAACACTTGCATTACAATGGAGTACAGTTTCTCTCTTACCAAAAAATGAATTAACTAAAGTCAAAGACAAATATATTGAGCAATTCTACAAGGAAAGGTAGCTAATGTCATTTGGACAAAATGTAGCTGCAACAAAGATTGAGCTTTTAAAATACAAACGTTCGAGTCAAGTTGCCAAAATGGTACAAAAAATTCTTGATGATAAAAGAAAAGTTTTATTAAAAAATATTGAAGAAATGATAACAGAAGCTACAAAGGCACGTGGAGGAATTTGGGAACCACTCCAAGATGTGTATAAATCTGTAAACGAGGCATATCTTGCACTTGGAACTAATACAATTGATTCAGTTGCACAATCAGCTCCTGCAGTTATGGCAGTTGATGTTAATGTAAAAAGAGTAGTAGATGTAAAAATTCCTGCGTTAAATGTTACAGAAAAAGATGCTAAAACAATGCCGTATGGGTTTGCTGATACTAATTCATCAATCGATAGGGCGGCAAAACAAATTAAATCAATGCTTCCAAAAATTTGCAAGGCTGCCGAATATGAAAATTCAATATTTAGTCTAGCAAAGGCTTTGGAAAAAACTCAAAAGTTGTTAAATGCTTTAGAAAATGTAATTATACCTCAATATCATCAACGAATCAGATTCATCTTGGCCACACTTGAAGAAAGAGAACGAGAGGAATTCGCAAGATTAAAAAAAGTCAAAGCTGCCATCGAGAAAAGAAAGTAAAATGGGAAAAAACGAAATTAAAAAATTATTAGAAAATTCAAAAAGAGTTTTAGAACAAGATTATGTTAATTTTGAAAAGACAATTAAAAATAATCTCAGTTCATTCAAAAAGAAAACATTAGATCAAATTTGATCTTCTCATACATCTTTATAATTTAAATATAAGCATAAGGACGGCATTTCAATAATGAAACCTCTCAATCTTGTATTTTTGGCAATAATGATAATTTCTGTTTCTGGACTTGTTGATGCTATATATGCACAAGAAACAGATGCCTCAAAGATACCACAAAATATTCAGAATCTAGAACCACTCTACCTTCCAATAACTAATACGTTGACAGAGTTAGGAGTATCACTTGCCAATTCTGTCGTTAGGATAATAGGATTCATAATTGTTATAGTAATTGGTTACTTTGTAGGACGTGGAGCAGAAAAAGCACTTACTGGTATCATCATTAGAATTTTCAAAAAGAAAGAATTTCAAAAAGCAACTGGAATTACAGATAAAGAGATTGAGACATCTGAAGGTTGGAGTGCTTTAATAAAACTAATTCCACTAACTGGAAAGTGGTTTGTTTGGGTTTACTTCTTTGTTGTTGGTATTGACTTACTGGGATTCCAAGAAGCATCTGATTCACTTTCGACTCTTTGGACTTACATACCAAACATAATTGCATTCATCATTGTAGTTTCCATTGGAATTATTGGATCCCGAATCGCAATAAAATACATGGAAGATACCAAACCGGAATTATTTGGTGCTGATGCCCCTGCAAAAGCAATGAAGACTGTTATCAAAGTCATCATTTACGTTATTGTTTTTAGTATTGGTATTGTTCAGCTTGGTATTGGTTCAGATATTATTCCAATATTCTTATGGACAATAATGTCTGGGGTGATGGCAATGGGAGCCATAGCTGGAGGAATTGGTTTACGAGAAATTGTAAAACATTGGTCTTATGGTGCCTCTGTAAGACATCTTGGAGTTACAAAATCAGCCAAAATCAAAGTTGGAAACTATGAAGGTGAAGTACTTGAAGTTGGATTGACTCATACAAAAATCAAAAAAGACAACAAGATTCAGCTAATCCCAAATGACATTTACATTACAAATGTAATTGACATTACCGAAGAACATAAATCCAAAATATAAAAAAACCATTTCGAAAAAATAAACACTTGATTACATTATCCAATTTACAGCTAGTACAAAAATATTAAAACAGGTTTCTGACAAAAATTAAAAATTTCCTAGAACGATTAAAATTCTATGATTTAAATATGGAGCCTTAGGAGAGTTACTCGTCAATGAAACCTCTCAATCTTGTACTTTTGGCAACACTGGGAATCTCTGTTTCTGGACTTATAGGTGTTGTATATGCACAAGAATCTTCTGGAGGCTCTGCTGATGGTTCCAAACTGATTGGTGCTGGAATTGCATTTGGTGTTGCTGCAGGAGGTGCAGGAGTAGGATTAGGTTATGTTGGTTCTGCAGGTCTTGCAGTGATTAGTGAGAATCCTGCTTTACAATCTAAAGTATTCATTTTCATTGGAATGGTGGAATCTATTGCTATCTATGGAATAGTCATGATGTTTATTATCTTAGGACAATAACAAACAAAAATTTTTCTTCTAAAACTTGTAAAATAATTTTTTTATCTTCTAATAATATTTTAGTTTGTTTACATCTAAAATTCTACTACAATATCTACATTTTAACACAAGCCCTGATTTGTCAACCACATCCATAATAGATTCTATATGCTCAGGACTGTTTGTAATACAATCAGGATTTGAACATCTGAATATTCTCTCTATTTCATTTGGAAGTGATACTCGTCGTTTTTCTACTAATTTGTAATTTTTAATAATATTTACGGTAGAATTAGGAGCAATAACAGCAAGTTTGTTTGTGTCATCATTTTGAAGATATCTATTTTCTACTTTGATTATATCTTTTTTCTTAGACTTGCTGCTTGGTACATTAAGAGCAATAGTAATCACATTTCCTTCTCTACCATCAATTTCTAAGGCCTCTAGGACTCTGAGACCCTTTCCTTGATCAATATGGTCAATAACGGTTCCATCTTTGATACGCCGAACTAGAAGGTCCGATTCTTGCATCAGAATACTTTGTATATACACCTGTATATATGATTCAAAGAATGAATGAGTTTTTTCAAAAAGACGTTATCTCTGTTAGAGATTTTGATAAACAAAAACTAGAATCCGTTTTTGATGCTACAAGTAAAATCATGAATGTAAAGCCAAAAGACAGACGAGAAATTGGAAGAGGTAAAACGCTAGGATATTTATTTTATGAACCAAGTACTCGAACACGCTTAAGTTTTGAAGCAGCGATTGCATCAATTGGTGGTACTTCAATTGGGATTTCTAACATATCCTCATCTTCCACCCAAAAAGGAGAAAGCTTAGCAGACACCGTTAGAATAATGTCGATTTATTCTGACATTTTAGTTCTAAGACATCCATTAGATGGTTCAAGTAGATTTGCTGCTGAAATTTCAGAAAAACCTGTCATAAACGGAGGCAGTGGCACTGAGGAACATCCAACTCAAGCAATTCAAGATCTTTTTACAATAAAAACGGAAAAGAAAAAGATTGATGGTTTAAAAATCGGCATCGTAGGTGATCTAAAATATGGAAGAACTGTATACTCTTTGTTATATGCATTAAGCAACTATGATGTAGATGTTCATCTAATATCTCCAGAATCTCTAAAAATTAGATCAGACTCTACATATGAAATTAAAAAAAGACTCTCCTTTACGGAATCAACAGATCTTGAAGAGTATATTGATGACTTGGATGTTATCTATGTAACTAGAATTCAGAAGGAAAGATTTCCAGACGAAGAAGAATATGTCAAGGTTAAGGGAAGTTATGTAATTGGGTTAGATATGACAAAGAAAATGAAAGACGATGCCATAATTCTACATCCTTTACCTAGGCTAGATGAAATTTCAGCTGATGTTGATAAAACAAAACAAGCAAAATATTTCAAACAAGCTGAATATGGGATGTATACAAGAGCTGCGTTATTAGGATTAATCTTAAACGAAAAAGGATTTTAATTTATTTTTCACAAATTGTACTTCCCTGTATTCCATTATACAGATTTACAATTGCGTCAATATTACACTCCGATATGTATGGTACAGTCATGTCTATATTTGGAGCCATTAGATCTTCTGGTGCAGTAGAATGACCGAGTCCAAGTGCATGACCAAACTCATGTCTTACAATAGTACTTAATTCTTCATCAGTCAAGTTAGTTACATCATAAATTGTTATGAATGACTTTAAAATTTCATTGCCATCAACAACCGATTTTGTATAACCAGTATAGCCATCACCATCTCTTAGATTTGATAATGTAATGATTATATCGCCTTCTCCCCCATCAGACGTTAAAACGTTAAAATCAGTTGGGATATTATATAACGTATTTTTTGTTGCTGCATACTTTAGTGCGCCTTCCCACCCTGTAAAGTAATTTGAATTAAATCCCCTTGGACCTTTATGAGTTACTGAATCGTCAACTTCAAGAGAATCTTCTGAGATGATTGCGTTTTTGATTACATCAACTCTATTTTCTGATAATCCTTTGGCATTTAGAATATTAACGTTTAAAGTAGTTCCTACAAGACGCCATGATTTCCATGTGTCTACAGTATCTCCTCTAAGATTCTCTATTAAATGTCTGGTTTTAAGTGGCGTACTCTCATCATTTGTATAATCAATAATAGAGTTTCCTAAACCCGAAACTAAAATTAATAATACAACTACTGGTAAAAGTGATAATTCCGTAATTAACAGTGTTTTAGATTGTGATTTTTTAATCTCTCTTTGAATTTCTTTAATCTCTTGAGATAGATTCTTTTCTTGTCGCTTTAATTCATTAATAGATTTTCCATTAATATTATCAATATTATCCCATTCAGCAATTATTTGTTTTTTTTCTAGTAACTTAATCTTTTTAGTAGTATAATCGAGTTCTTTTTTCATTATATCTACATGTGATTTTAATTTGTTAATTTCGCTATTCAATTTTCAAAACCTTTACTCAAAATATCTAGAATGCTTTTTGGCGTAAGCAACTTGTTAGTAGTCATAATATAGGGATGCTTCATGTAAAGCATAGTCTGACAAATCTCAGATATTGATAATTTATCTGGAATTAATTTTGGTCTTTCAAGTTTGAAAATACTAGCATTCAAATCTAAAAAATCCCCACAATTTTTTAAATATTTTAAATCTCCAGCAATTTTTTCAATAATTGTTATAGGATCAAGGAATAACAATTCATTTTCAAGTAGTAATACTTCAGTATTATCATAAATGAATGATTTTATCAGATCTTCAATAGAATCATCCCTTCTGAAAATTTTGATTTTTTGTTCCGGTAGATTAGAAGCTTCAAAACTAGTTTTACAAAGAGCACCAATTTCTAAAATCTCTCTAAAAGAAAATGAAGAAAAGCTTTGTTTGCCATTTTGTAATATTATAAAATCGCTTTTTGTCTTACCCATCTGTTTAAGTAATTTGTCGAGTTTAGTATTTCTGGTATCAAGATAAAATCCTCTGTTCATTATATCTTGGGATAAAATATCTTGGAAATAGAAAAGAGTAGGATTCTTGAGCAGACCCTTTAAAATTTCTCTTGCTCCAATTATGCCTAAAGGAAATTCTTTTTCTAAAACAACCAAATTGTTTGTCGTATCTGATACTCGTGATAACATAGAACATGCTATCCAAACGTTATCAGTACATCCTATGCTAGAAATGGGAGACGAAACAAGAGAATATGGTAAAAGATCATCAAAAAGGCATTCTTGTAATTCAAGATTTTTACCTGTATTAATTGATTGGAATTGTAGTTGGTGATTTTTTGGATTTGGGTTATTGTTTAGAATTTTATTTAAATTTATTTTCCATACATTACTGATTTTCTGATTGTCGATCATTTTTTTTACCTATTTAATTATAATTTTAATTAAAATCGAACTCATATCCCATATGATGTTCGTCCTGAACATACGATTTTTTGATTCTTTTTATTGTAAAGTTAAAAAATGATTTGTTGTTGTAATATTACAAAAACATATTTTGTTTCTATTCACAAAAGTTTAGGATTTACTTTCAATAATTTTTGTTTTGTTTAATATTCTATTAAATGGATCTTCTTCATCAAGTCTATCAAACTCAGTTTTTCCTTTAATTATTTCTTTGAAAAGAGGATTATCACTTAGTCTATTAAACAGCATTTCTTTTTTAATTATCTCTTTATAGATTGGATCAAGGTCTACAACTCTTCGAAGAATACTTAATGAATCAAAGACATTTCCCTGCATTAACACAGTTTTTGCTTTTTTATATAATACATCAGAGTTTTCTTTATTTATTGTTAGTATTCTATCAAAACAAGAAATTGCTTCTTCATATTTACATATAGCCTGTAAGGTTATGGCCTTGTTCTGAAGAATTTCTATGTTTGTAGGTTCAATGTTTAGAGCTTTATCAAATAATGGAATTGATTGTTCATATTTACCTAGAGTTACCAATGAGAGTGCTTTGTTATATAATGCATCTGAATTTTCTGGGTCAATATCAAGTACTCCATCAAAACATGAAACTGATTTTTCGTACTGACCTAAAATTGAAAATGCACGTCCCTTGTTTAATAAAACATCAACATTAAAAGGCTCTATCTTCAGTGCTCGATCAAATAATGAAAGTGCTTTTTCATATTGACCTATTGCTAATAATGAAAGCCCTTTATTGTATAAGGATGGAAAGTTTTCAGGTTCTTTATCAAGAACAAAATTAAAACAACCTAGTGCATCTTTGTGGTTTCTAAGTGCAGAAAATATTAGGCCTTTTTGGATTATTGGCTCAAGGTTATTAGGTTCTATCTCATAAGCCTTATCAAAACATGCCAGTGCTAGTGGATAAATTGATTGCTTGGCTAGTGCAAATCCCTTATTATATATGGCATTTCTATGGCGTGGGTTAATCTCAATAACTTTATCAAAAAAGTGAATTGCATTTTCATATTTTGAAATGGATGATAACACAAGTGCTTTATTGTATAGCGCATCAATATTTTCTGGATTTAATTTTAGAGCTTTATCATATGATGCTAGAGCATCACTGATAATACCTAATCTTACAAGGGCATCTGCCTTATTCACTAAAGCCTTTGCGTTATTTGGTTCATTCTCTAGAACCTTATTGAAACACAAAATTGCTTCATTAAATTTTTTAAGACGTAATAATGTAAAGCCTTTATTATATAGTGAAGATACGTTGTTTTCATCTATAGACAATACTTTATCATAACATCGTATAGCATCGTCATTTAGACCAAGTTTTCCAAATGTAATTCCCTTATTGAATAGTGCAAGAATATGATTTGGAATAATTGTTAAAACTTCATCAAATAATTTAACTGCTATTTCATATTCATGAATAGAAGATAAGGCCAAACCTTTATGTAATAATGCTTCAGTATGTTTAGGACTTTTATCAATTACTTGATTAAAACATTTTATAGCATCCTTATAGTTTCCAAGATGTTCCAGTACTAATCCCTTCTGAAATAATACATTAAAATCATCTGGTTTGATTTTTAGAGCATCATCATAACACACTATTGCATCACCATGTTTACCAAAACGTGCAAGTAATACTCCCTTCCTAAATAATACATCAAAATTATCAGGGATAGTTTTTAGAGCTTTGTCATAACATAAGATTGCATCACCATGTTTTCCAAGTTGTTCTAATAGCAAACCTTTGTGGTATAATACATCAATATAATTTGGAATAACTTTTAGCGCTTTATCATATTCGACTATTGCATCACCATGTTTTCCAATATGTTCTAATAACATTCCTTTATGAAAAAGAACTTCTGCATGTTGGGGATTTATTTTTAAAGCTTTGTTATAGTAGCTCAAAGCATCTTGAGGTTTACCAAGATGTGCAAGAGTTCGTCCTTTGTGTAAAAGTATATCAGAATG
>Ga0187894_10000549_pt1 | contig 50943 bp, 40 predicted proteins | sample GBC1701081metaG_FD_136650 | JGI IMG/M metagenome (GOLD analysis project Ga0187894, IMG submission 136650) | White microbial mat communities from a lava cave in the Kipuka Kanohina Cave System on the Island of Hawaii, USA - GBC170108-1 metaG ... | reverse complement strand
GGGCTTTTTTCGTGATACAATTCCTCTTATGAGCAGCGTCGAAGCATTTAAACAAACAGAACTTGCTGTAGCCGGTCTGTCAGCCAGCGATCGCCAAAAACTATTCAGAAAATTCTCCCGAGGGGCCGTCGACGGGATTCAAAAGAACTACGGAGTAATGGGCGGCGTCGCCTGCGTGCGTAATACCAGGATTGCTGTATGGCTGCTTCATCAGGCCCGACAATTGGGGATGAGTGAGGGCGATCTTCTGAAAAGCTATCCGGGACTCACTGCGGAAGATCTCGTGAATGCCTGGGATTACGTTGCCTTAAATGCGGAAGAGATCGATTTGCAGATTCGTCAGAACGAGCGAGATGATTGATGCGCTTTTATTCTGACGAGAATTTTCCGCTGCCGGTAGTCTCGGAACTTCGCAGACTTGGTCACGACTTATTGACTGCATTCGAAGATGGCCGGGCAAATAAAGGGATTCATGACGACGTCGTTTTAGCGAGGTCTCACAAGCTTCATCGGGTCTTGCTTACGATCAATCGTTCGGATTTCAGAATTCTTCACGAGTCTGGTCGCGAACACGCGGGTGTCGTAATATGCACATTCGATATTGACTTTATCGGACTAGCGGTCCGCATCGACAAAATGTGTTCACAAATTCAAAACGCGGACGGACAGCTTATCCGCGTAAATCGACCGGGCTGATATCCGTTGGAAAAACGCACGAAAGTTAAGCCTACTGGAGCCTTGATAGCAGCAGCTTTCAGTTGTGGGAAAGTAGGAAGCCGCCGGATCTAATTCAACGAAAAGCCCGCTCAGAAATGAACGGGCTTTTTTACTTTGTTATCTCGCGGCTTTAGAAAATAAATTTAAAGCCGAGTTGAAATTGGCGGCTGTCTTGCGAGGTCGATTGGTTTCGCGCTTCGAAATCCGGCAGCGTTCCGATTAGCTCGCCGGTGGCTGGATTTGTCGCTACTCTGACGTTGCTATATCCGGTGATGCTGTTGATGTTCAAAATATTTTGTAATTCGGCGAAAACTTCCAGTTGAAAACGCTCGCTGAAATAAAAAAAACGCGAGTAACGCAGATCAATATTGTATTGCGGCGGAGTTTTTCCTGCGTTGCGCCTGATACCGACGGGCCGGTCCGACGTCAGAATGCCGTCACCATTTAGATCCAAACCGGAAATGACGTTGAATGTCTCGCCGCTATTCGCCGTTGCGATGATTCCCACTTGATTATTGCGGACGATGTAATTGAGCGTCCTGTTCTTCAATGTAAACTGGGGCCGGCCGACTATGCTCATCACAAAAGTATGGCGTTGGTCCACAAATGAGGCGCCTTGATCGAGACGCCGATTTGTCGGGTCTGAAAGGACAAGGCCTTGAATATTGCCGGTTGTGGTATTTTGTTCCGGAGCATCGTCAGCTGCTTTCGCGAGAGTGTAATTTAGGCTGAATTGCAGACCGCGTGAAAATCGCCGGTTCAATTGCAAAGTCACAGCGTTATATTCAGACGATGCCGCCGATTCAACCATCAGAATATTATTAAAACGCGGATCGAATCGAGTAGAAGCATCTACAGTCCTGCTGAAAACTGGTCTGCCGTCCGCCAAAGAGCGAATCGGGTTGATCACGTTTGTGTTGCGATAGATCGGGAGATGACGGCCGGCTGAATGAATAAACCCGACTGCAAACGAAAGATCTTCGGTAATCGCTTGTTCGAGTTGGATGTTCGAGTGAAACGCATACATCGTTTCAAAATCAGGCGCAACAGTGTCGATATCCTGCGGCGGCAAAACCGAACCGGAGGGCAGCGAGCCGGAAAAAGTATTCGGAAACGCGGGAGCGTTTATCGATGACGGCGTGAAGTTGAGTGTGAAAAATCCGGCATTACCGTTGTTTTGCAGCGCGCGGCTATACATAGCCAATAAGGGCTGGTCGTAATAGATCCCCGCTCCGAGCCGCAAGATCGTCGGTCGATTTCCTTCGCCCAAGACAAAGACGACACCGATGCGCGGGGCGAGATTGTTTTTGTCCACATTGAATTCTTGTGATGCCGAGAAACGCGACGCAGGATCAGCTTCGGGAATCTTATATAGGTCGTAGCGCAGGCCATAGTTGATCTTCAGCCGTGTCGTTAGTTTCCAGTCGTCCTGCACAAAAAGATTCCAGAAAGCCGCCTTGTAGCTTATTTCCTGTTCGCCAAAGGTTTCCCGGTAATCAGTATAACTACGCGGATTGGTGCCGTTGCGGGCAGCGATATAAGCGTCAATCGAAGAAAATGTATAGCGGCTAAACGTCGCTGAACGCACGGTGTCGTTATAGAAGTTAAAACCGCCGCCGAATTTAACTAGGTGCTCGCCCAAAGTTTGTGTCAGATTGTCCTGAAACTGAGTTATTCTTAGCGGCTTGTAAATGGTATCGGTTTCACCGGCGCCTTCGGGCGAACCGAAATTTGCTAGGCTGGTAATCACGATTGAAGGTCCGATGCCGGAAGTTTCGTTTCTTATCCCGACCGTGCCTGGGTTTGTGCGCGTGACATGTTGTAAGCGAAGTTCATTAATGGTCTTAGAGCTGTAAGAGGCGATCTGCGCTGCCAGAGCGTAATCCTCGGTGAACGCATCAACATTACGGTCTAAAGTATTGAGCATCCCTTGAATGGAGTTCTTAATGAGTATATCGGAGTGGTTAAACCTGATACTAAGGCGATTCTTGTCGTTGAGTTGGGCGTCGGTGCGAAAAATATAATATGGCCCGCTTTGCTGGAAAGGGACCGCGATCGGAAAGATCGAAGCTGACAGACCGGCTCCGATTAACCGCGACCGGTTTTCCGGAGTGATCGTTAATAGCCGAACGGCAGCCGCTTTGTCGTCGCGGTTGTCGTATTCATAACCGAAATAAAAATGCCACCGGTCATTGACGATCGGGCCACCGACCGCCGCGGCAATGTCATCCGCCCTATTGTCCGGCACATCTTCGGGTGAAGAAAAAAAGAACGGGCGAGAGTAAAACGACGGGCGGCGAAAACGGTAACTGACCGCACCGTGAAGCGCATTTGTTCCCGAAGGCGTTACGACGTTCATGATCAAGCCGGGCGTGTTGCCAAACTCCGCTGCAAAACCGTTTGTTACCAACTGGAGCTCGCTGACATAAACGTCGGATATGAGCATAAGCCGCAGCGAGCCGCGTGTGCCTTCGGTATTCGTGTTGCCGTCGAGCAGATAGTTGACGCGCCGCAGATAGCCGTTTGCATTGATCATCGGGTTGGCAAATCCGCGGCTTGGACGACCTGTAACATTGGCTTGAAGAAGCGCGAAATTGTAAGGATTGCGAGAAATAAGCGGAAGATTTTGCACTTCGCGCGTATTCATCACGCGCCCCATGTCGGTTTTGCCCGCATCGGCAACCGATGTGTCTGCCGAAACGGTAACGACTTCCTTGATGTCTCCGGTTTGCAGTGGAACATCAATCGTCGCGGTTTGTCCGGTCGTTAATGTAATGCCGTCGCGGATGAATTTCTTAAAACTTGCGGCTTCGGCGGTGATGCGATAAGTTCCGAGCGGCAACAGCGGAGAGCGATAGACGCCGCTTTCATCCGTGGTCACGCTTCGCGTCGCCCCGGTTTCGATGTTGGTCACGGTGATGACGATATTCGACACAGGCGCGCCCGTTTGGTCTGAAACCGTGCCTTCTATTTGTCCGTTTTGGGATTGCGATTGCGGGAAGACCGATACGCTCAGCAGTATGCCGACGGCAATAATACAGGCTGCGGAAAGCAAGACAGTTTTCATTAATGAGTTTACGGCGTCAGGTTCATTTTCCTCAGCAATTCGACGTAACGTTGGTCTGATCGCAGAGGGTCAAACATCGGTCGGCTTTTGATGCGATAGACGAGCTGCGTCCGCTGCTCGTAACCTTTTTCCAACCACTCGAATGAGCGATCTTTGTCGCCGAGCCCCGTATAGATGATCGCGAAATTATACGGTGAAATATAGCCTTTTGCTGCAAGCTGCTTCTGATCGTCGAGTATTTTCATGGCCTCGTCGGGCCTGCCCGCCATCGCGTAGGCGTACGCCAACATTGGGTGCCGATCCCAGCGCTCCGGGCTGTTATCAAGGGTCACAGCTTTTTGCAGCATCACGACGCCCTGATCATACATCGAATTTGCTATATAGACTTCGCCAAGCAACGCATGCGTTTGAGGTCGGTCAGGATTCTTTTCGAGCACCTTGAGGAAAAGTTCTATTGCCTTGTCATATTGGCGAGCGACGAAGTAAGACTGGGCAACCAATCCGGGATTAGATATCGGATCAAGTTCCAGTGCCCTTTTGGCATAGGGAATGGCCTCACTCGGGCGTCCGACGCTCGTTAAATAATTGCCAAATGCCATGTTGGCCACAACTGAGTTTGGATCAAGCTCCAATGCCTGTCTTAGTTCATCGGCCGACCCTTCCCAGTCGAAGTTGCTGTATTTGCTAACGCCAAGAAACGTATGGCCGTCGGCAAGCGTGTTGTCGATCTCAAGCGCCTTTCGGGCGGCCCATTCGACCTTTGGGTCTGATTCTTTCGCTGACAAAAAGCCGCGATTTCCCATGAAGTAATAAGTAAGGGCAAGTCCGGTGTAAGCGAGAGCGTAGTCAGGATCTTGCTCGATCGCCTGCGTGTAATAATCAATACTTTTGGCAAATCCTTCCCGTGTCTGTTTGTTGTAATAATGCTTGCCCAAAATGTAAAGCTGATATGCCTCGGAGTTCTCCGTATATTGTTTGGCAAGCCGTTGCTTCTGTTCACCCGAAAGCCGCAGCCGCAGGCCGTCTGAGATCTGCCGAGCGATCTCGACCTGCACAACGGGCAGGTCCGACATTTTGGTTGTGAATTGAGAGCCCCACAAACGGCGATTGTCAGTTACATCAACTAATTCGGCGTTGATCGCGAGGCTATCGCCTTGCAGTGTAAATCTGCCTATCAGCACCGACCTGACATTCAATTCGCGCCCGACGCTCTGAGGATCGATCTGCTTTCCCTTGTAACGCAGGACCGAATTGAGCGAGATGACTTTCATGCCGGGCAACCGCGAGAGGCTGCTGATTATGCTGTCGCTGATCCCGTCAGACAGGTATTCGGCGTTTGCATCGCCGGCCGTGTTGACGAACGGCATGACCGCAACCGAGTCTATCGTCTCGCCGCCTCTAGCCGTGTAAAAATAATAGCCAAGTCCCATCGCTCCGAGAATAACTGCTGCCGCAGCAACAGCGAGATACTTCGAATTGCTCTTCACTGTCGATTTCGCTAAGGCGAACTCGGGTTTGGCCGCTCGTTCGGTGTTTTCTTCAGTCCCGTCTGCAACCGCTTTGGGCCAGTCCCCAAAAGCGACGACCGCTCCTTCTTGACGAGAGGAAACCGAGTAAAGACCTGGCGGGGAAACGCTCGACAAGCCGTTGTTCGAATCCTCACGTTCAACCCGTCGCACATCGGCGATAAAACGATAACCGCGTTTCGGCACAGTTTCGATAAATCTTGGATTTTTCGTGTCGTCATCCAACACCTTTCGCAGGAGTCCGATCGTAAACGTGATGTTGGCCTCCTCGACAAAGCTCTCCGGCCAGACCGTTTTCATCAGTTCATCTTTTTCGACCAGGTGATTGTGTTTCTCTAACAGTACAAAGAGCAACTCGAATGCTTTAGGCGTGATCTGAAGCGGCTTTCCGTGGCGCAGTAAAACCTTTTCCTGCGTGTCAACAAGAAATTCGCCGAACTCTAAGTTGTGGGTTCCCAACAACATGCGGCTTCTAATAGTTTTCTACGAATTATCTAGCCGAAAACAAAGGACTTTTCCAGCGAGAGAAATTTAATGTCGAGTTCAAGCGAAATGTTAGCACGAATAGGTCGATCCGAAACAATTTTCTGCTTCGCCGACTTAAAGGTCAACAAATAACGGAGGAATCATGAAGTTCAACACTACTAAGACAACGCTTTCGACAACTATCACCCTTTTGGCCATAGTGTTTTCACATATCAACGTCTCGGCGGCGAGCTTTTCTCAGTTCAGCCCGCCCCAGAACCTGGGTGCGAGTATTAACACAGCGGACATGGACCAAACGCCGGTCCCCGCGCCAAATGGTTTGAGCCTTTATTTCACTAGCACTCGCGCCGGCGGTCAGGGCGGCAATGACATCTGGGTCTCGCTACGGGGCATTATCGGAGCACCTTGGGGACCTGCACAGAATCTAGGGACGACACTCAACACCAGCAGCAATGACACTGTCACAGCGATTTCACCGGACGGGCTCAAGATGTTCATTACGAGCAATCGTACCGGACCGGGCACGATTGGCGGGCCGGACATATATATTTCGACGCGGACGGATCCAAACAACGATTTTGGCTGGACAACGCCCGCCAATCTGGGCCCTATACTTAATTCTGCCGCTCAGGACATTGGGGCGGCCTATTTCGTCGATCCGGCGACGGGCGATGAGTCGCTTTTCTTTTGGAGTGACCGTGGCGAAGCAGGGCTCGGCAACATTTATCGGGCTACCTGGGATGGCGAGGGGACATTTTATCCACCGTTGCTGGTGAATGAACTGAACAGCCCGGCGGCGGAACGCGGGTTCACGATAAGCCGGGACGGATTGGAAGCTTTCATCAGTTCAAACCGACTCGGCCCGGCAACAGTTTTTGCGATCTTTGTATCGACACGCGCAACAACCTCATCTCCGTGGAATACCCCTGTGCCCATAGCAGGGCTAAACTCGGGAAGCACCAGCCAGCCCGCGCTCTCCGCCGACGGCACGGTTATCTTTATGTCGTCAAACCGCACCGGGACGATAGGGAACGGCGATCTTTATTCGGCTATCCGCGTCAGCGTCAACCGCACCTCAACCGGAGATTTTGATGGCGACGGCCGAACGGATCTCACTGTTTTCAGGCCGTCCAACGGCACGTGGTATTACCTCGGTTCGACAAATGTTTTTGCAACTGTACAATGGGGGCTGTCGGGTGATGTCCCCGTTGCAGGTGATTTCGACGGCGATGGGCGCAACGACCTGACCGTTTACCGCAACGGCGAGTGGCATACGATGCGAAGCGCGGACGGCGGATACACGCAGTCCCGATGGGGCCTGCCCGGCGACATTCCCACACCCGGCGACTACGATGGCGACGGTCGCACCGATCTTGCCGTTTACCGCAACGACACGTGGTATATCATCCAAAGCTCGACCGGAAATTTTGACATAAGGCAGTTCGGCCTCGTCGGAGACATTCCAATCGTTTCCTCGGCAAGACCATGACAGCCGTTGCCGCCTCTCGCATCCCGAATACGGTAGTTAAGCCTGCTTGAGCTGATGATAATGCACCTTTCAGGTGTGGGAAAGTCAGTAGTCGCCGGATCTATTTCAACATAAAGCCCGCTCCTTTTTGAGCGGGCTTTTTCGCATTCATCGAATGCTCGGTTACAATCAGGAATTAAAAGCTATGGATTGGGAAATCAGGATTTGCAATGAAAGTATTGACCTGTTGACCGTAACCGAAATGGCTGAGCAGACATTGGCGATTATGTAAAGGGTGTCGTCGACATCGAGCAAAAGTTGTTGGGCTTGGGCGGTGAACTGCATTCGGATATCGAAGAAATGCTGCTGAGGCAGGGCAGTATTCAACAAAACCTTTGGGGCATAAATCTTCATCCTTATGAAAGTTGGCCGGAAATGGTGGAATTTGATTCCCTGATAAATATACGTCCGCGACAAAACAACCGTAGTCGTGACGTCGAGGACGAGGCGCTCCGCGAACGGATACTTAAGCTGGTCGAAGAGAAAGTACGTAGATGATAAGAGATTACATGCACAAAAATCTCGCGGCCGGACGTTGGTTCGAGCTGAGTTTGTCCGAGCAACTTGGCAATATCGGCAGCGAATACAATCGCGCGATCGCAGCAAAACGAAGAGGCGATCAGGAACGCTACCAAAACGCGTGCGACCGTACCCTGGAACTTTGCGAGCTTACCCTTGACGACCAACGATGGAGGGGAAAACCCGCCCTCAAAGAGATTTGCAGATTGAACGAAGAAGTTGCTCGAACCCTAATTGACGAACAACAGCCCGACCATCGCCTACAGGCATACCTCGACGGCCATGCTCACGCCGCAAGGCGCAGTAAATAGTCGCATTCCTTGTAAATCGATCTCGATTCCACCGCACATCCAAACACGGTAGTTAAGCCTGCTTGAGCCGATGATACTGCACGGTTTCCCGTTTGGGGAGTAAGTAGTCGCCGGATGAATTCAAGAAAAGCCCGTTCAAATGCTGAGCGGGTTTTTCCTCGTTCAGAGTTTACGCGTCGCCAACATTCGAAATAGTCCTTGAACACGTAATAAAGTTTAAGCATTCAGAAAAGCGACGATCAAAGTGTAGCCGATCCAGATTAAAGCCATCCAGAAGACCGCAACCGCTGCCCAACGCAGCGGTCGAACCAATATGGTGATCGATCGTAAAAAGAAGGCTAAAGCCAAGCCGCTCGCGATCGGAATAAGTAGATTCCAAAACATTCCACCGCCAAATCCTCTGGTGTACGCGATCCAAAAAAGATAACCGGCGAGCACGACACCACCAAAAGCAGCAAAAGAACGATCCCGATCACTGGCGGAGAAATTCTTGCTCAGCCACCCGAATATTCCAGGACGGCTCGGCCCGGAATCGGGAGGGTGAACATTTGGTGAAGGCGAGCCGTAAGGAAAATTGTTGCGATTTATTTCATCCCATGCCCGTTGGTTTTCTCGATCACGCTGCCGTTCCCAGGCTTCGACGGCGGGACGGTTGGCATCGCGGCCCGTCCATTCACCCTGAGCGCCTCGTGCTTCCTGGATTTTTTCTGCGTCTCTAATGTCATCATACTCGCCCATAATGATCTCCTGCATTCAACGATGAACCTTAGACAGTTGCTTTTACTTAGTTTCATCACTGTGGTCACTTGGCCGCTTACTTCGCCTTGCAGATATTGATCTTTACCTCGAAGTATCCGCCGTTGTTGCTTGTGTCCGCGTCGTTTACGTTTAGGTCTAGAACCCCGTCAACATTTGCCGATTCCATGACGCCGCCCGTGCCGATCGCGAAATAGCCTTGGTTACGGTCGATTCGGCCAATGAGCAGGCCATGCTGAAAATCTCCCGCGGCCAGATTGTACCCGCGAAAACCATTAATTCCTTGTGGCCCGCCGCTCCCGGCAAACGCGCCGAAGGATACCGTCCCGCTCGCGCTGAACGTAAGCCGGTCGCCGCGTTTGATGACGATTCCGGTTTGGAGAAACGCGTTTACCCGGAACAGATAATCGTTACAGACGGGTTGAGAAACCGGACTTCTCGCAACCGGCTTACTGGCAATTGGATTCGTGGTCGTTCGTCGATTCATCCTGGCTGTTAGAATTTGAATTACTTCAATATGCTTTTTCACGGTTGCCAGGTCCAATGCCGTATCGCCGTCATTGTCTTTTGCATGGACATCAGAGCCTTTTGACAACAAGAACTTTACAATCGGGGCATCGCCTTTTATAGCCGCCCACATCAATGCCGTATAGCCGTTATCGTCTTTTGCATGTACATCAGCCTTGTTTGCCAGTAATAGCTGCACAATCGGAAGGCTTTTGGCGTATACTGCCGCCATCAACGCGGTATTGCCGCTAGTATTTTGCGAATCGACGTTAGCTCCCTTCGAAAGAAGCAGTTGGACAACTGCAGTATTGCCGTTACCCGCCGCAAACATCAATGCTGTCGTTTCATCGTCGTTAGAAACGTTTACGTTCGCTCCTTTGGCAATTAGCGATCTCACAACCTGAATATTGCCCTTTGCTGCTGCTTCAAGAAAATTCATCGGGCGGCGGTTTCCCATTCGAGCTTTTAACATTTCGATGATTTCTTCGAAAAGTTCCTCGAACTCGCCTTCATTAATTTCTTGATCCATTTCCAACCCCATTTCTGCATAGGTTAATGCGGTATCGCCTTGCTTATCCGTTTCGAAAACGTCGCCGCCGGCTTCCAACAGGGCTTTAACGATGAAGTAACGTCCCCAAAAAGCCGCTCTCATCAATGCGGTTTCCCCATCAGAATCTTTAGCGTTGACATTGGCCCCTTTAGCCAGCAGTTCTTCCACCGCAGCCCGTTCGCCTTTAAAGGCAGCGAGGATTAACGGCGTCGAGCCTTTGTCATCCTTTGCGTTTATGTTCGCGCCTTTAGCCAATGCTTCCCTTAGCGCCTCGATATTTCCAGCCTTTGCCGCTGAACGCAGAGCTTCTTCCAGCTTAGGGGTTGATTTGGAAGTTGAACGAACGGAAGCCGATGTTCTTGCTGAACTCGGAGAGTTGTTCCTCATTTGGGTCGAGCGGGCTATGAATGACGGGGCTGGCTTGGCAGCAACTTTTGTAGGTCTTGGAGCGGGAGGCGATTTTGCGGTTTCGCTGGCCGCATTTATTTTTTTGAAAGTTCCGATCTTGGCGAAGAATTTATCGGGGTTTAAATTTTGCAAGAAAGCGTTTTTTATTTCAGCAAATCCAATCGGCGTTGCCGTGGCCGGCTTTGGGTCCAGCATGCTTATTTCCAAAGTGTCGCCTGAAACAGCGTAGGAAATGACCACATATATTAGCTTGCCGCCGCTTTGAGGAACGGTTATCTGAATGAACGACTTGTTTCCGAGTCTGCCGGGAAAGGCGATCATCGGTTCGCCCTTCGAATCGCGAATTGCATACTCGGTTTCGGAATGCCTGCTCACATTCCATTTGGCTTTGTCTTTATCTTCCCATGTCCCGATCAACGCTGGGTCAAGCGGTAATTGCGACTTGTGAACTAATGGCTCATCGAGATAGCAGCCCGACGCGATTGACGCTATAGCGATTAGAAGAATAGTTCCGAATCGTCGGTTAACCAGTTGGATGACAGATTGAATTACGATCGCTGAAGGCCTTCTCATCGTTCAGATCCTCCGACAAACCTGGAATGTATGTACAGCTTTGATAGGGATATTAGCATGAATTGATGCAGAAACAAGCAATTCTTGTAATCTTCCTTCTCCCTCACGATCTCCCCATAACCAATGCGTTCCGATCACGCGCGATTGAATTATTGTCCGATGGTTATTTCGATTTTATTTCCAGACAGCCCGACGATGTTTACCTTCATTAGGCCGAAACGGGTTTCCGAGATTGCGTCGGCCAATTTCTCGGCACCGCCGACATACTGAACGTCGATGCGGCCTACATTGCCCGTTACCCTTTTGTCAACCGAGACGACGCCGGTTAATTTTTCGACTCGATCGGAAAACTGCTTTAGTTGTGGATAGCTGATTTTCGAAATTACGATTTCGACCGGCGTGGGTGTAGCAGGTGTCGCTCTCGCGAAACCGGCGGAAGGCGCGCCGCCGCCTGCCGGGCCTGACGCTCGGCAGACCTGGCCGATAAAATAATCGGCCCACTGCGAGCCGGCATTACGCAATGCGGTTTTTGCCGAAACAAACTCGGCGACATCCAGCCCGGAACCAAACTTTCCATCGGCCGCCAATATGCGAGCCGTATCGGTCTGAATGGCCCGCGCTTCGACACGCGCCCGGGTCGATACCATGTTGTTTTCGCGGCCTGCGAGCTCGCTAAACGCTTCGCCGATGATGATGATTTGCGCGCCGTACTCGACGCCCAAAGCTGCGGCGGCGGCCGGATTGTTAATCGCGGTCAAGACCTTTTCTCTGTTGCGTATGGCGGCGATCTGGCTTTGATCGACGATGTTAAAGCCCTGGCCGACAAGTTTTTTGATAATTTCGGTTTCCCCGGCCGGGTCCGGAATGGGCCGGCTGATATGCACCTCGGGAATTACGACCATAACACGCGGCGCCTTTCCGCCCGTCATCGACGAACAGTTGGGTGCGGCCGGGGATTCCTTCTGAACGGGTGTTGCCGATGCCGACAGATCGCCATTCACGCCGAGCCGAGTGACAAGAAGCGCCACCGCGTCGCGGATGCCCGAACCGACGGCGTCGTGCATTGCTTTACTTCTAAATTCAGGCAAATCAAAGACGGCTCCGCTGCCCGAAAGACCGGCGGCCGAGCCGGCCTTTTCAAATGATTTGGAAAAGGCAATCTCGCCCGTGGTCGACTGGATCACTTGAAGATTAAATTTCACATTTGCCCGGTAAGCCACGATCTTCTCCGCGCCGATGACGCCCCCAAACAAGCCGGGTAGTCCGCCTGCCTTTTTTTCCTGAAACTCGGTGACTGAGCCGATAACCAGCCACTGAGCGCCCAGCATCTGACCTACTTTTGCTCCGACGGCCGGATCGACCGATCCCATCAGCACCTTACGCTGCTCCTCCTGAATTTGTGCTGTTCTCGTCCTATCGACAACCGTAAATTGGCCGGTCTCGAGCAAGGCGTTGACAAGCATCTCGCTCATTTCACGCCCTGCCTCATGATGCACGTTTGGCCGAATATTAAAATCGATGACGGCCAATGTCGGCCGGCCCGTCTGCGAGAATATTTGGGCCGCCGTTGCCGCAAAAACGACGATCAGGAACATTCCGTAAAATCGTTGATCTCTCATCTGTATCTTCCTCCTAATGGCAGCGCCGCAAGATAGCAAAGATTCGCAAATTTTGTTTCTTGTCGGTCTTTACACATACATGCAACGAAGCTCGGCGAAATTTATCAAAATGATGAGCGGTATAATGGGTCTTTAATTCGCATCGGTGTATAATTTTGGAAACAAAGCAATAAAATTTCGACGCGGATGGCAGATTCGACTGAAATCACCAGACTTTTGCAGGCGGGCGATGCTGAATCGCTGGATCAGCTGCTGCCTCTGGTTTATAACGAGCTGAAGGCGTTGGCTTCCTCGTTGTTTCGCAGCGAGCGATCGGATCACACGCTGCAGCCGACGGCGCTGGTGCATGAAGCGTATCTGCGGCTGGTTGCGGACGCTGACGGCATGTCGTGGCAAAACCGCGCACACTTCTTCGGCATTGCGGCTAATTCGATGCGGCAGATCCTTGTCAATTACGCCGTTGCCCGCAGCAGACAAAAGCGGGGAAGCGGACAGACGAAGATCGCGCTTGACGAATCCGTCAGCTTTTCTTATGCAAGGGAGATGGATGTTTTGACATTGAACGAGGCACTTCAGGAGTTGTCCCGGCTCGACGGCCGGCAGGCGAAGATCGTCGAGCTGCGCTTTTTCGGCGGCCTTACTTTGAAGGAAACCGCCGAGGTCATGGAAATTTCAACGGCAACCGTCAGCCGCGAATGGGAGATGGCGCGCACCTGGCTATACCGAGAAATGAGTAGTGACGGATAAAGTCTGCAATGAAGTCCGAATCAACCACAGATCGATATGCGCGGGCAAAGGAGATTTTTTTTGCGGCGTTGGAAATCGATTCGTCGGAACACGCCGAACTGCTTGAACGCGCGTGCGCTGACGATTCTAAATTGCGCCAAGAAGTTGAGTCGCTGCTTACCATGCGCGACAACGCCCGTGATTTCTTCCGCCTGCCGGAATTCGAGACTGCATCCGGCAGCGACGCGGGAAAAAATGAGATCTTCAGCGGTTACCATTTGATTCGGGAAATTGGCTGCGGCGGAATGGGGATCGTATTTCTTGCCGAGAAAAACGACGGCGGCATTTGCCAGCGGGCAGCAGTTAAGTTAGTCCGAAATGATTTTTGTTCAAAGGGACTACGGAAGAGGTTCGACCTTGAGCGACAGATCCTCAACAGCCTCGAACATTCGAACATCGCCCGGCTCCTCGATGCCGGAACGGGCAGTGAAGGTTCCGCGTTCTTCGCGATGGAGTATGTCGACGGCACGCCGTTGAACGAATATGCCGATGCGAAGAACCTGAAGCTGGCGGAGCGCGTCGAACTTTTCGGACAGGTGTGTTCCGCCGTCGCTTACGCTCACCAACGCGGCGTCATACACCGCGACTTGAAGCCTTCCAACATCCTGGTCACGGCCGAAGGCGCGGTGAAACTTCTCGATTTTGGAATAGCGCGACTGTTTGCTGATGACGGACAGTCTTTGGAAATGAGCAGGACCACGATCCGGGCGATGACCCCGGAGTTTTCTTCGCCGGAGCAAGTGAAAGGAGAAATTGTCACGACGACCACCGATGTGTACTCGCTGGGTGTCATCCTTTACGAGCTTCTAACCGGCAAACGCCCTTACAAAATTGGTTCGGAAAGCATCAATGAGATTATCCGCGCTGTTTGCGAGACGAATCCGGAACCACCGTCAACTCACAACAACAAGCTCAGGGGCGATCTAGACAACATCCTTCTGAAAGCCTTAAGGAAGGAGCCGGAGCGCCGTTATTCGTCCGTCGAAGCGCTCGGCGAGGATTTGCGACGTTTTTTTCACGGACTGCCCGTTTCGGCGCGCCGCGACACGTTTAACTATCGTCTGGGTAAGTTTATCGGCCGCAACCGGGTCGCGGCTGGATTTGCAGGACTGGGCGTGGTTCTTTTGTTAGTTGGAACAGCGGCCGCAATCTGGCAAGGCCGCCGGGCTGAGGTGGAACGGGCTCGGGCCGAACGTCGATTTAGCGACGTTCGCTCGCTGACCAGCTCGTTCATGTTCGAGCTGAACGATGAAATTCTTCGGGGACAGACTGGGGCTCGCGAGCTTTTGGTCAAGCGTGCGATCCAGTATCTGGATCTGCTGGCAGCAGAAACCACCGACGATACGTCACTTCGCCGCGAACTAGCGGTCGCCTTTCTGAAAATCGGTGACATTCAAGGGAAACCGTTCAATCCGAACCTGGGTGATACCGATGGCGCGCTGGCAAGCTATCGAAAAGGCCTGGATATTCTGCAAGAACTGCACGAAACGGACGCGGCGAACCTGGATATACGCGGCAGTCTCGCGGCTGCATACCTGAGCATCGGTTCAATCCAGGCTGTCAGGACATTAGAAAGGCGAATCGCGATTGAAAACTTACAAAAGGCGCGCTTTCTGTGCGAAGCGCTGATCGAAGCCGTTCCGGCGGATAAAAACTATCATCGAATTTTGGCGGACGTGTTCAAAGCTCTCGGCGACGCGCTCGATAACCCGGATGAGAGGTTATCCGCTTATAGAAAGGCATTGGAGATGCGCGAAGGACTCGCGGCAGAAGACTTGACTGATCCGGCGGACCTGACCGCCACAGCTTCAATAAATCAGAGGCTTGGTATGCTGATGCAAAACGCTGCCGAGACAAACGGTGCATCCGAAAAATACAATGCGGCTTTGGCTCACTACGACCGGTCACGCGCGATTTACCAACAATTAATTATTCTGGAGCCGGAAAATTCGAGGCATCGCCGCAATTTCGCGGACATGACCGCGATGCGGATGCCGGTGTTTGCCAACCTCGGAAACCGGCGCGAAACGCTCGATAGCTTTGAGACTGCGGTCAAGGAGTTTGAGGCTCTCTCCGATAGCGATCCGAAAAATGCGGAAGCGAGGCTCGATGTCGCCTTGACCTATTATCTGAAGTGCCAAAGTCTGCTGACGCTTAACGAAAGGTCGGACGGAGTAGGAAGCTGCCGACAGGGATTATTTCATTTTGAAGCGATGCTTCCGAACGACCTTTCAAATCGCGAGCTTCGTTATTATATTTCCGAAAGTCATAAATCGATAGTCAAAGCCTTGAAGGAAAGCGGACATACCCGCGAGGAGAACGAAGCACTGCACCGGTTGTTCGCAGTGGCCGAGAAATTTTCGTCTTCTGACAGCGACGACCCGTTCGGTCCGTTCAACAAAGGTGAAATTTGCCTGCTCGTTGGTGAAATGAATGAGAGGTTAGCCGGAATGGCCGCACGGCGCGCAAAGAGAAAGAGCTTACTGCAGGAAGCTCGAAATTGGTACGTGCGAGGTTTAGAATTTTTCCGCGAAACCCAGCAGGTGCGAGCCGCAGGCACAGCACCGAGGGTCGACTTCGACGCTATCAATGAAATGATCGCTCGGTGTGATACCGCATTGCGGTAAGACATCGACTGACATTTTCGGTTCGTTTCCGATTACAGCCGATCAGCTTCGTAGTCTTCTTTTTCCGTAGTGATCTTCCCATCGGCGAGGTCGTACCAGCGACCGAGGCCGGCGGCGAAGGCGGCCCAAGTGCCGGGGCCGGATGTTTCTTTAATTTTCCTTTTTATCAGTTTTCGGTCGACCAGGCCTTTCTGCTTGAGCAAAAATACGGCGTCTTGCTGATCTTTGAAACGGCCGGCGATGTATTTCAATATTACGAGCCATTCGGGCGTAAGCAGCGGGATTCCGAATTTTTCAGACGACGCTTCCTTTAAAGCCTTTTCGTAAAAGACTTTCACGTCGTCGTTCCGAACGATCCAATCAACCGGCACTTCCTTCTTTCCCACTTTGGCGGTGTAGCGTTCGCCGCCGAATCCTAGTTTTCTTTCTGGTTCGAGATCAAGTGTTTTAGAAGCGATAATATCGACATCCTTGGTCAGCCGCGGGCTTTCGTAGTAACTCATCGCGACGCCGCCCGCCAACGCCCATGGAATTTTGGCGCGATCTGCTTCCGCCGTTATAATTTGCAGAGCCTTTAGCGCCGTCGCGCCGTCGATCATCGCGGTCTTCGGATTTCTCTCCAAATGCTCGACCAGCTTTCTAATTTGCTTCTTTGTCATCTACCTTGCAGCAATTATAGTCTCGAAGTAATGCTGCGACAATACAGACTGACGCAGTTTGCAGGTCGCTTCCGAAAGTTGGCGCGCCGGGGGCATTCAATCCGCGTGCTTGTACTCTTCTCACTCGCCGAAAAAACTTGTAGAAATTCACCTCATTAGTGGTATATTTCAAATATCCTCTTTAGGAAGAGTTTATGCCTGCGGGCGTCGTTGCGTGTTTTTGCAGCGATTGACACGCGGTTTTCGGTGTTGAAACGCCGGAAACTTGCTGCGGGCGATGAATAAGGAGTGAGTTATGTTAAGTAATGTTGCGTGTTTAGCAGTGTTTCTCGGGCTGTCGGCCGGAATTTTATCCGCGCAGACGTCGTCGGACAAGAATTCGAACAAGGAAGATAAGCAGAAGCCGCGCGTTGTGGCTTCGAGCGCGACGGTGCCTAGCAATATCAGTCTTATTGAAGGCACGGTGGTGTTGGTTTATGACGGCGATCTGATCAGCATTGAGACCAAGGACAAAAAGGTTTATTCGATCTGGCTGCAGGGAATTGACGCACCCGAGGCGAAGCAAAATTTTGGCAAGCGGTCGAAGAAGGCGCTTGCGGATATGATCCTCGACAAGGAAGTGAAGGTCGTCGTCCATCGAAAAGACTCACTCGACCGCTATATCGGCAGCGTGTACGTCGACGGTCAGGACGTGAGCCTGAAACAGCTCGAAAGCGGGATGGCGTGGTATCTGAAAGCCAACGGCTATCAGCAGCCTGCCGAAGAGCGCAAGCGTTACGCGCAAGCCGAGCTGAAAGCGCGTGCTGAAAAGACCGGTTTGTGGAACGACGACACGCCGACCGCGCCGTGGGATTTTCGGGAAGGTAAGAAGACAGCAAGCAATTCGCCTTTGCCGGATACTGTTGAGGCCGCAACTTTAAAAGAATCAGGCTCAACAAGGACGGACGCATCCGGCAGAACATATATCACCGGCCCGCGCGGAGGCTGCTATTACGTCAGCGCCAGCGGCAAGAAAAACTACGTCGATAAATCATATTGTAATCAATAACATGTTAGCGAGTTTTCACCTGGCCTGTCCTATTGTCGGACGGGCTTTTTTGTTTTCTAAGATTGACCTATCAATTTTTTACCGAAGAATTTAAGATTTGGTAAATGTCGGCGGGCGGAAACGCGACCGTCAGCTAGTGTGCACGCGCAAGTTTCGAGTCCCGAGTTCCGAGTCGGAAGTCGTCTTGACTTAGAACCTGGAGCTTGGAACCTGAACTGGTCTGTGCACGCTCGTTCGCGCGTTTCCGCCCGTGTAGCGAGGAATTAAGATTTCGAATACCATCAGCCGGACACAATTTATAGGGGGAAATATCAATATTGTCGAGTGATGAAACAAATTGGAAAAGCGTCTCGATAGTTATACCTAACTGGAACGGCCGAGAGCTGCTGGCCGAATATTTCGGCTCAGTTGTTGTTGCGTCTGATTATTATCGAGCACGAACGGGCGCGCCGGTTGAGATCATCGTTGTAGATGATGCAAGCACGGACGGCGGACGCGAATGGCTCCGGGAAAATTACGACGAGCATGATTTCGTGCAGATCACAGAGCTTGGAAAAAATGTCGGATTTCTCCGCGCCGTGAACGAAGGTCTTTGGGCGGCAAAGCACGAAGTCGTTCTGCTTTTGAATAACGACGTCGAGATCGAACAGGGCTGCATAACGCCGCTAGTGCGGCATTTTGCGGAGGAAAATGTTTTCGCAGTTTGCTGCCGTGCTGATCGGATCGGAACGGATCGCCTGGACGGCGGCGGCAAGATCGGAAAATTCGAGCGGGGTTTCTGGCGCGTATTTCTAAACTACGAGGCGGCGCCGCAGGATGACCTGCCCGAACTCATCTCGTTCTACGGCAGCGGCGGCTACACGGCATATGACCGCGAAAAGCTGAAACAGCTTGGCGGTTTTCAGGATTGTCTCGCACCGATCTATTGGGAAGACGTCGAGATCTGTTATCGCGCGTGGAAGCGCGGCTGGACAGTTCGATATGAACCCGAATCGCATGTTCATCACAAGGGAAGCGCGACGATGGGCAAAAAAACGCCGCGAAGGGAAATGGCAATCGTCACCGAGCGCAACCGCCTGCTAATGACGTGGATAAATCTGCATGACACAAAATGGATGGCAAGCCATTGCTTCCGCCTCACGCTCAAACTGCTGGGCTCGCTTTTTTCACTTCGGTGGAATTATTTGCGCTCTTTTGGACGTGCTCTTTCAAAAATATCGGACGTTCGGCGGGCCCGCAGCATCGAAAAAGGTGCAAGTATTATCTCTGACCGCGAGCTTGCGAACAAATTCATTAAGCTCGTTCGGCGGCCCGAAATTTACGTTGTAAAAGATCACCGGGCCGAGCTTGAATTTGCCGAATTGAAAAAGAAGCCCGCACCGCGCCTGATTGAGCGATAATATCCAAGGCAGAATGAAGTTCGAAAAGCATTTCAGAGCGATCTCCTACGCGGCCGTGTTTTGCGGCTTTCTCGCCCTGTGGGTTTCGGGCACGTTCGGTCTTGCGGAAACGGTGATCTTCATCGCGGTGATGCTGCTTGGGTGGACACTCGAAGATACTCGCCGGCAAATATCCGAGCGGCTCGGCACCGCGATGATCGTTCTTGCTTTACCTGTTTATTATTTTCTCTGGCGTTATGGTTTTTTTGATTTCTCGAGCTCCGATGCAATGCTGCCGGGCATTTTGGCTCGGCTCATTCTGTCGCTAACCGCGATAAAGCTGCTTCAGAAAAAGTCGGATCGAGATTGGATATTTCTTTATGTAATGTCGTTCTTCGAGCTGCTTTTAGCCGCCGGTTTGAGCATCAGCGTCGGCTACGTTGCGTCGTTCGTTACGTATATTTTTGTAATGGCATGCACGATCATTCTTTTCGAGATCCGAAAAACCGACCGTCAAACTCTTGAACGCTCGACGGCAATAAATCGCAACTCGATCCGGCAACGGCTAGGCGCGGCTCCGGTTCGCAAGGTCGTAGGCGCTGCGGCAACCCTGATCTTTTTGATCGCCTTGGTCGCAATTCCGATATTTTTCATGCTGCCTCGCGTTGGCCATGCCGGGCTCGGCGGAAATGCCGACACGGTAACGACACAGTCCGGTTTTTCCGATAAGGTAACGCTCGGCGGATTTGGACGCATCCAGCAAAACGATCAGGTCGTGATGCGCGTTCGCATCGAGAACGATCCGCCGGAGTTGATCCGCTGGCGGGGCGTTGCGCTGGATACGTTCGACGGCCGATCATGGAGCAGGACAAAGGCAGCCTTCAAAGAACCGCGAACCAGAAACGACCGCGATCTTATACAGGTCGATCCGGCGCGCCGGCAGGATGGGATGACGCTGCAAACCGTCTATCTCGAACCGCTCGATACGCCTGTCATCTTCGGACTGAACCGCATGATCGGAGTGCAGGGAAATTTTCCACTTCTGTATCGCGACGCCCAGGGCGCGATCACGTTTCAGCCGACCGGCGATCGCACAAGCTACAAAGTTTTGTCGGACACGGAAGCTCCCGACGCGAGCCGCCTTCGCATCGACCGCACACCCTACACGACTGATTATGCGAATTACCTTCAGCTCCCGAAGCAGATCGATCCGCGCATCCGTGAGATGACCGCAACGGTGACTGCAAACTCAAAAAACCGGTACGATGCCGCAAAGACCGTTGAGACATATTTGCAAAATCAATTTGGCTACACGCTCGAACTCAAAGCGACCGGCAACGATCCGCTTTCGGATTTTCTTTTCAACGTTCGCGAAGGCCATTGTGAATATTTCGCAACTGCGATGGCAATAATGCTGCGCACGCAGGGCATTGCCGCGCGCATCGTGAACGGTTTTCAAAAAGGCGATTATAACGAGACAGCCGATGTGTATGTCGTCCGCCAGCGGCACGCGCACTCGTGGGTCGAGGTGTATTTCCCCGCAACCGAAAGCTGGGTCACGTTTGACCCGACACCCTATGCCGGGCAGGTAAGCGAATCGGGAGTCGCAGGCTTTACCGGCCGCTTTCGCAAGTATCTTGAAGCACTGGAAACCTTCTGGATCCAATACTTTGTGGCGTTCGACAACCAGGAGCAACGCTCGCTGTTCGTCTCGGTTCGCCGCGGGTTGGCCGACTATCAAAGCGGCATTTCTTCCGGTTGGAATGTGCTGCAGGCGGAGATCGCGGAATGGTGGAAACTAGTTCGCGGCGATGCCGGAATTGCTGCCAGCGCATGGGCGATCGGCCGTGCCGCACTGATGGTTGCTGTCGTGACGGTTATCGTTCTTTTGCTTGTTTGGCTCTACCGAAAAATCGTAAGATCAAGATTTTGGCGCGTCCTGGCGGACCGGGTCTTTTCACGACGCCGTGCTTCCGTCGTCGAGTTTTATGAACGCATGCAAACGATTCTTGCACAAAAAGGTTTTATGCGCCTGCCGCACCAAACGCCGCTTGAATTTGCCTTTGCCTTGGGCATGCCTGAAGCTGTGAAAATTACGGTGGAATACAATCGGGTGCGTTACGGCGAGAAGAATCTATCGGTAGATGAGTCCGCTCAGATCGAGAATTGGTTGACTGAGCTTTCCACCGCCGAGACGCAGAGTCGCCGAGAAAATTAAGATGAAGAAAGTTGGTTTTGTCAGTCTTGGCTGCCCGAAGAATCTCGTTGATAGCGAGGTCATGATGGGGACCCTGGCCGAAGCTGGTTATGAAATTACGAATAATGTTGACGATGCCGATACGGTCGTCGTGAATACGTGCGGATTTATCGAATCTGCGAAGAAGGAATCTATCGACGCGATTCTCGAAGCGACGACGTTGAAGGCCGAAGGGAAGGCGAAGCGCGTCGTGGTTGCGGGCTGTCTGGTCGAGCGCTATCGCGACGATCTGATGAAGGAATTGCCCGAGGTCGATGCCTTCATCGGCACTTCGCAGGTCGGCGAAATTTTAAAAGCTGCGGACGAAGAATTCGATTCAAAGCAGCTTACGATCACGCCGATCGGCAACCAATCCGCTACATATCTTTACGACGAATACACGCCGAGATTGCGGGCGACGCAATCGCATACCGCATTTATAAAAATTGCTGAGGGCTGCGACAGGCCGTGCGCATTTTGCTCGATACCAACAATGCGCGGCAGCTTCCGTTCGCGTCGCTTCGGGTCGATCATCGAAGAAGCTCGAATGCTTGCGAAGCAAGGTGTGAAGGAAGTTGTTTTGATCGCTCAGGATTCGTCGCGTTATGGCGAAGATTTCGGCGAGGTCGATCTGCTCGCGCAACTCATTCGTGCGCTCGGCGAGATAGATGAGCTCGAATGGGTTCGCTTGATGTACGCCTACCCGACGCACATCTCCGACGCATTTCTTGCCGCGATAGCTGAGACGCCGAAGGCCGTTAAATATCTCGACATGCCGCTGCAGCATGCTTCGCGAAACGTTCTGAAACTGATGAAACGCGGCGGCACGCGCGAATCGCTCGAAAGGTTGGTCGCACGGGTGCGCGATAAAGTTCCCGGCATTGCGATCCGCACGACATTCATCGCGGGATTTCCCGGCGAGACGGATGACGATTTCGAAGAATTACTTAAATTCATTCAAAACTGTCGCTTCGACAATGTCGGCGTTTTCACATACTCGGATGAAGAGGGAACTCCCGCGTTCGATCTACCGGACAAGGTCGATCCGAAGACTGCAAAAAAACGCCGCGACCGCTTGATGAAAGAACAGGCCAGGATCAGCAAACAGCTGAACAAAGCTAAGATCGGTAACACCTACAAAGTTATTTTCGAAGGCCTCTCGCAGGAATCCGATCTGCTTTTCCAGGGCCGACTCGAAGGCCAAACGCAGGAGATCGACGGCTATATTTTGATCAACGACATTCCGGAAGATCTCGATCCGCAGATCGGAAATATTTACGATGTTCGAATCACCGAAGCACACGCCTACGATCTTGTTGGAGAAATCGTCGATAACCTCTCATTTTCACTCTGAAGCAGTTTACCGCCGCCCAAATCGCCGGCTTCAGAAGGAATAATGTTTTGACAGATATTCGTATATCTCGTGCGCTACGATCCGATGTCCTTCTACCGTATAGTGATCCTGGTCGAGAAAGTACGTGCTGATACTTTTTTTATGCCGCTCTTCTATTTCGTCAGTTGAAACGCCGTCTTCTAGTAACTTCGTAACCGTTGCTCTCTCGAAAATAAGTTTGTCGAATACGTCGGTAAAATCGATTACGTCAACATTTCGACTCTTTGCGTGTTCGGCAAGAATTTTTTGCGGCCGGCGAAGACGTTCGTCCACGATTTGAAAAGTATGAGGACAAATAAGCAAAACCACTCGGATATTTTCCGTTTCTCCGATTTCATATATCTTGTCAAGGTGCGACAAGGTTATCTTCCAGCTTTCTGAAAAAGTAGGGTCGTCAACCTGGCTGCCGGCAGCCTTCTTGGTATTGTAAGTGTCCAGTTGCTGCTCAAACTCGAGGGTCTTCTGTTGATCACGAATTCTCTGAACGGTCCGACCGTAGCCAGTCTCATTCAGAAAATAGCTGACAATGGCCGATGATTGCTGGGCGACGCCGCTGAAATGTGTTCCTGTGCCGCCGAATCGCCGATCGAAAATAAACGGCTCGGTAAGATCATTCACGCAAAACTGTATTGTTATAAAATCCGGTTTGAACTTCAGCGAATCGACCAAAACGTTGTATTCCTGAAATGTAGCGTAGCCCTGAACTCCGGTATTGATAATTTCAAATTTACGGCCGCTTTTTTCACCGAGCATATTTTCAAGCTGGCCGGAAAAAGTTTCTTCTGCCGTAACACCGTGTCCCATCGTGATCGAATCTCCGAGAGCAAGCCCCCTGAATTCACCTTCAGTTTTCCCGATCGGAAAATCACGGTCATGATGCCCGTACTGGTTTATGCGGATAAGTTTTTTTTCGTATTTCGTTCCCCATGTTCTGACAGCATTCGCTCGGTGCACATAATGATTTTCGGCATCGGCAACCCACAGTGGAAGACCGGCGAAAGCCAACAGCAGGCGGTCGGACAATACTATTAAGGCGGAGACGACAACTAAAAGAGTTATGCCTTCGAAAACCTTGAATGTAGTAAAGCGCAGAACAGCGCCGCAAATGATAATAAGGATGCCGATGAGACTCGATGCGGTGAAATAGGTAAGGGTCACATCCTGATAGTTTGCTGCATTGGCGCGATAAAGATGAACCGTCCATGGGTTTATCAAAAGACCCGAGATTAGGACGATTACTCCGACGCCGATGAAAACTGACGCAATTCTTTTGCGCGAGGAGGCGGTTTCCGAATCATTAGATTCCATAAATGACCTTTTGTATTGTTCTTTAGGCGGCCAACATCGACGAGCATCATCGATCCTGGAGTGCGAAATATTTTTGATATATAACTTTGATTCCCTTTCGAAGTCAAATCGAAGTTAAACCCCAGCTTGCGCGCGACCGACTCCTCGCAATCTTAAAAGTAAGGTAAAACGGTGACAGGCCTGCAATCCCGGCGATCCTTTCCCGAGATTAGAATATCCCAAAAAATTGCAGGCTCTTCCCCGCCTGGTGCGGTGAAGTTCCCGCTTTAATTGCCCGGGACTGAGGGCCGTTCGGCGAGATCGATTCCCGTCAAGGCACTCATAAATCTTGCAGCTATATCGGCGCCCGGACTCGGTGTAGTGTTATCAGTATTTTGCTTTGCCCATTCCAGTGCCAACACGAGCGGAACCCAGTTATCGAATTTGTTATCTCTGCTGTCGTCGATAGCCGCCAACGCCTTCGACGCTTCGACAGGCATTTTTAAAACCTCTATCGACTGCCCGTTCGTCCGCGAACAGTTTTCGGCCGGCGAAACCACGAGGTATTCACGGCAAACGAGCGGGCGTTCGGCGTGGATCGAGCATGATTCGTTTTCGAGAAATGGGCAGCGAATGCCTAGATGAAAATACGCGAGTCCGAGCTCCTTGTATTCCGAGCCGGTCGGTTTCGGTTCCGATCTTAGTGCGTCGATCAGGTCTGCGTCGGCGAGCCGTTCGATCGCGTTCGAAAAACGCTCGATTACGGCATCACGTCTTTCTGTCGGCATCGCGTCAACGATCTCGGCAATTCTTCTTGCCTCGGTTTTCGAAATCGGCACCATCTGCCGGCAGCACGCGCCGCATCCAGCCTTGCACGAGATCGAACGCCCTTCGCGCTCGATCCGTTTAACTGACCAACCAACCACGTCGCCGCAAACTTTGCGAAAAACCGGGAGCATCCTGATCGGCTGCATCGCCGCCTTCGGCGCTTCGAGAGTCAGATTCAACGGTTCACCTGAGATATTCAGTGAGAGCTTGGCCGTCAGCAAATCTTTTTGGCTTTCGCGTTTCACAAAAATTATTCGCTTAAATCACGACTGGTGGACTGTAACAGATGATTCCGTAGCGGCTTGCCGCTCTATTTGCGGAAAAGCTGTGCTTTTCCGTAGTCTTTGCACTACCGTCACGCGGCTATGCCGCTGCCGAAGACGCGGAGGCATAGCCTCGCAAAATCAGCTTGCCGTTCCTGGTGAAGCAAAGCTTCACCGCAAATAGATGGGCGAAGCCCACTATCAAAGGGAATGTTACAGTCCACTAGTGAGATTTCCCCATTCCGGCTATTCGAATTGCGTACTCTTTAACCTGACGCGGCGTCCACGTAACGTTAAAGGAAAGGTAAAACGGTCCACCACCGGCGCGAAGGGCGTGGGCGACGACTGTTGAGCAATTGCTGAACAGATGCCAGTTTGATTTCGGATGCTTGTACTTAAACCGCAACCAGAATATATTGGATGCGGATTCGTCAAGGTTTGTGATCTCTTGTGTAAAATCGGGCTGCGGCCCGGAAAAATCGAACTGCTGGTTGATCGCCTCGCCGTCACCGAACGGATTCATGCTGGACGGATACCAACTGATGTATGTCTCATAATTAGAACTGAACCCTGGCAATTCCTTTCGTATTTCGTCCAGCTCCGAATCGGAGTAATTTCCGACAATTTTCATTGAGGCATGACCTGTGAATGAATGCTCGGATGGCAGCCAGACGTAAACTGTGATCATTTTTCATCCCTCCTGTTGCGCTCGACGATACGCATATGAAAATTTTGCGGAAGAAAAGTCAACGCTTCTTACCCGCCAGTTATCTCGTTCGAAAGGTTGCGGGCACCCGCCATTACGCTGTGGCGGTATCGGCAAATTTCGTTTGCTGAAGGGCCTGCTCGAAATCCTGGATAAGGTCTTCGGTCGCTTCGATCCCGACCGACAAGCGGATCAGCTTGTCGGTGATGCCGAGCCGCTGACGGTCGTCCGGCGACATTCCCGCGTGCGATGTTATTACTGGCCGCGTGATCAGCGTTTCGACGCCGCCGAGGCTTGGAGCGACGATCGGCAGTGTTGTATTGCGGATAAATTCGTCCGCCGTTTTCACGTCGCCTTTTAATTCGAGGCTCAACATTCCTCCATAGCCGTCGAACAGTTCGGCTGCGTAGCGGTGCCCGCGATGGCTTTCGAGGCCGGGGTAGTTGACACGCTCAACTGCCGGATGCGTTTCAAGAAAATGCGCGACGCTCATCGCGCTTTCATTCTGATAACGCATCCGCAAGGCAAGCGTTTTCATTCCGCGATGGAGAAGAAAAACCGCGTGCGGATCCATCGAGCCGCCCAGGTGATCGAGCTTCTTCTTTATTTTTCCGATCAGTTCCGCACTGCCGATGCAGGCACCGGCGACGATGTCCGAATGGCCGTTTAGATATTTGGTTCCGCTGTGAACTGAAATGTCGAAACCGTGCTCGATGGGGCGAAAGTTAAAGGGGCTGGCGAACGTGTTGTCGATGATCGAGGTCAGATTATTCTCGCGTGCGAACGCCGAGATTGCTCTCAGATCGGCGACTTCGAGAAGCGGATTCGTCATCGTTTCGACATAAATTGCCTTTGTGTTTGGAAGTAATTTTTCTTTCCAAGAGCTCGCGTCGTTGGCGTCAATGAAGTCGTAACTCAACCCGAAGCCGGCAAGATCTTTCGTCAACAGATCGTGCGTCCCGCCGTATAAACAATTCTGAGCAAGCAGATGATCGCCGGCTGATAACACCGTCAGCAGCGCGGTCGAGATAGCCGCCATGCCGCTCGCGGTGACGAGTGCGGCCTCCGCGTTTTCGAGCGCGGCAAGTTTCTTGTGCACGGCGTCGTGATTCGGCGTGTTGTTCAGCCGAATATATTTCAGATCGTGATAATCGGTTTCGCCCGCATACTCAAACATCGCCGACTGAAAGATCGGAATGCTCACCGCGCCCTCAACCCGCGGCTCCGGCTCGCCGGCGTGGATCAGCTTCGTATCGATATGGCTGTATTTCTTATTCATAGGTATTCCAGGCAATTGCCGATTCTCTTTTCTGACAAAGCTGCAAATGCAAGTGAGGCAAGCGAGCGCATCGCGCGCGTGCAAAGCATTTCTCGCGTCCACGCCAACTATATTCCGAAAGTCGCGTCTTGTCATCTTGCCTTAGCGGCTCGTCATTTTCGGAAACCTTTTTGCCGATGCTAGAGTATTAACACAAGTTCATTTTCGAGACGGCGCAGCTTAGCTCGCCTACATCAAATTTACGAAATATTCGGCGTATTTTGCGCACATTTCAATCACAATTTATGAAGAAAAAATCACTTTATAGAGTCGCGTTTACACTTGTCGCGGTGCTTGCGATATTGATGCCGAACGCCACGCTCGCACAGCAGGATATTAACGCACGCATACGCGAGGAAGGCACGAAAAATTCGCAAGTGATGAAAACCGTGCAGGTTTTGGCGGACGTTTACGGGCCGCGTCTCACCGGCTCGCCCAGTCTGAAGGCGGCGGGCGAATGGGCGGCGAAACAGATGACGACGTGGGGAATGGAAAACGCGGCGCTCGAGCCGTGGAACTGGGGAAATCCCGGCTGGACGAGCGAACGCGCCTCAGGTTTTATCACTGCGCCGGTTCAGGATTCGCTCGTGTTCGAGGTGCTCGCATGGACGCCATCGACGAGCGGCATCGCAGAAGGCCCGGCGTTTCAAATGATCTTGCCGCAGCGTCCAACGCAGTCGGAGCTTTCGGCGTATTTCGAAAGCGTCAAAGACAAAGTTCGCGGGGCGGTCGTCATTTACGGCGAACCGAACCGCGTGCCGGTAAATTTCACTCCGCCCGCGAAACGACTGTCCGATGAAGTAGCGAAAGAACGTTTTGGGCCTAAAGCGAAACCGCAAGGTCCGCCCTTTGGTCCGTTCACGCCGCCGACGCCGCGTCCCGGCCAGCTCACCAATCAACAGGTGACGACGCAGGTGAATAAATTTTTGCTCGACAGCGGCGTGCTCGTTCGCGTGAATGACGCCGGCCGTGAGCACGGCCAGATACGGGCGTTCAGCAACAGCACGTTCGACCCGACAAAAGTCGTGCCGACTGTCGTGATGCGCAACGAAGATTTCGGCCGCATCGTTCGTTTAATGAAAGGCGGAAGCAGAGTCGAATTGGAATTCGATATCCGAAACAAAATTTATCCCGAAGGTGCGACAGCTTACAACACCGTCGCCGAGATCGTCGGCAGCGACAAGAAGGACGAGGTTATCATGCTCGGCGGCCACCTCGATTCGTGGCACGCAGCGACGGGTACGACCGACAATGCCACCGGCTGCGCAGTCATGATGGAAGCCGCGCGAATCCTGAAAGCACTGGGCGTGAAGCCGCGTCGTACGATCCGCGTCGCGTTATGGAGCGGCGAAGAGCAGGGTCTGCTCGGCTCGCAGGCTTACCTCAAAAAACATTTCGGATCGTTTGAAACGCCGACTGCAAACTACCAGAAATTCGGCGGCTATTTCAATCACGACACCGGAACGGGACGGATACGCGGGATGAGCGTTTTCGGCCCGCCGGAAACAGCCGGAATTTTGCGCGAAGCGCTCGCATCGTTCAGCGATATGGGTTTCGCCGGCGTGATCGCGACACAGCAGCGTGGTCTCGGCGGCTCGGACCACACGTCGTTCAATGCGGCTGGACTGCCGGGCGTCGGCACGGCGCTCGACCCGATGGAATACGGCACGCACACATGGCACACCAACCTCGACACGTACGAGCGTCTTGTCGAGGCCGACCTGCAGCAAAGCGCGATCATAATTGCCGCTGCGGTTTATCACCTGGCAATGCGTGACGATCTGTTGCCGCGTTTCAGCGCTGAAAAGATGCCGAAGCCGGAGGAAGACAATTAGTTTGTGTCAGAAGCCCGCACGTAAGTAAGGGCTCGTGGTCGAAAATCGAGCGCTTGGTTACGTGCGGGCTGCTGACATCTCAGCGTAGTACGGACAAATCTTCGCGAGTACGCATTCCGTGCACCTTGGCTTACGCGCGATGCAGATCTGGCGCCCGTGAAAGATCATCCAGTGCGGAAAAATTATCCAGTGTTTCTTAGGCACAAGCTCAGTCAGATCGCGTTCGATCTTTTCCGGTGTTTTATTTTTTGTAAGTCCGAGCCGCTGTGAAAGCCGAGCGACGTGCGTGTCCACGACCACGCCGCTCGCGATGCCGAATGCGTTGCCTAAAACGACATTCGCGGTTTTTCGAGCGACGCCGCCAAGCGTCAAAATCTCTTCCATAGTTCGCGGAATCTCGCCGCCGTAAACTTCGATCAGCCGCTTGCTCGCCGCTTTAATATTTTTGGCTTTATTGCGAAAAAATCCGGTCGAGCGAATATCACGCTCAAGCTCAGTCTGCGAAACATCGACAAAATCTTGCGGCCCGCGATACTTCCGAAACAGGTCAGCGGTGACAATGTTCACGCGCGCGTCCGTGCATTGCGCAGAAAGAATCGTCGCGATCAAAAGCTCAAACGGACTCGCATGATTCAACGCACAGTGCGCATCAGGATACGCTCTTTTCAGCCGCTTAATTATCTCTGTCGTTCGTTCCTTCTTGTCCTTTATCACGTGATTTGAGGCTAGAAAAGAAGAGCTTAAAATGCAAATTGACCTTCGTTTCGCTAGAATTAGCCACAGAGGACACAGAGATTTTTAAGCCTGTCCTTTCCTAAATACTTTGGAAGGCTCTACTTCAGAATCGAATGATTTGTTAACTCGCGCCATTATCGGTGCGGCGACTGAGGTTCATAAGAGTATAGGGCCCGGCCTGCTAGAATCTATTTACGAAGAAGCCCTGCGTGTTGAGTTGGAGCTTCGCAGTATTCAAATTGCGCGGCAAGTTAGCGTCGATGTGGTATATAAAGGTCGAACGATCAAGGGACAACGAATTGATCTAATTGTCGAAGGCGAGGTTGTTGTTGAAATCAAATCTGTTTCAAAAGTGGCCGAAGTGGTCTTGGCTCAAATACTTTCCTATTTAAAAGCTACAGGATTAGGGCGCGGTTTAATAATAAATTTCGGAGAAAAGCGGTTGGTTGACGGAATCCGACGCATTTCCAATTAATCTCTGTGTGCTCTGTGGCGAAAATCCGCATGAAAGTTCCTCTGCTCGATCTGAGCGAACAAAACCGAGCCCTTCGTCCTGAGATCGAAGCCGCGCTTGGGCGCGTGCTTGATACGAATGCGTTTATTCTCGGCGGGGAAGTAAAGGCTCTTGAGCACGACCTTGCGGCATACTGCGGCACGAAATACGCGATCGGCTGCGCGTCGGGCACCGACGCGCTGCTTCTGGCGATGATGGCTCTCGGCGTGCGGGCAGGCGACGAGGTCATTACTACGCCTTACAGTTTTTTTGCGACCGTCAGTGCGATCACGCGGCTCGGCGCCGTGCCGATTTTCGTCGATATCGATCCTTTAACTTTCAACCTTGATGTTTCGCAAGTCGAAGGCAAAATTAACGAGCGCACGAAAGTAATTCAGCCAGTTCATCTCTACGGTCAGTGCGCCGATATGGCCGCGCTGCGAGAATTGAGTGAAAAACACGGCATTCCGCTCGTCGAAGACGCGGCACAGGCCATCGGGGCTGAAGAGCGCGCCACCGCTGGGAAAAAGCGCGCCACGCGCGCCGGCGCACTGTCGGAAATCGGCTGTTTTTCGTTCTATCCTTCGAAAAATCTTGGAGGCATGGGCGACGGCGGGTTTATGACGACTGATGGTGATGCGCTCGCCGAAAAACTTTTCGCGCTTCGCGTGCATGGCTCGAAGGAACGTTATTATCACAAATGGGTCGGGCTGAATTCGCGGCTCGACGGTTTCCAGGGCGCGGTGCTTCGCGTGAAACTGCCGCATCTCGACGTCTGGACTGAACGAAGACAGGCAAATGCCGCTCGCTACAAAATGCTTTTCACTGACGCCGGTTTGACCGAGCAGATCACGCTCCCGTTCGAGCGCGAAAACTGTCGGCACATTTATAATCAGTACGTGATCCGGATGCCGAAATGCCGCGAGAAGCTTCGCGCGTATCTAACCGAAAACGACATCGGCACGGACATTTATTATCCGGTGCCGCTGCATTTGCAGGAATGTTTCGCATATCTCGGCGGCAAGCCGGGCGATCTTCCCGAAGCCGAACGCGCCGCGCGGGAAACGCTGGCACTGCCGATCTACCCGGAGCTAAAACCCGACCAGCAGGAATACGTAGTTGAGAAAATTGGAGAATTTCTCAAGGGAGAGTGAAATTAGTTCTTAGTTTTTCTCCGTTTGTTGGCGTGATTTCGCGGTTAAAATTCTTAAGATCAAAACCACTGAAGGAAGCGAATAAAGGCAAAGATTGATTCAGGATTTGAGACCTGATGACGAATGAAACGCAAGCAAGCGGCAAGATCGACCGCATCATTCCGTATGCGGTGATCGTAGCGCTGTGCGTGTTTGGCTGGTTTGCGGTTCGTACGCAGATCGGCAGCATGTTGGGCGAATTGACGCCGCCGACGCGTGATAACGCGGCGGACGTGGCCGAACTTGCGTCAAATCTCGCCCCGCTCGACCCTCGCCCGAGATGGCTCGCGGCGATGACACTGCGTCAGAGCTTCTCACCCGAAGATATCGATAGATCGGTCGTGTTTCTTGAGGAGTCCGTCCGTCTTGCTCCGTATGATTTCCGAACCTGGATAGACCTCTCACGAGGTTATGAACAGGCTGAACGTTATGACGAGGCCGAGCGCGCCTTGCAGCGCTCTATCCAATTAGCGCCGGCCTATGCATTGCCGCGTTGGCAGATGGGAAACTTTCTTCTAAGGCAAGATCGTGTCGAAGAGGCTAAAGCTGAATTGAAACGCGCGACGGAGACGAGTTCAACCTATCGCGACCAGGTTTACGCTCTCGCGTGGGATTATTTCGGTAGGGATCCGGTTCAGGTCGAAGCTCTTGCGTCCGACAGTGCCGACGCACGTGCCAATCTCGCACGATTTTATGCCCAACGCGAGAGCGGCCGAGACGCGCTCCGCATCTGGAACCAACTCTCGCCTCAGCAGAAAAATTATTACTGGTTTATCGCCGGGCCGACGGCACGCAGGCTGTATGAAACCGGCTTCGTTCGTGAAGCCCTGGCCATCGCACGCGACGTTGGTTTGGCCCGCGACGCTCAGCAGGAAACCGTCAACAACGGCGGTTTCGAAAAATCGATCGGCGATCATACTGAAACGCTGTTCGGCTGGATGATCTTTCGCAACGAAAGCAAATTCGATGCGTTGCCCGATTCGCAGGTGAAATCTGAAGGCTCTCGTTCGCTCAAAGTCTCTTTTCGAAATTTCGTAAAGCCGAGCTTGTATAACATCGGGCAAATCGTTACCGTCGCCGGCGGTCGAGCGTACCGACTGACGTTCAAGCTTCGCACCGACAATCTGCGAAGCGGCGGGCCGCCGTACCTTCAGATCGCTGCGGTGAAAACAAACGCGATACTTGCAGCCAGCGAGCCATTTCCAACCGGTTCCACCGATTGGCAGGAGATAGCCGTGGATTTCACCGTGCCCGACGACGTTGAAGGTGTTGAGATTCGAACAGTTCGCGTGGGCTGCGGCGATGAGTGCCCTATATCTGGAACTTTTTGGTACGACGATTTTCGGCTAATCGGGCAGTGAGAAATTGCGCAGATTGACGAGGCAGCAGAAGCCTGACCGTAAGGAAGGGCTAAACGCGAAAGACTTTTTAGCCCTTCCTTACGGTCAGGCTTCTGAAAAACAATCACGAATGACCACCGCAAACAAGATCGCATTTATTCTCCTCTGCACGGCCCTCGTTTTTACCACGGTGGTTTATGGCGGCGTGCATCAGCCGGTGCTGGCGGTTTTTTACGTTCTCGTTACGCTTGCAGGTATTGCGTGGGCGATCGACTGCCTGAACGCAGGCCGTTTGAATTTCAGCACGGAGCTAATGCAGATTCCACTGATCGGCGCGGCCATTTACGCGTTTATTCAAATTTTCCCTTTTGGAAAAATGGCCGCGACGGCCGGAGTGGAAGGCATTGCGCGCACGATCTCGCTCGATCCGTTTGCGACGTGGAGCACTGCGATACATCTCACCGCGTTGATTGTTTTCTTTGGCGTAATGCTCGCTGGTCTTCAGTCTGTATCAAGGATCGGACGCATCTACACGTTATTGACGGTTTTCGGATTTCTTTTCGCATTCTTTGCTATCCTGCAGGGCGTGCTCAGCCCGTCGAAGATCTATGGCATTTACGACGTCGGTCTCGGCTCGCCGTTTGGCTCATTTGTCAATAGAAATAATTTTGCTGCGTATATGGAAATGACGCTCGCTCTGCCGCTGGGTCTAATTTTTTCGGGAGCGGTGGCAAAGGATAAACGACTACTTTTCATAACGGCAATCGCGTTGATGGGCGTCGCACTTCTGCTGAGCGGTTCGCGCGGTGGTTTTGTTGCATTTCTGGCTGAAATTATTTTGATCCTATTTCTGACCCGACAAACAGCAACGCGCAAAAGTTTGATCGTGCGCAGCGGGCTAATCGTTTTGCTCGTGGCCGCCGTTATCGCGGGATCCGTCTTCGTCGGCGGCGACAGCTCGTTGACGCGCTTTGCCGAAAGCGCATCATCCGAAGATTTCACCACAGACCGCGCGCATATTTGGTCGGTGACAATGAGCGTCATCGCGGCGAACATGCCGCTCGGCGCGGGTTTCGGCGCTTACGGCGTAGCGTACACGCCGTTCGATTCGTTGAGCGGCCTGTTGCGCGTCGAGCAAACTCACAACGATTATCTGCAGGTCCTGGCCGACGCGGGCATTCCCGGCCTGCTGCTTGGCGGACTGTTTTTGTTTTTGTTATTTCGTTATGGCGTGCATTCGATGAAAATCGAAAACACGTTTCGCCGCGGCATCGCGCTTGGTGCATTTGCGGGCTGCTTTGCCGTTCTCATTCACAGCATCTTCGATTTTGTTCTTCACGTAACCGCCGTTTCGCTCGTTTTCCTCACGCTGCTTGCTCTTCTTTCCGCGTCACAGAGGTCGTATAAAGACGATGCCTACGACGACCGCAGACATCGCCGCAAGAGGCGAACGTCAAATCGAGAAATGGAAAACCCCGTCGGCCCAAAAGAGCGTCAATATCTCGAACAATAAAAAAAATAAGAAATTACGAAAGCGATTCGGATTGTTCGGCGGCAGGTTTGTATTTCGAACGGAGCGCGCTGATCGCGTACCAGATAAGGCCGTGGGCTACGTAGGAAGCATAAAGAATTAACAGGACGTACTTGGAGTATAGATAGATCAGCATCCCGATCGCCGCGATCACCAGAACCAGGTAAAGATTTCGCCGCCCAACCCCAACGGTTTTCAGGCTCGAGTATTTAACAGTGCTCACCATTAAGACGCTCAACACCGTGATAAGCGTCATCACAAGATATGTGTAATATCGCGCGCCGGCGTCGCCGTTGGCGATCAGAGGCATCGGGGCGAAATGAACGATTGCTGCGATCAAACCGGCTGCGGGCGGTATCGGCAGGCCGACGAAATTTTTCTTGTCAACCTTCGGCGTGCCTTCCATCAAAACGCGAGGCCGAGTAGCCTGTAGATTGAAACGCGCCAGACGGAAAGTTCCGCACATCAGATACATAAAAAGCAAGAATATGCCGAGTCCGTATTCCGAGCTTGTTTCGGCAAATGACGTGCCAATCGCCCAACTGTACATCAACGCGATCGGAGCGATGCCGAATGTCAACACGTCCGCCAACGAATCGAATTGCACGCCGATCTCGGTCGCGGTTTTCGTCATTCGAGCCACGCGCCCGTCGAGAACGTCGAACAGTATCGCGAGGACAATGGCGATCGATGCGTAATTAAAATAAGACGCAGCCGCGGCGGGATCGGAAAACGTCAGATGGTAACCGCGAATCGAATACAACACGGCGATGAAACCCATCGCGATATTCGCCGCCGTGAAGGCGGTCGGTATCACGTAAAGGCCTTTCTTCAGGCCCCTGTGGACGGGTTTTATCTCTTCGTTTTCCACCGTGTCGTTTGTTAACCCGGAGCTAACTGCAAACCGGCCTTCTGCACATCGATCTGCTGCGGGACAAAACCAAAGTAGTAGGTGGCGATAATAGATTCACCGCCTTTGACGCGGTCGCCCACCTTTACCAGAACCTCCACGTTTTTCGGCATCAACAGATCGGTTCGAGAGCTGAATTTGATAAGTCCGAACTTCTCGCCAGGCAAAAGCTTATCACCGACATCGGGCCAGCAAACAATTCGACGTGCAAGAACCCCCGCGATCTGCGTGCAAACAACCGTAATTCTTTCGTTTTTTATCGTCAACGAATTTCGCTCGTTTTCGTAGCTTGCGTTGACACTGAAAGCAGGCATCTTCCGCCCCTCAACGTATTCTATTCTGGTTACCGTACCGCCGATCGGCGAGCGGTTGATGTGAACGTCTAATGGCGAGAGGAACACGCTGACGAATTTTCCTTCGTCGGTTTCCTCAACTCTCGTCACGCGGCCGTCGGCCGCCGAAAGTATCAAGCCGGCCGCACTTGGAATATTTCTATGCGGATCGCGAAAAAAGAATGCCATGAATATCGCGATCACCGCGAAGATGGCTGCGACGATCCATAACTGCAACGCGCCGAACAGCAAAGCGAGCACGGCGGGCACGATCACAAACGGAAAGCCTTCTTTAACCATAAAAACGAAAGCGGGCGCACACGAAAAGTCCAATTTTACTTGAATTTAACCTGTTTTGAAAACAGTAAAAAGCCCGGCGGTATCGAACGCCGGGCGAAAGCAGGAAATCGTGAATTGAAAGTTTAGCGTACCGGATTGTCCTTCGCGTAGCTATATGCACACCACGCCGCGATCAGATGTACGACCCAGCCGAGCAGACCTGCGGAGCCGATCCAGGAAACGCCCGTCAAAACCAGCCAAATAATGCCGATCAGAATCCGACCGTTATAAATCTGTCCAACGCCCGGCACCAACAGACTCAAAAGTCCCGCAACTAATGGTTCTCGCATGGCAAACTAACCTCCGCTTTCTTTTATGATACGACGCGCGTTTCGGAATAGTTCCGAAAAACTAAAGTTCGGCCAATGAATGCACCAACGTATGTATTGCGAAAAATAGCGCCACGCCGGCGAAGACGGAAAGCGAGACGAGCGGCGTTTTTCCGCCATGGTGATTAACCTCGGGTATTAAATCGCTTGCGGCGACATAGAGCGTAACTCCGCACGCTATCGGCAGGGCATAAGCAACCGAAAATCCAAAGTAATTTCCCGCAGAAAAGAAGAAGATAACGCCTATTAATGTTGTCGCACCGATCAACGACGTGGCCGCTACTACCTCGCGCATACCTTTTCCGGCGGCAACGATCATTGAGCCGACGGTAAAGCCCTCAGGGAACTTGTGCAAGAAAACAGCCAAGAACACAAGAAAACCAACGCGAACGTCGATCTGCGAGGCGGCGGCGATCGAGATGCCGTCGAAAAAAGTGTGGATCATCAGGCCGCCGATGCCTGTGTATGCGGACCCTGTCGAAATCAAATGTTCCGCGTACACCTCTTCGCCGAGATGAAAATGCGGAGCTATCGTATGCTCGAAAAACTGAGTAAGCAGGTAACCGCCAAGCAGAAGCAGCATAGGGGCGTACAGATGCGATTCTTCGCCCGGCGGCTCCAGCCATAGACCGATCGTTTTCGGTATCAGCTCGAAAAACGTCACCGCGAGCATAAATCCCGCGCCAAGGGCGAGCACGAACTTTAAGCTTTTCCGGTATTTCGAGTTCAGCTTTGACGGAAAAAGAACCAGCCCGCCGAGAATATTTGCGGCGGCGGCAAGAATCCCAAAACCCAGCAATTGAAGAAAAGAAGTATCCATCCAACCTCTCGGCAACAACTCTAACGAATTTATTTGACAAAGAAAAATGGCGACAGTCCGTAAAATTGCGGTCACAAAAGCGAGGCGGCGCAATTAAACATATGAATAATTCGAATTGTCAAAAAACTCTCTTGACAACTGTCCACAAGCGGGCGTAATATGCCTATAAGTGCTAGCGACTGTGCCGCTTTTGAAAAATGACGAATTCGCCGAAAATGAAGAATTCGCTTAATCCCTTAAGCGCACAATCTCTGGGCACTTGGCACGACGACGCTTCAAAAATAGAGCATCCTGGACGGTGATTTAGAATTTTTTGGAGCTTTCGCCAACAATCCTGAACAAATTTAGAAGATTTTAGCTTTTGAGTCGCAACGGTTCGAGAGTACAGGTGTGCAATTTTCAAATTCGGATCTTTGAAGATGGCGGAAACACAGCATTTGCCGGTTTTGGTTGAAGAAATCGTGCAATTGCTGGGCGAGATCCGCGGCACGGCGGTTGACTCGACGATCGGTTTTGGCGGGCATTCAGCGGCAATTTTGGAGGCATTTCCGAAAGCGCGTCTGATCGGCCTGGATCAAGACGGGTCGGCACTTGAGCTTGCGGGGAAGCGGCTGGAAAAGTTCGGGACGAGAGTTGAACTCGTTCATTCGAACTTCGCGAATCTGAAACGCGAGCTTTCGAAGCGCTCAATTTCGGATGTCGCCGCGATTATTGCCGACCTCGGCGTTTCGTCAATGCAGATGGACAGCGAGACGCGCGGCTTCAGTTTTCGATACGACGCTCAACTGGATATGCGGATGGACGAATCGGCCGACATCGAAACGGCCGCCGACATTCTCGCGGATCGCAGCGAAACCGAGATCGCCGACCTGATTTACCTTTACGGCGAGGAGCGGTTTTCACGCCGGATCGCCAGACGCATCGTGGAAGCCCGCGAATCGGGCCGGCCGGTAGAAACGACGAAGCAGCTTGCCGATCTGGTTTTGTCATCGGTGCCGGGACGCAAAAAAGATGCGATTCACCCGGCGACGCGGACGTTTCAGGCGCTTCGCATCGCGGTAAACGGCGAGCTTGAAATTTTGGACGACTTTCTTCGCGACGCCGTCGATGTTTTGAAAGCCGATGGCGTGCTGGCGGTCATAACCTTTCATTCACTGGAAGACCGGATCGTAAAAAACGCTTTTCAGCGATTTGCCGGCAAATGCGTTTGCCCCCCGAAGATTCCTAAATGCGTGTGCGGAGCAAAGAAAATCGCGGAGATCATCACAAAGAAACCAGTTGTTCCGAGTGGTGAAGAAATGGAACGAAATCCCAGATCGCGAAGTGCAAAGCTCAGAGCGGTCAAGAAGATCGAATAATAACGGCGGAGGCAAACAAGAATGAAAAAACACAACGCTCATAGGGTGCGAAAACGAACGTCCACGGTCGCAACCAATGAATTTCCGTGGCGATTTATCATTCTTACGGTCGTTTGTGCATGCATTCTGGCAGCCGGCTTTTTCTTCGCAGCCCGCCAGCATTTCATGATGATGGAATTCGGCTTGAAAAATTCGAAGCTCCGCAAACAGATCGACGAACTAGAGTCCGAACGCCGCCGCCTTGTTCTGGCGAAAGAAGTTTCGATCTCGCCGATGGAGATAGCGCGAGCGGCCCACGTTGCAGGTCTTCGCGAGAATAAGGCCATCGCCGAATCTGATAGCGTTTCCGAAGTAAAAAAGGAAACCGCGGTTCCCGGCGTACAGCCGGTTTTGGCGAGCGTGCGTGAACCAAAAAAGAGCGAGAAGGCCGAGGTGAAAACAGTCGAACCGAAAAAACTCATGAAACAGATTATTCAGCAGGCGGCAGCAAAGTCTGTCACGCCTGATGAACGCCCTCGAATTGTCGGCGATGCGGATAAACGCGTCGCATCGAGCTCCACCAAATCCTCCCCGAAAATGCGATAAAAAAGTTGAGGCGAATGCGGACAAGACAACGAACAACGAAACCTGACCTGCGACAGGCCGCATTTCTCCGTTACATGCTGATCGTCGCGGTGCTGATCGTTTGGATCGGCGGCATCAGCGCCCGTCTCGTTTATCTGCAGGTCAACCAGCACGAATGGCTGAAGGACAAAGCCGAGAGCCAGCGCACCGACATCAAACAGTCCAAGATGCTTCGCGGTTCCATCTTTGACAGGAATGGGCGGGCTCTTGCGTTGAGCACGACGGTGAAAACGCTATTTGCCGACGCGACCAAGATAGAAGATATAGAAAAGACGGCTGTCGATCTTGCAAAAATACTAAAGTTAAATAAAGAAAAGCTGCTGGAGCAATTAAGGGAGGCGAAAGATCTGGAAAAGCGTTATCTGCCGGTCGTGAAAGGGCTGGACGCCGCCGAAGCACAGAAGGTGAATGCGGCGCTTGAGACGGAAGGCGTTCGAAAGTCGGACTTGCCGAATTATGCCGGCCTGCATTGGCGCGAGGAGCAGGAACGAAGCTACCCGCATCAAGCGCTCGCGGCACACGTGATCGGTTTTAGTAACAACGATGGCGTCGGCCAGGCTGGAATCGAGCAGTCGCAGAACGACGTTCTTTACGGCGCGGTCATAAAGAGACGGCAGGAACGTGACCGATTGGGACGCGTATATGACGAGACGGTTTCCGAAAAAGAGCCGCCGAACGACGTGGTGCTGACGATCAGCAGCTCGATGCAGTACAAGACTGAAGAGGCGCTGGAAAAAGCCGTCAAGGCTTCCGCCTCGAGGGCAGGAATGGCGATCGTTATCGATCACAAGACGGGCGAGATTCTTGCTTTGGCGAACTACCCAACGTTCGATCCGAATAGGCTCGATACAATCACCACAGAAAACTTAAGCAACCGCTGCGTGCAGGGCGTGTACGCGCCAGGCTCGGTGTTCAAGCTGATCACGTACGGCACTGCGTTTGAAAAAAAGCTGTTAGCACCGGATGCCTTGATCGACAGCGGCAACGGGATGATTGAGGTGGCCGGACATAAATTTACCGATTCGCATGCCATCGGGAGCGTGAGTGCGACGAAGGCGTTTGCGCATTCGAGCAACGTCTGCGCGATCAAAACAAGCATGCGCGTCGGTCGCCAGGGATTTTATGAATCGCTGCAAAAATTCGGGTTTGGTTCGCAAACAGGTGTCGAGCTTCCGGCTGAAACGAGCGGCATTGTTCGCCCCATAAACCGTTGGAACGGCGACTCGCTTGCGTCAATGGCAATAGGTTATGAAATAGGCGTTTCGGCGTTGCAAATGGCTACCACTTTTGCGACGATAGCGAATAACGGCATCCGCGTTAAACCACGTATTATCAAGCAAATCAAACAGTCGGATCAAAAAGTTGTGTTCGAATCGCAGCCCGAAACCGAGCGAGTTGTGAGCCGCGAAACGGCGCAAAGCATGCACAAGCTGATGAGCGCCGTCGTAACCGAGGGTACCGGAAAACGCGCACAGCTAGCCGGCTACACCTCAGCCGGAAAAACCGGCACGGCGTGGAAATTCGACGAAAAAACGAAACGCGTCAGCTCGGCGAAATACATGTCGTCGTTCATCGGCTTTGCGCCCGTCAATGATCCGGCCGTCACGATTGCCGTAATAATGGACGAGCCGAAGATCGGCGGTCGAAACGGCGGGCAGGTCGCCGCCCCGGTTTTTAAGGAAATTGCCGAAGCCGTGCTGGCCGAAATGCGTGTTCCGTTTGACCTGACGGCCGAAAATCAGCGGGCCGGGCCGGAGAAATTTCGCGATTCCGTCGGACACGGCGGCGACACGAAAGCAGCACGTGAGGACGACGTTACGGAACGGGAAGCCGGGCTGAGACAACCGGCTAGATCTGCGAATGCTGCAAAAACTGACGCAAATAAAAAGGAAACAAGACCGAAAAAGGAAGCTGTAATATCCGATCGCCCAAAAGCGATCATCAGGCAGGAAAGCATAAAACCGCTGCCGAAAGACAAATTCAAAACTTGAAACTGAAGACCGCAATCGAATATATGGGCGCAGCGACGCCGCAACTGAAACCCGCTTTGCACGAACGCGACGTGACGCATTTTGCCATCGACTCTCGCGACGTCAGGGCGGGCAGCCTTTTTTTTGCATTGTCGCAGCCCGATTACAAAAATAACGGCTTCAACGGCGATTTTGATGACGCGACCAGGTTTGTCGTTTCGGCCTTCAAGAACGGCGCGGTCGGCGCTGTCGTGCGGCACGATCGGCTTGAAGAACACCGCGCTGATCTCGAAAAATTTCAGCACCAGATCATTCCGGTGAAGGATGTTATTTTTGCGTTTCAGCGGCTTGCGCACGGAGTTTATCTCAAATGGAATAAGCCGGTGGTCGCGATAACGGGAAGCGCCGGCAAGACGACTGCAAAAGAGCTGACGGCACACGTTCTTGAGGCAGCGGGGAAAAAAGTGCTGCGGAATATCAAAAATTACAACAACGGCCTTGGCCATCCGCTCACCGTTTTGAAGCTTGCGGAAGACGCGAGCTACGACGTTGCCGTTCTCGAAATGGGAATGTCCACGCCGATGAACGAGATCGCCCGGCTCTGCCGCATCACGCCGCCTGACGTTGCCGTCGAGCTGAACGTTCTGCCCGTCCACGTCGAGCATCTTGGCTCGATAGAAAACGTCGCGAAAGCCAAGGCTGAACTTGTTGAGGGAATGAAGGAAGGCGGAACTGCAATTTTGAACGCCGACGATCCCCGCGTGGCTGCCATGGGCGAACTCAGCAAAGGCAGCGTTGTCACATATGGTATTGATGCCGAAGCCGACATTATGGCGCAAGACATTTGCTCGCAAGGTTTCGGCCAAACGAGATTTGAATTGAAAACGCCCGGTGGCTCGGCGGACGTGTCGTTTCCGCTCAACGGAAAGCACAATATTTCGAACGCACTGGCGGCAGCTGCCGTCGGACATGTTTTCGGAATGACCGCGGAGAAGATCGCCGAAAGCCTCAGTGAAGTTTTTGCGCCGCCGCAGCGTGGAGAAGTGCTGCATTTTGCCGAAGGGTTTACGGTCATAAACGACTCGTACAATTCGAATCCGTCGGCGTTGATATCAATGGTGCAGACGTTGATCAATGGTTCGCCCGGCGCGAAGCGACGGATTGTCGTTGCGGGCGAAATGCTTGAGCTTGGTGACGACGCTCACGCGATACACCGGCAAACCGGCGAGACTATTGCTGCGATGGGCATTGATATATTGATCGGCGTTCGTGGCTTGGCCGAAGATTTGGTCGCCGGCGCGGATAGTGTCGGAACCGGGAGCGATAGCGACCGGCGACTTTCGACGGCGTTTTCAAACGACTCGGACGCCGCCGCAGATATACTCGCGTCGGAGATCAGAGAAGGCGACGTGGTTTTGATAAAAGGTTCGCGCGGCGTGCGGACGGAGAAAGTGGTTGAGAAGTTGTTGGAAAAATTCGAACTGGAAAAAAAACTCAGTTGCAGAAACCTGATTGTAAGGAAGGGCTAACTGCCCGAGCTTTTAGCCCTTCCTTACGGTCAGGCTTCTGCAGCGAAATCAACCGATGCTCTACTACTTTCTATATCAAATCCTGTTTCGTGATTACGGAGTGACGAGCGAATCGCTTTTTTTCAGGGGGCTGAACGTTTTTCAGTACGTCACGTTTCGGACGGCTTGGGCCACGATAACAGCTCTGCTTCTGTCGCTTTTGCTCGGTAAACGTTTGATAAAAAAACTGGGTCAGCTAAATGTTGGGCAGGAAATTCGCGAGGAGCTTTCCGCCGAGCACCAGGCGAAGAAGGGCACGCCGACGATGGGCGGCGTTTTGATAATCGGGTCGGTGATTATTTCGACGATACTCTGGGGTCGTCTTGACAATTTGTATTTGTGGCTGGCGTTGGTCGCGACAACGCTGTTCGCCGTCGTCGGCTTCGCGGACGACTACATCAAAATCGTCAAACGGCGAAGCCTCGGGCTGACAGGCTGGCAGAAGATCGCGGGACAGGTGTTGACGGCTGTCGGGATTTGGGCGGTGCTGTTTTTTTTCACGAGCTATACGTGGAATATCAGCGTGCCGTTTTTTAAGGACACGGCGATAACGAACATCACGTTCGTCGGCCCGGCGGTCTATTTGTTCTTTATCATTTTCGTTCTGCTCGGCGCTTCAAACGCGGTAAATTTGACCGATGGATTGGACGGTTTGGCAACGAGCGTCACGTTCATAGCGATGGCGGCGCTGACGGCTCTGACGTATGTAACGAGCGACCGGCGTTGGGCGGAATATCTCGACCTGACGTTCAATCCGTCGTCGGGCGAGCTGACGGTTTTTTGCGGAGCGATGGTCGGAGCGAGCCTCGGGTTTTTGTGGTACAACGCGCCGCCGGCCGAGGTTTTTATGGGCGACGTCGGTTCGCTTGCCATCGGCGGGGCGCTCGGCACGGTCGCGATTTTGACAAAGCAGGAATTTCTGTTGCCGTTCATCGGCGGGATTTTTATCCTCGAAGCCGTCTCGGTGATGCTGCAGGTTTCGTATTTCAAACTCACGAAACGCAGCGGCGGCGTCGGCAAACGCATATTTTTACAGGCGCCGATCCATCACCATTTTCAGCTTGCGGGATGGAAAGAGCCGAAGATAGTTTTTAGATTTTTGATCGCGGCTATCTTGTTTGCGTTATTGAGTTTATCGACTTTGAAATTGCGTTAGAAGGGGCGCGCCACAAAGCGCGCCGGCGCAGGTGGCGCACGTTATGGCGCAGACCGCTCGCCAAGGTCGGTACCACCTGCGGTAGCGGGTGATTGACGTTAAGTTATTGCATTCGTTGCCGTACGAGGCATCCGTTTTGAGATAAACCACCCACTACCGCAGGTGGTACCGACATGCAGATTGACGGACGAAAAGCTTTGGTTTTGGGTGCGGGTAAATCGGGCATCGCGTCTGCAAAATTTTTGGCGGAGCGAGGCGCTGTGGTCGCCCTGCACGACAAAATCGCGGTTGAAGAATGGTCGGAAGCCGCACGTTCTTTGAAAGAAAGTCACAACGTCCGAATGATATCGGGGCAGATTCCTTCGTGGTTGCTCGACCAGATCGATCTTGTCGTAATTTCGCCCGGCGTTCCGACGACCGCGATGCCAGCGCGTTACGTCGATAGGAAAGACGGTGAAGTTATCGGCGAAGTAGAGTTGGCGTTTCGATTTATGAAAGGGCGGATCGTCGGCATTACCGGTTCAAACGGCAAGACGACGACCACGACGCTGATCGGCGAACTGCTTAAAAACGCCGGATTAAAACGCCAAGTCGGCGGCAATATCGGAACGCCGCTGCTGAGTCTGGCCGAAAGCTCGACCGACGACGGCTGGACGGTCGTAGAGCTTTCGAGCTTTCAGCTTGAAACGATAAAAGATTTTCGAGCGAACGTTGCGATCTGTTTGAACGTAACGCCAAACCATCTCGACCGCTACGATTCGTTCACCGATTACGCCGCCGCGAAGCACAGAATTTTTATGAACCAGACGGCCGACGATGTTGCGATCCTGAATGCGGATGACGAGATCACCGCGAGTTGGGTCGAAGATTTGAGAGCGTACACGGTGATGTTCAGCGTGAAACGCAAGCTTGACGAAGGATTGTTTCTGCGAGGCCGCGATCTGGTTTGTCGAGCGAAGGGAAAAGAAAAAGTTTTGACAACGCGCGACCGCATCGCGATTCGCGGTCTGCACAATGTTGAAAATGTTCTGGCCTCGCTCGCCGCCGGATTGGCATGCGGAGCATCGCCGGAATCGATGGCGGAAACGATCGAGAATTTCCGGGGCGTCGAGCACCGCATGGAACTCGTCGCCGAAATTCGCGGCGTTAAGTTTTATAACGATTCGAAAGCCACGTCGGTCGATGCGACGCTGAAGGCGCTCGAGGCGTTGAGTGAGAACGAGGGAAAAATAATTTTGATACTGGGCGGGCGCGGAAAAAATGCTCCATACGCACCGCTCGCAGGCTTGATTGAAAAAAAGGTTCGCATCCTGATCGTGCTGGGTGAGGACGGTGACAATATCGAATCGCAGTTGAAAAATTATGCCGAGATTACTCGCGTCGGTTCGATAGGTGAAGCGGTGACGGCCGGTTTCAAAGGCGCCGAATCAGGCGATGCAGTGCTTCTCGCCCCGGCGTGTGCGAGTTTTGATATGTTTAGGAGTTTTGAGGAAAGAGGCGACATGTTTAAAAACGCTGTTTCGAAACTGAGCGAGAGAACCACCCCGTCGGCCGAAGCGGCCGCCACCCCTCCTTCGTAACGAGGGGAGCTTGCTTAATAAAGATGACACAGGAAAATCGCACAGATTGGTTTATGTTTGCCATCGCGGCGGGGCTGGCGTTGTTCGGCACGATGATGGTTTACAGCGCCTCGGCGATGATCGCTCATCGCGAAACCGGCGGCGCATCACAGTTTACCTATTTTTATAAGCAGCTCGGTTTTACGCTAGGCGGGATTGTGTTGATGCTGATTGTAAGTCAGATCGATTATCGCCGGTTTCGAAATCCGATTGTCGTGTATGGCTTGCTTGCGATAACTGTGATCGGATTGATCGCAGTTTTTGCATTTCCAGAGATCAACGGAGCGCAGCGCTGGATCCGCTTCGGCGCAGTGTCGATACAGCCATCGGAGCTTGCAAAAATTTCGCTCCCGGCTTTTCTCGCTTATTACCTGGTTAAAAACCAGGATTGCGTGACCGATTTGAAATCGACCGTCACTCCGTGTCTCGGCGCGCTCGCATTTCTGTCGCTACTGATCGTGATGGAGCCCGATCTCGGCACTACGATTGTGCTGTGCGTTATCTTTAGCGCGGTTTATTTTTCTGCCGGTGCGAAGATTGTGCACGTCGCGGCTGTGGCCGGCTGCATGATCGCAATGGCAGGCTTGTTGGTTCTGCTTGCTCCGTGGCGGATGGAACGGATCATGGCGTTTGTCGATCCGTTCAAGCATGCGGACGACGCCGGTTATCAGGTTGTGCAGTCGCTTTATGCCATCGGCTCCGGCGGCATTTTCGGCGAAGGTTTTGCGAAGGGGCAGCAGAAGCTTTTTTATCTGCCGTATCCTCACTCAGATTTTATCTTCTCTGTGGTCGGCGAAGAGCTCGGGCTGATCGGCACGCTGGCTATTGTAATCGTGTTCGGTTTGTTTCTGTGGCGCGGCGCGCGCGCGGCGTTAAAGGCGGCCGACCGTTTCGGAATGCTGCTTGGCATCGGGCTGACCACCGGCATCGTCGTGCAGGCGCTGTTCAATATCAGCGTGGTTATTTCAATCCTGCCGGCGAAAGGCATTCCGCTGCCGTTTATTTCTTACGGCGGTTCGTCGGTGCTTGTCACACTCGCGGCGGTTGGAATTTTGTTGAGCATTTCACGCGGGGCCGAGGCGGAAGAAGAAGCCCCGAAAGTCGCTACTCCCGTTCGCCGCAAAAAGGCTCGTGCGGCAGGAAGATAATCGATGAAGGTGCTTTTCGCGGCCGGCGGGACCGGCGGACATATTTTTCCGGCGATCGCAGTTGCTAAGGAAATCTTGAAACGCTTTCCCGAAGGCGAGGTGCTTTTCGTGGGAACCGCACGCGGCCTGGAAACACGGATCGTGTCGGAAAACGGCTTTCAGCTTTCTTTGATAAACAGCGCCGGTTTAAAGAACGTCGGCTTCGTCGGAAAGCTGAAAGGCCTGGCCGTGCTGCCGAAAAGCTTTCTGGAAGCGCGGCAGATAATCCGACAGTTTCGGCCGCACGTCGTGGTCGGCGCAGGCGGTTATGTTTCGGGGCCGGTGCTTTTGATGGCCGCGATAATGGGCGTGCCGACGCTGGTGATGGATTCGAACGCGCTGCCCGGTTTCACAAACCGTCAGCTTGCGAGATTTGTCGATAAGGCGGCGTTGACGTTCGAAGTTTCCTTGCCGTACTTCGGCAAGAAAGGCGTGGTAACCGGAAATCCGGTGCGGCCCGAGTTCTTTGAGATTCCGGCGAAGCAGCGGAACGGGAAATTTCATCTTCTCGTCTTCGGCGGCTCGCAGGGCGCGCGGGCAATAAACACCGCGATGGCGGAAGGGCTTGACCATCTTGCGAAATTCGACGGGCGGTTATCGATTACGCATCAGACCGGCGAAGGCGACCTGGAACGCATCCGAGATGCTTATGCAAAGATGCCGCTTGCGAGTTCAGACGTGCGGCCGTTTATCTCGGACATGTCCGGCGAATTTGGCAAAGCCGATCTGATCGTTTCGCGTGCCGGCGCGACGACATGTGCGGAATTGGCGGCAGCAGGGAAAGCGTCGATCATGATCCCGCTTCCGACCGCTGCGGATGATCATCAGCGAAAAAACGCCGAGACGCTCGAAGGAGTCGGGGCGGCGAAGATGATATTGCAAAATGACCTGACCGGCGAGATGCTTGCCGACGAGATCGCAAGGCTGATCGAATCGCCGGAGACGATCTCGGCAATGGAAATCGCCGCAAAAAAAATGGGTCGTGCGGACGCGGCAGAGAAAACGGCGGATTTGATCGAGGAATTGAAACGAAGTGTTTGAGGTTCGTTTTCAACGCAAAGACGCCAAGGGGCAAAGACGCAAAGGTTTAAGAAGGAAGAGTATTGTTGGATGGAATTGAGCGAGAATGAAATCAGCAAAGTAGTCGTTGACGCCGCGATTGAAGTGCATCGAGGGCTTGGCGGTCCCGGGTTGCTCGACAGTGTTTATGAAGAATCTCTTGCATGGGAGCTTGAGTCGAGAGGGTTGAGTGTCTTACGTCAACTTGAAGTACCGATCCGATATACGGGCAACTTGCTTGCGACGCCGCTAAAGCTCGATTTGCTGGCTAATAAATTGGTGATAGTCGAAGTGAAGGCTGTAACGGTTTACAACAAGATATTCGAGACTCAGGCGCTGACCTATCTTAGACTTATGAATCTGAAGCTTGCGTTGGTAATTAATTTTGGCGAAGCGAAAGTTGGCAGCGGCATTCACCGAGTGGTAAACGGCTTAGAGGGCCAAGGCCGTCCTTATGTAAATCCTTTGCGTCTTAGCGTCTTTGCGTCTTTGCGTTGAAGAAAAAATGTTCAGGCACGTTAAGAGAATCCATTTCATCGGCATCGGCGGTATCGGCATGAGCGGTATCGCGGAGGTGCTGTGCAATCTTGGGTTCGAAGTGTCGGGTTCGGACATTAGGCGCTCAAAGAATACAGACCGTTTGGAAAAACTGCACGGAGTGAAAATTTTTGAAGGCCACGCCGCGGGAAATGTCGGTGACGCGCAGGTTGTTGTTTATTCGTCAGCGGTGCAGCCGGACAATCCTGAGGTCGAGATTGCGAAGAAGAATGGCATTCCTGTTATCCCTCGTGCCGAGATGCTCGCCGAGCTGATGGTGCTCAAGCCATACGCGGTTGCGGTTTCGGGGACGCACGGCAAAACCTCGACGACCTCTATGGTCGCGACGATCCTCGGCCACGCGGGTAAAGATCCGACGACTGTTGTCGGCGGCGTTGTCGAATCGCTTGGATCGAATGCCCGGCTCGGCAGCAGCGAATGGTTTGTGACCGAGGCGGACGAAAGCGACCGCTCGTTTCTGATGCTCTACCCGACGATCGCCGTGGTGACGAACATCGACAAAGAACATATGGAATCGTACAAGGGCATGGACGACGTGGTGCAGTGCTTCACCGATTTTGTGAATAAGGTTCCGTTCTTCGGCGCGGCGGTGATCTGCCTCGACGACCCGAATGTGCAGTTGATAATCCCGAACATCAAACGCCGCCGCGTCACATACGGGCTGACGGCGCAGGCCGACATTTCGGCGCACGATATTCGCTACAACGATTCGTTTGGGTCGAGTTTTTCCGTTTGGCGTAGCGGCGAAGTGCTCGGTGAAATCGATCTGCCGGTGCCGGGCAAGCACAATGTTTACAATGCTTTGGCGGCGACCGCGGTTGCGTTGGAAATGGATATTCCCTTTCGGAAAATTACCGAAGCGTTCGCCTCGTTCAAGAACGCGAACCGACGCTTTCAGTTTAAGGGAACCGCGAATGGCGTCACAGTTGTGGATGATTACGCACATCATCCGACCGAGATTCTCGCGACGCTCTCGGCCGCGAAAAACAGCGCCCGAAGCCGTCGCACGGTTGTCGTTTTCCAGCCGCATCGTTATACGCGGACGAAAGAATTGTTTGATGAATTTGCACTCGCGTTCAACAATGCCGATCTGCTTTTCTTGCTGGACATCTACGCCGCGAGCGAACAGCCGATCGAAAACGTAACAGCGGAAATTTTGACCGAAAATATAAAACGTTTCGGCCACAAAAATGCGAACTACATCGGCGATCTTGAAACTGCCGCCGCCAAAGTAGTGCCGCAGCTTGCGGAAGGTGACCTCGTGATCACGCTCGGCGCCGGAACGGTGACGCGGTTGTCTGATGAAATTCTTGCGGCGATCGAAAGTGGCGATGAGCGTGCGGGCGGAAACGCGAGTGTAAACGAGCGTGCATCGACAACTTCGGGTAAGCAAAGCCTGCCGTAACTCGGAGTTGTCGTTGCACGCTCCCTGACGGTCGCGTTTCCCGCCCGTAAGAAGATTTTATGAAAACAAAATCCGGAAAAAGAGTCAGAACAAAACGGCCGGTCAAGCGGCCTGCGAGACGAAAAGTTGCGCCGACTTCGGGAAATCGCTCGCGCATTTTCGGGCAGATCGTTCTGCCGTTTGCTATTTGTATTAGCATCGCAGTTTGCCTGGTGGCGCTTGGCTATCTCGGTTATCAAAACGTCGCCGCGTCGGATTTTTTTGACGTGAAGTATGTCGAGGTCGTCGGAACCGAGCGTGCGTCGAAGCAGGGAATCGAAAACATCATCCGAACGGAAACCGAGCGTACCGGCGTTTGGCGCTCCGATCTTTTCGAGCTAAAGGCGAAGGTCGAAAAACTGCCGTTTGTAAAAACTGCATCCGTAACTCGTGTGCTTCCGGCAGGCCTTCGCATTCAGATCGTCGAGCGACGGCCGCAAGCGGTCGTAATGCGCGGCGGACGCGAACACCTTGTCGATGCGGAGGGCGAGATTTTGTCCGTCAGCGAGAAGCGTGAAGAAAGTCTGCCCTTCACGATGGTCGGTTGGGACGAAGCGAAAACGGAAAAGGCGTACAAGGAAAATATCGAGCGCGTAAAAATCTATCAGCGGATGCTCGGCGAATGGCACACGGCAAATTTAGTTTCGCGTGTGCAAAGGGTCAATCTCGCCGACGTTCGCGAGCCGCGAGCCGAAATCTCCGATTCGGGAACAACCGTTTCGATCGCCGTCGGCCGCGAGAGCTTTGACGAAAATTTGATTAAGGGAATTAAGGCCGTTGTCGGTAAAGGCAACATGTTCGAGGCTGTAAATTTGGTCGGTGCCAACATGATCCTGGTTCCACGTAAACAGAACTATGTTCAATAAAGGTTTGATCGGCGGGTCGGTACCATTTCAGGTAGCGGGTGGTTCGAGTCGGCTTTTTGACAAGATGGGGAGTCGAGAGAATAATCTTCAACCACCCGCTTCCGCAGGTGGTACTGACTGGCGCTCGCGATATGAACCGTGAAATTCACGCAATCGGATTGGACGTCGGGACGAGCAAGATTCGCTGCGTTATTGGCGAGGCGGACGGGCCGCGGCTGAAAATTGTCGGGCTCGGCGAAGCCGAATCGCGCGGGCTGCGGCGCGGCATCGTCACGGGCGCCGAGTCGGTTTCCGATTCGATAAGAAAAGCTGTAGGTGAGGCCGAACGCGTAAGCGGGCTCGAGATCGGCTCGGTCGTAGTGAATCTATCGGGCGAACATTTTCGCGGCGAGAACAAGAACGGCGTCGTCGCCGTCGCCGGTGCCGGACGCGAGATCACGGATGATGACATTGACCGCGCTATCGAATCGGCGAGCGCGATGCAGCTTCCTTCGGGCTGGGAGATTTTTAGCCGTCTGCCGCAGGAATTCATCATCGACGGACAGGACGGCATCTCCGAGCCGATCGGGATGAGCGGCTC
>Ga0187894_10000548_pt1 | contig 51072 bp, 50 predicted proteins | sample GBC1701081metaG_FD_136650 | JGI IMG/M metagenome (GOLD analysis project Ga0187894, IMG submission 136650) | White microbial mat communities from a lava cave in the Kipuka Kanohina Cave System on the Island of Hawaii, USA - GBC170108-1 metaG ... | reverse complement strand
GGCCTCGTCGATCGAGAGCGGCTCCATCAGCGGAGTGAACTCGGCGAGGACGGCCATGATCTCGCGGGAGACGCGGGCGTACTTGTCCATGTCCACGGGCAGGAAGACGGCGTGGGGACAGAGCCGGGCCGCGCGCCCGATCGGCATCGCGGAGTGCACGCCGAACGGACGCGCCTCGTAGGAGGCCGCCGATACCACGCCGCGTCCGCGAGGGTCGGCGCCCACGATCACGGGGCAGCCGGCCAGCTCCGGGCGGTCGCGCTGCTCGACGGACGCGTAGAACGCGTCCATGTCCACGTGGATGATCGTGCGGGACCCGCGCGCCGCGGGGGGCACGGCGAGGAGGGAATGGCTACCGGAGGGCGCGGAAGACGCCCGTGGCGCTCATCGGCGCGGCGCCGTCTCCGCCGCGTCGGTGGCGCGCTGGAGGCGTTCGACCTCGCCCTCGAGGAAGCGAATGCGGTCCATCAGATGCTCGAGCGCGCGGGCGAGCGGATCGGGCAGGTCGATCTGGTTCAGATCGATTTCTCCGCTGACGCGCTGGCCATCGCGCGACGTGACACGCCCGGGCACACCCACCACCACGGAATTGGGCGGCACTTCGCGGACGACGACCGAGCCGGCGCCGATCCGGCTGTCCGCCCCGATCGTGAATGCGCCGAAGATTCCTGCGCCGGCTCCCACGACCACGTTGTTGCCGAGGGTGGGATGGCGCTTTTCCTTCTTGAGACTGGTGCCCCCCAGCGTGACCCCATGCAGCAGCGTGACGTTCTCGCCGATCTCCGCGGTCTCGCCGATCACGACACCCATGCCGTGATCGATGAACAGGCCCGGGCCGAGCTGGGCCGCGGGATGAATCTCGATGCCCGTGAGGAATCGGCCGACGTGCGACAGGAGGCGCGCCGTCGTCGTCCAGCCGCGACCCCAGAGCCAGTGGGCCGGCCGGTGGAGCCAGATGGCATGCACGCCCGGATAGCAGAGCGCGGCCTCGAACGCCGAGCGCGCGGCGGGATCGCGCTCCATCACGGTGCGCACGTCCCGCTTCATCCTGTCGAACATCGTCCGTCCTCCCTGCTCCGTCAGACTCGCGCGGCCGATACGCTCCTGAGCTTCGCGACCTGCGGCTCCACAGTCTCGACGACGTAGTCGATGTCCTCGCGACTCGTGCTCCGTCCGAGCGAGCAGCGCACGGCCCCCATCGCCCACTCCACGGGAATCCCCATGGCCACGAGCACATAGGAAGGCTCGACGTTGCCGGACGTGCACGCCGAACCGGCCGACACCCCGATGCCCTTGAGATCCAGCCCGAGGACGATCGATTCAGATTCCACGCCCCGGAAGCACATGTTGCAGGTTCCGGGCAGCCGCTCGGTGGGATGACCGTTCAGCCGCACCTCGGGCACGCGCGCGCTCACGCCGGCCCAGAGCCGGTCTCTGAGCGCGGCGAGGCGCACCGCCTCCTCGCCCATGTCGCGAGCGCGGATCTCCACGGCGCGGCCCAGGCCCACGATCCCCGGGACGTTCTCCGTCCCCGCGCGCCGCCGTCGCTCGTGCTCGCCGCCGTGCTGGATCGACGCCATCTTCGTGCCCCGCCGGATGTAGAGTCCCGCCACGCCCTTGGGGCCGTAGATCTTGTGGCCCGAGAAGGACAGGAGATCGATGCCGAACGCATCGACGTCGATCGGGACCTTGCCGAACGTCTGCACGCCGTCGACGTGGAGCACGATGCCGTGCTCCCGCGTGATCCGCCCGATGTCGCGGATGGGCTGGATCGTCCCGGCCTCGGAATTGGCGTGCATCAGCGAGACGAGGATCGTGTCCGGCCGCACGGCGCCCTTCACGTCGTCGGGGTCGACCATGCCGAAGCCGTCGACGGGCAGGTACGTGACGGCGAAGCCGGCCTCCTCGAGACTCTGACAGGCGCGCAGCACCGCGTGGTGCTCGATCTGCGACGTGATGATGTGGCCGCGCCGGCGCGCCGCCGCCACGCCCTTGATGCCCAGGTTGTCCGACTCCGTGCCACCGGAGGTGAAGACGATCTCCTCCGGAGCCACCCCGAGGAACCGGGCGACCTGCGCCCGCGCGGCATCCATGCCGTCTCGCGCCTCGCGGCCGAAGGCGTGGACGCTCGAGGGATTGCCGAATCGCTCGCCGAAGTACGGCAGCATGGACTCGACGACGTCCGGATGTACCGGCGTCGACGCGTTGTGATCGAGATACACCTTGCGGCTCATTGACGCTCCTTTCTCGCGATGCTACGCTGGCCGGCGTGTCGGAGCGCGCCGGAAAAAAGTTCGGACTGATGGTCTCCACCGAGCCCGCGCATCCCAATCTCGCGACGGCGCTCGGACTGTCCGTCGCGGCGCTCGACCGCGGCCACGACGTCTACCTCTACCTGATCGACGACGCCGTCGCCGCCGTCGAGGACGCGCGCGTTCAGGCCCTCGCCGAGCGCGGGCTCAAGCTCTTCGTCTGCGCGTACGGGTGCCAGAAGCGGCGCCTGCCGCTGTCCGACAAGGCCACGAACTGCGGCCTGGTCGTGCTCACCGACATCATCAACGGCACCGACCGGTTCCTGTCGCTCAACTGACGGCGTGCCAGGCGAGCCCGTCCTCGTCGTCATCTCCGAGGACCCACGCGTCTCCCATCGCGCCAACGAGGCGATGCGCATCGCACTGGGCGTCGTGGCGGGCGAGAACCAGGTCTCCATCGTGCTGACCGGCGCCGCCCTCCACTTGCTCGACGAGGACACGGACGACCTGGTCGACGGCGACGACGTCGCCAAGTTCCGGGCCGCCCTCACGCGCCTCGGCATCGCGTTCCACGTCGAGGCGTCCTCCGTCCCGGACGATCCGAGCTGGAACGCCGACGGGCATCGGGTGGTGCCGATCGGCCCGGACGACATCCGTGCGCTGGCGGCCTCGGCCACGCGATTCGTCGTGTTCTGATGGCGACGGTCGTTCATCTGCTCACCCGCGATCCATCCCCGCTCGTCAGTCCGGTCATCGAAGCCGATCGCCTGGCGCCGGAGACCAACGTCATCGTCGTGGTGCTCGAGGGCGCCGAAGCCCCCGCCTTGCCTCCCGACGTGCCGGTTCGCCGCGTCGCCGAGGGCGATCTCGACTATCCCGCCCTTCTCGACCTGATCTTCGACGCCGATCGCGTGATCACCTGGTAACGCAACTCGGAGAGGGGCGTCGCCCCCCTTCCGAACCTCCCCCCGACGATCGGTTGCGCCGGCAAAGCCGGCGCTCGCACACTGCCCGAACACTTCACTACTCGTCCGGCGATGGCGTTCGTGCGGGGCTCGCTCAGCTCCGCCGACGGGGCTAGCGCTCCCGGTACTCTTCCAGCCACTTCATCTGGATCGCTTCCAGGATGCCTTCGTTCGAGCCCTTCGGATCGTCGGCGAAGTCGGGAAGCTCGACGACCCACCGGTGCAGGTCGGTGAAGCGCACGGTCAGCGGATCCACGTCGGGATGCCGCTCCACCAGCGCGATCGCAATGTCCTCGGCGTCCTGCCAGTGCATGCTCCTCTCCTGACGCAGCAGAGATCATCTACTTGGGGATCTCGACGACGACGTCGCCCCTGACGACGGCCTGGCACCCGAGACGCGAATGCAGCGTCAATCCCTCGGCCGTGTCCAGGCGGTCCTCCTCGTCCTGCTCCATCGGCGAGAGGTGGTCCTCGCCCTCGCGAACGACGACGTGGCAGGTCGTGCAGGCACAGCTGCCGCCACAGTTGTGCTCGAGCGGGACGTGGTGCGCGAGCGCGATGTCGAGGAGCGAGCCCGGCTGGCCGTGGTCGGCGAGCGGATACTCGGCGTCGTCGACCTCGACGGTCACGTTCATCGGCAGGAACGTCACGCTGTGCCGGGCCATCAGGTCTGCTCCAGGATCTCCCCGGCGCGCTTGCTGCCGAGCGCGTCCTTCAGGGCCCGGTCCATCATCGCCTCGGCCAGCCGTTCGGTGGCGCGGTTCAGCTCGATCGTGCGGTCGCGGATCAGGTCGCGGTCGGCGCCGCCCGTCGCCTCGCGGAGCGCCGCGAGGCAGGCCCGGATGCGACCCAACTCGTCGTCGTCGGACAGGTGCGCCCCCTGTGTGAGGGCGCGCTCGACGTGATTGATCACGGTGACCGCCTCGTTCTTCGCCTCGATCAAGAGCCGCGCGTTCACGTCCGCCTCGGCGTGCGTGAACGAATCCTCCACCATCTGCGCGACCTCGGCCTCGGTGAGCCCGTAGGTGGGCTTCACCTCGATCGCCGCCGCCTTGCCCGTGCGAAGCTCGCGGGCCTGGACCTGCAGGATACCGTTGGCGTCGATGAGGAACGTCACCTCGATCTTCGGCATGCCGGCGGGCATCGGGTCGATCGCGGCCAGGTCGAAGCGCGCCAGCGACCGGTTGTCGCGGGCCAGCTCGCGCTCGCCCTGGAGCACGTGCAGGTCGACCGTGGTCTGTCCGTCGACCGACGTCGTGAACAGCTCCTTGGCCAGGGTCGGGATCGTGGTGTTGCGCGGGATCAGGACGCTCACGATCCCGCCCAGCGTCTCGATGCCGAGCGACAGCGGCGTGACGTCGAGCAGCAGCATGTCGGTGATGCCGCCGGCCAGGATCTGCGCCTGCACCGCGGCGCCCAGCGCCACCACCTCGTCCGGGTTCAGCTGGCTGCGGGGCGTCCGGCCGAACAGCTCCTGGACCCGGCGCCGCACAAGCGGCACGCGCGTCGATCCGCCGACCAGCACCACCTCGCCGATCTGGCCGGGGTCGAGCCCAGCATCCTGGAGCGCGAGGCGGCATGGGCCCAGGGTGGACTCGACGAGCGGACCGATCAGCTCCTCGAGGTTCGCCCGCGTGATCTCCTTGTGGTACGTGAACCCGTCGAACGGAATCGTGAGCGCCGTCCGCTCCTCGAACGAGAGCCGGCACTTGGCGGCCTCGGCGCCAAGCCGCAGCTCCTGCAGGGCTTCCGGATCGCCCGCCAAATCCGTGCCGTGGCGAGCCTGGATATCGGCCCGCAGCCACTCGACGAGGGCCCGGTCGAAGTCGTCACCGCCCAGGTGCGTGTTGCCGTTCGTCGCGAGCACCTCGAAGACGCCGTCGTGCACCCGCAGGATCGACACGTCGAACGTGCCGCCGCCCAGGTCGTACACCGCGATGATGCCGTCGGCGAGCTTGTGCAGACCGTAGGCGAGCGAGGCGGCCGTCGGCTCGTTGACGATCCGCAGGACGTCGAGTCCGGCGATGCGCCCGGCGTCCTTGGTCGCCTGGCGCTGGGCGTCGTTGAAGTAGGCCGGCACCGTCACGACAGCTTGCTCGACCGGCTCGCCGAAGAACGCTTCCGCCCGAGCCTTGAGCGCGCGGAGAATGTGGGCCGACACCTCCGGCGGCGTCACCTCGCGCTCGCCGATCCGGATCCGCACGATCTCGGCGCTCGGCACGACCTCGAACGGCAGGTGGGCGAGCTCCGCCGCGACGTCGTCGTAGCCCCGTCCCATGAGGCGCTTCACCGAGTAGATGGTCCGCGCCGCGTCGCGCGCGAGGTGCCGCCTCGCGGCCTCGCCGACCAGCACGCCGCCGGGCGTGAACGCCGCGATCGAGGGCAGGAGCGCGTGGCCCTCGGCGTCGGCGATAACGGTGGGAATCCCGTCGTCGACGTGGGCGACGAGGCTGTTGGTGGTGCCGAGGTCAATGCCGACGATGCGAGACATGCGCCTCCTGGCCCTCCCCGAGCGCCTGGCCGAGGTCGTCGATCACCGTGCCGAGATACGCGCGGGCAGCCAGCGCCTCCTTGAACCACGCGAGCAGGGGCGCGCGGTGCCGCCCCTCGTCGACGGCGGCGTCCCACTCGGCGCCGCGGCGGACGACCTCGGCGTCGATCGCCTCCCGGCGATCGACGAGCCGTCGCCGCTCCCCGGCGAGGTGGGCCCGCGCCGCTTCGTCGAGCCCCGTGGCCTTGGCCTCCTCGAGCGCTTCCTGCACCTCGAGCATCTCCTCGAGCAGATCGCGCGGCGGCTTCGGCCTGGTGGCGGCGCCGTCCCTGACCTCGCGGCCCGAACGACCCGCGCCGCTCCGGTCCGACTCGGCACTCCGGTGGTCGCGGCCTTCTTCGAGGGCGACGAGGTATTCGACGCGCGCGATGGGGTCTCGCAGCGCGCGGTAGGCCCGATTGATCAGCGCCGAGCTCTCCAGCGCCGACGCCTGCTCGGCCCCGGACGCGAGCTGATGAAAGTCCGGGTGATGGCGCCGCGACAGCTCGTAGAAACGCCGGCGCAGGCCCTCCTCGTCCACCTGGAGCTTTCGAGGGAGGTCGAATACCGAGAAGTAGTCGCTCATCTGTGTCGTACCGGCTCTCACAAAAAGAGAACGGGCCACCGGGGCCCGTTCTCCGTGTCTGCTCGCTCGCGGCTCGTGCCGCGCCCGACGGCTACGAGGCCACGCCGAGTCTACGCGGAGAACGACGTGCCGCAGCCACAGCTCGATTTGGCGTTGGGGTTCACGAAGGTGAATCCGCCCTGCAGCCCTTCGGTCACGTAGTCGAGCGTCGTGCCGTTCAGGTAGAGATAGCTCTTGGCGTCGCAGACGACTGGGACGCCCTCGAGGTCGAACTTCTTGTCGTGCGGCCCGACCTCGTTGTCGAACTCGAGCGAGTACGACAGTCCCGAGCAGCCGCCGCCCTTGACCCCCATGCGCAGGTACACGCTCTCGAGATGCTGGGCCGTCATGAGCTGCCTCACCTGCTTCGCCGCCTTTTCCGTCAACGCGATCGCCATGACTCGTCGGTCCTCCTTGTCGTGCTGTCCACGACCTTACGATGCGTCCTTCGCGGCGGGCGCTTCCGCTGCCCATTTCTCCCGGTAGTCCAGGAGCGCCGCCTTGATGGCGTCCTCGGCCAGGACGGAGCAGTGGATCTTCACCGGCGGCAGCTTGAGTTCATTCACGATGTCGGTGTTCTTGATCTTGGCCGCATCGTCGACCGTCTTGCCCTTGAGCCATTCCGTGGCGAGGCTCGACGACGCGATGGCGCTGCCGCAACCGAACGTCTTGAACTTGGCGTCCTCGATCACCCCGGTATCGACGTTGACCTTGATCTGGAGCTTCATGACGTCGCCGCACTCGGGCGCGCCCACGAGCCCCGTCCCCACGCCCGGGGTCCCCTTGGCGAAGGAGCCGACGTTTCGAGGGTTGCTGTAGTGATCGATCACCTTGTCGCTGTAGGCCATGGTCGTTTCCGTCTCCTCGCCGCCGGTCGCGGCGCGCTATTCCGCCTTCCAGTTGATCGACTTGAGATCCACGCCTTCCTTGGCCAGCTCGTAGAGCGGCGACATCTCCCTGAGGCGCAGGACCACCTCGACGGTGCGCTTCCCGACGTAGTCCACTTCCTCCTCGGTCGTGAAGCGATGCAGCCCGAACCGGATCGAGGAATGGGCCAGCTCGGCGTCGACGCCGAGGGCGGAGATGACGTACGAGGGCTCGAGCGTTGCCGACGTGCAGGCCGAACCGGAGGACAGGGCCACTTCCTTGTTGAGGCCCATCAGCACCGATTCACCCTCGACGTAGGCGAACGAGATGTTCAGGTTGTGCGCGAGCCGGCGATCCACGCTGCCGTTCAGGTACGACTCGTCGACCTTGGAGAGGATGAGGTCCTGCAGCCGGTCTCGCAACCCGGCCAGCCGCTTTCCCTCCTCCGCCATGCTCTCGCGGCTCAGCGCGGCGGCACAGCCGAAGCCGACGACGAGCGGAACCGGCACCGTGCCGGAGCGCATCCCGCGTTCGTGTCCGCCGCCGTCCATCATCGGCGCGAGGCGCACCCGCGGGCCCTTGCGGCGCACGTAGAGCCCCCCGACTCCCTTCGGGCCGTACAACATGTGGGCGGTGAGCGAGAGGAGATCGATCCCCATCGCCTCGACGTCGATCGGGACCTTGCCCGCGGCCTGGGTCGCGTCGGTATGGAACACGATCCCCTTCGCCTTGGCCAGCTTGCCGATCTCGGCGATGGGCTGGATGGTGCCGATCTCGTTGTTCGCGAACATGACGGAGATCAGGATCGTCTTCGGCGTGAGCGCCTGCTCGATCGCCGCCACGTCCACGAGCCCGTCTCGGCCGACGGGGACGAAGGTCACCTCGAAGCCCTGACGCTCGAGCCGCTTGGCGACGTCCATGCTGGCCCGCTGCTCGATGGTCGTGGTGACGATGTGCGTCCCCTTCTCCCGGTACATCTCGGCGATGCCTTTCAGCGCCAGGTTGATGGACTCCGTGCCGCCGGAGGTGAACACCACCTCCTTCGGGTCGCGGGCGCCGATCAACCGGGCGATCTCCTCACGCCCCCGGTCTACCGCCCCTTCCGCCTCCCAGCCGAAGGGGTGGTTGCGGCTCGCGGGGTGGCCGAACTTCTCCGTGAAGTAGGGGAGCATCGCCTCGAGCGCCCGCGGGTCCACCGGGGTCGTCGACTGGCTGTCCATGAAGATCGGAAATCTGAGCGCCATCGATCCTCCCTCGTCGCCTCTAACGGGTCACCGCCAGCTCGACCAGCGGCACCATCCCGTCGGCGGCCAATTCGGCCAGCGTCATGCTGTCCAGCACCGCGCTGATGCTGGCCTGGATCTTCAGCACCGGCCGCCGCAGGTTGCACCGGGAAAACTGCGGACAATCGTCCTTTTCCGAGAGGCAGCTCACGATCCGGATCGGCCCCTCGAGCGCGCGCACGACCTGCCCCACCGTGATGTCCGTGGCCGGCCGGGTCAGCACGTATCCCCCCTTGGGTCCGTTGTGGCTCGTGATGAGCTGCTTTCGGGCCAGCCGCTGGAGAATCTTGGCCAGGCGCTCGGACGGGATGTGAAATTCCTCCGCGATGCGCTTGGCGCTGACCGCGCCGTCGTCACCATGGGCCGCGATGAAGTGCACGGCCATGAGCCCGTAGTCAGCCCGTTTGGTGAATCTCAGCATGGTTGCGCTCCCGGCGCCCGGCCTAAGTGCGACCTTCTCGATCGGCGACCCTGTAAGTCGGAGTTTGCCAGCCAGCCAGGGGCCCTGTCAAGTGCGAACGGGGGTTATCCCTCGGCTGCCCAAGCCTCCCGGAGCCTCCGGGCGGCCTCCTCCGGGGGGGTCTCGTTCACGTAGATGCCCCCGATCCGGGCCCGGCGGTAGGGGTCCAGGGTGACCTCGAGGTGCCAGTGGTAGTCGTCGGCGATGCTCGACCACTCGCCCGGAAGGATCTTGGCGGCCACGTTGGGAGCCGTGTTCAGGGTCATCTCGAACCCGGGGTCGCCGAGCAGGGCGGCCAGCGTGCGGAAATACGCCTTCAGGAGCCCGGCGAGATCCGTGACCATCCCGCCCGTCAGGACCTCCTCGTAGGAGCAGGCATGCTGGCGCGGCAGGATCCACGTTTCGAACGCCGAGCGCGCCGCGTACGGCGCGAGCACGGCGAAGTGCTCGGTGAGACGGATCACCCTGGCGCCGTCGGCCAGATCCTGCCGGATGATGTCGCAGTAGATGCAGCGGCGCTTGTATTGATAGTAGTCGCGGCATTGCCGGAGCTTGCGGCGCACGTCGTCGAAGATGATCGGGATCGCCGTGAGGCGCGAGTACGGATGCGCGATCCGGGACCCGGGCGCGCGATGACGGCGGGTCACGAGGATGTCCCGGATGCTCAGATCCCGCTTCAAGTCCCGCAGCCGATCCCGGTACATCGACAGGACTCGCTCCCATTGCTCCTCGGCCATCCCCGCCGGCGTGTCGTCGTGCGCGGGACTCTCGATGATCAGCTCGGTCGCGCCCCGGGGCGAGATCCGATCGTAGAGCCCGATCCCCTCGCGAACGAGCTCGTGCTCCACGCCGAAGTATGGATCGATCTCGGGGATCACCCGGACCAGCCAGCCCGGGCGGTCGGCGAGGGAGCCCTCCTTGCGGTAAGCCGCGATCTCTGCGCGCGTGAGGTCTTCGTGGCCCGGACAGAAGGGGCAATCGGCGCTCGGCACGTGGGCCGTGGCGGCCGGTCGGACCAGCACCCAGCGGCCCCGGGTCGGGTCCTTACGGAGATCGCTCATGACCCGGGCGGCGGCGCCGACGACGGGCGAGGAATCAGTTGCCCTTCTCGGGCTGGCTTCGAAGCTTCCGGAGATGCATCTTCGCCATGTCGACCCAGTCCTTCTCCGACGGGAGCGGACCGGCCAGCTCGATGTAGCGCTCCCAGAGCGCGATCGACTCCTTCGTGTCGACCTTTTCGTACACGAGGGCAAGGTTGTAGAGCGCGCCGGTGTTCTTCTTGTCCAGCTCGACCACACGGCGGTACTCGCCGATCGCCTCCTGGTACAGCCCCTTGTCCTCGTAGACCTCGGCCAGGCCCATGCGCGCGTCGACGAAGCCGCCATCCAGATCGATCGCCTTCTTGTAGGCTTGCACCGCCTCGTAGTAGAGGCCCTTCTCGGCGTAGTACAGCTTGCCGAGGCTCACGTGCACCTTGGCGTTCAGCGGGTTGTAGCTCAACGCCTTCTGGTACGCCCCGACGGCGCCGTCCACCTCGCCCTTGGCCGCCTTCGCATCCCCCAGGCCGACGTGGGCGTCCGCGTAGAAGGGGCGGATCTCGAGCGCCTTGTTGTAGGCCTCGATCGCCTGGTCGAACAGGCGACGCGGCGCCGTGAGGAACAAGTCACCGAGGGCCTTGTAGGGCTCCGGATACGCGGCGTCGAGCTGGGTGGACGCGCGAAACTGAGCCGCCGCCTTCCACCGGTTGCCGAGGCTCTGGTGCACCGCGCCGAGCGTGTACTGCGCGACGACGAACTGGGGATCGATCTCGATCGCCTTGCCGAGTAGCTCGACGGCCGCCTCGTTCCCCTCCTGCCCCCCGCGATAGGCCGCCTGCTGGCCCCGGGCGAACGCCTCGAAGGCGCGCATGGACGCGGTCGGGCTCGCCCACTTCTGCGCGCGCGCCGCCTCGGCGTCGGCGAGCGTGACCTTGAGCGACCGCGCGTACGCGATCGGCAGGCTGCGTAGCCCCTGCATGAGCGCTCCGTCGGACACCGCGACCGCCTCGAGCGCCACGCGCTCGGTCTTCTCGCCCTTCACCTCGACGTAGCGGGGCTGGATCGTCAGGTCCGAGCCGGCGCGCCGCACCTCGCCGTACACGGCGACGTCGGCCCCGACGGCGCGGGCCGCGGTCACAGCCCCCTGGTCGTCCCACGGCTCGGTTCGGGCGAGGCGATTGACGCGCTCCCGGTCGATCTGGATGACGGCGGGCATCTGGACGAATCCCAGCATCAGCGACTGGGCGACGCCCTCCCCCACCCACTGCTCCTCACGGGCGAGATCCTTCGCGGCGTACGGCAGGACCACCAGCGTTCTCGGCTTGGCCGCCGCCTCGGCCGCGACCACTGCGAACAGCGAGAGGACCCATGCGGAGAGAACGGTGAGCTGGCGTCGCCCGTGGGTCGTCATTCCCCGATCCTCCCTTTTCCTGCGAAACTCCGGAGGCGCGCCAGCAGCCGCGTCACCATGCCCGAGCCGACCCGACGGATGGCGATCTCGGGAACCAGCACCACCGCGACCAATCCCAAGAGCCACGGCCAGAGGTCGAAGGTCAGACGCGACCGGTGCCGGTTCAGGGTGAACGCCTGCCTCGCGTCGGCGAGGACACCTCCGCCGGTCACCTCGGACAGCTCCCGCAGGAGCGCCTCGTCCACTCCAAGGTCCCGGAACTCCTGGCCATACGGTACCACCAGCCCCGCGAGCTGAGAGCCGACCATCTGCTCGGCGCGCCGCTGGGCCATGCCGACCAGGTACACGCCTTCCTGCCCCGCGGGGAACCGGCCCCGGTACCGCCCGGGACCGATCTGCTCCAGCTCGACCACCGTGCGCTCCTTGTTCGGCGAGACCACGCCGACCTGGGAGTCGAGGAAGTTGATGAACTCCCCCTTCGGATCGATGGCGTCCACCAGCACCTCGCCCACCTCGTCCGACCGCGACACCGTGGCGACCGTGTCGCTGCGCGTGCCGGTCCGGAGCGTCCAGCGCGTCACCTGCGACCAGAACTTGTTGAAGGCGGCCCAGCGGACCCACAGGACGCCCCACTTGGCCTTGGCGTCCGACGTGAACGCGGCGGTGCGGCCGAGGCCGTAGCGCCACGTCGCCAGCAGCGGGTCCTCCTGGTGCGTCATGAGGACGAGATCGGCCGTGTTCTTGATCGTCGTCGCGACGTAGCCGCCGAGCGGCGGCGCCTCCTTCCACTCGATGTCCTGGATCGCCTCGTGGTTCGGACCGGCGAGGGTCGGCTTGAACGGTTGCTCGACGAGCGACGCCTTCGAGGCGAGCTGCGTCTCGAGCGTGAAGATGCGGGGGATCGTCGCGTCGTCCTCCGTGTAGTAGAAGCGGCCGCGCCCCCACTTCGCGATGTCGACCATGAGGGGAACGTCCGCGTCCTTCCCGATGGCCACCGTCGACACCGTGATCTTGTCCTTGGCCATGCGGCGCAGAAGCCCTGCGAAGTCGCCGCGCGTCATCTGCCCGTCCGAGAGGAAGATCACGTGCTTGAGCAGCGCCGGCCGGTCGTACAGCACCTGGTACGACTCCTTCAGGGCCGGGTAGCCGTCGGTGCCGCCGCCGGCCTTGACGGTGGCAATGGATCGATGAATTCCCTGCTTGTCGCGCGCGGGCCGGAGCGGCGCGTCCCAGATGAACTCGGTGTCCCAGCTCATCACGCCGACCTCATTCCGATCGTCGAGGAGATCGACCACGAGATGGGAGGCCTCCTTGGCGATGTCGAGCTTCGTCACCTTCTCGTCGCCCGTCGTCATCGCCATGGAGCCCGAGCGGTCGATCGACAGCACCACCGCCAGGCTCGGGATCTCGAGCTTCTGCTTCACCTCCATCGTCACCGGCAGAGCTTCCTCGATCGGGGTACGATAGTAGCCGCCGAGGCCGAAGCTCTCCTCGCCGCCGATCATGATGAGGCCGCCGCCCTGATCGCGGACGTAGTCGCGGATGTTCTCCATCTGCTTCTTCGTCATCTTGAGCGACGACACGTTGGCCAGGATGATCCCGTCGTACTTCTGCAGGCCCGGCAGGTCCTTGGGAATCTTGTCCGGCTCGACCACCGTGACGTCGACGTGCTGCGATTTGAGGGCGGCGGCGAGCGCCTGGGCCTGGTCCCGCTGCTTCTCGGCCAGGAGCACTTGCGGGCGGCCCCGCACCACCACAGTGCCGACCGCGCGGTTGTTCTCCTCGATCGTGTCGCCCTCGACCTCGATGGCGGCCTGGTAGACGTGGATGCCGCTCTGCTCGAGCGATTGTCGGTACGTGTAGACGTTCTTGCCGGGGTTGAGCTTGACGACCTGGGAGCCCAGGAACTCGCCGTTCCGGAACATGGCGAGGCGCCCCTGGGTCTCGGCCTGGCTCCACGCCACAACCTTGGCCTGGAAGGGCTCGCCGAACTTGACCTCTTGCGGGAGCACCATCGACTCGACGACGACTTCCTGCGAGAACGTGAGCGGCGCTGGGACGTAGTAGATGTCCGCGCCGGAGTCCTTGGCAGCCTGCGCCACCGCGAGGGCATTGCCCGCATTCTGCCGTCCGTCCGTGAGGAGCACGAAGCGGTTGGCGTGGCCCGCCGGACTGCTCGCCATCGCGAGCTGGAGCGCCTGGCCAAGGTTCGTGGCCCGCCCGCTCACCTTCGCCTGCGGCCGGTCGATCTTGTTGACGGGCCGGAGGGGCTGGTCCACGACCGCCTCCTCGCCGAAGACGATCATCCCTGCCTGATCACCCTGGCGCATCGCGCTCGCCGATTGCGCGGCGAACCGATAGGCGTTCTCGCGCGCCACCAGGCTCACGCTGTCCGAATGATCGAGCAGGAACACGACGTTGAGGCGGTCCACCCACCGCGGCACCGTGGGCTTGAACAGCGCGACGACCAGGACGGCGAGGAGCGCGCACCGGACGCCGAGCGCCCACCGGTCGCCGGGCGACAGCGGCAAGGCGAAGCGGCCGCCCACCTGCCGCCGCCAGTACAGGAGCCCCTCGAGCGCCAGCAGCGCGAGCGCCAGCAGGGCGAACAGCGGCCACAGCTCGCGCTGGATGGGGACGGACGGCACCTCCGGCCGGGCGCCCTCGACGAAGGCGGGGAGCGGCCGCGGCGCAAGATCCGATTCCTCGGCGCTCATCAAATTCACGGCCACGCGCGTGTCGCCGCGCGACGTGCCGATCGTGTAGACGCCGACCTCGTCGGTCTCGGCGAAGCTCGCCACCCCGCGGGTCACCTGCGCCTTCACGCGCCGGCCCGACGGCGTCGTCACGGTCGCCGTCGTCACGCCGTGCTCGACGGGCAGCAGGATCGGCTGGCCAGTGGTGAGCGAGAGGCTCGACTGGTCGAGGCCCGCGGGATGCAGCCAGCGCAAGCTCTTCGAGAGCATGAGCGGGAAGGCCACGCGCAGCGGGAAGTCCGTTTTGAACAGGTCGAACCCGAAGAAGACGGCCTTCCTGTCCCGCTCCTCGAGCGCGTAGATCAGCGGTCCGCCCACCGCCTCCACGAGCATCTTGCCCGCGGCGAGCGGCCGCACCCGCATCGCGTCCTCGATGGTGACCTTGGCGAAGTCGAGCTGCCGCATGATCGGATGCGTCCGATCCCAGTCCATGATGACCGGGTTCTCGAGACGCCCCAGGACCTCGAGCGGCACGTCGGGCGGCACCGTGTTGACGAGAACGAAGCGGCCGTTGCCAACCCGCGTCGATCCGGTCGAGTCGACCACGACGACGTCGGCCCCTTCCATGCCGCCCTGGTACTCTTCGGGCTTCCTCACCTCGAGCTTCACCTGTGGATCGGTCTTGAGCGCCTTCTCGAGGAAGAGGTTGCCCGGGCTCACGAGCAGCACGGCGATCTGCCGCTGCGGCGGCAGCACCGCGTAGGCGACGTTGTCGGCGGCGAGATCGTCCGAGACGTTCAACCGGAGCCGGACGACGCCGCCGCCCGGATCGGTGAACGGCACGACGACGGCGCGGCGCACCTCGGGCTCGAGCGTGAGCGTTTTCTCCGCGAGGGTCTCGCCGTCGAGCGTGAGCGTCAGCGAGAACGTCGCGGCCTCCGGCGAGTAGTTCGCCATCGACATGAAGGCCTGCGTGTTGAAGGCGCCGAAGTAGTTGCGCCGGACCGACAGGCCCGTGATGCCCACGTTGTTCGAGCGCCGGCCGACGCCGACCCATCGCACGCGCGGGTCGTCGCCCTGGGCCTGGGCCGCGGCCGCGTGGCCCCCGTCGGTGAAGACGTGGATCTCCGCTCGCGGATCCGCGCCCACCAGGGCGCGCGCGGTGCGGATGCCCTCGCCGAGCCGGTTCGGCAGGTCGCGCCCGCCGAGGCTCTTGATGCCGGAGGACACCTCCTCGTGATTCCGCGTGAACGGCACGACGACGCGCGGTTGCACGCCGGCCTCGATGACCATCACCTCCGCGCCCTCGCCGAGCCGGCCGAGGAGGCCGAGCGCCTCGCGCTGCGCCTGGACGAAGCGAGAGGGGCTGACATCGGAGGCCTTCATCGAGGCCGAGTTGTCGAGGACGATGGCCACCCGCTTGTTGCCGTGCCCCATCACCGTGATGGCCGGGCGGGCGAGCGCGAGCGTGAGGGCGAGCAGGGCGAGGATCTGGAGGATGAGGAGCGGATCGCGCTGGAGGCGCTGGAAGAACGTCGACGCTTCCCGGTCGCGCAGGGCGGGGTCCCAGAGCAGGAGGCTCGAGACCGTGAGCTCGCGGCGGCGCACCTTGAGGAAATAGAGCAGCAGCAGCGGGACGGACAGCCCCGCCATCATCAGGGCGAGCGGCGAGAGGAAGCTCATGAGAGCAGGAGCCCCTTGAGCTGCCGGAGGACGAACTCCTCCACCGGCGTCTCGGTGACGACCCGGTGGTAGCTGATCTCCTTGGACCTGCAGAATTGCTCGGCGCGCTCGAGGAAGTCGCGCAGCCGCTGCCGGTACACGCGCAGCGCCTCGCCGTCGAGCGTCAGGTCGCGCTGCTCGCCCGTCTCCGCGTCGACGAGCCGCAAGTCGCCGCCGAAGCTCGGCGTCATCTCGTCGGCCGCGAGCAGATGGACGACGTGCACGTCGAATCGGCGCTCGAGCAGGGCTTTCAGCCCGCGCTCGTAGCCCGCCGGATCCATCAGGTCGGACACGACCACCGCGAGCCCGGCCTCGCGCGCGCGGAGCGCGTACTGGGCGAGCCCGTCATTGAGCGACGTCGACCCCCCGGGACGGAGCCGGGCGAGAAAATCCATGAGCGGCAGGAGCTGGTTTCGCCCCCTCGCCGGGCTCCACCCTTCTGCGACGCGCTCGCGCAGGACGCTCACACCCACGCGCTCGTGATTGACGAGGCCGACGAATCCGAGGGCGAGCGCGAGCTTCGAGCCGTACTCGAGCTTTGGCGGATCGCCGAACCCCATCGATGCCGTCGCGTCGAGCAGGACGTGCAGGCAGAGATCCTCCTCGTCCACGAAGAGCTTGAGGTAGAGCCGATCGAGGCGCCCGTAGATGTTCCAGTCGACGTAGCGGATGTCGTCGCCGACCCCGTACGGGCGGTAGTCGGAGAACTCGACGCTGATGCCCTTGCGCGGGCTCTTGCGCTCGCCCTTCACGCGGCCGCGAAACGCCCGCCGCGAGATGAGCGCGAGGCGCTCGAGCTGGGCGAGAAAGTCTGGGGACAGCAGGTCCTGGCCGGTCCGGGTCGCCGTCGCCACCGCGCTATTTCTCGTCCAGGGACTGGAAGTACTCCTTCACCTGCGACTGGAAGTCGCGCGGCACCTGTTCCCGAGCAATCGACTCTTCCATCATCTTCCGGTACTGGCCGAGCACGCCGAGGTACTGCAAGCGCGACGGCATGTTCGCCCCGCGTCCAATCATGTTGGTGTCGAGCGCGTCCTTCCGGCCGGCTCTGGCCTCGCCCTCGACCCCCACGTCATACGGGGTCCCGCGCAGCCGCTGCGAGGCATCGCCCTTCGGGCTGGCGCTCTTGCCCTTGCCGGGCATGAACCCCTCGCCTTCGGGGAAATCGCTCTCGTCCCCCGGGCCCCCCTGGCCTCGATCCCGTCCCCGCTGGCCGCCTCGGCGATCGCTCTCGCGCCCACCCCGGAGGCTCTTGCCGTCCCGCCCACGGTCCTCCATCTGGCGCATCTTTGACAGGGCCCGCTCCATCGCCTCCATGGCCTTGTCCGTCTGGCCGCCCTCGAGCGCCTCCATGCCTTCGGAGATGTCGCCGCCCCAGCTGTTTTGCCCGCCGCCCTTGCGGCCCAGGCGCTCCATCTCGTTGAGCAGCTCGCGGAGCTTCTCCGGAGACACCTTCGAGGGGTCGAGCCCGCCGCGCAGCGCCTTCGCGCGCTGGAACACGACCTTCGTCTGGCGCTGCGTGTAGTCCTGCTGAAGATCGGGCAGCCGGTCCACCTGCTCGAGCATCCGGATGCGCTCGTCGCCCTTCTTGAGGAACGAATTGAAGTCGGGCGCCTTCGATCCGAGCGAAGTATCCTTGAACACTGCCGACAGGTCGCCCGGCTGACTCGGCCCGGCCCCGCCCATGCGAGGCGCGAGCATCCGCTCCTGCAGCTCGGCGCGCTGGATCGGGTCGCGCCTCGCGGCGGCCGGGCGGTCCGACGTCTGCATGTCGCCAGCCCGTTCGCTCGGCTTCTCCTCGTCCTCCTCTTTCGAGACGGAGAAGCTCGGCAGGCTCCCCTGGGGCAACGGAATCGGCGGCGCCATCGACAGGAGCAGGCCCGCCACCAGCGGCACCGGCACCAGCTTCGCCTCGCGCGGGAAGCGTCGCGGGACGATCGCTCGGCGCGCGAGCCCGCCCACCCGGGTGACGGCGTCGTCGACGAGCGCCGAGACGACCGGCGTCCGATCCGGACGCGCGCCCCACTCGAGCGCCGTCGCGACGCGATCCTGGAGCTGGTAGCCGCGATCCGCCAGCCGCGCGACGTCCGCCCGCGGCAGACTCAGAAAGGCGCCGTAGAGGGCGCCGACGAGGAATCCAGCGCAGAGCAGTCCCCCCGCCACGGCGAACGCGATCGGGCCGAGCATCTCCCGCAGCACGAGCGGCACGAGCGCCAGGAGCGCCCCCGCGAACAGCCCGCGCAACCCATAGAACTCCGCACGTCTCAGGCGAATCTGCCTGGCGACATCCGAGACCAGCCGCTCTAGAACGCTCGATTCGGGCATGGGCACCTCCAGGCCAGCCTGTCGACTATCTCAAAAACACCTCTTTCTGCGCACCACTCGCCGCCTGCACCTCGTCGATCAGCTGGGTGATCAGCCGGTCGACGTCCACACCCTCGGCTTCCCCCTCGAAGTTGAGGATGAGCCGGTGGCGCAGGGCAGGCAGGGCAATGGCGCGCAGATCGTCGACGCTGACGTTGAAGCGCCCCTCGGACAGCGCGAGCACCTTGGCCCCCAGGACGAGGGCCTGGGCCCCGCGCGGACTGGCTCCGTAGCGGATGAAGCGGCGGGCCATCTCCGGCGCCTGCTCCCACTGCGGATGCGTGGCGAGCACGATGAGCGAGGCCAGGTCCCGCACGTGCGCGGCGATGGGGATCTCGCGCACGAGCTCGCGGTAGGCGAGCACCTGCGGCCCGGTCATCACACGCTGAATCTCGACCTCGCGCACGTGGGTCGTCCGCTCGATGATCTCGGTGAGCTCGGCGAGGGCCGGGTATCGCACGCGGAGCTTGAAGATGAACCGATCGAGCTGGGCTTCGGGCAGGGGGTACGTGCCCTCCATCTCGATCGGGTTCTGTGTCGCGAGCACGAAGAACGGCGACGGCAATGGATTGGACGTCGCCGAGACGGTGACACTGCCCTCTTGCATCCCCTCGAGCAGCGCGGACTGGGTCTTGGGCGTCGCCCGGTTGACCTCGTCGGCCAGCAGGATGTTGCCGAAGATCGGACCGCGCTGGAACTCGAAGTGCTTCCGGCCCGCGGCGTCCTCGACGATGATGTTGGTCCCGATGATGTCGCCGGGCATGAGGTCGGGCGTGAACTGGATGCGCGAGAACGACAGATCGAGGCTCGCGGCGAGCGTCTTGATGAGCAGCGTCTTGCCGAGGCCCGGGACGCCTTCGAGCAGGACGTGACCGCCCGCGAAGAGCCCGATGAGCACGTGCGTGACGACCTCGTCGTGGCCCACGATGACCTTGCGGACCTCGGCGCGGAGTGACTGGAAGGCGGCGATGAACTCCTGGACTCGCTGTGCCTGCGATTGAGCCGATTCGGCGGACTCGACCATTCGCGGCTCCTTTCCCCTCGACGCCGCCGAACGCGGCGGTGAAGTGTGCGCCTCATGATAGGGGGCCGATCGTGGCCCCGTCAACTGATTGACCATCTCGCGCGAGCGCGCGCACGTGCGCCTACTGCGCGCCGGCGCCCCAGCGATCGCGAGCCTCGACGTGACAAGTGTGCTAAGGTCTGTCCGGCGGCCGCCGAACGTCCAAGGAGAACGACCCATGAGAGACAGGGCCGACGAGCTGGGATGCCCCGAATGCATGGACCTGCTGGCCGACTACGTGGACGGCGTGCTCCCGCGTGACCGAGCCGAGCTGCTCGAGTGGCACATCGAAGGCTGCCCGCCGTGCGTCGCGTTCGTGAACACGTACAGGGGCACGGTGGACGCCGCTCGGCGACTGCGCCAGACCAAGCTTCCGTCGGAGCTGCGCGAGCGACTGATCACCTTCCTGCAGCGCCCCGAGTAGCCCAGCCACACGACAAGGGGGCCTTGGCGGCCCCCGTCGAGCGCTCTCCCGGCGAGCTGTCGAGTTAGTGGCAGCCGCAGCCTCCGCCGCAGCACCCGCCCGTCGCGGGAGCCCCCGACGGCTGATTCGAGAATCGACTTCCCGTCCTCACGCCGACCACCGAGAGCTGGCGACTCACGCGCGGGCTCTCGCAGGACGGGCACGCAACGGCCGACTGCCCGTGCACCAACTTCTCGAAGTGGCCGCCGCACGCAAGGCACGCGTATTCGTAGATCGGCATGGCGTCCCCTCTCGTCCCGACGGCGGCGGGCTACTGCCCGCCTCGCTGGACGTAGCTCTTGACGAATTCCTCGGCGTTCTCCTCGAGGATCTCGTCGATCTCGTCCAGGAGATTGTCGAGATCCTCCTTGAGCTTCTTTCCCTTCTTCGTCAGCTCGGCGCTGCCCGCCCCGGCTTCTTCGCCGTCGGCCGGCTTCGTCGGTCTCGTTTCCTTCTTTCGCTGTTCAGCCATGGAAGCTCACCTCCTGGGCCCCGCCAGTGACGGGGCCGGCGCCAGGACCTACACGGTCGGCAGCACGATCCCCTGTTGGCCCTGGTACTTCCCCTGCCGGTCCGCGTAGGACACGAGGCACGCTTCGTCGGACTCGAAGAACACCACCTGGGCGATGCCCTCGTTGGCGTAGATCTTCGCCGGCAGCGGGGTCGTGTTGCTGATCTCGAGCGTCACGTAACCCTCCCACTCCGGCTCGAAGGGCGTGACGTTCGTGATGATCCCGCAGCGCGCATAGGTGGACTTGCCCACGCAGATCGTCAGCACGTTCCTCGGGATCTTGAAGTACTCGACCGAGCGCCCCAGCGCGAACGAGTTCGGCGGGATCAGCGCGACTGGGCCCTGGTAATCGACGAAGGACCGCGGATCGAAGCCCTTCGGATCCACGATGGCCGTGTTGATGTTCGTGAAGATCTTGAACTCGTCAGCGATGCGGATGTCGTACCCGTAGGACGACAGGCCGTACGAGATCATACCCGCTCTGACCTGGCGGTCCTCGAAGGGCTTGATCATGCTCTTCTCGAGCGCCATCTGCCGAATCCAGCGATCACTCTTGATCAACGGCGCCTGTACCTTCCTTCACGTGCCCGCATGGTACCGCCCTGCCTGAAGAGGAGTCAAGTCCGCGGGGCGTCAGACGCGCGCCGCAGTCGCGCCCGAGGCGTCCACGCGGAGGGTGAGCGCACGTCCCGCGCTTCCGGCAGCGCCGAGCGCCTCCTCCATCGCGCGCCCCACGGCGTCGGCGCCGCCGCGCACGGCGGCGAGCATCGACGATCCTGCGCCGCTCAGCACGCAGCCGAGCGCGCCCGCCCGTCGTGCCGCGTCCGCCACCGCGTCCATCCACGGGAACAGCTTCAGGCGGTACGGCTGGTGGAGGCGATCGTGCAACGCGGTCGGCAACAGATCGAGGCGTCCGGCGGTGAGCGCGGCGAGGAGCACGCTCACGCGCTGGACGTTGAACACCGCGTCGAGCCGCGAGACCTGCTCCGGCAGCACCGCGCGCGCCGCTCGCGTCGCGCTCTCGCCCTCGGGGACCAGGACCACCCACGTGAGCTCCGGTGGAACCGGCAGGGACACGACCGTCACGCGAGGGCCGTCGACGCAGGACACCGTGAGGCCGCCGTAGAGCGCGGCGGCGACGTTGTCGGGATGACCCTCCGCGCTGGCGGCGAGCGACACGAGACCGTCGCGATCGATCGGGTCGCCGAGCAGGGCGTTGGCGCCGACGAGGCCGCCCACCCACGCGGCGGCAGAGGACCCGAGACCGCGCCCGAGCGGGATGCGGTTCACGCAGCGGATCGCGAGACCGCGGACCGGACGACCGGCCGCCTCGTACGCGAGCCGGGCTCCGCGGGCCACGATGTTCTCGGCGCCGGTCTCGAGCGCCGCCGCGCCCTCGCCCTCGATCGCGACGTGGACGCGCGAGCCCTCCTCGATCGTGATCTCGTTGTGGAGCGCGAGCGCGAGACCGAGCGCGTCGAAGCCCGGGCCGAGGTTCGCCGAGCTGGCGGGGACTCGGACGGCGACGCGCATGGCGCGAGAATACTCGCTTTGCCTCGACGCGCCAACACGACGGCGAAAACCCCAGGCGCGCTCGATCGAGAGGGTAGAATGACGAGTGAGCGGCCATGCCCCGGACGCGCCTCGAGCCCCAGTTCGCGATCGAGCACCTGTCCATCCTGGACAGCGACGGCAACCTGGACACCGCGCTCGAGCCCGACATCGCCTCCGACGACCTGCGCCGGCTGTATCGCGCGATGCTCCTCGGCCGTCGCCTCGACGAGCGCATGCTCAAGCTGCAGCGCCAGGGGCGGATCGGGACGTTCGCCCCGATCAAGGGACAGGAGGCGTCGCAGATCGGCAGCGTCGCGACGCTTCAGCCGACGGACTGGATGGTGCCCTCGTTCCGCGAGACCGCGGCCATGCTGTGGCGCGGCTGGCCCATCGAACGGATCCTGCTGTTCTTCGCCGGATACCTCGAGGGCGGTTGCCCGGATCCCGACCAGCGCGACCTGCCCATCGCCATTCCCGTGGCCACGCAGCTGCCGCACGCCGTCGGGCTCGCCTACGCCGCGCAGTACAAGGGAGACGACGCGATCGTGATGGCCTATTGCGGCGACGGCGCCACCTCCGAGGGCGATTTCCACGAGGCGCTGAACTTCGCCGGCGTCTGGCACGTGCCCGTGGTGTTCGTGGTCCAGAACAACCAGTGGGCCATCTCGGTGCCGCTCAAGAAGCAGACGCACTCGCGCACGATCGCCCAGAAAGCCCTCGCCTATGGGTTTCCCGGCATCCAGGTCGACGGCAACGACGTGCTCGCGGTGCACGCCGCGAGCCGCGAGGCGGTGGCGCGCGCTCGTGCGGGAGGCGGCCCGACGCTGATCGAGTGCGTCACGTATCGCCTCGGCGTCCACACGACGGCCGACGATCCGACGAAGTATCGCTCCGAGGAAGAGGTCGCGGCGTGGGAGCGCAAGGATCCGCTGACCCGCTTCGTCGCCTATCTCGAGAAGAAGAACCTCCTCGAATCGGGACTCGAGCAGCAGATCGACGAGGAGATCGCCCGTGGCGTCGCGGCATTCGAGGCGACGGGCCCCGCCGATCCGCTCGGCATGTTCGATCACGCCTACGCCGAGCGGCCGCCCCATCTCGCGGAGGAACGGAGCGAGCTGGCCGCACGCCTGTCCGCGACGGCCGGTCCCGACCGGCCGCGCCAGGGCGGGACGGCGAATGCCCCGGCCCCGGAGGCGCCGGCGGACGGCGAGCCCGGCGACCGCGGTCCCGTGCCCCCTCCGATGCGCGGCCAGCGCGTGGTGAGCCGATGGCAAAACTGAACATGGTCAAGGCGCTCAACCTGGCCCTCCACGAGGAGATGGCGCGCGATCCCGACGTGCTGGTCATCGGCGAGGACGTCGGCGTCGACGGCGGCGTGTTCCGGGTGACCGAGGATCTGCACCGGGCCTTCGGGGGCACACGCGTGATCGACAGCCCGCTCGCCGAGGCCGGCATCATCGGCGCGTCGGTGGGCATGTCGCTCTACGGCTTGAAACCCGTCTGCGAGATCCAGTTCTCGGGCTTCGCCTTCCAGTGCTTTCACCAGATCGAGAATCACACCGCGCGCTACCGCCAGCGCTCGCAGGGGCGCTTTCACTGCCAGATGGTGCTGCGCATGCCGTACGGCGGTGGCGTCCGCGCCCTCGAGCATCACTCGGAGAGCGAGGAGCAGTTCTACGCGCACGTCCCCGGGCTCAAGATGGTGATCCCCTCGGGGCCGCGCACCGCCCGCGCGTTGCTCGTCGCCGCGATCCGGGATCCGGACCCGGTGGTGTTCTTCGAGGCCAAGGCCCTGTACCACGCCGCCAAGGAGGAGGTCCCCGACGAGCCCGAGACCCTCCCGATCGGTCGCGCGCGCATCGACCGCGAGGGACGCGACCTCACCATCGTCGGGTACGGCGCGATGCTCCGCGTCTGCCGGGACGCCGCGGACGTCCTCTCCGACGAGGACGGGGTTCACGCAGAGGTCATCGATCTGCTCACGATCTCGCCGCTCGACCGCGAGACCCTGGTCGCCTCGGTGTCGAAGACGGGGCGCGCGGTCGTCGTCCACGAGGCGCCCAAGAGCTTCGGGGCGGGCGCGGAGATCGCCGCGTCGATCATGGAGGGCGCCTTCCTCTCGCTCGAGGCGCCCATCCGCCGCGTCGCCGCGTACGACGTGCCGTTCCCGGGCTTCGCGCGCGAGAAGGCGACCGTGCCCGACGTGCCCCGCGTCGTCGCCGCCGCCCGCGACACACTCTCCTTCTAGGTCGGATGCCCGTGGCGAGCCTCGGACTCGGGGTCTGACGTGGGTCGGCCGTTCGTGCTGCCCGATCTTGGCGAGGGGCTCACCGAGGCGGAGATCGTCGCCGTGCTCGTGCGCGAGGGCGAGGTCATCCGCGAGGACGCACCGCTGCTCGAGGTCGAGACCGACAAGGCGCGGGTGGAGATTCCCTCGCCGATGGGAGGCCGGATCGAGGCGATCCACGTGTCGCCCGGCGAGACGGTGAAGGTCGGCGCGGCGCTCGTGACCTTCGCGGACGCTGCGGTAGGCTCGGCCGCGGCGGGAGCGCCGGACAAGTCGCCCGCGCCCGCCACGTCTCGAGCGCCGGGGGCCGCGCCGGTCGCTCAGCGCGCGACGCCGGCCGCCCCACCGCGGTCAGCGCCGGGCCCATCGCCGCCGGTCCCATCGCCGGTCCATTCGCCGCCGTCCCAGTCGCCGCTCGCCGACACGTCGCGTGCCGCCGACGGCGCTCCCGCGAGGCCTGAGCGAGTTGGCCCCGTGCCCGCAACACCGGCAACGCGCCGGCTGGCGCGCGAGCTCGGCGTCGACCTCCGCGCCGTCCGGCCCACGGGCCCGGGGGGCCGAGTGACCGACGCCGACGTCCGCGCCGCCGGCGCACCCGCGACCGGCGAGCCCGGCCCGGCGGCGGCGCCCGCAACGCGGCCACCAGTGGCGACGCCGCTCGCCCCCGCCCCGTTCCAGATCCCGCCGCTGCCCCGCTTCGAGCAATGGGGCCCCGTGGAGCGCGCGCCGCTTTCCCATCTGCGCCGCACGATCGCCGAGCGCATGACGCTGTCCGCTGCGATCGTGCCCCACGTCACCCACTTCGATCGCGCGGACATCACCGATCTCGACGCGCTGATCCGCGCGAACCTCGAGGCCGCCCGCGCGCGGGGCGTGACCCTCACGCTCACGAGCTTCCTCCTCAAGGCCGCGGCGCTCACGCTCGCGGCCCACCCGTCCTTCAACGCGAGCCTCGACGCGGCCGCCGGCGAGCTGGTCCTCAAGCGCTACCACCACCTCGGCGTGGCCGTGGCCACCGAGCGCGGCCTCATCGTCCCCGTCATCCGCGACGTCGACCGAAAGCCGCTGCTCGCGCTCGCCGCCGAGCTCGGCGCGCTCGCCCAGCGGGTGCGCGACGGCAAGGCCACACTCGACGATCTCCGCGGCGGCACGTTCACGATCACGAACATCGGGGCGCTCGGCGGCACCGGCGCCATTCCGATCATCAACTACCCCGAGGTCGCCATTCTCGGCGTGGCGCGCGCGCGGGAGGAGCCGGTGGTGCGCGGCGGGCAAATCGTCGCGCGGCTGATCCTGCCGCTGACGCTCACGTTCGACCATCGCGTGGCCGACGGCGCGGACGGCGCGCGCTTCGCCGCCGACCTCGTGCGGCGCCTCGAGCATCCCGACCAGCTCCTCCTGGAGCTCTGAAGGTCGGCGGCGAACCGTAGGCGAACGGCACGCCATGGTGATGGGCGATCTCGTGCGCGAGGTGGACGTCGCGGTGATCGGCGGCGGCCCCGGCGGCTACTCCGCGGCCTTCCGCGCCGCGGAGCTGGGCCTCGAAACCGTCGTCGTCGACGCGACGCAGCGGCTCGGCGGCGCCTGCCTCTGGGAGGGCTGCATCCCGTCGAAGGCGCTCCTGCACGTGGCCGCGGTGATGCACGACGCGGAGCGGGTCCGCGAGGTGGGGATCGAGTACGGGCCCCCCAAGATCTCCATCGAGCCCCTGCGCGCGTGGAAGGACGACCGCGTCGTGACCAGGCTCGCGCGCGGCCTCGCCGGCGTCGCGCTGCGCCGGGGCGTCGAGGTCATCGGCGGCCGCGCCGTCTTCGAGGGCTCCCGCGCGCTCAGGGTCGAAGGCGAGGCGCCGCAGAAAATCCACTTCAAGCACGCGATCATCGCCACCGGCTCGGCGCCCGATCACCTCCCCGGCATCGAGTGGGGCCCGCGCGTGATGGACTCGACGATGGCGCTCGAGCTGCCGGACGTCCCGGCGCGGCTGCTCGTGGTCGGCGGCGGCTACATCGGCCTCGAGCTGGGCACCGTGTACGCGACGCTCGGCAGCGCGGTCACGCTCGTCGAGCTGACCGACGGCCTCCTGCCCGGCGTCGACCGCGATCTCGTGCAGCCGCTCGCGCGCCGCATCGACGGCCTGTTCACCGCCGTGCGCCTCGGGGCGCAGGTGGTGGCGCTCCGCGCCACGGCGGATCGCGTGGAGGTCGAGATCGAGGGTTCGGGCGTCGAGCCATTCGACCGCGTTCTCGTCGCGGTCGGCCGGCGCGCGCAGAGCGCCGGGCTCGGGCTCGAGACGACGCGCGTCCAGGTCGACGAGCGGGGCGTGATCGCCATCGACGATCGCTGTCGCACCTCGGACCCATCGATCTACGCCGTCGGCGACGTGACCGGCGAGCCCATGCTCGCGCACCGGGCGATGCGCCAGGGCAGGGTCGCGGCCGAAGTCATCGCCGGGCACGCGTCGGCCTTCGACAACGTCGCAGTGCCGGCGGTGGTGTTCACCGACCCCGAGATCGCCTGGTGCGGGCTCACCGAGCGCGACGCCCGGCAGACGAACCGGCCGGTGAAGGTGGCGCGCTTCCTCTGGGCGGCGTCAGGGCGCGCCGCCACGCTCGGCCGCTCCGACGGGCTCACCAAGCTGATCGCGGATCCGGACACCGGGCGCGTGCTCGGGGCGGGCGTGGTGGGACCGGGCGCCGGCGAGCTGATCGCCGAGGCGGCGCTGGCCGTGGAGACCGCCGCGCTCGCGGAGGATCTCGCGGCGACGATCCACGCGCACCCCACGCTCTCCGAGTCGGTCATGGAGGCCGCTCAGAGCCTCCTCCTCGACCTGCGCCCCGCGACGCCTACAGGCGCTTGAGCAGCCACTCCGGCGTGAGCGAGAGCGCCCACGCGTTCAGGACGATGTAGTAGTTCGTCACGACCAGCACGCCCACCGCCACGAGGACCCCGCCCGCCACGCGTTCGACCGTCACGATGAAGGGCCGGTAGCGCTTGAAGAAGCGGAGGAATCCGCCGAGCGCCACGGAGGACAGGAGGAAGGGCACGCCGAGCCCGGCCGAGTACGCGAGCAGCAGGGCCACGCCCTGCTGCACGGTCTTCTCGTTGCTCGCGAGCGTCAGGATGGAGCCGAGGATCGGGCCGACGCACGGCGTCCAGCCGATGGCGAACGTGAGGCCCACCGCGAACGAGCCGATCAGCCCCGCGGGCTTGCTCCGGACCTGGAGCTGCTGCGTGCGGCCGAACAGGCCGACGCGCAGGACGCCCGCGATGTACAGGCCGAACACGACGATGAGGATGCCGCCCCCGATCCGGATGACGTCGCGGTAGTCGAAGAGGAGCTGGCCGGCCGCGCTGAACGACGCCCCGAGCGACACGAACACGGCGGTGAAGCCGGCGATGAACGCGATGGAGTGCATGAGCACGCGCGTGCGCGTCCCCGCGTCGATGTCCGCGGTGAGGCGATCCACCGACATCCCGGTGATGAAGGAGAGGTACGAGGGAAACAGCGGCAGCACGCACGGAGACAGGAACGAGAACAGGCCCGCCGAGAACGCGACCAGCACGCCGAGCGACTCGCCCATGCGGCCCCCTACCTCAAGAGCGTGTCGAAGAGGGAGTGGGCGGCGGCCCCATCCCACTCGCGCGCGCCGTTCGCGTAGAACGCGCGATTGCCCTGACGGTCGATGATGAACGTCGACGGCAGCGTCCAGACCCCGTAGAGGCTCGCCACGGCCATCTTGGGATCGAGCCCGATCGGAAACGTCAGCTGATGCTTCCGGACGAACGGGCTCACGGCGCCCGCGCCCCCCGCGTCCTCCGAGATCGCGAGCACCACCAGTCCCCTGTCCCTGTAGCGGCGGTGGAGGCGCTCCATCCCCGGCATCTCGGCCTCGCAGGGCTTGCACCACGTGGCCCAGAAGTTGAGGAAGACGACCTTGCCTTTGAAGTTGGTCAGGCTCAGCGGCTGGTTGTCGGGCGTGGTCACCTGAAAGTCCTTCGCCGGTTTCACCGGCTTCGGGCTCATGAGCGAGAGCGCGGCGACCGGATCGGCGAGCGCGGACGCGAGAGCCCCCGCGGCGGCGACCAGCGCGAGCGCGAGGAGCAGCAGGCGCGCCTGCCGCGCGACGACCGAACCGTGCACCCACCGAGTATACACGCCGCCGCTCACGGCCCCCGCGGTCTCTGTGTTAGCTTGAAGGTCGCATGACGGTCACGCTCATCGCCGACGACCTCACCGGCGCGTGTGATGCGAGCGCGCTCTTCGCCGGACGCGGGCGAGTGGGCGTGTTCGTGGATGCCGACGCGGTCTCTCCCGGCTGGGAGGTCGCGGCCCTCGACACGGACAGCCGCGCGCTCGCCCCGGACGCGGCTCGGCGCCGCATGCGGGACGTCGTCCGACGGATCGAGGCGCGGCTCCATGCGGGCCACGTCTTCAAGAAGATCGATTCCACGCTGCGTGGCCCGGTCGCCGAGGAAATCGACTCGCTGCTCGACGAGGTCGGCGGGGGGACCGCGCTCATCTGTCCCGCGTTCCCGGGTCAGGGACGCACGGTGACGGACGGCGTGCTCCGAGTCGACGGCCTGCCGGTGCACGCGTCGTCGATCGGCCGCGACCCGGCATACCGCGGGGCGACATCCGCAGTGGGAGTACTCCTCGGGGGCAGCCGCCGGACCGTCCGCCACCTGCCGCTCGACCGCGTGCGACAGGGGTCGAGCGCGGTGGCCGCCGTGCTCGCGGGAGCGGCGGACGAGATCGTCGCCGCCGACGCGGAGACGGATACGGACCTCGACATGCTGGCAGCGGCCGCGGCGCCGATGTCACACGTGATCCTCGCGGGATCGGCCGGCCTCGCCGGACCGGTCGCCACCCACCTGGGCCATGCGGCGGCAGCACCTCCGCTCCCTCGCGGGCGCGCATGGCTCGTGGTCGCCGGCAGCCTGCACCCGAGCACGCGCGCGCAGGTCGGAGCGCTCGCCGCCGCCGGGCTCGCCGGCGCCGCGCTCGACCGCACCGGTGGCGCCGACACGCGGTGGCTCGCCGACGAGCTTCGCGCGGGACGCCCGGTGTTCCTGACGACCACGGAGTCCGTCGCGCCCGGAGAGGACTCGCGGCCGCGCGTGGCAGCCGCGCTCGCCGCGGCGGCCGCATCCCTCGTCAGCGAGTGCGCGCCCGATCTCGTCGTGCTCACCGGCGGCGAGACCGCGCACGCGTTCATGCGCGCCCGCGGCGCCCGCCGCCTCGAGGTCCGCGGCGCGCCCGCGGTCGGGCTGGCCCTCGGCGAGCTCGTCACCGATGGCGCGCCCGCCCTCGCGTGTCTCACGAAGGCGGGCGGATTCGGCGCACGCGACCTCCTGGTGCGCCTCCTGGGAGGAGTCCCGTCATGACTGCTCGCGTCCCCGTGCTCGGCATCACGATGGGCGACCCTGCCGGCGTCGGTCCCGAGATCACCGTCAAGGCCCTGGCACGTCCGGACGTGGTCTCGGCGTGCCGACCCATCGTCGTCGGCGACGCCGGGATTCTCGGCGCCACCATCGAGGTGCTTCGCTCGCCCCTCCGCGTGCACGCGGTCTCGGCCGTCGGCGAGTGCGCGTTCGCCCCGGGAACTCTGGAATGCCTCGATTTGGCGAACGTCGACGTGGCGGCGCTGCCGCGCGCTCGGGTGAGCGCCGAGGCGGGCCGCGCCGCCTACGCGTACATCGAGCGGGCGGTGCGGCTCTGCCAGTCGGGCGAGATCGAGGGCATGGTCACCGCGCCCGTGAACAAGGAGGCCCTCGCCGCGGCGGGCGTCCGGCACTCCGGGCACACGGAGATCCTCGCGGAGCTGTCCGGGACGAAGGACTTCGCGATGCTCCTGATGGGCAAGGAGCTTCGCGTCATCCACGTCACCACGCACGTGGCGCTCCGCCGCGTCCCGGACCTCGTCACGCGCGAGCGCGTCGGGCGCGTCATCGAGCTGGCCCAGGCGACCATGACCTTTCTCGGCGTGGCGCGGCCGAGGATCGCGGTGTGCGGCCTGAACCCGCACGCGGGCGAGGACGGGCTCTTCGGGGACGAGGAGAAGACGGCGATCGCGCCCGCCATCGACGCGGCACGGCACGCGGGCCTCGACGTGTTCGGCCCCCTGCCCGCGGACACGCTGTTCTCTCGCGCGCGCGGCGGCGAGTTCGACATCGTCGTCGCGATGTACCATGACCAGGGGCACGTGCCCGTGAAAACGCTCGGCTTCACCTACGACGAGAGCGCGGGGACGTGGACGGGACTGTCCGGCGTCAACGTCACGGTCGGGCTGCCGTTCCTGCGCGTGTCCGTGGACCACGGCACCGCGTTCGACCGCGCCTGGAAAGGGATCGCGAATCCCGAGAGCATGGTCGAGGCGCTCGACGTCGCGGTGCGGATGCTCCGCGAGCACCGGCCCGCCTGAGCCCACGTCGCGACATGGGCCTGGAGTTGAGGGAATCGCGCGCCAATGCCTGCGCGCGTTCGAGCGCCGGCTCCGCCGGCGCAACCTGTCAGTGGGGGAGGCTCGGAGGGGGCCGTCGAGGCCCCTTCCGAAGATCGAGCGCCGGCTCCGCCGGCGCCATCCGTTTCGGGGGGAGGAATCGGAAGGGGGGCTCCGCCCCCCTCCGAGTCTGAATGAGCTGCTATCGCATCGCCGCGCTCGGAGGCGACGGCGTCGGGCCCGAGGTGATCGCCGAGGCCGCCCGCGTGCTCGAGGCCGTCCAGGGCGCCGACCTCAAGTTCTCGTTCGAGCGGGGCGAGATCGGCGCCGGACTCTACCGCCGGACCGGCGAGGATCTGCCGCGAGAAACGGTCGATCTCTGCCGATCCGTCGACGCGATCCTCTTCGGCGCCGCGGGATTGCCCGACGTCCGCCACGCCGACGGCACCGAGCTGGTGCCACAGGTCACGCTGCGCATGCTCCTCGACCTGTATGCGGGCATGCGTCCGATCAAGCTCTACCCGGGCGTGCCGAGCCCGCTCCGGCTCGCCCCGGGCGACGCCATCGACTACGTGATCTTCCGCGAGAACACCGAGGGGCTCTTCGCCTCGCTCGGGGGCGGTTCGAAGGTGGGCGAGGAGCTGGCCGTCGACACGCTGGTCATCACGCGCCGCGGCACGGAGCGGATCGTCCGGCGGGCGTTCGAGACGTGCCGCGCGCGCGAGCGCGGCGCGCCTGCAGACGGCGTGCGCCGCGTGACCTGCGTCGACAAGGCCAACGTCTTTCGCTCCTACGCCTTCTTCCGTCAGGTCTTCCAGGAGACGGCGCGCGACTTCCCCGACGTGCGCACCGACTACGCCTACGTCGACGCGATGACCATGTACGCGATCCAGACGCCCGGACGCTACGACGTGGTCGTGCTCGAGAACATGTTCGGCGACATCCTGTCCGACCTCGGCGCGGCCACGGTCGGCGGCCTCGGCATGGCGCCCTCCGGCGACATCGGCGACCGCTACGCGCTGTTCCAGCCCTCGAACGGGGCGACGCCCGACCTCGTGGGGCACGGCCTCGCCAATCCCGTCGCCGCCATCCTCGCCGCCGCGATGATGTGCCGCTGGCTCGGCCAGCGGGAGCACGATCCCGCCATCGCCCGCGCCGCCGAGCGGATCGACGCGGCCGTGGCCCGCGCGGTCGCCGATCCGCGCGCGCGCACCCGCGACGTGGGCGGCTCGGCGTCGACACGGGAGGCGGCCGACGCGGTGATCAAGGCGCTCTGACAAGGACAGCCAACATGCCCCCTCGCCCCTACGACGTGGTCACGTTCGACTGCTACGGCACGCTCATCGACTGGGAGGGGGGCATCCGGGAGGCCTTCGCGACGGCGGCGCTCGCCATCGGCGCCCCGATCGATCTCGTCCGCGTGCTCGAGCGCTACGCCGAGGTCGAGCCCGCCGTCGAGGCCGGGCCGTTCATGAGCTACCGGGAGGTCCTGACCGAGACGGCCCGGCGGATCGCGGCCGCCCTCGACTGGCCCCTGCCCGAAGGCCGCGCCAGTTTCCTGGCCGAGAGTCTGCCCGCCTGGCGCCCGTTTCCCGACACGAACCGCGCGCTGATCGCGCTCGGGAACGCGGGGTACCGCCTGGGCATTCTGTCCAACGTGGACGACGATCTGCTCGTCTGGACGAGACGACATCTGCTGGCCGGCTTCGACCTCGTGGTGACGGCGGCGCAGGTGCAATCCTACAAGCCCGCGCCCGGGCACTTCACGGCCGCGCGCGCCCTGATCGGTGACCGGCCGTGGCTCCACGCGGCCCAGAGCTACTTCCACGACATCGCGCCCGCGCGTGCCCTCGGGATTCCGGCGGCGTGGATCAATCGCAAGGGGGAGCGGCCATCCGACGGCGGCGCGCCGGACCGGATGTTCAGCACGCTGACGGGCCTGGCCGACTGGCTGGCTCCATGATGGTGCGGGGCGCGACCTTGACAGCCCGCAGGCCCCCGCTTATAAGAGGCGAGCGCACCGGCCGACCGGGCCCGAGCTTGACACACCGCGCCAGCCAGACTATAGAATGCGATCCACCGGTCATCGCAGACCCGACGCGCCGTCCAGGCGAGCAATCTGCGGATCATCCACGAGCCGCGAACCATTCATAGAGGAGGCGTATTCCATGGAACAGCGTGAACTGCGATCGATGATCGCCGACGTGAAGGCGGGCCGCCTGAGCCGCCGGCGCTTCGTGCAGACCATGATCGGACTCGGCCTGACCGCCCCGATGGCCGGCCAGATGCTGGCGTCGGCGGGCGTGGCCCAGGCCCAGTCCAAGATGGCGTACAAGCCGACGAAGCGCGGCGGCGGCGGCCCCTTGAAGACGCTCTGGTGGCAGGGCGCGACGCTGCTCAACCCGCACTTCGCCGTCGGCACGAAGGACCAGGACGGCTCGCGCATCTTCTACGAGCCGCTCGCGTCGTGGGACCCGGACGGCAACCTGAGTGCCGTGCTCGCCGCCGAGATCCCGAGCGTGGCCAACGGCGGCGTGTCCAAGGACGGCAAGACGGTCACCTGGCATCTCAAGAAGGGCGTGGCCTGGCACGACGGCAAGCCGTTCTCGGCGGACGACTGCGTGTTCACGTGGGAGTTCGCCGCCGATCCCGCCACGGCGTCCGTGAGCATCGGGACCTACAAGGACGTCAAGGTCGAGAAGGTCGACAGCCACACGATCAAGGTCATCTACGCGAAGCCGACGCCGTTCTGGGCCGACCCGTTCTGCGGCGTGCGCGGCATGGTGATCCCGAAGCATCTCTTCGAGGCCTACAAGGGCGCCAAGTCCCGCGAGGCGCCGAACAATCTGAAGCCGGTCGGCACCGGCCCGTACAAGTTCGCGGACTTCAAGCCGGGCGACATGGTCCGCGGCGAGCTCTACCCGAACTACCACATGCCCAATCGCCCGTACTTCGACTCGGTGGAGATGAAGGGCGGGGGCGACGCGGTCTCGGCGGCGCGGGCGGTCATCCAGACGGGCGAGTTCGACTACGCCTGGAACATGCAGGTCGAGGACGAGATCCTGAAGCGACTGGAGCAGGGCGGCAAGGGCAAGGCCGACATCGTCACCGGGGGCAACATCGAGCACATCCAGCTGAACCAGACCGATCCGTGGAAGGAAGTCGACGGCGAGCGCTCCAGCATCAAGACCAAGCATCCGTTCCTGACCGACCCGGCCGTCCGCCAGGCCATGAGCCTCCTCGTCGACCGCGCGGCCGTGCAGGAGCAGATCTACGGCCGCACCGGCATCGCCACCGGCAACTTCATGAACGCCCCGCCGCGCTTCGTCTCGAAGAACACCAAGTGGGAGTTCAATCCCGACAAGGCCGCGCAGATCCTGGAGGCCGCCGGCTGGAAGAAGGGGTCGGACGGGATCCGGGCCAAGGACGGCGTGAAGCTCAAGGTGGTCTACCAGACCTCGATCAACGCGCCCCGGCAGAAGACCCAGCAGATCGTCAAGCAGGCCGCGACCAAGGCGGGCATCGACATGGAGATCAAGTCGGTGACCGCCTCCGTGTACTTCTCCTCGGACGTGGCCAACCCCGACACGTACACGCACTTCTACACCGACGTCCAGATGTACACGACCACCATGACGATGCCCGATCCCGAGCTGTTCATGAACCAGTTCACGTCGTGGGAGGTCGCGTCCAAGGACAACAAGTTCCAGGGGCGCAACGTCACCCGCTGGCGCAACGAGGAGTACGACAAGCTCTTCCGCGCCGCCGAGGTGGAGATGGATCCCGTGAAGCGCGCCGCGCTGTTCATCAAGATGAACGACCTCGTCATCCAGACCGTCGTCGTCGTCCCAGTGGTCGCGCGCCCGCGCGTGGCCGCGGTGAGCAATCGGCTCCGCATGGAGCAGAGCGCCTGGGACTCGGACTTCTGGGCCCTGCACAGCTGGCACCGCGAGGGGTAGGAGGCCACGGGCAGGCCGGGCCCCTGCCCGGCCTGCCAGGCTCCCCCGCATGCCGAAGTACCTGATCCGGCGCCTGCTGATCATGATCCCGGTGCTCGCCGGGATCAGCCTCGTGCTGTTCGTCATCCTGGCGCTGGCGCCGGGGGATCCCTTCGAGGAGCTCGCGACCAATCCCAACGTGCCGCCCGAGGTCCGGGCAAACCTTCGCACCCAGTTCGGGCTCGACGATCCGATCCCCGTGCGCTACGCGCGCTGGTTCACGTCGATGCTGCGGGGCGACTGGGGATTCTCGTTCGTGAGCCGCGTGGACGTCGTCGACCTGATCCTCCAGCGGTTGCCGACCACCCTCGTCGTCCTGGGCTCGGCCCAGCTGCTGGGGCTCCTGGTGGCGCTGCCCATCGGCATCTACGCGGCGATGCGGCCGTACTCGATCTTCGATCAGGTGTCGACGACGTTCGCCTTCGTCGGCTTCTCGCTCCCAACCTTCTTCACCGGGCTCCTCTTCATCCTGTTCTTCAGCATCTATCTCGACTGGCTCCCGTTCATCTACCGCGCCGACGTGCCGGGCACGGGGCTCGCGTGGGCGTGGGCCCACGTCAAGCAAGCCATCATGCCGGTGGCGGTGCTCGGTCTGTTCCAGGGCGCCTCGATGACGCGGTTCGTGCGCTCGGCCGTCCTCGAGGTGATCCGGCTCGACTACATCAACACGGCGCGGGCCAAGGGGCTGTCCGAGCGGGTCACGATCCTGAAGCACGTCGTGCGCAACGCGCTCATCCCCGTGGTCACGCTGATCGCGCTCCAGATTCCCGGCATCTTCACGGGCGCGGTGATCACCGAGCAGATCTTCCGCGTGCCCGGGATCGGCTCGCTCCTGATCAGCTCGATCCTGGCCAACGACACGCCGGTGATCATGGCCATCACGTTCGTGTTCTCGTGCCTGGTCGTGCTCTTCAACCTCGTCGCCGATCTCCTGTATGGCTGGCTCGACCCGCGCATCTCGTACCGATGACGAGCGTCACCCGTCGGATCGTCCGCTTCGAGCGCCGGCTTCGCCGGCGCAACTCGCAGTCGGGGGAGGCTCGGAGGGGGCCGCGCAGGCCCCCTTCGATTGGATGACGCCCAACGGCGTGGCCACCGAGGCGGTGAGGGCGCCGCTGCCGCGCGCCAGGCGGCGGCCCGTGCGCTCGCTCTGGCAGGAGACGTGGCTGCGCTTCCGCCGCCATCGTCTCGCCATCGTCGGCGCCTCCGTGCTGGCCGTCATGGTCACGGCCGTCCTGGCGGGACCGCTCGTCTACCGCGTGCCGATCAACGAGATCGACTTCAAGGCGAAGCTCCAGGGGCCCTCGTGGGCGCATCCCCTCGGCACCGACGACCTCGGCCAGGACCTCCTCGCCCGGATGCTCTACGGCGGCCGGATCTCGCTGGCGGTCGGGGTCGCCGCGATGCTCATCGCGATCAGCGTGGGCACCGCGGTCGGCGCGGTGGCGGGACACACGGGCGGCACGATGGACCATGCGCTCATGCGCCTCACCGACCTGTTCCTCTCGCTCCCGCAGCTCCCGCTGCTGCTCCTGATCGTGTACCTGTTCCGCGACGTCCTGAAGAAGCTGTTCGGTCCCGAGGCCGGCGTGTTCATCCTGATCGTCGTGGTGATCGGGGGCCTCCGGTGGATGCCCGTGGCACGCCTGGTCCGCGCGCAGTTCCTCTCCCTGCGGGAGAAGGAGTTCGTGGAGGCCGCGCGGAGTCTGGGCGCCCGGCCGTTTCGCCAGGTCGTCCGGCACATCCTGCCCAACGCCGTGGGGCCCGTCATCGTCGCCGGCACGATCGACGTCGCCGCCGCGATCATCGCAGAGTCGTCGCTGTCGTTCCTCGGGCTCGGCTTCCCGCCCGACATTCCGACCTGGGGGCGCATCCTCTTCGACGCCAAGGACAACCTCGACTTCGCGCCGCACTGGGCGATCTGTCCCGGCACCGCGATCTTCCTCACCGTCCTCAGCATCAACTACATCGGCGACGGTCTCCGCGACGCCCTGGACCCCCGCAAGGTGCTCGGCACGAAGTCGATGACGTTGCCCGGGGCGGGATCGGAAGCCGGCGCCGGCGGATGAGCGATCGCGACCTCCGCTTCACGCCGGCCACGGAGCTGCGGCGCCTGTATCGCGCGCGCAAGGTGTCGCCGCTCGAGGTGATGCAGGCGGTGCTGGCCCGCATCGACGCGGTGAACCCGCAGCTCAACGCCTACGTCACGGTCGCGCGGGACTCCGCGCTCGCGGAGGCGCGCAAGGCGACGGCCGCGCTCAAGCGGGCGGCGGTCCTGCCCCCGCTCCACGGCGTCCCGGTCTCGATCAAGGACTTGACGCCGACCAAGGGCATCCGCACCACCTGGGGCTCGAAGATCTTCGAGCATCACGTGCCCGACGAGGATGCGATCACCGTCGAGCGCTTGAAGCGCGCGGGCGCGATCGTCGTCGGCAAGACCAACACGCCCGAGTTCGGCGCGGGCGGCAACACGTTCAACGCCGTCTTCGGCGCGACGCGAAACCCGTGGAACCCGGCGCTCACCTGTGGTGGGTCGAGCGGCGGCGCCGCCGTCGCCCTCGCCACGGGCATGGGGCCCCTCGCGCAGGGCTCGGACACGGGAGGCTCGCTCCGGATGCCCGCCGCCTTCTGCGGCGTGGTCGGCTTCCGGACGAGCCCGGGGCTCGTGCCCCATCATCCGCGCGCCCTCGCCTGGGACACGATCAGCGTGACCGGTCCCATGGCGCGCACGGTGGCCGACACGGCGCTGATGCTCTCGGTGCTGGCCGGTCCCGATGACCGCGCGCCGCTCTCCTACGACGTGAACACGCGCCAGTTCCTGCAAGCCGTGAAGGCGCCGTCCGTCAAGGGCTGGCGGGTCGACTGGACGCCCGATCTGGCCGGGCTCATCCCGGTCGACGAGGAGGTGGCGCGCATTGCCGAGGGCGCCACGCGCGTGTTCCGCTCGCTCGGCGCGCGCGTGGAGGCCGCGTGCCCGGACTTCAGCGAGGTGAACGAGATCGTCCTCGGCACCCGCGGCGTGTCGATGGTGGCCAGTCTCGCCCAGCACCTGCCGCGCTGGAAGGACCAGATGCAGAAGGGGCTCGTCTGGAACATCGAGCAGGGGCTCGCGCTCACGCCCACGGCCATCGCTCGCGCCGAGACGCTGCGGGCCGCGCTGTGGCAGCGCGTGCGGGGCTTCATGGCCACGCGCGACCTGATGATCCTGCCGACGACATCCGTGCCGCCCTTCCCCGTCGAACAGCCCTATCCGACCGAGATCAACGGCAAGCCCCTCGAGCACTACATCCAGTGGGCCTTCCTGACCTACGGCATCACGCTCACCGGCCTGCCCGCCATCTCCGTCCCGTGCGGGTTCACGAAGAGTGGACTGCCCGTGGGGCTGCAGATCGTCGGGCGCCGCCACGGAGAAGCCGCCGTCCTCGAAGCCGCCGCCGCGTTCGAGGCGGCGGCGCCGTGGGCGGCCCGGATTCCGCCCTCGGTTCACTGAGCGAGGCGCCCGGGCGATTTCGCGGGAAACGCCCGGAGGTGTCGTACCATCCACCGGTACGACATTTGGCTCCGGTACGACATCTGGCTCCGGTACGACATCTGGCCCGGATACGACGTCCGGCCGTTCGAGCTGTCCGTCATCGCCTGCGGAGGAGGTCCCGATGCGAACGTCCATGCTTGCCGCGCTCGTCGCGCTGTGCTCGCTCGCGACGCCGGCCGCCGCACAGTCGTGGTTCCTTCCCGACGTGTTCCCCAATCATCGCCTGGCCCCCACCCACAAGCTCGCCGGCCTCGAGACGATCGGTCAGCACCGGGGGCGCGCCGTCTACTGGCTCCCCACCCTCGAGAGCAACTACTGGAGCACGGGGAACTGGTCGCGCACGCTCACGTACGCCGACGAGTCGCCCTGCTGCTGGGACTTCAACCAGTGGCGCGCCGACGGGGATCGCGGGCGGGGCGGATACTTCGCGCGGCCGGACGCCGACTCGTACGATTCGTGGATCGGGCTCCAGGACGCGCCCACCTTCCCGATCTTCCTGGACGAGGGCGGGCTGCCGCGATCCTGGATCCTGCCCGGCGGGACCGCGTTGGCCATCCGCGTGTACCGGCCGACCGACACGCTCGTCGGGTATCTCGGTCCCGACGGGTGCTGCTCCCCGGAGCCAATTCCCATCGCGGGGGGCCGCGTGTTCATCGGGCTGTCGCTCGAAGATGGCCGGCTGAAGCTCGAGGGATGGGGCGTCGACGCGCAGGGAGTGCGCGTGGGGGGCGGCGAGGCGTTCTACTTCTGTCGCGCGTGCCTGCCCGGTCGCGAGGACGAGCCGGTCGGCGGCCCGGTCCGCTGGGAAGTCACCGACGTCACCGGCCGCGTGACCCAGCAGTGGACGTTCGAGCGGTGGGTTTCGCGCACGGCACGGGACGTGCTCGACACGGCGCGGCCGGAAATGGACCGGCTGCGAAGAACCGTGAAGGAGTTCGGGGCCGAGGTCGCCACGCTGCGGCAGGAGCTCGCCGAGTGCGAGGCGGAATAGCTCAGGTGGCGAGGCGCTCGAGCGCGTCGCCGGTGAGGCGCGTGAGGATCCACTCCTTGCGCAGGCCGGCGCCGAGTCGCTTGTAGAAGCGGATCGCGGGCCGGTTCCAGTCGAGCACGGCCCACTCCATGCGCCCGCACCCACGGGCGACCGCAATCTTCGCGAGCGCGCGCAAGAGCGCCTTCCCCGCCCCGCGTCCCCGCTCCTCGGGCCGCACGAACAGATCCTCCAGGTAGAGGCTGGGCCGGCCGAGAAACGTGGAGTACGTGAAGAAGTAGAGCGCGAAGCCGACCGGCTCGCGCCCCCGGCGGCAGACCAACGTCTCGAAGTAGCGGCGGCGCCCGAACCCGTGGCGGCGGATGAGCGCCCGGGTCGCCTCCACCTGATGCAGCAGTCGCTCGTATTCTGCGAGCCCGCGGATCAGCTCCAGGATCACCGGCACGTCGCGCGCCGTGCCCGGGCGGATGCGAAGATCGCCCGCCGCGGACGTCCGGGCGCGAGGCGTGCGGGGACTCGCCATCACTCGACCTCGGGCCCGCGTCTCATGCCGGCGGAGCACCCGACGGGAGGCCGGCCTGCACCGTCGTCCAGTAGTGGCCGGGATTGGAGCGCTTCGCGAGGCGCGCCGAGAGCAGCGGCCGGGCGCGATCGTAGAGCTCCCCACGCAACGCGGCCGCCACCACGGTGTCGTGGAAGACCTCTCGCTGCGCGTGGCTCCCTCCGACCTCGACGATGCGCCCCTCGATCGGCGCGATCCGATCGACGGCCGCGCCGTAGTCGGCGCGCGCGTAGGCGTGGAGCCCCTCGAGGAGCGGCACGACCACGTCCGGCAGCGTCCTGTTCCTCGTTTTCTTCGAGCGCTCCCGCAGCCGGTCGAGCTGCAGCTCGGCCGCGGCCCAGTCCCCCGCGGCGGCGAGCGCCATGCCCACGTGGACGTCGTGGAACAGGAGCAGCGGCAGATCGAGCCATCGCCGCGCGGCCGCCCCGAGATGCGCCCAGCGCCGCGGGTCCGGATGGCCGAACAGATCGAGCCGCCAGGCCAGCGCCACCCCATCTTGTAGGTCGGACCCGGCGGTGATGGCGAGATCGCCGAACACGCTCTCGAACATGCGGTGGACCCGCTCGTAGCGTCCGTCCGCGAGGTGCATCAACGCGAGGTGCCACAGGAGATGATTCTTGAAGTACCCGAGGTGATCGCAGGGATGGATCCGGGGCGGCAACGCCTCGACCCCGCGCGCGTGCTCGCCGCGCTCGTAGTGCACGTGGGCCATGGCGTGCACGGCCCAGGCGTCCTTCGGATTGGCGGTCATCGCGCGCTCGGCCAGGGCGAGCGCCTCGTCGAAGCGTCGGTTCTCCTCGAGGCTGAACGCGTGCAGCCCATGCGCGTGGGACTCGGATTCGAAGGCCGGCAGGACAGAGGTCGTCAGCGCGAGCATGTCCGTCGAACGCCCTTGCCAGAAGTAGATGAAGTACAGCCGCTGCAGCAGGACGACGTCGCGCGGGTGCTCGGCGAGGATGGCCGTGATGACGTCGATCGCCTCGTTGCCGCGCCCGCCCACCCAGAGCGCGAGCGCCTCCAAGTGACGGCGTTCCCGCTCGGGCAGTGCCGGCGCCGTTCGCATCGCGTCGTCCATGGCGGCGCGCCCCTCGGGAATCTTCTCGTCGAGGTAGAGCGCGACGGCGAGCCCGGCGCGCGCGAGCGCGAACTCGGGATCGAGGTCGAGCGCCGCGCGGAAGTCGGATAGCGTGTCGGCTCCGAAGGCGAGCAGCGCGTGCACCCCCCGATCGTAGCGATCGACGGCCGCGCGCGAGGCGGCAGTGACGGGCAACCCGTACGCGTCGGCAAGCGGCATGGCCGCCATGCTAGCAGCCGCGGGGCGGCCCCGCCAGACGCGGGTGCAGAAAGGCGAGCGCGCGCCGCTCCGCCCACGATCGCTGTCCCCGCGCCCCCTCGAGAAATCCGGCGTGGCCCCCCTCGGGCACGAAGGCGGCCTCGAGCCAGGGCGACGCCGCCACTTCCGCCTCGGGCAGCGCCGACGGCGGCACGAAGGGATCGTTGACCGCATTGATCAACAGCGCCGGGCGGCGGATCGCCGGAAGATACGGCCGACTCGACGAGCGCGTCCAATAGTCGCGCTCGTCGGCAAACCCGAAGATGGGCGCGGTGACGAGGCGATCGTACTCGGCGAACGTGCGGGCGCGCCGGACGGCGTCGAGGTCGATGCGCCCGTCGTAGAGGCCCGCCTTCGCGGACACCTTCGGCTTCATCGTCCGGAGGAACGCGCGCGTGTAGAGCGCGCGACACAGTCCCACGTCGAGCACTGCCGCGCATGCGCTCAAGTCGAAGGGCGTCGAGATCGCGACGCCGGCCCGCACCTCCTCGCGCGCCTCCAGGCCGCGCTCGCCGAGCCACTTGAGCAGGACGTTGCCGCCCAGCGACACGCCGACCAGCCCCACGCGCAATCCAGGCTCGCGCCCGATCAAGAGCCCGAGCACCCAATCGAGGTCGGTCGTCTCGCCGGAATGATAGAGGCGGGGCGCCCGGTTGATCTCGCCGCTGCACGAGCGAAAATTCATGACGACCGCGCGCAGCCCGAGCGCGCGGGCCTCGAGGCACAGCCCGGCCACGTAGTGCGAGCTGACGGACCCCTCGAGCCCGTGCAAGACGACGACGAGCGAGCCGTCACGAGATTCCGGCTCGCACCAGTCGAGGTCGAGAAAATCTCCATCCGGAGTCTCGACCCGCTCCCGCCGAAACCGCGGAGGTGTGATGGGCCGAAAGAGCGGCCCCCAAAGCGTCTGCAGATGCCGCCCCCGAAACCACCAGGGAGGCCGATACGAGCTCACGGAAGCGACGGCCGATGCAATCGCCCGCCCGCGGCACGAGTGCTGGGCGCGCGACACACGCGAGGGTCGCGGCTCGGCGTGACCGCGCGGACGAAACGGGGCGCGAGTGCGCCGGCTCCACGCGGGTCGAGACGTTCCGCTCCGAGCGCCGGCTTCGCCGGCGCAATCCCCGCTTCGGACGTCGGGCACGGGAGGGGACCGTTGGGGTCCCCTCCAACGCTTCGGTGGGGGAGGCTCGGAGGGGGCCGTCGAGGCCCCCTTCGATTTATTCCTGTCCCTGCAGCAGGAGCTTCACGATCTCGGGCGCGATCTCCCGCGCCCGCTGATCGAGCTGGGCGTCGGTGAGGTTCGCGATCGGATGCGGCATCGCGAGGAACTTGTAGTCCGGCACTCCCCACGCCTGCGCCATGGCGCGGCCGGTGGCCTGGAACACGTCGGTGATGATGGAGGCGGCGGGGATTCCGACCTTCTCGAACACGATTCCGTCGAGCACACTGCCCGACGAGCACGACCCTCAGTCGCCGATGCCGGCGACGACCACGTCGACGCCGCGCTTGGCCTCCTCGAGGATCTCGGCGTGCGCGGGCACGCCGGCGTTGTGCTTGCGCCACATCCGCGTCTCCGCGGCGCCATACTCCTGTTTCAGGATGTCGCCGATCTTCAGGAGCAGGCGATCGGAGTTGTACTTGGTGTTCTCGACGAGCCCGATGCGCTTGCCCTTGAGCGAGTCCGGGCGCGCCACGAACGTGAGCGGCTGCTTCCTGGCCTCGACCGTCGGGTCGAGAATCTCGAGCGGTGGCATCATGCGCTCCTTTCCTTGATGAGCTTTGTCACGGCCTCACTGGTACGGCGGCTGGCCCAGCCCGGGATGTAGGCAGAGAAGGAGCCGGCCCGCCCGCCCGCGGCGACCACGAGGATGTCCTCGGGGCTCGCCAGCATCGGGCGGAGCGTCGTCTCGTCTGCCGCCGTCACCGCACCGGCTAGCCGGCCGGTGCGCTTCAAGTGCGCGAGCGAGTTCTGCGTGTGCTCGAACACGTGCTTCCTGATGTCGGCCTTGCTCCAGCCGTCGGCCGCGATCGTGCGCATGTGCTCGCCGGCGATCACGACCACGTAGTTCGGCTGGCCCATCACGTTCCCCGAGATCCGCATGTCGTCGCACAGCGTCGTGAGGATGCCGGCCGCCGTGCTCGAGAGCTGGTTGTAGAACTGGTGCGGCGACTCGGCCGCCATCACGGTGACCGTGCTCTGGTCGGCGCGGAACCCTCGCTCCACGTGGAGCGCCGGCCAGGGGCTGTCCACCTCGTTCTCGGCGATGGTGTACGTGTACTTCCCCGGGTGCCCGAGCGTGCCGCGATCGAGGCGGCCCGGCAGGGTGCCGATCACGTTGCGCATCACGAGGCGCAGCGCGCGGCCGACGGTCGCATTGGCTCGCCAGCCGGGCCCGAACAGGTTGTCGCCCGAATTGAAGTCGAGCCGCCTGGCGATCGGCCCGTTGACGATCATGAGGACGCCCGCGCCGCCCGTGGACGTGGCGGGGCCGTGATACGACCAGCGCGGATCGGCGACCCCCTCGACGGCCGCGACGACCACCGGCATGTACTCCGGCTTGCAGCCAGCCATGACGGCGTTGATGGCCACCTTCTCCGCCGTCACCGCCACCTGACGGTTCGTGATGAATCCGATCTCCTTGTCGGGGGCCAGCTCCGCGGCGTCCAGCATGGCGCGCACGCGGGCCTCGGTGGGCGGCACCACGGGAAGGCCATCGGTCCAGCCCTTCTCGAAGCACAGATCGATGGCGGCGGCGAGATCATCGACAGCGTAGCGGCTGGACACGAGCTCGGTGGTCATGGGCGGCATTATACTCCAGGCGAGCAGGTCCTCCCCGTCCCCCATGGCTGGCTCACAGGACCTCCCGCACGTCGCGATCGTCGGCGGCGGCTTCGGCGGCCTCACCGCGGCGCGGACGCTGTCGCGCCGGCGCGTGCGCGTCACCCTCGTCGACCGCCGGAACCATCATCTGTTTCAACCGCTCCTGTACCAGGTCGCCACCGCCGCGCTGTCGCCCGCCGACATCGCGACCCCGCTCCGCTCCGTCCTGCGGGACGCGACGAACGTCACCGTGATCATGGCGCCGGTCGACGCGGTCGACCTCGCGGCACGACGGCTCGCGCTCGACGTGGGGCACATCGAGTACGACGCGCTCATCGTGGCGGCGGGCGCCGGCCACTCCTACTTCGGCCACGACGACTGGGAGGACCTCGCCCCCAGCCTGAAGACGCTCGAGGACGCAGTCGAGATCCGACGGCGCGTGCTGTCCGCGTACGAGCGGGCGGAGCGCGAGACGGACGGCGCCGAGCGCCAGGCCCTGCTCACGTTCGTCGTGGTCGGGGGCGGGCCGACGGGCGTGGAACTGGCGGGCGCGCTCGGCGAGATCTCCCGGCAAACCGTGGCGCGCGATTTCCGGGTGATCGACCCGACGCAGGCGCGGATCCTGTTGCTCGAAGGAGGCCCGCGCCTCCTGTCGGCATTTCCGGAGTCGCTCGCGAGACGGGCCCGACAGGCGCTCGAACGCGTCGGGGTCGAGGTGCGAACCTCCGCCCTGGTCACGGCCATCACGCCCGACGCGGTGTGGCTCGGCGGAGAGCAGGTGCGGTGCCGCACGGTCGTGTGGGCGGCGGGGGTGGCGGCAGCGCCGCTCGCCAGGAGCCTCGGGGTGCCACTCGACCGGACCGGCCACGTGCAGGTCGAGCCCGATCTTTCCATCGCCGGGCATCCCGAGGTCTTCGTCGTCGGGGATCTCGCCGCGTTCGTCCACCAGACCGGGTCCCCGCTGCCGGGCGTCGCCCCCGTCGCGATACAGCAAGGGCGCACGGCGGCGATGAACGCGTTGCGGCGACTGTCGGGCCGCCCCACGCAACCGTTCCGCTACCGCGATCGCGGCAGCATGGCCACCATCGGCCGATCCGCGGCCGTCGCCGCGCTGGGATCGGTCAAGCTCTGGGGCTGGCCCGCCTGGCTCACGTGGCTGCTCGTGCACATCCTCTTCCTCATCGGCTTCCGCAACCGCTTCATCGTCCTGTTCCAGTGGGCGTGGGCCTATGTCACCTACCAGCGGGGGGCGCGCCTCATCACGGAGCCGTGGCGAGCGCGAAGGCGGCGGCCGTAGGGCGCCCGGGCTCGCGCTGCCCGGGACTTTGGCTTATCCTCCCGGTGTTTGCCATGATAGTGACCGCATCCGCTCGATGACGACAGAGACCTCGCCTCCGCTCGTAGCCTACTTCTCGATGGAGTACGGCCTGCACGAGGAGTTCCCCTCGTATGCCGGCGGCCTCGGCGTCCTCGCCGGAGACTTCATGAAGTCTGCCGGCGATCTCGGCTTCCCCGTGGTCGGCATCGGCCTGCGCTGGGCGCAGGGCTACACGGTCCAGCGGATCGGCGCCGACGGCTACCCGGTCGACGAGTGGCACGACCATCACCCGACCTTTCTCACCGACACCGGCGTGCGGGTGCGCGTGCGGATCGGCAATCGCGAGGTCGCCTGCCTCGTGTGGCGGGTCGGCCGCTACGCGATCGCGCCGCTGTTCCTCATCGAGCCGGTCGACGCGCGGGATCGCTGGATCACCCGCCGCCTCTACGACACCCGACCGGACTGCCGGGTCGCGCAGGAGATGCTGCTCGGCATCGGCGGCGTCCGCGCGCTCAGGGCGTTGCACCTTCCGGTCTCCCTCTACCACTTCAACGAAGGCCACGCGGTGTTCGCGGGGGTCGAGCTGATCGCCGACCGCATGGAAGCGGGCGCCTCGTTCGAGGAGGCCTGGCAGGCGGCCCGGCAGCAGATCGTGTTCACGACGCACACGCCGGTGCCGGCGGGCAACGAGGTGCACGCGCTCGCGGAGCTCCGGCGGCTCGGCGCGGGTTGCGAGCTGGTCGAGAGCGAGCTTCGCGAGATCGGCGGCGACCCGTTCAACATGACCGTGGCCGGGCTGCGCCTCGCGCGCGCGGCCAACGCGGTGGCCCAGCTGCACGGCGAGACGGCGCGCGCCATGTGGGCCCACGTCGAACACGCCGCGCCGATCATCGCGGTCACCAACGGCGTGCACGTCGGCACCTGGCAGGACCCGCGCATTCCCGCAGCGCTCGCGGACGACGAGAGCCTCGCGCGCACCCGCCGGCAGCTCAAGCAGGAGCTGCTCACCGAGGTCGCGGCGCGGACCGGGACGCGGCTCGATCCCGACGCGCTCCTGATCGGCTTCGCGCGCCGCGCCGCCACGTACAAGCGGCCGGATCTCCTCTTGCGCGATCCGGATCGCCTCGCGCCGCTGCTCAAGGAGCGGCGCGTGCAGCTCATCTTCTCCGGCAAGGCGCACCCCGCCGACCACGCCGGCAAGGCGGTGATCCAGCTCCTGATCGAGACCATTCGCCAGTGGCCCGAGAGCATCGTCTACCTGGAGAACTACGACATGGCGCTGGGGCGCCTGCTCACGCGCGGCGCCGACGTCTGGCTCAACACGCCGCGGCGCCCGCTCGAGGCGAGCGGCACGTCGGGCATGAAGGCGGCCATGAACGGCGTCCTGAACTTGTCGGTGCTCGACGGCTGGTGGCCGGAGGGCTGCGAGCACGGCGTGACCGGCTGGGCCATCGGCGACGGGAGCGAGGGGCCCGACCAGGACCAGCGCGACCTCCGCGCTCTCTACGCCACTCTCGAGGACGACGTGCTGCCCGCCTTCGCCGATCCGGCGCGATGGACCCGGATGATGCGGGCGTCGATCCGCATGGGCGTCGAGCGCTTCTCCTCCGACCGGATGGTGACGGAGTACTTCGCCCGCCTCTACGTGGCAAGCAACCAATGACGGCCGTCGGTGCCCCCGTCATGTCAACACTCTTCCCTTGCGCCTCGCCCGGGGATACCGTAGCTGAAACTTCCTCCGGTAGCCCGTGACCCGTGATCGGTATACGCGCTAGCGACACGCCCGCGAGGGATATGCAGCCATGCTGAAGCGATTTTATGTCGACAACTATAAGACTCATATCAACTCCCTCTACGAACTTCACCCGGTGAACCTTCTGATCGGTAAGAACAACTCGGGTAAGACGAACCTCTGCCAGGCGATGCGCTTTCTAGGTGGCACAGGTACTCTGTCGCTGTCGAAGGCCGCCCTGCTAGCGGCGAAGGACGATTGGACGCTCGCCAACGTCTACCTCGGGAAATCCACGATAGACTTCCGTGCCGAGGCTGACCTTACCTATCAGAATGAGGCCCTCTCCTACACCTACGATCTGTCGATAAAAGTTCTTGATCCCCAAGCTGCGCAAGCCGCAGACACGCGCCTCGCGGTGGACAAGGAATCGCTGGTGGTCTCTGGTCCTGGCCTCTCGAATGCCCCCCTAATCGCAAACACTCGTGGTGACATCCGTCTTCTGCATGAGACGAGAACACTTGCGCTGGGCCAATCTCACCATGTGTCCACGACAGCGCCACTGGATGCCACCATGTTGAGCCGCCTATACGACCTGAAGGACAATCCGCGTGCGAATCTCTTCAAGAGATACCTCAGCGGCTGGGCCTACTACGACCTCGACTCGCAACAACTCCGGAGACCGGAGGCAAAGATCCTAGACTCCGTCCTGAACGACGATGGAAGCAACCTCGCTTCAGTTCTGTTCAACCTCAAGAATGGCAACGAGCGCATTTATCGAAAGCTGCTAGATCTGACAAAGCAGGTGATTGACGACCGGCTAGACTTACTCACTTTCTTCAGTCCCGCGGAGAACCAGGTGTTCATGTTTGGCGAGGATTCAGCCGGTCATCGATTTGGACCTTGGACCATGTCCAATGGCACTCTGCGCTTTCTCGCTCTCGGCTACATCCTTCTGACTCGACAGAGCCACGAGAGCCTCGGTGGTCCCCGTCTCGTAATCGTTGAGGAGCCGGAGACAGGCCTGTACGTTGGACATTTGAAACGCCTCTTCTCCTTCGTCGATCCTACTGGCGCTAATGGCCAGTTTGTTTTCACGTCGCACTCTCCGTATTTCATCGATCTCTTCGACGGCGACCTGGAAGCTGTTACGCTCAGCAAGCCCGGTGAGCGCAACACCCCTCTTGTTCGACCCGACGTTGCCAAGCTTCGAGCGCAACTGGATACGATGCCTCTCGGCGAAATCCATTTCCGAGAGATGCTTGGATGAAGATTGGCTATTGCGTTGAAGGGGCGACCGATCGCGCCGTGATCCGTGGCCTACAGCGACGCTGGTGCCCGGATGCCCAATTGATTGAGGGTAGTTTTCGAGGGAGCACGCAGCTCGGGCTCAGGAGAGAGATCCCGAAGATCTGCGATGAGCTTGATTCTAAGGGCTGCGACATCATCGTCCTTCTCACCGACTCCAACGCGATGCCTCACCAGGAAGTAGGCAGAGCGCAGAGACAACGAGTGCCGAACAAGTTCCAATCCCGGGTCCTCTCCGGAGTGGCCGCCAGAAATATCGAAAGCTGGCTCTGCTGTGACCGGGATTGGATCGCTAGCATGACGAGTCGGCAGCCAGCAGAGTTCGCACAGGAAGACCCGAAGGCTGTATTGGAGACGGCTTTGGGAATAAGTGCTACGGAGCGAAGGGAGGATCACATCGCAACACTGGTATTTGAGGCGCCCCTGAAACAATGGATTGCCCGTTCGCCAAGTTTTGAGAGTTTCTACGAGGCCGCGCGCGATCTCAGTCAATCCGCTCTGGGAAGGTCTCTTGGCTGCGCAATTCCGAATGAACGTGAGAAGTCCTCGAAAACAAACTGAGACGGGGAGCCAACTGAACTTCTTGCACGGCGTAAGGACAGGTTTTGACCGCACAAGACCGCGTTGGAAGATGACGTCCAAGTCGGTGAGCATGACTTCTGTCGAGAGCTTAGGCGTCGTCAGAGAAAAAGTGAACGATCCTGACACTCGAGCGACTATGCTGGGACTGGCGATTCACGATCCGTCCGAACACGATAGCCCCAGCCAATTCGTTCAGTTATTTCCTGACGATGCCTTAGAGCGCCGAACTTCCGTGACTTCGCCTAGTGGCTTCTATTTCGAAGCGTTGACGGCGCGGGGCGCGCCGTGCGCGTAGGCGTGGAGGTCGGCGGCACCTTCACCGACCTCGTGGCCATCGACGGCGAACGCATCCGGATCGGCAAGGTCCCGAGCACGCCGGCCCACCCCGACGAGGGGGCGCTCGCGGCCATCGAGTCCGCCGGCCTCGCGCTGGCGGACGTCGCCGATCTCGTCCACGGCTCCACGGTGGCCACCAACGCGATCCTCGAGCGCAAGGGCGCCGCGATCGCCGTCGTCGTGACCCACGGCTTCCGCGACATCCTGCTGCTCCAGCGGCACAACCGGACGCGCATCTACGATCTCTTCTACCGGAAGCCCACGCCCGTCGCCGGCCGGGCGGACACGTTCGAGGTGACCGAGCGCGTGGGGCCCGACGGCACCGTCGTCGAGCCGCTCGACGAGGCGGCGGCGCTCGCGGTGGTCGAGCGCGTCGCGGCCAACCCCCGCTACGAGGCCGTCGCGGTGTGCCTGCTGAACGCCTACGCCAATCCCATCCACGAGGAGCGAGTGGCCGCGCTGATCCGCGCGCGGCGATCGGACCTGCCCGTCACCTGCTCCTCGGAGGTGACGCGCGAGTTCCGCGAGTACGAGCGGGCGTCCACGACGTGCCTGGCCGCCTACGTCCAGCCCGTGATCGACCGGTACCTGTCGCGCTTCTCGCGCGCGCTCGCCGCGCGCGGCTTCACCGGGCGCTTCAGCGTGATGCAGTCCAACGGCGGCCGGCTCCCGGCCGAAGGCATGTCGAGGAACGCGATCACGGCGCTCTTCTCCGGACCGGCCGCGGGCGTCATCGGCGCGGTGCGCCAGGCCGGTCGCTCGGGCTTCGCCGACGTGATCACGTTCGACATGGGCGGCACGAGCACGGACGTGTGCCTGGTCTCGGGCGGCACTCCGTCGCTCAGCGCCGAGACGGAGGTGGACGGTTTGCCGATCCGGACGCCCGTCCTCGACATCGTCTCGGTGGGCGCCGGCGGCGGCTCGATCGTCTGGGTGGACGACGGCGGCCTGCTGCGCGTCGGCCCGCGTTCCGCCGGCGCCGACCCGGGGCCGGCCTGCTACGGCCGCGGAGGTGCTGATCCGACGGTGACCGACGCGCACCTGATCCGCGGCACGATCGACCCCGGCGCGTTCCTCGGCGGCCGGATGAAGGTCGACCCCGAGGCGTCGCGCCGCGCGTTCGACGCGCCCGCGGCTCGCCTCGGCATGACGCTCCAGCAGATCGCCGACGCCGCGGTCCGCGTCGCCGACGCGAGCATCGTGCGCGCGATCCAGCTCGTGTCGACCGAGCGGGGGCGCGATCCTCGCGACCACGTCCTGGTTCCCTTCGGCGGCGCGGGGCCGCTCCACGCGGCGCGCGTGGCCGAGGACCTCGGCATCCACACGATCTGCGTGCCGCCGAACGCCGGCGTCCTGTCGGCGTACGGGCTCCTCGCCGCCGACTACGTCCAGTACGAGACGTGGACGCATCGAGTGCCCGTCGATGCTCGAGCGCCCGCAACCGTGCGCTCCACGTTCGCCGCGATGCGGGAAAGCCTCGCGCGGACGTTCGAGCGCCTGGCCATTGCGGGCCCCCTCGCCTATCGCTCCTGGCTCGACATGCGCTTCGTCGGGCAGGCGTTCGAGGTCCCCGTCGCGCTCGGCCCGGACGAGCTGTCGCGCCTGACGGCGGCAGACCTGCTCGCGCGTTTTCGCGAGGCCCACCACCAGGTCTTCGAGTTCGGCGAGAGCGGCCACGACCGCGCCGAGATCGTGTCCTTCCGCGTCGGCGCTTCCGCCTCGTCCGGAGCGATCCCCTCTCTGGCGGAGCCGGGTGGCACGTCGACTTCCGAGGGGCGCGCGATCATCGTCGACCGCGGCGCCGAGACCTCCTGCCGACTCGTGACGCGCTCCGCCTTTCCGGTCGGCGAGGCGTTGTCCGGCCCGATCCTGGTGGACGACGCCACCGCGACGATCTACATTCCGGGCGGGTGGAGCGGAGCGCGCGATCCGCACGACAATCTGGTGCTCGCGAGGACACGCGCCGGGGAGGCGCGCCGCGATGGCTGAAGGGAGTTGACCATGCCCGAGACCGCGACTCATCGGACCGCCG
>Ga0187894_10000547_pt1 | contig 51118 bp, 52 predicted proteins | sample GBC1701081metaG_FD_136650 | JGI IMG/M metagenome (GOLD analysis project Ga0187894, IMG submission 136650) | White microbial mat communities from a lava cave in the Kipuka Kanohina Cave System on the Island of Hawaii, USA - GBC170108-1 metaG ... | reverse complement strand
GCTACCTCGATCAAGATCATTTGCGGAATCGAACGGGCATACTTGGGAAAGGACTGAGGGCTGGGTAACGAGTAGCGAGTAATGAGTCTGGCAACTGAGCACTAACAACTAAGAACTCATAACTGCTTTATCATGCGCGACTTTGCCCTTCGTTTGCTCCACCTCGATCGGCGCATCATCTTTCTACTGATCGGTTTAGCGACCTTGCTGCCGTTGCTCTATCCGGTCGGTCTCCCAGTACGTGTCTCACCCGAAGTGCGAAAGGTGTACGATCATCTGGAAAGTCTTCCGGCTGGCGCGTTGCTTTTACTTTCGCTTGATTTTGAGCCGGGAGGAAAACCCGAACTCTACCCCATGGCCATTGCTCTGCTACGTCATGCGTTTCAGAAGAATCTTAAGGTGTTAGGTATGACGTTATGGCCTGCCGGTGCTGGCCTCGCGGAATCAGCCTTCGCCCAAGTGGCGCAGGAAAGTCATAAAGAAAAGGGAAAAGATTATGTCTTTCTCGGATACGCCCCAGGCGACGCGAATGCCATTATCAGTATGGGACAGGATTTCCGTGCCGCTTTCCCGACCGATTACTATGGCACGAAGACAACTGACATCGGTCTGCTCACCAACCTGCGCTCTCTACGAGATGTTCAGTACGTGATCAGCTTAAGTGTAGGGTTTCCCGGAATTGATACCTGGTATGTCTACGGGAAAGAGAAGTATGGCTTTGAATTAGGGGGAGGTTGTACAGCAGTAAGCGCCCCTCGCTTTTATCCTTTACTGAATACCGGACAAATTAACGGGCTGCTCAGTGGGCTTCGTGGCGCGGCAGAATACGAAGTCTTGCTGGGAATAAAAGGCAAAGCGATGGCAGGGATGGATGCGCAATCGGCAACCCACTTTCTTATTATCTTGCTGATCGTGATCTGTAATGCCGTCTATTTCTTCACTGGCCAGGCGAGGGGACGAGGCCGATGAGTACTGAGGTGCTGATTGGAGCATGGGTGGCTACCGGCTTCAGCCTTTTCATGTACAGTTTCCTCTACAAAGATAACCCCTTCTTCAAACTGGGTGAGCATATTTTCGTCGGTGTTTCGATCGGCTATCTCTTGACGGTTACCTATCATCAAGTGATCGCCAATCGACTCTATGTGCCGATGGTGCAACAAGGGAAATGGTGGTTGATCGTGCCGGCCTTCTTAGGACTCTTGATCCTTGCCCGTTTCTTCCCGCCCATCGCGTGGCTCAGCCGTATTTCTTTTGCTTTCCTCTTGGGTATGAGTTCCGGGGTAGCCATTCCCCGCCAGATCTCTTCGTTTATCCTCCAGCAGGTGCAGGGAACCTTGAAGCCCTTGGTTACTGCAGGAGATGGAGGGAGAGCGTGGTTGACCTTCTCCGGGTTGAATACCTTTTTGATTCTCATCGGGGTGGTGAGCGTGCTCTTTTATTTCTTTTTCTCGCTCGAACATACTGGCGCGGCACGCCGCGTTGCGCGAATTGGCATTTATTTCCTCATGATCTCGTTCGGCGCAGCGTTTGGCTACACCGTCATGGCGCGCATGTCCTTGCTGATCGGCCGGTTTGACGAGCTAATTTTGTATTCTTCTGCGGCCTACGGCTACGCCACGCTCGTGTTGCTGGTTGTGGTAGTGATCGGCTTACTCTGGTGGGAGCACGGACGAGTGTCGGCAGATGAGAGGCAGAGCTGAGTCTCGCCCTTCACATACAAGGTTGATGCTCTTATGACTGTGAGGTTGCCACTTCTGCAGGGTCTGCTTCTGCTAGCGCCTCTCCAGTAACTGGAGTCTGTACCCGTTCACCCTTAATACGAGCAGCCTTTCCAGAAAGTTCGCGGAGATAGTACAGTTTCGCCCGACGAACCCGACCGCTGGTGACGACTTCGATCCTATCGATTCGAGGAGAATGAAGGGGGAAGATGCGCTCGACACCAACTCCGTAAGAAATCTTGCGCACGGTGAAAGATGCGCGGTTGCCACTATTGGCTCGGCTAATGACGACTCCTTCAAAGACTTGAATACGTTCTTTATCTCCTTCGATAATCTTCGCATGTACGCGCACGGTGTCGCCGGGCTTAAAGTGTGGGATATCGGTTCGGCATTGGCTCTTTTCGATCGTGTCAACAATATTGCTCATCGCACCTTCCTCCATCGATCTGCCCCTCATTCCCAAGAAAAAAGAGCGCGGCAAAAAAGGGCCTTCCCCCGCTTGGAATACAAGCGAGGTGTTCCTTATCTCGTCGTGTTCTCTTTGGAAGCTCAGAGTTGAAAGCTGAACGCTTTTTTCTGTCTTATCGTGCCCCCCGGAGGCGGTCAAGCAGGATAGCCGCAGCGGCACGGACAGAAAGATGATTGTAAGAGGCAACTCCTTGAATTGGCTCAAGAATATCGTCTGATCGAGTAAGCACTTCCTCGGTTAGTCCCCAGCCTGTGCCAAGGAGAAAAAGCAAGGGAGGGCCTGCTTCTTCTACCTTTTTCCTCATAGCAGCGAAAGAGGTACGTCGTGTACCTGCTCGTGCTGAGGTAGTAACAAGACGCGGCGTTTCTCCGGTTTCTTCCCGGACCGTTTGGATAGTACTGTCGAGGTCATTCGTGAGCGACACGAGAGAGAGCGCTTCTTTTCGGGTTTCATTGTAGACACTGCCATACCCGTGCTCCCAATGATCGAGAATCTTTTCTGCCAGTGTCCGCAAGGTGCGAATCGGAGTAACCACAAAGTAGCGCTTGACTCCATAGGTACGCGCCGACCGAGCAATGTCATGGATATCCATGTTAGTAATCGAAGTCGTCACCACCTTATGGTCTTTGTCGTAGACCGGGTAATGCAGAAGGGCGAGGTAAATGTCAGCCATGGGAAAAGTCAAGACAAGTCAAAATGGGTCGAGACAGGTCTCAGGCGAGTCTAAAATAAATCTCGGGCAAGTCAAAGCGCGTCCCAGGCAGGTCTTGACTTATCCTGGACTTGTCTTGGATTTGTCTTGGATTTGTTCGGGACTGATTCGTGCGAGCCATTCTTTTTCGGCTTCACTCAATGTCGCGCGCGCCAATAAATCTGGGCGGTGTTCACGGGTACGAAGCAAGGATTGTCGGCGCCGCCAGGCCGCGATCTCAGCGTGATTGCCTGAGAGCAGGACATCCGGCACACGCAGGCCGCGAAATTCCTCAGGGCGCGTGTATTGTGGGTATTCCAACAATCCCTGACTAAATGACTCGTCTTCAACTGATTCTTTACGACCGACTACTCCCGGGATCAGGCGCGCCACTGCGTCAATGACGACCAGAGCGGCTATCTCTCCACCACTAAGGATGTAGTCACCAATCGATATTTCCTCATCGACGAACGCTTGGATACGTTCATCTACTCCTTCGTAGCGACCGCAAAGCAATACCAGTGTTTCCCGTTGGGCTAGTTCGACAACTTTTGCCTGGGTCAAAGCGGGACCCTGAGGAGAAAGAAGAATCCGCCACGGACGGGAAAGGGGTCGGCAGACCTCTTCCACTGCCGTGACCGCCGGCTCAGGCTTCATGACCATGCCTTGGCCGCCTCCATAGGGAGTATCGTCAACGGAACGATGCTTCCCTGTGGCATAATCGCGCAGATTATGGATCGTGCACGACACCACTCCTTTATCCTGCGCTTTTTTCAGCAGGCTCGCCGACAAGGGGGAGGCAAACATCTCGGGAAAGATAGTGAGAACGTGAAACTGCATAGGAATCAAAGCCCACCTCGTCGAACCTGCTCCAGGAGGTCGACATAACGTGAGCGCGTCAGCGTGAAATTATACACAACGAGTGCTAGTCAAGCAGCCCGGCTAGGGGTTCGATGGTTACATAGCCACCCGTAATATCGATAGTGCGAACGACTTCTTCCGTCACTGGAATCAAATACTCTTTCTCGCCTTGCTGCACAATCCAGATATCATGCCCGCCAGAAAAGAAGACTTGGGTAATAACTCCGATATCTTTTCCAGAGACGGTTCGTGCCTGCAAGCCGATCACCTGGTAATAGTAAAATTCTCCCGTTTGTAATGGCGGTAATAAAGTTTCTTCTACTGTAATGATCATCTCGCGGAGCGATTGCGCTTGTTCGAGAGAGTCAATGCCTCGCAGTTTGATCAGCACAAATGGAGCACGGGGGCGAGCCTTATCCACTATACACGGTTGCGTTCGTCCATGTTGGTCCTGAAGAAAGACAGTAATGTCCTTCTTCAGCGTGTGACAGGGAAAAGCATAGGGCAGGAGACGAAGCTCTCCACGCACCCCGTGGGTGTTGACCAAACGACCCAACGGAATCAGTCGGGCCGGGTGCTGGGGGTCATTTTTCTTCGACAATTTCGAGGACAATTTTGCGGTTGGTCCGTGAGGCAACCGCATTCAAGAGGGTACGAATAGACTTCGCGGTACGCCCTTGTTTGCCGATGATACGGCCAAGGTCATCCTTAGCGACCCGGAGTTCGAGAATCGCAGCGGTCTCGCCTTGAATTTCTTTGACCTCAACTTCTTCAGGATGATTGACCAGGGATTTGGCCAAATATAACACGAGCTCCTTCATTGGATCCCCCCAGTTTTGAGGTCAGGCTCCTGGTGCGGCTTGTGACGCCTTTTTGATCAGCCGGGCAACCGTTTCGGTCGGCTGAGCCCCATGCTGTAACCACTTCTCCAGTTTGTCTTTCTTGAACTGGATAGCTGCCGGGTTTTGTAGCGGATCATACGTTCCCAGCAAATCAATGTAACGACCATCGCGTGGAGAGCGGGAATCTGCCACCACGATGCGGTAGAAAGGTTTCTTCTTCGCCCCGTGACGGGCGAGTCGAATTTTGACCATACTGTCCTTATCCATTCCCCCAGAGAGACGAGAGACTCCGCCCCATCTTGCCTGTTGCCCCTAACTGGGTAATTTTTCTCATGACTTTCTTGGCGTCGAGATATTGCTTCAGAAAGCGGTTGACTTCCGGGACCGAGGTCCCACTTCCCGAGGCGATGCGGCGGCGGCGACTGCCGTTGAGAATCTCAGGTTTTTGCCGTTCTTCTCGCGTCATCGAGCTGATGATGGCTTCGATGCGTTTGAATTCTTTCTCTGCGACTTCCATGTCAGCCCCTTGCATCATCTTCTTTCCACCAGGCAGCATGCCGAGCAGGTCGGTGACCGAGCCCATTTTTTTCATCATGCGCAGCTGCTCTTGGAAGTCTTCTAAAGTGAATTGGTTCTTGCGTAACTTTTTTTCTAGGATTTCAGCCTGCCGTTGATCATAAACTTTCTCTGCTTTCTCGATGAGTGACAGCATGTCTCCCATGCCGAGAATACGAGAAGCCGCACGATCTGGATAAAAGGGTTCGAGGGCATCAAGCTTTTCGCCAACGCCGACAAACAAAACCGGCTTGCCTGTGACTGCCCGAAGAGATAAAGCGGCGCCGCCACGGGCATCGCCTTCAATCTTGGTTAGAATCACACCATCAAGGGCGATACGAGAATGAAATCCATTGGCGACATTAACCGCTTCCTGTCCAGTCATGGCGTCAGCCACAAGGAGAACTTGATGAGGAGAAACGGAGGTTTTCATCCGCTCCAACTCGCCCATCAGTTCTTCGTCAATCTGCAACCGGCCAGCGGTATCGATGATTGCCACGTCGCAGGCTTGGCGCTGGGCCGCTTCTACTCCTGCTTTCGCTATGGCAACAGGATCTCCGGCAGAATTATCCTGTGGGGTAGGATAAACCGGAATGCTAACCTCTTTGGCGATAATTTGCAGCTGTTCAATCGCCGCAGGTCGATATGTGTCAGCAGGAATGAGGTAAGGGGAGCGTCCCCGTTCACTCTTCAAATAGCGGGCGAGTTTGCCGGCAGTTGTCGTTTTTCCGGCACCGTTGAGCCCGACCAACATGATCACGACTGGTGGAGCCGCTGAAAGGTTGAGTTCTGTGAGCTGTCCACCCAATAAGGTGATCAGTTCGGCATGCACGATCTTGATAAACTGCTGCTCCGGGGTCAGGCTCGCCAGCACTTCTTGCCCGAGGGCTTGCCCTTTGACACGTTCAACCAGATCTTTGACGACCTTGAAATTGACATCGGCCTCGAGGAGTGCCATGCGGACTTCACGCAAAGCGTCCTCGATATTCTTTTCCGTCAGCTTGCCGTGACCACGGAGGCGGCGGAAGACAGCTTCAAGCTTTTCGCCGAGCGATTCGAACATGATAATGAATTGTGACTAGATACGTTATTGAGACACCCCCACATATAGAAAGGCTAGCGGAAAGTCAATCAATTGTTTCTTCAATACAAAGCCTTTTTACCTCTGACTAGTAGTGTGAGCTTGTTCTTGAGGGCCTCGGCATCGGTTGATTTTGCCTTTGATGGAGAGGGATTAGCTCACACGTGAATCGCTCCTTTCTTGCGCCGGGAGAGGAAATGGGGTAGCTGTGGGACAACATGTTCAAGAAGTCTAAATTCTTTTTCGGTGTAGCGTTGATTGTTGGGGCTATTAGCTACCTGATGTACACGGGAATCCGTGAGACGAGCCTGTATTACCTTACTATCGAGGAGTTTCTAGCCAAGCGGGAAACGCTGGCCAATGAGGGAATCCGAGTAGCAGGGCGAGTACAGGCTGGTTCAATGAATTGGAATGCGAAAGATCTCCACCTCAGCTTTCTGCTTGGACCATTCAAGGAGAATGGACCGGTTCATGGGGTACAGGTCCGTTATCAAGGTATCTTGCCTGATATGTTCGCTGAAGGCCGAGACGTCATCGTCGAAGGGCGTTACAACACTGGGGCGGTGCTAGAAGCCAAAACCATTATGACCAGCTGTCCCTCAAAATACGAACCCGAAAAGCTGGAGGCCAAGAGGGGGTTAGAGGTTGGGGGCTAGGGGCTGGTCGAGAAGTGGGATATATAGACAGACAACTTCATTGCTCAAGGTTCTCTAAAAAAGATTAACCTCTAACCCCTCATCCCTGGTCCTCATTATGACGCACCTTGGATCTTTGGCGCTTGCTCTCGCTTTCCTTTTGGCTTGCTATGCTGTGGTTACGAGTCTGTGGGGTGCTCTGCGCCGCCAAGAAGCGTGGATCACGAGCGGCACTCATGCTGCTTATGCAGTGTTTGGCTGTATAGTCATTGCCGTTGCTGCGCTGCTGCAGGCTCTTATCATTCATGATTTCAATGTTGAGTACGTTGCGTCATATTCAAGCTCAACACTCCCCTTCCAGTACACGATTGCTGCCCTGTGGGGTGGACAGAAAGGATCGCTCCTTTTTTGGACTTTCCTGCTAACGTTTTTTTCCACCATCGTGCACTTGCAAAACCGGACAAAGAACCGAGAACTGATGCCCTATGTCACTGCCACACTCATGGTGATCACTCTGTTCTTTCTGGGCTTGCTCTGTTTTATTACTCCCCCTTTTGAACGGCTTTCATTTACTCCCCAAGAAGGATCGGATCTTAATCCTCTGTTGCAGAATTATTGGATGACGATCCACCCGCCGTCTTTGTATTTGGGGTATGTCAGTGCTTCGGTGCCCTTTGCCTTTGCGATTGCAGCGCTGGTCACGGGCAAGTTAAGCGATGTGTGGATTCGGACGACGCGGCGTTGGGCACTGACCTCGTGGTTCTTTTTGTCTATCGGTAATCTTCTGGGTGGTCGCTGGGCATATGAGGTGTTGGGCTGGGGGGGATACTGGGCGTGGGACCCGGTTGAAAATGCGGCGATTATGCCCTGGTTCACCGCTTCTGCCTATCTTCATTCGGTGATGATCCAGGAAAAGAAAAATATGCTGAAAGTGTGGAATATGGTCCTCGTCATCCTCACTTTTGCATTGACCATCTTCGGTACTTTTCTCACTCGTAGTGGGGTAATCTCTTCGGTCCACTCTTTTACTCAGTCCGGCCTTGGGCCGTATTTCATGGCGTTTCTGCTGCTTGTTTTAACCACGTCACTGGGACTGTTGATTTACCGCTTTCCGGAATTGAAAAGTGACAATGAATTAGATTCGCTGCTCTCGCGTGAAGCGGCATTTCTCCTGAATAACTGGGTCCTGGTTGGCTTAGCCTTTGCCACCTTTTGGGGGACGGTTTTCCCGGTTCTTTCCGAATGGGTACGCGGAGTGAAAATCACTGTTGGCCCCCCGTTCTTCAACAAGGTAAACGGCCCGCTCGGCATCGTCCTCCTGTTCCTGACTGGAGTAGGACCGGTGATTGCCTGGCGTCGCGCCAGTGCCAAAAGCCTGAGACGAAATTTTACTTTCTCTCTCGTGAGCGGAGTGATCTTTGGCGTGCTCTTCTTCCTACTGGGATATCGTAATTATTATGCGATCGTCGTGCTTTCTTTAGCTGGGTTTGTCTTAGGGACAATTCTCTCTGAGTTCTATCGTGGGACCCGGGCACGGCAAGCGATGTTGCGCGAGAACTCGGCTCAGGCGCTGGGCCGGCTGGTGGGGAAAAACCCCCGGCGCTATGGCGGTTACGTTGTCCACGTCGGAGTCGTGCTGATTTTTATCGGTGTCGCCGGATCTTCTTTTTTCAAGATCGAGAAACAGATCTCGCTGAAACCTGGGGAAACGGTCGAGGTCGGACGCTACACCCTGAAGTACGATGGGATCAAAAACAGCGAAGATGCCCATGTTGCATCACAGGCGGCGGTGGTCGAGGTGTTTGTTGGTGGACGACAGATCGATACTATGCACCCTGAGAAACGCCTCTATAAAAAGCAAAACCAGCCAACTACCGAAGTTGCCATTCGCCCGACTCTGCGTGAAGATCTGTATGTCGTATTGGGAAGTTACGACGAGCCTTCGGGCCTGGCGACGCTCCAAGTGTTTGTTAATCCGTTGCTCTCCTGGTTGTGGATTGGCGGGATAGTCCTGGTTCTGGGCACGTGTATCACCATGCTGCCGAACCCAGCTGAACGTCAGGCTTTGGCGCTCGCTCGTCGTTCGGTTGAAACTGGGGCCGAAGTTGCCGCAGACTAAGGCTGAGATCTCTCAGGAAAGGGAGTGAGGAAACAAAGCGGCGAGGGACTTTCATATTTCTACGTGTCTTCCACCCGAAAAAGGTTCGGAGAGATTGTTGAAAACTCCCATCGTGCTCCTCTTTGCCGGCGTTCTCCTTTGCCCCGCCCCTACGAGTGCTGCGCCTTCTACAACCCAAGAGATTGAAGAAGCTCTTACCTGTCAGTGTTCGTGCGGGCTGACCGTTCACAGTTGTAATCACTTGCAGTGCGGTTTTGCCGTGCCGGCAAAGCAAACCATAGCTGAACAAATTCAGCAAGAAAAAGGAAAAGACGAGATCATTGCCGCGTTCGTTGCCCGCTATGGCGAGAAGGTGCTTTCTGCTCCAACCACCACAGGCTTTAACTTGGCGGCCTGGCTTACCCCATTTTTAGCCCTTCTCATTGGCGGAGCCGTAGTTGGCGTGCTCAGTTTACGTTGGACGCGGAAACGTTTGCGGGATGCAGCGGAAACACCGATAGCCCCTCCAAGCACGAACCAGTACCGAGCGCGCCTGCAAAAAGAGCTGGATACTTTTGATGGATGATTCACGCTTTTCCCTAGATTCTTTATTTTCATTCTATGACGTTTCTTCTGTATCTTGCCGGACTCCTGCTCATTAGTGTGGTAGCCCTCTTTGTGGCGGCACCACTGTTTTCCCCCGGCGCAGCGCAGCCATCACCCGAACTGCCAAGCCAAGCTGCCCGCTGGGAGAAGCAAAAGGCCGATGCCTATGCTGCCATCAAAGAAGCGGAGTTCGATCGACAGATGGGAAAACTCACCGATGAGGACTATCGATTGCTGCGAGAGAAATACGAGACGCAAGCGCTTGAAGCCCTTGCCCAGTTGGATCATTTTAACGCAGCAGAAAAAAAACAGAGGGAAGATGAACGGTCTGGCACAGCTAGCGAAGTTTGAGGTTGAACGCCTGGGGTCCTTTCTCTCCAGGCTTGACCTGGAACTCGACCTCGTCACCCTCGCGTAAATCCTCGAAATAGATCTTGGGGGCGAGACGCGAGCGGTGGAAAAATATTTCGTCTTTCCCTTCATCGGGCGTGATGAAACCGAAGCCCTTATCCTTCATAATCTTCTTGATTGTTCCTGTCATAGTTGCTTCCTCGCTCTTTCCATGTAAAGGGGACTGTTGCTTCCTTGTCAAGTGAATAAAAAGACAATCATATCAATCAGTTCTTACTGATAACTGACAGACTATAATCGGTGCATCTTATACTCAATCCTTAAGGATAGTTGCCACGGAGCATACGCAGCCGAGCTGGATGCGCCACTTGCTGTCGGCCGAGGGTAGGGGGTGGCACAGGCCGCTGGCCTGTGCTGAATGGAGAGAGGCACTGAAAAAATTATGACCTCTTGGGTGGTTGAAGCCGAAAATTTACGGAAGACTTTTGCTTGGGTGCCAGTGCTAGATGATGTCTCTTGTGGTATTGCCGCAGGAGAAGTTGTTGGCATTTTTGGGCCGAACGGAGCGGGGAAGACGACCTTCTTGCGTCTCCTGGCTACGTTACTCAAGCCTTCAAGGGGCTCGCTGAAACTCTTTGGCCGTGTTCCTCACGATCCGGCTGTTCGACGAAAACTCGGCTTTCTCGGGCATGAAAGTTTTCTTTATCCAGATCTCACCCCTCATGAAAACCTCACCTTTTATGGACGAGCGTATCGTCTCACCGATTTGCAGACCCGCATCACTGATGCCCTCAAGCAGGCAGGTTTGTCTGACTGGAGAAATATACCAGTACGGACTTTTTCTCGTGGTATGGAACAGAGACTGGCGCTCGCCCGTACCCTGTTGCACGAACCGGATCTTTTACTACTCGATGAGCCGTATATTGGGCTCGACTCGTACGGAGTAGCAACCCTGCAACAAGCGCTTACTGCGGCGAAAGCGCAAAAGAAAACTATTATACTGACAACTCATGACTTCGCTCTCGGATTGGAGTCGTGCGACCGAGCACTGATTTTCCATCGTGGCCGTCTTACCTGGCAATCCACAGGCCGCCTTCCCTCAGTGCCGGAGTTTGTCGAGCTCTATCTGGCAAAAACTCAATACTCAGCTTCTTCGAACGCCGAACGCCGAACGCCGAACTGATAATGTGGGCCTTACTCTGGAAAGATGCGCTGCTCGAACTCCGCACGAAAGAGCGGATGTCCTCACTATTTGTTTTGGCTCTGCTCATCGTCTTCGTCTTTGTCTTCGCCTTAAGTCCGGAATATATCCAGAGGCCTGAGGTGGGCGCCGCCCTCTTGTGGGTGGCTCTCCTCTTTGCTGGGATGCTGGGTTTACAGCGCGCGTTTTTGATCGAGCAAGAGCGAGCATGTCTTTCAGGGCTCTTGCTGTGTCCGTTTGAGCCTGGGACCTTGTTTCTGGCAAAGCTGTTCAGCAACATGCTCTTTCTTGGTCTCGTAGAAATAGTGGTGGCTCCCTTAACGTTGCTGCTGTTGCAGCTGCCGTGGTCGTGGTCCCTGTTCGCACTGCCGGTGGTCTTGCTTTGCGGTATTATTGGTTTTTCTGCCTTGGGAACCCTCTTTGCGGCTATCGCCGTGCGCACGCGGGCACGAGAAGTATTGCTGCCTCTCCTGCTCCTTCCGCTGCTGGTGCCGTTGCTGATCGCCGCAGTGAAGACGACCGGGGCGGTGTTAGCAGGTGAGGTATGGACAGGAGTGTGGTTGCGCATCCTCCTCGCTTTTGACGTCATTTTTGTGGTAACAGGATGGCTGATCTTCTCACAAGTCGTGCAGGAGTAGCTATGAAAAAATTCGCTCCCTTTGCTGATGCCGTATTGCCTTGGTTAACGTGCGTGGCCATGCTCGCCGCGCTTACCATGGTATTTTTGTACGTGCCAAATGAGCGAGTCCAAGGAATCGTGCAGCGGATTTTCTATTTTCATTTGCCGGCAGCGTGGAACACGTTTCTGGGGTTTTTCGTTGTTGCCGGAGCCAGTGCCTCATACTTGTGGCAAGGCGATCGTTTCTCGGACCTGCTCGCGCAAGCGGCGGCCGAGGTCGGTATGGTATTTTGTACGCTCGTCTTGATTACCGGCTCGATTTGGGCTCGCCCGATTTGGGGTGTCTGGTGGACGTGGGACCCTCGTCTTACCATGGTGGCAATTTTGTGGATGATCTATGCCGCGTATGTACTCTTGCGACTGCTTGCCGGAGATAATGAATTGATAGCACGGTATGCCGCCGTCCTGGGTATTGTCGGCGTGTTAGACATTCCGCTTTTGTATATTGCCGTGCGGTTATGGCGAGGTATTCACCCTAAGGTTGAACGCATGGCGCCGGAGATGATCTGGACACTACTGGCCTGTACCGGCGCGTTTCTATGTTTATTCGCCTGGTTGCTCTGGCTACGCCTGCGGAGTCTCAGCCTTCATGATGAAGTGATGGCCGTACGTCGGCATGTCTTAGCGATGTCATAAAGGAGAGTGAGCATGGAGTATCTGCTTGTGGCGTTCAGCACGGTCTGGATCGTTCTCTTCCTATACCTCCTTTCTCTCTCTCGCCGCCAACGCGCTCTGACGCAGGAGCTGGAAGATCTTCGCCAGATCCTCAAGCAAAAGAATTCTGTATAAAAGAGAGGAAGATTAGTGGCTCAACTGCCGCTTCACGTCTTCCACCACATTCTCCACTAATGCTCGATACTCGGTTAACTTTTTCTGTGTCTTCGCTTCGAAACGAAGCACGAGAACCGGTTGGGTATTTGATGCGCGTACGAGCCCCCAACCGTCGGGAAATTTCACTCGCACTCCATCGACATCAACAATCTCATGGTTGCTGCGAAATCGATCGCGTACTTTCTCAGCGATGCGGAACTTAATTTCATCGGGACAGTCCACGCGAATCTCCGGCGTAGTAAAGGACGGAGGCAGATCACTCAATAACTCGCCCAATTCTTTCCCGCTCTTGGCCAGGATTTCCATCATGCGGCACGACGCGTAAATGGCATCATCGTAGCCGAAATAGCGATCGGCGAAGAAAATATGACCGCTCATCTCGCCACCCAGCAAGGCTCCGGTCTCTCGCATCTTCGCCTTGAGGAGGGAATGGCCGACTTTCCACATCAGTGGAGTTCCCCCATGTTGAGCCACGTCATCGAAGAGCCGTTGTGAGCACTTCACTTCAGAAACAATCGTCGCGCCAGGGCTGCGTTGCAGAATATCACGAGCGAACAGCACCATCATCTCATCGCCCCAGACGATGCGGCCATGACGATCCACCAAGCCGAGACGATCGGCATCGCCATCGTAGGCGACACCGATCTCCGCACCGGTCTCTTTGACCGTGGCAATCAGGTGAGCCAGATTCTCCGGAATCGTCGGATCAGGATGATGATTGGGAAAGTGCCCATCGAGTGTACAGAACAACTCGGTGACTTGGCCACCTAGCTCTCGGAGAATGCGCGGGGCGACCGGTCCGGCAGTAGAATTGCCCGCATCCACGACGACGTTGATCTTGCGTCCGAGGCGGCCAAATTGCTTGATGACAAACTCTTGGTACGGTGGGATGATCGGGACTGCTTCTTCTTTGCCTTGACCCGGTGAGAAAGTCCCGCGTTCGATCAGTTTGCGCAGCTCTTGGATTTCTTCCCCATGGATCGTGATCTTGCCGATGCAAATCTTAAACCCATTATGGTCGGCAGGATTGTGACTGCCTGTGACTTGCAATCCGCCGTCCAGGTCATAATGGTGAAGTGAAAAGTACATAAGCGGGGTAGGGCACACGCCAATATCGAGCACTTCGATGCCGGTGGCGCATAACCCTTGGCGTAGAGCAGCGGCGTATTTATCTGAGGTCAGACGACAATCCCGGCCGACGGCGACACGTTTTCTCCCCTGGGTGCGGACATACGTGCCGTAGGCGCGCCCCAAGGTGAAGGCGAAGTCGGTGTCGAAGTCTTGGTCGGCGATACCACGAATATCGTATTCACGAAAAATTGCTGGATTCATGTCTGCTCCGGTGCTTCGTCATTTGCACTGCCAGCGCAATCGCCGCCTGCATACTGCGGGGATCGGCCTCACCCTGGCCAGCGATGTCAAAGGCGGTGCCATGATCAGGTGACGTGCGCACAATCGGCAGTCCGATCGTCACGTTCACTCCATCTTCCCAAGAGAGGAGTTTAAGCGGAATTAAGCCTTGATCATGATAGAGACAAATTACCCCATCGAACTCACCCCTTACCGCTCGAACAAAAACGGTATCGGCAGGGAAAGGACCGGCTATAGTGAATCCTCTCGCCTGTGACTGTTGTATGGCCGGAGAGATAATCTCTTCTTCCTCACGGCCAAAGGCTCCGGCCTCGCCAGCGTGGGGGTTCAGGCCAGCCACGGCAAGACGAGGGTGGCTGAGCCCATGAAAGCGGGAGAGATGTTCAACCGTCATAGTGATGGTTGTTAGAATACGCTCGCTCGACAGGGCAGCCGGCACGTCAGCAAGCGCCATATGGGTGGTGACCAGAATGACCCGGAGGCGGTTGCCGACGAGCATCATGCGCACCTCGGTAGTCTGGGTCAGCGCTGCTAGCAATTCGGTATGACCCGGATAATCACGTCCGGTGGCGTGCCACATGGCTTTACTGATCGGCGCCGTGACTATTCCCTGCAGAGTATCACTCGTAGTGCAGCGCACTCCGGCTTCGACGTAGCGATAAGATGCCTCCCCCCCGGCCGGGGTAGGCCGGCCCGGCACTCGTTGCTCCGGCTGCAACTGCGAGAGATTGAGCACGGGAAGGATGTGGGAATCTTTCGGATAGGAATCGTCCGGTTTCCACGGGGCGAGGGTAAGAGCAAGACCTAACTGCCGGCTCGTTTCGTCGAGGGTCTGCAGATCGCCGAGCACGACGAGGCGGCATCCGGGAGGATGTGACCAGGCTGCCTTGAGCGTCACCTCTGGGCCGATCCCGGCAGGATCACCCATTGTTACTCCAATCAACGGCAACATAACAAACCGCACACAGATGCGACTAGAATGGTATGAGCCGACGGAAGAACCCTTTCTTCGGTTCTGGCTCTTTTTCTGTTGTCGGTGGGGATTCCTCCGGCCGTTTTGCTGACTTGAGTGTGATCTTCGCAGGGCTCGTCGAGGAGGCGGTGAGAAAATTCTCTACTTGGTGGCGGAAGCGTAAGTCTTCTTGGAACCATCGATCATACCGCTGGCGCAGCGCTTCGTTGTACAATTTGCGCTTGATCTCTTCCGCTGTGGTCGGGTCTAAGGAACTCGCCTTTTGCTCTGGTACGGTATGTTCTTCCACCTTGAGCAGGTGCACTCCAGCATTGGTACGAAAGGGCTCACTAATTTCTCCGGCTTTCAGGGGGAAGGCGACCTCTTCGATTTCCTTGGCCATTTGCCCCTTTTTGAAGAACCCGAGATCGCCTCCCTGACCTGCGCCCGGCCCGCGCGAATAGGTATCGGCGAGCGAGGCAAAATCCTCCCCCCCGACCGCGCGTTTACGAATATCCTGAATCTGACTTACGGCTTCTTTTTCCTCCTCAGGTGAAGCGGCAGGCGAGAGGGGGAGAAAGATATGACGGATGCGCACCTGCTCGTCCTGTGACTGTGAATACTCGTCGCTATGTTCTTTATAGTACCGTTCAACGTCCTGAGGAGTGACGTTGACATGGGAACCAATTTCGCGGTTGATTAACAGGGCTCGTTCGATTTCTTGGGAAATTTGCTGCCGATAGCTCTCCATCGTCATCCCCTGTTTAGCCAGGGCTGCTTTGAGCTGTTCGTCATCGAGGTTTCCCTGGGCCTTAATACGTTCAACATAATTGTCGATGTCGGCGTCTTTCGCTTTGAGGCCTTGGGCTTCAACTTCCTTGCCGACCAGTTTGTTCATGATCAGCACTTCGAGGATGTCTTTGTCAGACACGCCAGCTCCGCCGCCCTGAGATCCTAGCAAGTCGCGTTGTCCTCCCGGTCCTTTACCGAAGTTCTTCAATTCGTAAAGGGTAATCGGCTCGTCATCCACCGTAGCGACGATACGATTGACGACTTCGGCTCGGCCTGGAGCTGCAAACACGAATATTCCAATCATCAGCAAAGATATAGGTTTCTTCATATCCCTCTCGGCTAACATGATTCACTCAGGTTCTGCAAGAGTGCCTTGGTAGCGACCATGACGTCTTCCTCGGGTTTAAGGGTAAAGGTCAAACGCAGATCAGGGCTGAGCTGTGATCGGCCCCGATCTTTTTGCAGAAAGGCGACGAGACGCTGTCCTTTGATTGGTGAGTCTGGATGAAAGTGGAGGGTAACCCTCTCTCCCCTTTTGTACACCGAGGTAACCAGGTATTCGCGCAAGACACGCCGCAGGTCCATCACCTCAAGAAATATGAGCACTAGCTGTGGCAGTGAGCCAAAACGGTCTTCCATCTCCGCGCCAAGCTCTTCTAGATCGGCGCGATCTTCGACATTGGCGAGCTTCTTATAAAAGACCAGCCGTTGGTTAACATCAGGAATGTACGCCTCTGGGAGGTAGGCAGGAAGGCCGAGTTGAATCTCCGGTTCGATCTGCACTCGAATTTTCCCCCCGCGCAGCTCAATCACGGTCTCTTCTAACATTTGCGCGTACAGTTCAAAGCCTACGGCGGCGACTTGTCCAGATTGTTCCTTCCCGAGTAAATTACCAGCACCGCGGATTTCGAGGTCATGAGCGGCAAGACGGAAGCCACTACCGAGGTCGTCGAGCTCTTGCAGAACCTCTAACCGGCGAGTCGCATCTTTAGTCATCAGGTGCTCGCCGGGAATGAGCAAGTAAGCATAGGCGCGTTGTGAAGAGCGACCCACTCGCCCGCGTAGTTGGTATAGTTGGGCGAGGCCGAATTGATCAGCACGATTGAGGATAATGGTATTCGCCGTCGGAATATCGAGCCCCGACTCAATGATTGATGAACACAGCAGTACATTAGAACGATGGTGGAGAAAGTCGAGCATGACTTTTTCCAACTCATGTTCATTCATCTGACCGTGAGCAATGGCAAGGACTGCTTCCGGGACCAATTCCCGTAACTGCTTGGCCATTTGCTCGATTGTTTCCACGCGATTATGGACAAAGAAAACTTGTCCTCCTCGTCCTAGCTCCTGCAGGATAGCTGAGCGGATCAGTCCCTCATCAAAGCGTGCAACGTAGGTGCGGATCGCTTGCCGGTCCAGCGGCGGGGTTTCAATCACACTGAGATCTCGCAGACCCATGAGCGCCATATTCAGCGTGCGTGGGATTGGTGTGGCTGACAAGGTGAGGACATCAACCAGGTGGCGGAGTTTTTTAATCTTCTCTTTATGAGTCACACCGAAGCGGTGTTCTTCGTCGACGACCATAAGCCCGAGGTTCTTAAACACGATGTCACGTTGCAGGAGGCGGTGTGTTCCAATGACAATATCCACTGTCCCTGCGGCCAGTCCTTGCACGACCGATTTGATTTCCTGAGGAGAACGAAAACGATTCAATAACTCGATCCGTACTGGATATTCAACAAAACGGCGTATAAAGGTTTCGGCATGTTGCTGGGCCAGAATCGTGGTCGGCACCAGCACGGCGACTTGCTTGCCGCTTTGGACGGTAAGAAACGCTGCGCGCAGGGCGACCTCGGTTTTGCCATAACCAACATCGCCGCACACCAAACGGTCCATTGGTTTTGCGCTGCGCAGATCGGCCAGGACATCTTCGATGGCTATCCGCTGACCACTCGTCTCCTCAAAGGGAAAGCGGGCGACAAAGTCTTCATACGTCTCGTCAAGTGAAACCAGAGAAGGGCGGTCGGTACTGGCGCGCGCGGCATGCACCTCCAGGAGTTCGCGCGCCATAACTTGGATTGCCTCTCGCGTCTTCTTCTTGACCTTTTCCCAATTGAGCCCGCCAAGCCGGTCCAAAGCCGGAGCGTGGCTGTCCGCGCCAGTGTATTTTTGTACAAGATTGATGCGTTCTACTGGGAGATAAAGGCGGTCACCGCCGGCATATTCTAAATGAAGATAGTCTCCTTCGGTGCCGGCAACACTGAGGTGCCGTAGCCCCTGATAACGGCCCACTCCATGATCCACATGGACAACAAAGTCACCTGTAGTGAGCTGACTGAGTCCGGTCAGATAATCCGCCACCGGTCGCGGGCGAACATGGCGGTGATGCCGGCGTTCACCAAAGATTTCCTCTTCAGCAATAAATACCAACCCATCAGCCGGTAAGGTAAAACCGTGAGACAACGAGCCACCCACGATAGCAGCGGGAAGGGCGGTGTTTTCCTGCCAGGCGGATATGATTGGAAGATGCAGTTTGTGTCCCAGCAGTAAGCTCTGCAGATGGGACGCCTGTAGAGTGCTAGAGACGGCTAAGCAAACCCGTACGTGTTCTTCTTGCCAACGCTGCATACGTTCGACTAATGGAGCAAGTCCACCCTCTCCTCCGCGGGCGTGGAGGATGGGCTTAAAATCAGTATGGGAGACTCCGGTGATAGTGAGGTCGGCATCTAGGGTTTCGAGACCCACAAGTTCAACTCTGAAGTAGGATGCGATCTGGGTCCTGGTTGCTGCGGCGGGAAGATAGAGACTTGCGGGAGCAGGAACAAAATGGCCGGCGTTACTGACTTGAGCGGCACAGCGGACAATCCGTTCCCAGAAGTTGTCGAGTTCGCTCTGTAGTGCGGTTGGCTCGCTCATCCACACGACCGTCTCTTGTGGCAGATAGTCACTTAAGCTTTCTAGGGCGGGATACAGATAAGGCAGCAGAAACTCGATACCAGGAAATGGAAGACCGCTTTTGAAGTTCTCGACGACGCGCTGCTGTTCGCGGTATTTGGCTTCGCTATCGGCCAGCGCCTCCTCAACTGTGCGGCGAGCCGTTTGTAAACGAGCCAAGGAGAAGAACCGCATGGGCAGAAAAGTGAACTCCTCGATGCCGGCAAGCGAACGTTGAGAAGCTGGATCGAAGGAGCGCAGAGACTCGATCGTATCGCCGATAAACTCAATCCGTAAAGGCTGTGCAGCGAGTGGTGGAAAGACATCGACGATGCCGCCTCGGACACTCATTTCGCCTTTTTCTTCGACCAAAGGAACTCGGCGATAACCCCATTGTGTGAAATGATCGACGAGGTCGGAGAGCGGAAAGTCCTGCCCTGGTCTCAGCTGTAAAGTGGCTGAGATAAAATCTTCCTGTGGCATCACCCGCTGCGCAAGCGCATCGATGGAGGTGACCAGCACTGGCGTATTTGCGGATAATAACGTGTACAGTCCTTCGACTTGAGCTGCGAGTACCTCGTTACTTGGAGAGAGACCTTCAAAAGCTGGGACGTCCCAGGGGGGATATAAATAGATCTTCTTCGCCAAGTTTTTTTCACTGCCAAGAAAAAAACGCAGATCTTCAACGAACGTCTCTGCGTCTTGGGCCGAGGTCAGCACACACAGCGTTGGTGTAGGAAAACGGAGTAAGCACTGCGAAAGGAAGAATGCCTGTGCCGCTCCACGGAGCCCCGAAAGCTGCAAACGTTTACCTGCAGCTGCCATGCGCAGCAGGGGCAGAAATTGTTCGAGCGCTTCAGCAAGGGGATGCAAACGAGGAGAAAACGCAGGTTCTACCATAATATGAGATAGAGACAGAGATAGAGACCGCTCCACCCCTCTCTGTCTCAAATCTCTGTCTGTTTCTGCTTTTTCCCCTATTTTTTTGCCGCTTGGGGGTCGACCAGCATTCCGTAGACTGGGATGGTCAGTATCTTTTCTACCGGGTGGTCTGTGACTACTTGCACTTCCCCCTTAATTTGACCGGGTTCGCTATTCGGGTCGACCTTCAGGGTTAAGTGATATTCTTCGCCATCTTTGACCGTATCCATTGCGGCAATGACGTTTGCCGTTGAGCTTTGCGTTCGAACCATATGGATAGGGCTGTTCGCACGACTCTTAATGCTGATGTCATGCGTTTTTGTTTCTCCTTTACGCACAACGCCAAAGGAAACCTGGGGCGGCTGAACCAATAAATCGCCTTCAATATGACCAAAAACAGGGATCAAGATCGAAGGTCGTTTCTGGCTCGTCGTCGTTACTGCGATTTCAGTACTGACGCGACCAAGGGGAGCGTCTTTTCTCAGGGTCACAAGCAGTTTCTTCCCTTTTTTCCCTTTTTTTTCTAGATCTTCAGCGCGAACGTTAACGAGGGGGCTATCGACAGTAACGTTGGTAATACTGATAGGCTTATCAGCATCATACAGTAACTCAAGTGTCTGAGTCGCTCCTTCTCCGCGACGTACCCGACCCAAATAAAGCTGGGCCGGCGCCACCGCGACCTCAACCGCAATTTCTCCTTGCAGCGTGAGAGTCGAGACCGGTTGTGCCGGGTCGTTACTATACACACTAATACTTTTCACTTTTTCACCAAAAAACCGCGTCGTATCAAAAGTTGCGCTAATAGTGCCTTCTTTTCCCGGTGGAATAACCTCAGCCGAAATGACCGCGGCGGTACAACCACAAGACGTTTTTACCGACTCGATTCGCAGGTCTCGCCTCCCTTGATTAGTAAATTGGAACAAATGATTGACTTGATCTCCTTGTTCGACCTTACCAAAGTCATACACCTGATTTTTGAAAACAAGTCGAGGAGCACTATCTACAGCCGGTTGAGTACCGGCTGGTGGGTCGGCAGGAGCAACAGGCTGTGCGAGGGTGACTGGGGTGATGAACAGAACAACAGACGTGAACCCAGAAAATAAAATGAGTAGAGATGACCAAGCCCTCGATGACGTTTGGTCCGTTTTTGCAGTTCTCGAACAGCTTCTCATATGCTCTCTCCTCAAGCATTGACCACGAGACGCTCTGGTGGCGGCGCTGCCGCACGCGCAGTCGGTCGGGTCAGGAACTTATCAAGGTACCGGGTATGCACCTTACCGGTAAGGAAGTCCGGATCCTGTAAAATCTGTTGATGGAGCGGAATATTCGTTTTAATACCATCGATTTGATACTCGCTCAGGGCAACACGCATCCGGTGAATAGCCTCCTTTCGTGTTGCTCCATGCGTAACCAACTTCGCCACTAATGAATCATAATAAACTGGGATGACGCTATTTGCAGCCACCCCTGATTCCACTCGGACCCCCATCCCGCCAGGCGCGTGGTACCCGCGAATGGTGCCTGGTGACGGCAACATGGTTTGTGGGTCCTCGGCAGCAATGCGGCATTCAATGGCATGACCGGAGAAGGTGATATCTCGCTGACGCCACGGGAGCGGTTCTCCGGCGGCAGCGCGGATCCCAGCCTGAACAATGTCGATTCCCGTGATCATTTCAGTAATCGGGTGCTCCACTTGGACCCGGGTATTCATCTCGATGAAATAGAAGTGCCCCTGTTGATCAAGGAGAAATTCAATGGTGCCGACATTGGTATAGCCGACGGCCTGAGCGGCTTTCACCGCAGTCGTGCCCATACGCTCTCGCAATCGTTTGTTGAGTGCCAGAGAGGGAGCTTCTTCGAGAATCTTTTGATAGCGCCGTTGGATAGAACACTCACGTTCACCGAGGTGGATCACATTGCGATGTTGATCGGCAACAATTTGAAACTCGATGTGACGAGGATGTTCAAGATACTTTTCAACATAAATAGCCCCATTGCCGAAAGCCGCGGCCCCTTCTTCTTCGGCAATCGCGAACACGGCGGCCAATTCATCGGGATTGCGGGCAATGCGCAATCCGCGTCCACCGCCGCCCGCAGCAGCTTTGAGGAGGATAGGGAAACCGATCTGGGCTGCGACCGCTTGCGCCTCGCGTACCTCATTGGTACCAGAGGAGGTCCCAGAGAGTACGGGCACTCCGGCTTTCTCCATGATGCGTCGGGCGCGTGGCTTATCGCCCATCAAGCGGATGTTGCGGACGCGGGGCCCAATAAAGGTTAAACCCGAACGCTGGCACGCTTCAGCAAAATCCCCATTCTCGGACAGAAAGCCGTATCCTGGATGTACGGCATCGGCGCCGAAAGATAGTGCCGCACTCACGATGGCCGGAATATTCAGATAGCTTTCTTTCACATTCGGGGGGCCGACGCAGACACGCTCATCAGCAAGCCGCACATATAAGGCCTCGCGGTCGGCAGTTGAATAGATCGCTACAGTCGGAATCTGTAACGCGCGACAGGCACGAATGATGCGCACGGCGATCTCGCCGCGATTGGCGATTAAGACTCTTTTGAACATGATCGCGATCTCCTTCGCTCGCTGTTCAGGGGAGGTTCACAGCGGCTCTAAAAGAAACAGCGGCTGTCCATACTCGACCGGTTTCCCATTCTCCACCATGATTTTGATCACCCGACCGCGAATTTCTGACTGGATTTCGTTCATCATCTTCATCGCCTCGACGATGCAGACGACTTCTCCTACTTCTACCACGGAACCGATATCGATGTAGGGTTTCGCGTCGGGGCCGGGAGAGCGATAAAACGTTCCAACCATAGGGGAAGGAATTGCCACACCATGTAACTGCGCCGCTGTGGTTTGTGTCTGCTCAGTAGGGGATGGGGGTGGTGCGATCACTGACTGTGTAGGCAGTGACGCTACGGTGGGCGGTGGACTAACAGCTAATATGGGTGCCGCTTGGACAGGAACCCGATGATTTTCGCGGACAAGACGGATTTCACCCGAGGCGTTCTTGATTTCGAGTTCAATCACGCCCCTTTCTTCCATTAATTCCATGAGTTTTTTGATATCGTCGAGTTCCATAGAAAAAGGGGTTTGCGTCCGCACTCAGTGTTGTTCAGCGGGGAGTCGTTGGCGGCTCTAGGTCGTTATTTTCGTTTGATGATACTCACCGCAGCCCGCAGTCCGAGGAGGTAGCTCTCTGCACCAAAACCGCAGATTTGTCCAACCGCGGCGCGAGCGATGTACGAATGATGGCGAAAATCTTCGCGCTTATAGAGGTTGGAGAGATGCACTTCAACTATTGGCATATCGACCGCGAGCAAGGCATCGAGAATAGCTATGCTGGTATGAGTATACGCACCACCATTGATGAGCAGAGCCGCGTATTTGCCTCGAGCTGACTGAATCGTGCTGACGAGCTCGCCCTCGTGGTTGGACTGAAAGGTCTCAATCTCAACTCCAAGTTCACGTCCGAGGGATAACAACATCGCATTGATATCAGCGAGCGTTGTGTGGCCGTAGATCTGTGGCTCGCGCTGCCCCAACATATTCAGATTGGGGCCGTGTAACACCAGCACCCGCGGGAGCGCTTCCATCCCCATGGTTTCTCCTCAACGCAAGGCGAGTGTAAGGCCAAACGTCTAGAGCGTCAAGGCGCATCAAGCCTGAGACATTTGCCGAAACATGGGTCGGCGAGCGAGGGCGACATCTCGATCGAGTTGACGGCGAAGGTATGCGTTGCAAAGTTGGTCAATCTCGTTAGTAATGGTTACAGGGAGTTGTGCCCGTGCAACGGTGAATCTTTCCATCGCGTGAATAAGGAGACGGCTTAACCGGTCGCGCTCTGTCACGAGATCCTCTCCAGGTCGGGTTGTGGCTGCGCTAGAGAGCTGCTCTTGTAACGTCCTGAATGCAGCCGGACATGCGCTCTTCTTTCCCAGGAGGTTCACTATCTTACGGAAGAGACCCTGCAGATCATTGATGGTTGCTTCCAGGTCGGACCGTTTCCATTCGACGCGAGTGGCGAGATTGGTCACAATGTCGATCACCGCGAAGACCTGACTGCGTGCATAAGGGTCACCCACGCTCTGACCAGCCCGGTCGAGGGTTTCAATGATTTCAGTGAAAAGGCGCTCAAGGGAATTTATCATAATTAAACAGTGAGTAATGAGTGACGAATAATGAGTAACGACGCGCTTAGATGTCGAGGAGTTCACCGATATGCTTGAGCATGAAAATGTAATGATGCCCCATAGTAGCAAGCCGAACGTCAGGGTTCGTCCCGTCTTCGAACGCTCTTGCCGCGGTTAAATGGATCACTGCCAGTTTGAGATTGCCGAGAACCTCATAGAACCGAACGTGCTCGTCGGTGACATGTATACCGGTGAGAGATTCGTAGAGTTGGTAGAGTTCTGCTCGCTCGATCAGTGAGGCCATGTATTGTGAACGGCCGCGCCACGGGCGGAGACAAATCCACCCAATGTCTTCAAGCGGGTCTCCCAGATGAACGAGCTCCCAGTCCAGCATGGCGACAATGCGACCATCACCGCAAATAAAATTCCCCAAACGGTAATCACCGTGAATGATGCTAATACGTGGGGCGATAGGGGCATGCTGCTTCAGCCAGAGCAAGGCTCGGCGCAACAATGGCATCGGCGTCAGCTCGACCTGGTTAAGCTGGGTCTCCCATTTTTCGACTTCCTGTAATGCTGCCCCTTGACCAGGCTGTGGAGCGCCAAGGAAGGCTAGTCCTTTGGCTTGCCAGTCTACAGTATGGAGATGAGCAAGATTCTCAATGAACTGTCGGGCGATGTTGTGCTGTTCGGCTGCGTCAGCAAACGGACCGTGTTCTTTGTCCGCCCAGGGCAGAGGAATTTCCCCTTCGACCTTCTCCATAATAAAGAATGGTGCACCAAGGATATCTCGCGTCAGCTCGTACCAGAACACCGGTGGCGCTGCCACTGGCGTATCTTCAAGGGCGCGCAGGACCCTGAACTGAGCAAAGGTATCATATTTGCCGACCACGCCGGCACGGTCCGGCTCCTTGCGGAGGACATACCCCTGTCGCACTTTACGGCCATGTTCTTCCCAGCTAGCGTCGAAGGAAAACGTCTCCCATGACCACCCTTCAGTATGGCGACGAAAGTTGCGCAGGGCCAAACTGCTGGCTTGAGGCAGTTTGCTGTGCAAATACGCACGGATCTTCTCTTCGATCATGGGGATCAAGGTATAACGGTCAGTCGCGGACAAGTCAAAGACTAGAGCGGTTTTCCGTTGCCTATGACCCAGGTGCTTGGCCAACTCGTCGACCGACACGCCTCCGGCGTGGTTTGTCAGTTGCTCCTCACGAAAGCACACCTTGAATTTCCCGACCTTGCCCAGTACACTCTCTACGTTCACTTGTTGGATGCCTCCTTATGGGGAACAGGGGTCGTTGCTCATCGCCCTTTTTGCCAGGAAAGGAGGCACTTTTTTACGGGCAGGGAGTTCGCTGCAGCTCATTTACTCGTCGATCCAGGAGTAATCATGAATGCGAAATCTCCTACAACCGACACGGGCACCCTGCGTGGGTCACACGATCCTAACGGTCGGACTGGCGATCGTGCTCATGCCGGCGCTCACTGACCCGGCTTAAGACGGCAAAGACCAGCTTCACTTCCAGCACGCTCTCATCGCTCTCACTAGTGGCAGTAGAGAGACTGAGCAGCACCTTACGTCCATCCTCGCAGATCGCCTCTACGTTCAAACAAAATGGTTCGCTTGCCCATCTCGACTCCTGGCCGTTGCGTTCCGCTAGAAATTACCGACTCTCTCCTATACAAACCTGCTGAAGGATCTTTTTATGTCAGAACCTGTATTACTGATCGAGAAAAACGAGGGCATCGTTACCCTCACCCTGAACCGCCCTCACGCAATGAACGCACTGTCGCACGAATTGCGGATGGCGATCGTGCAAACGTTCGCCAATCTTCGCGACGACCCCGATGCCGGTGTGATGATCCTCACCGGCGCGGGTAAAGCCTTCTGCGCGGGAATGGACTTAAAAGAACTGAGCAATACCGGCCTCGCCCCTAAGGGATCACGCGGAGCAGTCGGCGGACCAGACGATATTGTCGCGGCGATGGCGCAGTTTGACCGTCCGATCATCGGCGCGATCAACGGCTTCGCTATCACTGGCGGTTTTGAATTGGCGCTTGCCTGTGACCTGCTCATTGCCGTGAACACGGCGAAATTTGCCGACACCCACGCGCGCGTCGGGGCAATGCCCGGCTGGGGATTAAGCCAGAAGCTCGCGCGCGTCATCGGCATCTATCGGGCAAAGGAGTTATCGCTCACCGGTAACTTTCTTGCCGCCGAACAAGCGGCGGCCTGGGGATTAGTCAATCGGGTCGTCGTACCCGCCGAACTCCTGCCGACCTGCCGTGCCTTGGCGAAGGATATGCTCTCCTGCGTGCCGGAGATGGTACGCAGTCTCAAGCGGGTGATTGATGAAGGCTATGCCACGACGCTGGCTGAGGGAATGAGAGTCGAGCATAAGGCGTGGCGCGAGCAAGCACGTCAGGCAACACCCGAAGCCATCGCCGCCCGGCGACTCGCGGTGCAACAGCGGGGACGCAATCAGGCATCGTAGGTGAAAATTCGTGCTGGACAACACCTTCCCAGCTTATTATGCTTCACTCATCTTATAGAGGAGGTGCTCTTATGCCAGCACGGAAACCCGAAGAGTGCGATACCCTTTTAGTCGAGGCGGTAAACCGAGGGGATCTGGAAGCGGCCGTGGCCCTCTACGAACCGAATGCGAGTTTCGTCCTGGAATCGGGCCAGGTAGTGACGGGGAAGGCGGCGGTCCGCGAAGTCATGCAGGGCTTTCTGGCGCTCAAACCGAAGTTCACCATCGAGGTGAAAGCTACCTCGAGCGGAGACGGAGGTCTGGCGCTGACGCGCGGGAAATGGAGCCTGAGCGGCACCGGCCCAGATGGCAAGCCGGTGACGATGTCGGGCAATAGCACTGAAGTCGTGCGTCGCCAGCCCGACGGGACGTGGCTGTTTGTGATTGATAACCCCCGCGGGGCCGACTAAGTCAGTGTAGGGTGGGCATTGCCCACCTTTGCAATTTCATTCATGAGTTGGCAGCGAGAAGTTGACGGTATCGAGCAGCGCAAAAAGCTCGCGCTCGCACAAGGTGGCCCTGATGCAGTTACGCGCCAACACGCGCAGGGCCGCCTCACCGTCCGCGAACGTATCGCCGGACTGGTTGATGCTGAGTCATTCCGCGAACAAGGACCCATCGCCGGCCACGCAGAGAGCGATGAGCACGGCGAGTTGCGCGCCTTTACCCCGGCCAATTATGTTCTCGGTTTTGCCAGGATAGATAATCGCCCGTGCGTGATTGGCGGGGAAGATTTTACTTTGCGGGGCGGGTCACCCTCGCCAGCCGGTCTGCGCAAGAGCGTACTCGCGGAAGAACTGGCGTACCGCTATCGCGTTCCACTCATACGATTCCTCGAGGGCGGTGGTGGCAGTGTCCCGCGCGGTGAGAAAAAGCCGTCTGGAGATGGTGGTGAAGCGGCGAATGCGCCCCCGCGTTTCATGTCCGTCATGCAGGTGATGGGCGTGGTCCCGGTGGTCTCGGCGGCCCTCGGTCCGGTTGCGGGGTTGCCGGCCGCTCGCCTGGTCGCTTCACATTTCTCGATTATGACGCGCAACACCGCGCAAGTAATGGTCGGCGGGCCAGCACTGGTCGAGCGCGCCTTCGGTCGGGCCATTACCAAGGAAGAACTTGGCGGCCCGCAGGTCCATCTTCATAGCGGCGTCGTCGATAATGTAGCCGACGATGAACCTGGCGTCTTTGCGCAGATGCGGCGGTTCTTGAGCTATTTGCCGACCAACGTGTGGGAAGCCGCGCCAGTGTCCGCTTGCGGCGATGACCGTCACCGGCAAGAGCCTGAACTGCTCAGCATCATCCCGCGCAATCGCCGCCGGGCCTACGTAATGCGCCGCCTCATGGCGTGCGTGGTCGACCGTGACTCGTTCTTCGAGTTGGCGCCGTTATATGGGCCATCGCAGATTACCGGTTTAGCGCGCCTCAATGGTCAGCCGGTGGGAATATGGGCCAATGATCCGGCGTGGTACGCGGGGGCGATGACCGCCGATGGCGCACAGAAAGTGAAGCGGTTGGTTGATCTCTGTGATACTTTTCATCTGCCGATCGTCTGTTTGGTTGACGAGCCCGGCTTCATGATCGGTCCCGAAGCCGAACAAACCGCCACCATTCGCCACGGCACGGCAACGCTTTTTGCGGTGATGCAATCGACGGTTCCGTGGGTGTCGGTGATCGTCCGCAAAGTTTACGGTGTGGCTGGCGCGGCTCATTTTGGGCCGGGGGGAATGGTCTTTGCCTGGCCCTCGGCTGAGAGTGGCGCCTTGCCGATTGAAGGCGGCGTCGCGGTCGCCTATCGCCGTGAGATCGAGGCCGCCCCCGATCCAGAGGCGAAGCGCCGGGAGATTGAGGACCGGCTGGCGGACCAGCGCTCGCCGTATGCCCGTGCCGAAGCCTTTGCCGTCAACGACCTCATTGACCCGCGCCATACGCGCCCGGTGCTGTGTGATTGGGTCGACTGGATTCAGCCGCAGTTGCAAGCGCACCGTGGCCCGCGAGCGTATACGATGAGGCCGTGACAAAATGTGAGAATTCGCAGGGAGCAAGCTGGAATTCGTTGCACTCATTCCAGCCTACAGCACTACGGCACTGACATACAAAGATCCTTCAGCGAGTTTGTATGAGAGAGTCTGTAGTTTTTACCGGGATGCGATGACAAAAGTGGCAGCCGCAGTAGGCTGGGGTGAGCCCTTCGACTCCGCTGCGCTCCGCTCAGGGCAGGCCCCGCGAACCCCAGCATCTTTGTCTTCATATGGCAGGTTCCTTTCACCCAGCACCGTTCGCCCTGCTCTCTCTTGTGACTTCGCTCCAATGGCCGCTAGTGAATCGTAGGGTGCGCCCTGCGCACCAGCACCCCGGCGCGGGCAACGCGCCCTACCATGACTGGCGTGTGCGCTCCAAAACAGCCAAGCGCGCCGTGAGCTGCTGAAGCAGCTTTCCTTGTGCACTGATGGTTTGTGTTTGCTGGTGATTGATTCTTTCCTGCTCTACTGCATACAGCGTCAACTCTTCGACCTTCTTGAGCAGTTGCATCTGGAGCTCACTCACATTCACCCCCTGCTCTTTGATCTCTTGCGCCGAGGGAACATCGGGTAGATGCTTCTCTCTGGCTACATACGATCCTAGTTCGGTCAGGGGCATCAACTGGTAGTTGGGTTCAAACACATAGTCGGGCACGTTGAGAGTGGTGGCCCCTGAGATAAAGCTGCCATTGGCCCGGATGTTGCCGTTGACATCGAGCGGCTGGGTCGGCGCCAGCGTGCCGATGCCTACGCGCCCCGCATTGGTGATGATCAGCCGTTGCACGTTAGCCGTGGCAAAACGGAGCGAGGGATTGACCCCTGAGTTGGCGCCTCGCACGTTGAAGAAGCCCGTGCCAGGCCCAAAGGAGTTCCCCGAGTAGCCGAAGTTAAAGGCCGGGCCATTAGTGAGATCGGGCCCCATCCCGCTGAAGAGGTCTTGGTTGGCCGCACCAAAGATATGCAGGTTGCCCTGGGGGAAGAATGTCCCCAAGCCTACGTTGCCAGTCTCCCGTACAGCGAGGGAGCTATCTGGGGCACCGGGCGAGATGGTGAATGGGAAAGTGCCATTTACATTATCGAAGACCTCAAAAATAAACTGATCGGCGAAGATGAGCCAATCAGGGTTCGTGACGGTGTTGGTGTCGTCAAAAAAGATTCTCGGACTGGTGCTGCTGGCGGTGAGGTTGGCGGCCAAGCTGAGGTGCCCGAGGTCATACCAGAGCAGGCCACAGAGCAGCACGGTGAGGGGGAAGCGAGTGAAACGAGGGAGAGGGTGCAGGCGTGAGTGTGGCATAACGTCTCCTTTGCGGGTTGTCGGCGGGCACCGCAGCGCCGTGCCCCTACCGTAATTCTCTTCCGGCGGGCCCAGCCCGGCGCGAAGACCAGGAAGGACAGAGAGGCCGTATTGAGCGCAGAGTCCAGACATATGACCTCCTTGCGGAAGAGGGTAATGGGACAGGCGCTGACAGCGTGTGAGGCTCTCTGCCTGGGCCGCCATATACTCACACAGGGTGGGGAAAGGCAAGAAGAAAGCGCCAGCCTTTGCTGTCATCGGCTGAAGGGGCTTGGGGAGCCCGATAAGTCATCCTAAACCTGCTTCGTCGCCTTCCCTCGAGGGAGAGGGAACCCGTATCTTGTAATGTGTTACCCCGCGATGACAATCTTGCCGAAGTGGGCCGCGCTTTCCATGTACTTGAGCGCTTCGCGCGATTGCGCAAAGGGAAACACGCGGTCGATCACCGGCTTCAGCTTCTGCGCTGCAATCGCTCGATTCATGGCTTCAAACATCTCACGTGATCCGACATAGATGCCTTGGAAACAAATGCCTTTCATCAACACCGGTAATGGATTGACCTGACCGCCGACGCCACTCAAAATACCGATCAGACTGATGGTGCCGCCGACCCGTACTGCTTGAAAAGATTGTTCCAGTGTTCCGGCGCCTCCTACTTCTACGACATGATCGACGCCAACTCTGTTCGTGAGCTTGAGCACCTGCTGTCCCCATTCTGGTGTTGTCTTGTAATTGATCGTTGCCCAGGCTCCCAATTGCTTCGCCCGAGCCAGCTTCTCATCACTACTCGACGTGATAATCACCCGTGCGCCGCTCATCGCCGAAAATTGTAACGCGAAGATCGACACCCCACCGGTGCCCTGGACGAGTACTGTATCTCCAGCTTTGAGCCCACCTTTCGTTACCAAGCCTTGCCAAGCGGTGACTGCCGCGCAGGGGAGTGTCGACGCCGCTTCGTAGGAGAGCTGCTCTGGGATGGAGATCACGCCATCTTCATGCAGGACAACGTGGTCGGCGAGCATCCCATCAACTGCGCCACCCAGGGCCGAGTTGAAATAGGATGCAGTAATATCTCCCGCTAACCAGTGCTGAAAGAAAATGCCGGCGACACGATCGCCGAGTTTGACGCGCGTCACGCCCGGTCCAACTTTGACAATCTCGCCCGCGCCATCAGAGCAAGGAATCAGTGGTAAGCGGGTCCCGCGTGTCCCACCGTGTTTGACAGTCATAAGATCACGATAGTTTAAGGAAACTGCCTTTACCTTCACTACGACTTGTCCAGGTCCAGGGGTTGGATCAGGCCGTTCAGCCAGTTGCAGATTTTCGATCCCGAATGTGTCTTTGATCTCGAAAACTTTCATGGGGTCCTCCTCTGTATGGGATGCAGCACATGCGCCAAGGATCGGTGCGCATAGCGCGCCCTACTGTGATCAAAATTCCCTCGTTTGCCAAGTAGCTTTCACTATCCCCGCCTCTTTGGCATTCTCGCTGCGGTATGCTAGCGTCTGCGAAAAATACAGGAGGGATGGCTATGGCACTACCGCTTGCGGGAATTCGCGTCCTCGATATCGCTAGCATGCTGGCCGGACCGTATGGGGCGACGATGCTGGGCGACATGGGTGCTGATGTGATTAAGATCGAGCCGCCGTATGGCGATGAATCGCGGGCGATCGGTCCCAAGGTGGAAAACGACAGCGGCTTCTTTGTCGGCATCAACCGCAACAAGCGCGGCATCGTACTTGATCTGACCAAACCCGAAGGGAAGGAGTTGTACTTCCGCTTGGTGCGCACGGCTGACATCATTGTTGATAACCTCCGCCCTCAGGCTAAAGCCAAGCTCGGCGTCTCGTATGAGGAAACCTGTAAATATAATCCGACCATCGTTTGCATTTCCGTGAGTGCTTTTGGTCAAGACGGTCCGTACGGCGGGCGGCCGGGAATCGATCCGTTGGCTCAGGCTCTGAGCGGGTTTATGAGCGTGACCGGCGAGAAAGAAGCCAAACCGCTCAAGGCGGGACCGGCGATTGCTGACGCCACTTGCGCCAATCTGGTCGCCTTTGCGGCGATGGTGGGCTTGTGGGTGCGCGAACAACAAGGGATCGGCCAACAGATCGAGGTCTGTCTGGTCGATGGTCTCATCCACGTGCAGCCCTCTCAGGTTGGCCAATTCTTCTTGCAGAACTATATCCAGCCGCGCGTCGGCAACGCCAGCCCGTTCTATGCCCCGTACGGAACTTTTACCTGCCGTGATGGCCGTGATATTCAGATTGCGTCGTTCAACAACAAATTTTTCAGTAATATCTGTAAAGCGATTGAGCGCGAGGACTTGATCAACGATCCACGATTCACCACTGGCGAAGATCGTCTGGCCCGAGAGTCTGAGCTGAATGCCGAGATTCAGGCGTGCTTCTCACTGAGAGATGCGGACGAGATGATGCGTCGCCTGATTGCGGCCGATGTTATGGCAGCCCCGGTCAACACCTATGAACAGACCTTCGCTGACCCCCAGGTCAAACACAATCAGATGGCAGTTGAGGTGAATCACGCGCGGGTCGGCAAACTGAAAGTTGGCGGCATTCCGGTAAAATTCAAGAAGACCCCGGGAGCGGTGCGCTTAGCCCCGCCGGTCCTGGGGCAACACACACGCGAAGTGTTACAGGAGTTAGGCTTGAGCGATGCGGATGTGGAACAGTTACGACAACGGGGAGTAGTGAAATAAGTAGCCAGTAGGGTGGGCATTGCCCACCAAGTCCACCGCAAAAGAGAGAGGAATTTTACATGCCACGCGGATCAGAGGAAATTGTTCAAGCCTTAAAAGAGGGCGGCATCACCACCATCTTCGGTATACCAAGTATTCACAATATCGGGCTCTACAATGTGCTGCGCCGCGAGCCGTCGATCCGTCACATTGTGTGCCGCCACGAAGCTGCGGCAACCCACATGGCCGACGGCTATGCCCGTGCCAGCGGCAAAGTCGGAGTGATTACTTCGTCCACCGGGCCGGGCGCGGGCTTTACCCTCTCGGCCTTGCAGGAAGCGTGGGGTAGCTGTTCGCCGGTGGTCATGATTACCTCGAACATCGACGCGGCCAAGATCGGCAAGAAACTCGGTGTTTTACACGAACTGGAAGAACAGACTTCCCTCTTTCGCACGGTGACCAAGGCGACCTTTTCGTTGCGACCTGGCGACGATTTTTACGCGGTGATGAAAAATGCCCTCACGCTCGCCCTCACCGGCCGACCGGGGCCGGTGTATGTCGAGGTGCCGAACGATTTATGGGACCGCGACACCGACGCCGCCTCCGCCGCCGCCTCCGCCGCCAGCGAGACCACTTCGCCCGTGACCGCACCCTTACCAAAACGCATTGACGAGGCCACGGCTCTGCTCCGGCGTGCCAAACAGCCGGTGATCATCGTTGGCACCGATGCTACCCGTGCGAACCTCACCGCCGACATCACTGCTCTTGCCGAAACCCTGTCGGCCCCGGTTATCTGTAGTACCCCTGGGAAAGGGGTGATCGCCGAAGATCATCCGCTCTCTTTCGGCAACGCCGCCCGGCGCATGGTAGTGAAGGACATCGTGCCGAACTGTGATGTGGCCTTGGCGATTGGCACTCGTATGCGCGAAGTCGATGCTAAACGGCGCGGCCTCGTCTTACCTGAACAGGTGATTCACGTTGATTGGGATGAGCGCTGGATTGGCAAAAATTTTCCTACCACGGTTCCCCTGGTTGGCGATATTCGGGTTGTCACCAAGGAACTGCGCCGGCAACTCGAAGGTGAACCGTACTCCGGGCCGCGGCGCGAGCGGGTAGCGGAGTGGCGCGCCCAGGTCGATACCGAACTCGCCCGGCTTCGCCAGGAACTCCCGGAGATCCGCTATCTCGAGACGATTCGCAAACTGCTTCCGCGCGAGAGCGCGATCGTGATTGATAATACCCAGCTTGGTTACTGGGCTGAGTATTTCTATCCATCTTATCAGCCGAACGGAATCATTGCCGCCAAAGGGTCGGGGTTGCTCGGCTTCAGCTTTCCCGGCGCGATCGGAGCAAAGGTCGCTTGGCCCCATAAGCCAGTAGTTGGCATTATTGGCGATGGTGGATTTCTCTACACCGCACAAGAACTCGCCACTTGTGTGCGACATAAGATTGGCTTTCCGCTGATCGTGGTGAACGACAATGCCTATGGCGTGATCGGCTATCTCCAGCGCACCGCCTACCAGGAAGAGTATGAGGCGCGCCTGACCAATCCTGATTTTGTCGAATTCGCGCGTTCCTTTGGGGTTGCGGCCACACGGGTAAACTCACCGGAAGGACTTGGCCAAGCGCTGGAGCAAGCGTTGGCGTCTGAGGAGATGCACCTGATTGAGTTACAGGTGGAAATCGCTGCTCCGCCATTTGGCAAGTACTAAGAGGGACGGGGTGTCTCTAGTACAGATTTAGCGTAAATAAGGTCGTAGAGCGGGCTCTGCCCGCCGGAGCTGGCAGGTGCAGCCTGCCCTACATCTTTTTACATTGACAGGAGCAACCCGAGCGCAGTATAGGGCGCAGAGCAAGACCAAGTCGGCAGAAAAGGAGGGGAGGCTATGGTTTGCTCACGCCTAATCACAATCATGTTCGTGTCGCTCGGCTTCCTGATAAGCTGCGAGAAGAACGCGCCCACGACTTCGCCATCTCCACCAGCAACGAGTTCACCGGCACCCCCTCAAACTGCGGCAAAAGAGGCCCCAGCTGCCGCTCCTGCGGCTGTCCAAAAAGAAGGCTCGTCAGTGACACCGCGCAAGCCCTTCAAGGAGACCGCGGACGAGGCGCGGAAAAAGCTGGAAGAGGCGGGGCTGCAATATACGGAAGCCGCGTTTCTGGAAAATGTCAGAAATGGCAATGCTACAGCCGTGGAGCACTATTTGGCCGCGGGAATGTCGCCGAATCTGCAAGACGCCGATACCTCCACGGCCTTGATGTTGGCGGCAGAGAAAGGTCATACCGCCGTCGTTCAGGCCCTCATCGACGCCGGGGCGGACGTCAATGGGAGGGATCGAGAGAGGAATACCGCCTTAACCTGGGCGGCAGGAGAGGGTCAGGTGGAAACCATCAAAGCCCTCCTGGCAAGCGGGGCAGAGGTCAATGTCGAAAATAAGAGCGGGAAGTCGCCGCTGACCCAAGCCCTGCTCTATGGGCGGACCGCGGCGGCGGATATCCTCAAGCAGGCAGGCGCACGGGACCCGCGCCGTCAAGACTAACACTTTTTGTGATCCATGCAATGAAAGAACCTGTAAGTCAGGGTAGGGCACGCTGTGTACGTCAGTGGTCGGTGCGTAGAGCGCCCGACGATCTCAGAATGACAACCCCCCCACAGTTTCTCTGGGTTTGTCCTTAGTCGGTCACGACTGTGCCCTTTCTAGGCGTGGGCTTACACCCCGCTTGGTCACAGGATATACCTTTGCTTTCCTAATTGAGGAGGGAATTGCCATATGGCTGAACGTCGTATGTCGATTTGGAACTGGGGGTACGAAGATCAACAGCCGACCCCCGAGCAGCAAAAGGCCATTGCTAAAGGCGTTGCCGTCAGTCTTGGTCGCAGTGACCTCGCATTGGGCAAAGCGCCGACGATTGATGAAATCGTCCTCCGCCCGCCACGTATTTCCCCGCCGGCGACACTTGCACCCCTTTGCTCGACCGCAACCTATGATCGCGTCGTTCACTCTTATGGGAAAGCCTTTCCCGATTTCCTGCGAGCGTTCCGGCGAGAATTTCCTAATCCGCCGGATGTGGTGGCCTATCCACGCACAGAAGAGGATGTCGTTTCCCTCCTCGAGTGGTGTACCCAAATCCGAGCGGCAGCGATTCCCTTTGGTGGTGGGTCCAGCGTGGTTGGCGGAGTCGAACCTCCGTCAGGCGATACCTACCGCGGCGTGGTCTCGATTGACTTACGTCGCCTCGATAAAGTGCTTGAGATCGACAAGACCTCGCGCGCCGCCCGCATCCAAGCGGGAGTGTACGGTCCCGCGTTAGAAGATCAGTTGCGCCCACACGGCTACACTCTACGGCACTATCCGCAGTCGTTCGAAGTCTCTAGCCTTGGTGGCTGGATTGCGACCCGCTCTGGCGGGCATTTCGCTACGCTGTATACCCACATTGATGATTTCGTCGAGTCGCTTCGGGTAGTCACACCGCGAGGGATTATCGCCTCACGGCGGTTACCAGGATCTGGCGCCGGACCGAGTCCAGACCGCATGTTTATCGGTTCCGAAGGCATCTTAGGCATCATTACCGAAGCCTGGATGCGCTTGCAGGATCGACCCGTTTATCGGGCCTCGGCAGGAGTGCAGTTTCCTACCTTTGAGACAGGGGTAGCAGCTGTCCGAGCGATTAGTCAGGCGGGACTGTATCCGACCAATTGCCGTCTTCTCGATCCCGCCGAGGTGGCGCGGAACAAAGTGGGCGATAGTTCGGGTACGATGCTGATGTTGGGCTTTGAGTCTGCTGATCATCCGCTGGAGACCTGGATCAACCGCGCGCTTGAATGCTGTGCCGATCATAGCGGTACGACGCCCAACGGCGTGATCATTCGCAGCGGAGGCGAAGCGGCCGGCCGTGGTGGTTCGGTGGGTGACTGGCGTGACGCATTTATTCGCATGCCCTATCAAATGGGAATCATGGCTGCGATCGGAGCGATCTTTGATACGGTAGAAAGCGCGATTACCTGGGAACGTTTCCCTGAATTTCATGCCGGTGTGATGCAAGCGACGCAAAAAGCCCTGGATGAGGTCTGCGGCGGGGGAATCCTGTCGTGCCGGTTTACGCACGTCTACCCGGATGGACCGGCGCCGTACTACACTTTTCTTGGGTTGGCGCGACGGGGAGGGGAACTGGAGCAATGGCACACTCTCAAGTCAGCCGCGAGTGATGCGGTTATTCGTCATGGGGGAACGATCACCCATCATCACGCTGTCGGTCGAGTCCACCGCCCGTGGTACGACCGCCAACGGCCTGATCTCTTTGCTCAGGCATTGCGCGCCGCGAAAGCCGCCCTCGATCCCCAAGGGTTGCTCAATCCCGGTGTTTTGATTGATCCGTAAGACGAATTTTTACTACAATATCGCTATCGTCGTAGATTTTGTTAGCAGGAGAATGTTTGTATGCCAGGTTCGATGAAAACCGTCCGTGATGCGATTCTCTCTGGACAGGCCAAAGCGGCAGATTATGCCGCAATGCCGCTGCCCGACTCGATGTTAGCGGTGACGACCCATAAAGACGAAGTGCACCTGTTCGACGGGTTGCAGTCTGAAGAGAAAGACCCGCGTAAGAGTCTTCACCTTGATGAGGTGGCCATTCCCGAGGTCGGACCCAATGAAGCCCTGGTTGCGGTCATGGCGTCCAGCATCAATTTTAATACGGTGTGGAGCGCAATCTTTGAGCCGATCCCGACCTTTCAGTTCCTCGAACGGGCGGCCAAGCGTAGCCCCTGGGATAAACGACACGATCTGCCCTATCACATTCTTGGCAGTGATGGCTCTGGAGTGATTCTCAAAGTCGGGCCGGGCGTGACGCTCTTCAAACCTGGCGACGAAGTCACGATCCATTGCAACTATGTCGATATGCAAGCACCGGACGGCCATGATGACTCGATGCTCGATCCGGATCAGCGGATCTGGGGATTCGAGACCAATTTTGGCGCGCTCGCCGAGGTCGCGCTGGTCCGCGCTAACCAACTGATGCCGAAGCCGCCCCACCTGACCTGGGAGGAGGCAGCCTCCATGCCGTTGGTGAATTCCACTGCCTATCGCATGTTGGTGAGCCAAAATGGGACGCAGATTAAACAGGGCGACATCGTTCTGATTTGGGGAGCGGTCGGTGGGCTCGGTGGCTTCGCCATCCAATACGTCCTGAATGCCGGCGCCTTTCCCATCTGCGTGGTGTCATCTGAAGAACGGGTGAAATTATGTGAGACCATCGGCGCCCGCTGGGTGATCGACCGTCGGGCCGAGAAGTACGAGTTCTGGAATCCCGACGGCTCGCAGAACGTGAAAGAATTGCGCCGGTTCGGCAAGAAGATCCGCGATCTCACTGGGGGTGAAGACCCCGATATTATCTATGAACACCCCGGCCATGAGACTTTTGCCGCCAGTGTCTTTGTCGCGCGGCCGGGCGGAACGATTGTGACCTGCGCTTCCACCACCGGCTACAACCATGAGTACGATAACCGTTATCTGTGGATGAATAAGAAACGCATCATTGGCTCTCACTTCGCCAATTATCGTGAGGCCTGGGAGGCGAATCGCCTGGTCTGCAAACGCGCCATCCATCCTTTGCTCTCGGAAACCTACCCCCTGGCGCAGACGGGCGAGGCCGCGTACCGGGTGCATCATAATATGCAGATCGGCAAGATCGGCGTGCTGTGCTTAGCCCCACAGGGAGGGTTAGGGGTGCAAGACCAGGAAGGGCGTGCGCGTCATATCGGACAGATCAATCTCTATCGCAACGCAGCGAAGGGGAAATTCCATTTGGTGAAGACGGAACCGGAATGAGTGAAAAATGATAGAGAGAGGAGTTTCTTGACATTTGCCGTCTCGCACGCCACGCTCTATGAATCGCATTGCGGAAGGTCGTTGATGGGCACAACTATCGTTCGTTCAGCGACGGCTGCCGATGTTGAAACAATCCTCCGCTTCATCAAAGGACTGGCCGCTTTCGAGAAAGAACCTGATGCGGTAAAGGCCACGATGGCGGATCTGTTGCGGGACGGGTTTGGCGAGCACCCCAAATTCGAAGTTCTGATTGCTGAAGTGGATCAGGAACCGGTCGGCTTTGCCTTCTTTTTCCCCACCTATTCAACCTGGGAAGGGCGTCCAGGGCTTCATCTCGAGGATATCTTCGTGGTGGAACAGGCCCGTGGTTTGGGAGTGGGCCGTGCGCTGCTGGTCACGCTGGCCAGGATCGCTGTTGTCCGTGGGTATGCGCGTTTAGAGCTATCGGTGTTGCATTGGAACCCGGCACGCGAGTTTTACCACCGCTTGGGCATGAAGCAGCAAGAGGAATGGCTGCCGTATCGAATCAGTGGAGAGGCACTCCAGGCGCTTGCGGCGGGGGCAGCAATGGCCTAACTACAAATCCGAGAGATGTTGTCGGTGCTGCCGATCGATCGCGCGCAGCCGAGCCGGCTGCGCCACCTGCTATGATTTCTGGTCTGTTGGTGACATAGGCCGCTGGCCCTGTGCTGGGTAGTAAACCGACACAAGCAAAAAAAGCAGAGCCTTACTCTTCCTCTTCACATTTTTTACAATCGAGTTCAGCTCCGATGTGACTTTGACGACCGTCTGAAGTGACGACCCACGGCCGTTCTTGCCACGGTGGATCATGACGGACATGCTGCGTATGTCCACATTCTAAGTCGGCAACCCAATCGTCCTGTTCATCCTGGTGAAAGCCGAGGATCTTGCATTTCACACTAATCCCACACGATGGGGACAAAGTTTCCAGCGTGGAGAAAACGATCGCCAGTAATCAAAGGGTAATCAAGATGGTGGGCCGTTGCCACAATAACGCGATCAAATGGGTCACGGATCGCAGGATACTGAGCCACGGACAAAAGAATCGCAAGAGAATAATCTTGAATGAAAAATGGGCTCGGTTCGTGCTGATAGTAAGCGACCAAGTCGGGAAACGACATTGTTAGAGAAATCCTTCTATCCTCAATAAGACGAAGGATCTCTTCTAATACGGTAACGGGAATGGCAATGCGTGATCGACCTTGTTCTGCTTCGCGAAAGATTCGCCGAGCCTGCTTTCCGAGTTTCTGTGTTTTTCCTGTGGAGAAGTAGACGAGCGGATGTGTGTCAGTCACGTAAAGCATCGTGCAGGATATCCCCACTCCGCTTGACCGCTGCATGATATTCCTCAGCCAGACGACGAGAACCTTCTTCTAAATCGCCGACGATTTCTATCAGGTGAGAAAATGAACGGGTCCTGCCTTTTCGACGCTGGCGGCGGTATTGTTCCAACTCTGCCATATCTTCTTCATAGCGTTTGGCATTGACTAAGAGAGAGGCAAGTTTAGAGCGTTGGGTGATTGCGATTGGCCCCTTTCCTTGGGCGACTTCCTGTATGAGGCGACTCAAGGATGCCCGTGCTTCAACGAGACTGATCACTTTCTTTGCCAGCATGAATCTTCCTGTACAATAGACCGTACAGATTCAGTTCTTCGTAGTCAAGCTGTTTTTCGTCCCGTACGTGAGGAAACCTTACTCCATGGGGGGAAAGCTCCAGCCAAAGACTTGCGCTGAGAGCGTTAAAGGTAGTATCTCCCTTTTCATAGTCGTTCTTCGGAGCGACAGGGGCAAAACAATACTCAATGAAAGTTAACTTAACAAAGTTTCTTTCTGCTGCTTTGGAAGAGATTGATTGTGGACAGAGGATAAGATGGAAGATCTCATTACGAGAAAGACAAAAACTTCTCTCTCCCTCAATTCAGTAGCCAGTTTACGGAAGTCCAGTCTAAGGTTGAACAAGTAACTGACGCCAGCAGAGATTTACTTATTGAAGCGACCCGCGAGGAGTTGCACGATGGAAAAATGTGAGATCTGTTCCTGACCTAATGAGTTTTGACTACCAAGTTCGGTACTCTGCTCAAAATGTAGGCCGGAATAAGCGGAGCGTTTCCGGCCTAAAGCCCGCCGGGAACGACCTTTGGTCTTATCCCGGCCTGCGCCGCGGTGGAGGAAGGGTTTAGAGTTTAGTAAGAAAATTGGGAAATGACTCCTCGCGGCTGGGCTAGTCATAATAACGACGAGAAGACATGGGGGTAAAGGAGAAGGATAAACAGACGGCTCCGCAGGATGGCTTCGTTTATCCTTCTTAGCTCACTCCCAAACGCTTCTTCCCTTCGGCTGACATCATTTCCGGATGCCAAGGGGGGTCCCATACCACTCGCACCTCGGCTTCGGCGACACCGGGCAATGCTTCGATGCGGTCCTGCGCATCGCGAGCGATCGAGGGTCCCATGCCGCAGCCTTGCGCGGTCAACGTCATTTGCACCAGGACTTTGCTCTGTCCGTTCGGCAGCGGTTCGAGTCGAAGGTCGTAGATTAAGCCGAGCTCGACCACGTTGATCGGAATCTCCGGGTCATACACTTCTCGCAATTGCTGCCACACCATTTCTTCGGTCACTGGTTCGCTAGTAGTGGTGGGAGCGGCGACCGTCGGTTGTTTGCTGATCTTACCGATGGCATCTGCGTCTTTGTCGGCAATACGCACAAGGCTACCAAGGGTAGGGAGCTGCAACGTGTAGGTATCACCGAGCGCTTGCGTGATGATCGCCGGCGTTCCTTGGCGAAGGAGCATCACCGTCCCCTGGGGGATTTGGATGGCCTCACAATCACGACTGAGTTGGACTTCCTCGTGGGACATAAGCATACTCCTTAGTGAAGAGTGTGTGGCTCACTCAAGGTGAATGGCGCAATGGTGGCATCGAAGCGAGCGCCGTCATTAGTGATCATCTGATACGTGCCGTGCATCGTCCCAAACGGGGTGGGAAGTGGGCACCCTGAGGTATACTCGAACGATTGTCCGGGCGCGAGTACGGGCTGTTCGCCGACGACACCTGGGCCGCGGACTTCTTCGACGTGGCCAGTCTCATCCGTGATAGTCCAGTGCCGGCTCAGCAGTTGAGCCGTGGTGCTGCCTTGGTTAGCAATCGTTACCGTGTAGAGAAAAAACCATTGCTTCTGTTGTGGCTTTGACCGGGTAGGGTCGTATCGTGAAACGACCTGCACGCGGATTCCGTTCGTCTCAGCTTCGGAAGTAAACACTGGCGACCTCGTTTCAGTTGCGAGAGTGAGAAAAGTGTAGTGGGGGTGTAGGACAACGTCAACGGGATAGTGATAATACGGATTCCTGACGATGATGGTCCATTCCTCTTAGCCCCGTTCATGCTTCGACCAGCTCAGCACGAACGGAGTCCCGGTCCGTGCACGCTTTTCCCCGTTCGCCCTGAGCCTGTCGAAGGGCAACGGTAATGGATAACTCTCAATTGGAAACCGTATAAGGAGGTAAAGACGGGGCTCGTTGACCACTTCCTCATGCTGTAGATCGCCTATCGTAAAGGACGCCCGCCTCGTCGAGATAGCCAAGGCTCGGCGACCCGCCTCCATTCTGGGATATAAGCGGTCATAAGACTGCTGAAGAGCCTTCCGTGGTTAGGTACGAGGAGGTGGAGTAATTCATGGACGATGACCACTTCTTGGAGCACAGTCTCTTTGAAGAGGAGATCTCTGCTGAAACAAATCCTGCCAGCAGGTGAACAGGAAGCCCATTTGGTAGTCATGTGTTGGATTTGCACCCGTTTGGGTTGTACGCCAATTTTCGCTGCCCAACGGTGGACCTCTGTCTTTAATGCCGTAGCACTTCGGACTGAAGGCGGTGTGTGATGCTGGCTCATTTTCTTTGCAAGTGCATGAGTCGTTCGGCCAGCTCGACCATCCGGTCCTTGCCAACTGCGGGGAGTAACACTTTATACATTTCAGCCTTGAGCTGACGCAACATAGTGGCATTATGAGCATAATACGGGAAGCGCTGAAAGGCTTCGTTCAGAACAGGAGCAACTGTCTCCGATCGAGAGACGCCAGTCTGTTTCAACACCCAATAGATTGTAAACGTATTGAGATCAAACCCTGTCTTTTCATGCTCCTTGTGCGCCTGTATGAACTCGGTAAGTAACTTCTCCAACTCCTGCAGGGCCTGCTGGGTACTGATTTGCCGATCATCATAGGATTCAAGAATTGCTTCCGCTCGTTCACCAATGGGAATGAGATACGGCTGTTGTTCTCCTTCGTCAGCCACAGTTTGAACGAGGCTCTTACCGAGATTGAGGATCTTCGCCGAGTCTGACGATTTCTTCCTTTTCAACGCGGCCAGGGCTTTCTCGTCGATCTTGACCAATGGCAGCGTGGTGGTAAGCCCATAATCCTCGACCCGCTCGCGAACAAGAAATTCCGTCTTTTTGGCAATGTCTCGGTAAAGAGTAGTGCGCTTGCTGAAAGCGTTTTGAACGATTTGGTGCAAGGTCGAGAACATGCCATAGCCGTCAAGGTATTGGCGCAGAAACACGTCTGGTGAAATGATTTCGTAGAGTGTCTCTAGCTCTTTGTAAAATGAATAAAAGACTTCGCGTCGCTCTTTATCCGTGAAAGCATCGATAGCACGCTCGACCGTCTTGTCATCGAGAGGTCCCTGACAGAGTACGAGATACGGCGGCGCTTGCTCCGTCATGAGCCTAGCAAAGCGATGCTTGAGAACGTCCAGATTCTGGATGACGCTACCGACGATGTCTGAATCGAAAGCGAGCGCCTTCTCTAGCTTCTCGAAGATACCGACAAAATCTACGACAAATCCTGCGGGTTTCTTTCGCTCTCCCTCTTCTTCATACGGGCGGTTGACCCGGGCAATGGCTTGCAGAAGTGTGTGGTCTCGCATCGGCTTATCCAGGTACATGCAGTACAGAATGGGCGCGTCGAAACCGGTCAAGAGCTTCTCGGTCACAATGAGGATCTTGGGCAACGAGTCGCGCTTAAGAAATGCTTTGCGGATTCGCTTTTCCTCGTCTTCACTCAGGCGGTGTTCGGCCAGTAACGCGCTATCGTTGTGGACTGATGTATACACAACGGCCGAGTAATCCGACGGAAGATATTGATCGAGAGCCTTTTTGTACAGCGCGCAAGCCTCGCGATCCACGCCCACAAGAAACGCTTTGTAACCGAGTGGTTCGACGTTCGTGCGGAAGTGGTTGGCGACGAACTGCGCCACCTGTTCCACGCGATGAGCAGCTTTGAGAAAGGCTTTGAGGTTGACAGCACGATCTAAAATCTTATTCAGTTCCTCGATATCACTAACGCCTTCAGCCTCAACGAGGTCGAAGAACTCCTTTTCTAGTTGCTCCCGTGGCACGCGAATGTCGTTTGGTGCTAACGTGTAGTGAAGCGGCAATGTGGTACCATGTCCGATAGATTCGGCGATCGAATACTTGTCGAGGTAGCCTTTCTCGTCATCTTTGCCGAAGACCTTGAGGGTGCCTTTGCCGTAGGCGATCTGGTCGATGGGCGTCCCAGTAAAGCCGATCATGGTAGCGTAAGGTAAGGCTGCCACCAGATAATTGCCGAGATCGCCACTCGTGCTTCTGTGAGCCTCATCTACCAAAACAAAGACATTCGCTCGTACGCAAAGATTGGCGTCCGCCTTGTCGAACTTATGGATCATCGACACGATGAGTCCACGGTAGTCTGCACGTAAAAGTTCGCGCAGTCGTGCTTTCGAAGTGGCCTGCTCGTAACTCAAACCATAGGCTTTGAGATTAGCGAAGAGTTGGCTTTCTAGTTCATTGCGATCTACTAACATGATGACAGTTGGCTTTGCGAAAGCGGAATGAGCGAGAATCTGCTCGGCTGCTGCGATCATGGCGAAGGTCTTGCCCGAGCCCTGCGTATGCCAGACCAGGCCAGTATTTTTGATCGGGTCGAGTGCCCGCTCGACCACCTTCTCGACTGCGCGGGTTTGGTGCTGGCGCAAGACGATCTTTTGCAGCTCATCATCTCTCTGGAAGAAAATGATCCAATCACTGAGAAGTTTCAAAAAACGCTCACGAGCAAAGAAGCGTTTAACCTTGCGCTCGAAATTACCCGGCTCCTCATCCTTCCAGTTGAAAAGGTTCTTGCGGTCAAGGTTCCAGGTAACGCCGTAGTAGAAATCAATGAGATGAGTGACGTCGAAGACCTGCGGGGCGGTCATCAGCTCTGGCGTCTCACGGTGATAGCAACGGATCTGGGTAATCCCCTCGTCGATACCATCGCGCTTTTTTGCCCCTTTGGTCTCAACCAGGGCGACGGGGATACCGTTGACGAGAAACATGACGTCAGCGCGATTGGTGTGCTGACCGTTGGTATATTGCCACTCGTCAGTGACTTGAAACAAGTTGTTTGTTGGATGTTCGAAGTCGATAAGAGTGACGTTGCGCTGGCGCTTCTCGCTCTCAACGTAAACTGAGTGTTCACCTCGCAGCCATGCCAGCACCTCGGCGTTGCCCTCAATGTTGTTGCGCACGCTCTCGATTTTGCCGATGACTTGGTCGGCATTATCCACCGTGATCACACCTGGGTTGAGAGCGATGAGCTTATCGTGAAGGGTCTGGTACAGGAGCGTCCCGCTCTCGCCACGGCGAAGGGTCAACGTCAACTCGGGCAAGAGGTAGTTCCAACCGATCTCGACCGCGTAACGGATGAGTGGTTCTTGAACTGTCAAACGTTCGGAGCCGAGGTTAGGGGGCATAGATGACTTTTCCTTCCCTCAGTGCCGGGCGATAGATCAACCCTATCGTGTCCTTGTGCAACTCGACATCTTCAGGTGTCACAACGATAATATCTGTCGGAATGGTGATCCCGATGAGACTCTCTTCGATCCTCTTTGCGGTTGCTCGCCTATGAACGTTGGGCTTCACAACCAGGAGATCGAGGTCGCTATCCGGTCCCATCTCACCCCGCGCAGCGGAGCCGAAAAGGACAATCTTTTCCGGCGCGATAGCCGCGACGATACGGCGAACAATTTCCTGCAGCGTTTCCTCACTGATGGTCCTTTTTGGGGCAACGTGCTTTTTCACGGCAGCTTCCTCTTATTCCGAAAATAGTACGCTTTGATGTAAGAGCGACCCAGGGGCGCTTTAGGGTGGGCGAGGCATGCCTCGCCCCTACACGTTGTTATTTCTTACCTCCTCAGCTTTCAGGTGATTCACCCGCACCTAGCCGGCCATGAGAAGGTGGAGCATGCTTGTGAAAAGGGTTTTAAAAGTAGATTTTCTGCTCTCTGCCACTTCCAGTTTACGGTGCAAAGGGAAGATGATGTGTAGTATCTCTCGCTGCTCGTGAATTCTCGGTACAGGAATGGGATACTTCTCCAGATATCCGCAGGTGAGCGCACCTTTTGTGGTACCTCCTCCACGGCTTGCCTGTCTCAAGTTCTGATATTGGGTTTGCAAATAAAGAAGGACAAACTCTGGCAACACATTGGGGTCATGAAAAGTTGCATATGCTAAATGCTGATTCACACATGTGTCGAAAGCAACAATCGCCGCGTTGCCTAAGGTCTTACCTTGTCCTGTAATCGCGACAACAATACTTCCTTTAGGAACGAGCGGCAGGTGACACTCTTTTTTAGCCATATTCGTGACAAATTCATTCGCCTCGCGGATTATTGTCTCGTGGACCTTTGTACTAGTAATCCAAGGAATAGTACCATTCTTCCAATACATCTCGTTCGATCGGTTCGGGGTTGAACCATTACCGATCTTGGCAATGTCCCCTAACTCAACTAGCTTCCAGCTCTCCGGGACCTCGCCGATCTTTGTCTGTTTAAGAGGTTCGCCGCGCAGTCCCTCGCGGAAGAGCTTGGCCATGGTCGCGGCTTTCAGTTCCTTGAGCTTGGCTACGACTTTGTCCTGCACTTCTACTGCTGCTTGGATTTTTGATAACACTGCTGCAATGGCGCGCTGCTCGAAGAGAGGGGGGATATAAACAGGAGCCTCATGCACCAGGTTGCGATTCAGCGTAGGCACACTCACCCCAGCACTATATTTACCGAAGTCAAAGACCTGGAAAAAGAAATGGATAAACAACGGATCATTGCCGTGAAAGTCTTTGACGTACAAGCCAGTATTTAACGGCCAATACTCTCTTTCAGTGTAGAATGACTTTCCTATTGTGCCACTTCGTCCAATAACGACTCCTGGCCCTGGGATCTTCGGTTCATTGTGGTATCCAACAATCCCATTTGATCCAATGACAGGAGAAAGACCAGGTGTCCGGTCTTGAACTGGTAGATCGAAACCACGTTGAAGCGTGGCCACATCCCCAAAGCGAGCGTGTCTCCATTCGTCAGGGAAAACCTGCTCGCTCTTTGCATGTTCCTTGTTCACTTCTTTTCCCCCGTGCCAAACCCGATCTATCTCTTCGACCATCCTGATGATCCCGTAGGGGCGACGCATGCGTCGCCCTTGTCTTAGAAGGTTGTTGCTCACCGTTCGCGATGACCACAACCCCATGGATATGATTCGGCATCACCACAAAAGTGTCCAGTTCCACACCTGTGACGTGGTTGGGGATTTCTCCCCAGCATGCAACTACAATTCGTCCATATTCGTTCAACTGCACTTCTCTATCGACCACGTTCCCGAAAAGACATTCCTGTTCGTAGGTGCACACCGTGACGAAATATGCACCGGTTTGAGCGCAGTCATAATCTTTCAACCGGATGGAACGACGGTGGTGTCGATCTGGGGCGAATCTCATTTGTTGCGTTCCGTCTATTCAATATCCCTCGGTTCGGGAAAGGGCGACGCATGCGTCGCCTGGACATGCCGCATGTTTGAGATCACAAGCTTTGATCTCAACAGATTCTTTTTGAAATCGCATCGTGCGATCTCAATTGGTACCCGAGCCCCGAGAAAATCTCCTTCAGCTCCCCATCCAAGCGTTCTGCCTCGGTATCAAGCCTGGCCAGCTCGTTGAGCAGTGTCTGAATGTCCCGATGTTCCGTAGCGGCAACGGTCTCGATGTAGCGCGAGGGCGAGAGGTTGTAGTCGTTCTTGGCAATCTCTTCGACACTCACGACTTTGACAAAACGCTCAGCCTCCTTGCCAGCGTGAAAAGCCTCAGCAATTTTCTTGATCGCATCATCCGGGATGAAATTCTTCGGCCTCCCTTTTTGAAACTCGCCGCTCGCGTTAATCAGAGTAACTTTACCCCGTCGGTCCTTGGGTTTCTTGCGATTGAAGATAATGATAATGCCCGCCGCAGTGGTGTTGTAGAAGAGGTTATCTGGGAGCAGGATCACCCCTTCAATCACATCTTGTTCGACAAACCATTTACGGATGGTCTTTTCCTTATTCTCACCCTGGTTGCCGCTGCCACGACTGGCCGCGCCAGTATCGAGCACCACCGCCCCACGGCCGTGGTCGTTGAGAGATGCAAGTACATGCTGGAGCCAGGCCCAGTCAGCGCTGGAAGCCGGTGCAAAACCACCGTGGTTAGTAAAGCGCTCGTAAGGATCGTTTTCGTAAGAGCCCGGATCAAAGTTGTCCTGATTCCACATCGGGTTCGTCACTACCCTGTCGAAACGCCGTAGGGGCGCAGCATGCTGCGCCCGTTCGTCGAGAAACTTGGGGTTCGTCATCGTGTTGCCGCGGACGACCTCTCCCTCCATGTCGTGTAGGACCATATTCATCCGTGCGATGGCAAAGGATGCTCCCGTCAGCTCCTGGCCGTACAACTTCAATGGACGAGTAATCTCTTTTTCGCGCTCCGAAAGCGCCAGTTCACATTTGATGAGGAGCCCTCCAGAACCGCAGCATGGATCATAGACTTCTTCACCTTGTTGCGCTTGCATTAAATAGGCAATGAGCCAGCCAACCTCTTTGGGAGTGAAAAACTCGCCTGCACTTTGCCCTTGACCTTCGGCGAACTTGCGCAGCAGATACTCATAGGCACGCCCAAGAAAATCCGGCTCTACGTCATTGAGCCCGAGCCGATACCGTGAATCACTCAATGTTTCGCTTAGTCGGGCGAGAGCCTCATCGCTAATCTCACGCTCACCGTTGCGGGTTTCATTATAGTCAACGATGTCAATGACACCTTGAAGCGATGGGTTCGCCCGCGCAATGGAACGGACGGAGTAGGTGAGTTGCTCACCCAGAGTTTTTGGTTTCTTTCCTTCTGGCCAGTCAAATTTCTTGCGCCCACTCACCACTGGCCATGTCGCCTCGGGCGGGATATAAAAACGGACCAGGCTATGGTCGGCTTCCAACACGGTACGGGCAGTCTCCTCATCACCGTAAGTTTCACCCAGCCGCGCGATCTCATCCTCGAATACGTCAGAAAGCCGCTTGATGAAAACTAGAGGTAGGATGTAGTCCTTGAACTTCGGTGCATCCTTCTCTCCGCGAATCGAGCAAGCCGCTTTCCACAGCATTCCCTCCATCGATTTCGTATCGAGAATGCCGCCGTTTGTTGGCGAGGGTTCAGTTCCCTCAAAAGGAAGCACAGTCTGTGTGTCATTGCGTCCACGTCGCCGGGTGACCGGTCTCAGCAGCTTTGCATCACCGAAGTACCGAGCAAGAAGATCGGTGCACTCAGAGCCACGGCTACGGAGGAACTGCTCGATGAGGTGAAGGGCGATCTTGTCAGGCTGATTGCGGCCGGTCTCCCAGCGGTTGATCGTTGGCAAGGAAACCTTCAAAAGCGGCGCCAACTGCTCTTGCGTAACATGCAAACGATCTCGTAATTCCTTGATCAACTCCTGGATTCCTGCTTTAGGCAAGTAACTCTCCCTGCGATGTAATTAATCAAATGTAATATAAGTCACATGATGCGTCAAATGATATTTTCTTTGACTAACTGAGCCTCTAACTTGACAGCCGCTCACAGAACCAGGCAAAGGGAAGAGACCTGAGCGGTGAAGGAGGGATTTTCCACGATGGGGCTGACCATTGCCGAAAAAATACTGGCGAGAGCAAGCGGGGAGGACGCCGTGCGTCCAGGTGACGTTGTGGTTGTCAAGGTCGATACCACGGTCGTCATCGACATCGGCTTCTACCCCGGATTTTGGCACTGGCCAACCACAGTCTATGATCCCGACAGGATCGTGGTGATTCATGACCACCTCGTGCCGGCGAAAGACGTACAGTCAGCTGAAGCATTACAGGCTGGCCGGCGTTTCGTGCAAGAGTACGGGATCACCCGCTTCCATGATGCTGGCGCTGATCAAGGTATCTCCCATCAAGTGGTGGCGGATCGGGCGTACGCGGTACCGGGAACTGTGCTGGTCTGCATTGATTCTCACACCTGTAGTGGCGGTGCGCTCAATTGCTGCGCTCGCGGCATCGGACCGGCTGAGTTGACCCATGTCCTGTGTAAAGGAGAAACCTGGTTTAAGATCGGTCCGACTATCCGCTACCAACTGACTGGCTCACTGCCGCCGCTCGTCACCGCCAAGGATGTCTTCCTGTACATCGCTGGACGCTACGGGTCTCACGCGAACATGAACATGGAGTTCGGCGGACCTGCTGTTCCTCAGCTCAATTTAGATGCGCGGCGCACGCTCTCGACTATGGCGGCGGAAGTGAGTGCGGAGTTTGCTCTCTGGGAGCCCGACGAGCTGTTGATGACCCACGTGCGAGCCCAGACGCGCCGCCCCTGTTTCCCGACCTTTCCTGATGCCGATGCCGACTATCTGGAGGTGCGCACGGTCAACCTGGATCAGCTCGAACCCTATGTCGCCAAAACTGACACAGTCGTCCATAACACCGTGCCTATTAGTCAATTGGGTGAGCGCATCCGACTTGATCAATGCTTCGTCGGTTCGTGTGCGAACGGCACTCTTGGTGACCTTGAGACGGTCGCATCGGTTATACGGGGCAAACAGGTTGCGCCGAGGGTGCGCTTCATCGTCACCCCCGGCTCGCAACACATCTATCGTGAGGCGGCACGGCGAGGAATCATTACCACGCTGGCCGAGGCTGGGGCGTTAGTCACCCCTTCCGCCTGTGGTGCCTGTGCTGGGCTCGACTTTGGGGTTTTAGGTCCCGGCGAAACCTGCCTGACCGCGAGCACGCGCAATTTCAAAGGACGGATGGGGAGTTCTGAAGCGCGCATTTTTATTGCCTCGCCGGCAACCGTCGCGGCTTCAGCCCTCACTGGTTATATTACCGATCCGCGGACCGTGAACTAAGAAGAGGGAGTTATGCACTTCACCGGACGTGTCTGGGTCTTTGGCGATGACATTAACACTGACCTGATCTTGCCAACCCCAGTGATGGCGTTGCCACAGGCCGAGCGACCTAAGCATATGTTCGAGGCCAACCGGCCAGGATGGGTACAGCAAGTGCAGCCTGGCGACATCATCGTCGCCGGACGGAACTACGGCACTGGCTCGGGACGACCGGCAGCGCAGGTGATGAAGGACGCCGGTCTGGTTTGTTTACTAGCTGAGAGTATCAACGGTTTATTCTTTCGCAACTGTGTCAACTATGCTTTCCCTGCGCTGGAGGTAGCCGGGATAGTCACCGCCTTTGTCGAGGGTGATACCGCTGAAGTAGACTTTCTCGCGGCGACCGTGCGTAATCCTCGAACAGGAAAAATCCTCCAGGGCGCGGTCTGGCCGGCGATGTTGATGAATATCTTACAGGCTGGCGGCATCCTTGCTTCGCTCAGAAGAGAAGGGTTATTACGATCATAGTCCCGCGGGCAGATATGAGAGATCAAGGTCACGCTCCCTAAGGACCGTGAGACAAAACCCTGGCTATAGAGAAAACCCCAGGAGGCAGGGCTGTCATTGCGAGGAGCGATAAGCGACCAAGCAATCTCTGTTTGCGGGCAAAGATGGCTGCGCTGCGCTGCTCAGAAACAAAATGCCCATTCTGTACCATACCCCCTGGATTCCCGCGTGCGCGGGAATGACGAACACGACACGCCCGTCATTCCGGGCGAGCACCGCGCGACCCGGACT
>Ga0187894_10000546_pt1 | contig 51130 bp, 45 predicted proteins | sample GBC1701081metaG_FD_136650 | JGI IMG/M metagenome (GOLD analysis project Ga0187894, IMG submission 136650) | White microbial mat communities from a lava cave in the Kipuka Kanohina Cave System on the Island of Hawaii, USA - GBC170108-1 metaG ... | reverse complement strand
TCAACGCCAAGCTGAACGCAAATGGGTGTACTCCCGCATGATGACTCGATTGATCGTTGTCTCGCTGGCTTGCTCGTTCATCATGTCTCCGGCCATGGTCTGGGCTGAACGGGTGTGGGACAGTGACCTCAAGCGCTATCTGACGGAACAAGAACTGTCCATGGCCGAAATCTACCTCACTGAGGAAGAGGCGCTCAAACTGATGTTTCCAAAGTCCGACCGCATCAAAAAAGATCTACTGAGAGTTTCCTCGAACAAAAAGATAGTCATTGAGGAACGTATCGGCTGGAAATTCCCCGAAAATGACTTTGAGGTCTTCATCGGCGAGACCGGCGCAAAGATTGACGGCTATGCCCTGGTCCAAAATACCATCGGCAAGCACAAACCTATGACGTACATGGTTGGGGTAGACAATACCGGACACGTCCTGAACGTGGAGCTGTTGGTGTTTCGGGAATCTCGTGGCAGTGAAGTACGGACCAAGCGCTTCAACGTGCAGTATGAGGGCAAAACGGTTCTCGATCCGGTCCGCATCAACAAAGACATCATCAACATCAGCGGTGCTACCATGTCGGTCCGCTCGATGAGTGCTGGAATTAAACGGGCGCTGGTGCTGGTCGATGAGTTTTATTTAAAGCCTGCGGGGCTCGGCAGCGATACCGTGGCTGAAAAGAAATCTGAGCAGGGGATCTTCGGCTCCCTTTTCGGAAACTAACAGGGGCAGTCACCATTCTCAACCATGCGCAACTTCAACACCCGCTTCCGTCTCCGCGACTCCGATCGGCACATCCGGCTCGTCTACAGCTTCTTTCTCCTCCTGATGCTGGCTGGCTTTACGTTTTCCTTCTTCTGGGCTCACAGTATGACAGGGCTGTCGCCACAAGGAATCGCCAGTCACTATCGCGGATCGGATGTCACATTCGGCGAACCGATGTCGTTCAGAGAGTTGGCAGAAATCACCCACTTCCACCTCTTCACGATGCCGGTTGTGTTCATGATTCTCGTCCATGTGCTCTATCTCACCAGCGCCAGCAGTCGGCTGAAAGTCGTCACGACATGGGTCTCATTCGGTGGGGTCATGTTGGACCTGCTCTCTCCTTGGCTCATCAGCTACGTCTCACCCATATTCGTGGTCACTATGCTAATGGGGGATACCCTCATGACAGTCGGATTTCTTATTATGATGACAATTCCCTTGTATGAGATGTGGGTCTTGAACCAGCCGCTGATGGCAGGAAAGCACGAGAGAGAAGAATGAGCTAACGCGCCCCGACGCTCGACACAATCTGCGGCCAGAGGTTCTTAACCCAGAGCCCAAGATCACGCGATGTGGTCTTGGGCTTTGCTTTTTTCCGGAGAAGTCACGATGCGCCCAAATATCTCTGAACAGATTCACCCTGGGATCATTACGATCCAGGGAATGCTCAGGAAGATCGATTGCCTCCGACTCCCTATCGCATCGCGCCGTGACGTCGAAAGCATACTCGTGCGCCAGGTCGGCAAGGAAATCGATCGAGCGCTCCCATGGCAGACCGGTCACGGCCGCCGCACTGCTGCAATCTCGTTGTTGATCGGACAAGCAGTCGGCATGACGACAGGCGAGCTGCACGATCTGAAACTCGCGGCCCTCCTCCATGATATCGGGCTCTTGATGCTGCCTCACCACCTCATCAACGGCGTGACCCTTCTCGATTCAGAATCCTATATCACCGTGCAAAACCATCCTCGACTTGGCGCCTCACTACTCGAACCATTCTTTTTCCTCCGCGAGGCCTCTGTCCTCATGGCCCATCATCACGAACGATGGGACGGATCGGGCTATCCGTATGGCATCAGAGGACGATTTATCCCCCTTGGATCCAGGATCCTCTCGATCGCCGACGCATTCGATGCCATCCGCATCCCCGAAGTCCCGAACCGAGTCGTGCGAAACACGATCGCACTCAGAATTCTCCGAGTCGCAGCCGGCACCCAGTTTGACCCCGAGTTAGTCGAAGCGTTGCGTCTGCTCCAGGAATGTAGACCAGGCTCAGAACATGTCGAACCAACGACGAGAAACTGTTTTGATTCACACTAGAAGTACGGGAGGTTTCACCATGCTTCCTTTTTACCGTCGCCACGCAGTCCTCGCTCAGGTCGTCGGAAGGTCATCTTGGATCTTCATCTCTCTTCTCCTCGTCGGATGCGGATCCGGAAGCAGTGGTTCTCCACCGCCTTCAGTCGCAGCTACAGGAACACCTGGGGCGCAAGCCGACGTCGGCGAACGGCTGTTCGTCGAAACCCGCTTTTCCCAATTCTTTAAAACGCATCTCCCTTCGGGCGGGAACGTGAATGATCCGCTCCCTGCCGGCGATCCTGTCATAGCCAAGGTGCTACTCCCGGGTGGTAATCCGTCCGGTGTCGCTAGTCCATTTGCTGGAATGTCCATGAATTGTCGATCCTGTCACTTCGTTGACGAATTTGTGGGAGTTTCTGGCGGAGGTATGCGGACCTACACCGACTTCGCTACCCGCAGTCCAATTCCATCTCGCCCGGATGGAAAACTCACCGCGCCGCGCAATTCTCCTCCGCTGGTGAATGCCTCACTCGATAGACCAGGTGGAACGTTATTTCACTTTGACGGAGAATTTTCGACGCTGGAGGATCTCATCATCGGGACATTCACCGGTCGGAATTTCGGCTGGTTGCCGGGGCAAAGGGCGGAAGCCATCCGCCACATTGCACGGGTCATGCGTGAGGATGATGGCAGCGGGGCTATCGCCCAGCAATTCGATGGACTTTCCTATAGCGCCCTCTTCACCGGAGCCAACCCAAACATTCCAGATGAACTTCGCTTGCCTCCGGAATTTCGTGTGCTCATTCACTCAGCCAGCGATCAGGAAATTTTCGATGCAGTCGTGAAAGTGGTCGCGGCCTACGTCAAAGGCTTGCGGTTTTCGCAAACCGACGACGCCAGCAATCTCATCCGCTCGCCATTCGACGTATTTTTGAGTCGCAATGGCCTCCCGCAAAAACCGAACAGTGGTGAAACTCCGCTCGACTTCAGCCGCCGGCTCCTGACGCTCGTAAACGGATTGGCTAGTCCCCAGTTCGTGACGGGTAACCCCAATAACCCAAACCTGCAAGGAAAGTTCCAGTTCCACAGTACCCAACCCTTCGTGTTTGGAGCTCAGGAATTGGCAGGTCTCAAGATATTTCTTGCAGAACCGGCAATCCCGCCAACCGCCTCACCAGCGGAAGTAGTCGCTGGCAAAGTCGGCAACTGCCTCGCCTGCCATGCTGCCCCGAATTTCACGGACTTCAAGTTGCACAATACCGGGGTCGCGCAACGCGAGTTCGACGACCCTGCGGTAGGGGCAGGCCATGCAGCGGGATCATTCATGGCGCTCTCCATCCCGAGTCTGGCCACAAGAACCGACAACGATCTTCCCGCGACAGAGGAACATCCTGGCGCAAGTGAACGGTTCCGATCCATCCCCTCGGCAGGAACTACGCTGACCGATTTAGGGGTCTGGAACGTCTTTCTCAATCCCGACATGCCTAACCCGCAAGCGAAGATCCGAGCTATTTTATGCGATGAACATCTTCCGGCGGCTTGTCCTCCCGACAGTGTTCTACTCGACGAAGCGATCGCGAGATTCAAAACCCCTGGTCTTCGCGATTTGGGCCACTCAGCTCCCTATATGCACAATGGCCAGTTCGTCGCATTGGACAATGCCGTCGGATTCTATCTCGGTTCATCGAGCGCGATGCGGGCGGGAACGCTTCGTAACGGCGCCAACGCGTTGCAAGGTATTGCCTTGATTCCGGCAGACATCGCGCCACTTGTCGCTTTTCTCAAGTCGCTGAACGAGGACTACCAATAGGGGAATCAACAACAGCAGGAACAACGAGCCGGTGCCCGATACACCGGCAACGGAGTGAGAGGGGTGCTGCCCTCCAGCTCCGCGGGCAGGGGGCTTCTCTTCTTCCCGAAGCTCCCCGCCCCTCTTCTTGAATTGTGCTGCCCGTCTTGATTCGATCGTCGATCACGATAGGCTAGGCCAAAGGACCATCAAGTCCAGAGCCCATGGTTGCGTCGCAACCATGGGCTCTTGTTTTGCTGGAACGGAGAGACATTCGTGGAATCACAGAACCAGAGTCGACTCGAGGACCGCGACGTGCGCTGTCCCTGTGGCCAACTGATCGCGCGTTGGACCCAGAATGGAGTGGAAATCAAATGCAAACGCTGCCGGCGTGTCGTGTGTATACCCTTCAAATCGATGAGAGGTGTACCGCCTCGCGCGCTTTGACCGAAACCCTGTTGAGCCCGACAGCGCACCGTGCAGCAGAGAACGGCCAAAGAATTGGAGTCATGAGCTTCGGATTAGGCATCCCCCCTGCACCTCATAGTCCTTTGTGTAGATGGGAGCAATCAGCGAGAGCATGAATCACCCCGTGTCATACAACACATTGCTTCGATGACTAAACCGACAAATTCCACAATTCTCCCTGATCGCCTTCGCGACCTCACGGTTGAACTCTGCCGGCACGCCCCCGAATCGGCTGATCGACTTGCGCGAGCTAAAACTGAACGCGAGTTTCTGAAGGAGATCTGCGAACTTTTCAATTTGGCCACCGTCCTCACACCCGAACATTATTCATTGCTCCGCCCGGAAGGTCTTTCCAATCAAATCACGGAGTTTATCAGCAGCAACTTGCACAAAGGATTGACGCTCAAACTATTGGCACAGTTTCTAGGCTACTCGGAGAAGTATTGTTCCGATTTATTTCAATCGACCATGGGAGAATCGTTCTCCGGCTATCTCAAACGTCGACGAACCGACACTGCTTCCTTATTGCTGACGACCACGAACAAATCTGTGGCAGATATCGCCGCCACTCTTGGGTTCAGCGATCCATTTTCCTTCAGTCATTTCTTCAAACGATCGACCGGCCTCTCTCCACGCGAGTTCCGCACAGATCGAGACCAGCGTCGCCCCCGACAGACCAGCGCTCTCCCCTATAGAGGAAATCGATGACCAACACACCCATCAGAGATGCTGATGTCTCTGTCTTAACCCTGCCTCGTGAGGATCCGCCACCCACTCGCCCGTCACGATCATGGTTCAGGTGGCCTATTGCAGGAATTGCCGCCGTGTTCCTTCTGGCGTCTGTGTATTGGTATGTGTCCCTCTCATCATCGTTGCCGGACGTGGACACGGCACCCGTACGTTCGGTCGGAAGACATGCCGCCACCTCTCCCCTCACCGCAAGTGGTTATGTCGTGGCGCAGCGCCAGGCCTCTGTCGCTTCCAAAGGTACCGGTCGCCTCGAATATCTGGGCGTCACAGTCGGGAGTCACGTTACGGCGGGAGACGTTATTGCGCGCGTCCAGCAAGATGACGTCCAGGCTATCCAGCATCAGGCTCGCGCACGTTTGGATGTGACCAAAGCGGCCCTGACGAACGCACAAGCGGAACTGCGTGACGCACAGCTCAGCCACGCCCGCGCCAAAACCTTGTTACCCAATCAGTTCATTTCGCAAGCCGAGTTCGATACTGCCTCAACGCGACTGCGACGAGCAGAAGCGGCCGTGCGCTCCTCCGCAGCCGCCATTACCGCCGCGGAAGCGGACGTCCAAACCGCCGATGTGATGCTGGAGAACACGGTGATTCGGGCACCATTCGATGGCACGGTCATCAAGAAGTTCGCCGAAATCGGTGAGGTCGTCGCTCCCATGGCCGGTTCTGTGGGCTCACGCGGAGCAGTAGTCTTGATTGCGGACATGGCGTCGCTCGCGGTCGAGACCGAGATCTCGGAATCCTCGATCACGCAGATCGCGCAGGGCCAATCGGCCGATATCACCCTGGACGCAGTACAAGGCAAGCACTACCCCGCGACGGTCCAACAGATCATGCCGACTGCCGATCGTTCCAAGGGCACGGTGCTGGCCAAAGTCCGCTTTGTCGAGCTTGACGATCGCGTGCTCCCTGAAATGAGCGCCAAAGTGTCCTTTTCATTAGCCGCTCAACCGCATGATTCGGCAGAGTCTCGGCTGTTCGTCCCTTCGTCCGCACTGGTGCAAAAGAATGGTCGGCTTGTGCTCTACGTACTCGAAGACGAGACCGTGCGGGAAGTCTCTGTAGAGGAATTGTCTAAGAGCGGAGGAGAGAGCGAGATCCGCGGATCGCTGACAGCCTACGCACGGGTGGTCAATTCGCCACCGGCATCGCTGCAAACAGGCATGCGAATCCATGCTCGAGGTCCACAGTGAGCGGGGACACAGCCATAGATCAGACTGTTGTTGAGTTCAAACGAGTGTCCAAGTCCTATTTTCGAGGGGAGCAGGAGATACCGGTCCTAAAAGATTTCAACTTGTTCGTACCACAAGGCCAGTTCCTTGCCATTATGGGGCCGTCCGGATCGGGCAAGACCACAATACTCAATCTGGTCGCTGGCCTGGACCGTCCGACTCAGGGAACGATTCACGCGGCCGGTCTCTCGGTCTCTCAGCAAAAGGAAGCGGATCTTGCCCGATGGCGCGCCCGGCACATCGGCTTCGTGTTTCAGTTCTACAATCTCATTCCGGTCTTGACGGCCGCTGAGAACGTGGAACTGCCTCTCCTGTTGAGCAAGCTGACAAGGCGAGAGAGGCTCAAGCATGTCTTGGCGGCCCTCGGCCTTGTGGGATTGAGCGATCGAATCCATCATTATCCTCGTCAATTGTCTGGGGGTCAGGAACAGCGTGTCGGGATCGCTCGCGCGATTGTCAGTGATCCCACAATCTTATTGGCGGATGAGCCCACCGGCAACCTTGACCGAAGTGCAGCCCAAGCCATCATGTCCCTCCTCACACGGCTGCATCGGGAATTAAACAAAACGATTCTCATGGTGACCCACGATCCGCAAGCCGCGGGGTATGCGCAGGAGATCCTCCATTTCGACAAGGGAAGGTGAACTAGCCCATGACCCTTGGGACATTGATCGTCCGGAATCTTCGGCGACATACCTTTCGTGTCACCTTGACGGCATTTGGCATCGCCACCGTGATCCTCGCACTCAACCTTATCGTGACGACGGTCCGCGCGTGGTACGCGGGTGTCGAAGCTTCCGTCCCGAACAGACTGATCTCCCGCCACGCAGCTTCGCTTTCCATTCATCTCCCGCTGGCTTATCGGGATCGTATTGCCACAATGAATGGAGTGACCGGCGTTACGTACGCCAATTGGTTCGGCGGTGTATATCGAGATGCGAAGGGATTTTTCCCTCAGTTCGCCGTCGAACCGGCTTCATTTCTTGATCTTCATGCCGAATTATCGATATCGGAAGAAGAACGTCAGGCCTTTCTCACTGATCGCCGTGGCTGCGTGATCGGTCGTCGGCTGGCGGCACTGTACGGCTGGAAAGTGGGTGATGTGATCACCCTCAAAGGCACCATCTACCCCGGAGACTGGGAGTTCGTCGTGCGCGGTGTGTATCATGGGGCCGACGCAGCCACGGACGAGACCTGGATGCTGTTGCGCTGGGATCACATGAATGAACGTCGACAACAAATAGACCCGGATCGGGCCGGCACGGTCGGCTGGTATATCATCCGCATTGCCGATCCTTCCCTTGCCGGGAGCGTGACCAGATCAGTGGATGCAGAGTTCGCCAACTCCACCGCGGAGACCAGGACGGAGACCGAACAAGCGTTTCAGATGGGCTTTGTTGCCATGTCCGGAGCCATTATCAACTCCTTAAAAGTCCTTGCAATCGCGCTCAACGGAGTCACCTTGCTGGTACTCGCCAATACTCTCGTCATGGCCGTGCGTGAGCGCACGAGGGAGCTCGCCGTGATGCGGACACTCGGCTTTCGACCAAGCCATCTGAGTGTGTTGGTGGCGGGAGAAGCTCTGCTTATCGCAGGGCTAGGAACAGTCCTCGGCATTGCGATTACCATTCCAGCCACTCGCATCTACGGTGCGCTCGTCTCTGCCAGACTGGGGAACTTCTTTCAACATCTGACCCTGTACTCGAGCACATTGCTGTTGAGCGTCTCTGTCACTTTGTGCATCGCTGTCTGCGCGGCAGCATTTCCCAGCATCATCATCATGCGTGACAAGATCGTAGAGAGTTTGCGGAACACCGGATAGGATTTAGATCTATGAGCCTTCTCTTGGCTTACAGTGTTCGAAACGTTTGGGTCCGCAGTAGCACAACAGCTCTGACCGTCGGAGGGCTGGCGCTTGTCAGTCTCATTCTCCTGACGGTGTTTATGTTGAGCAATGGATTGAACCAGGCGCTCATTGAAAGCGGTTCACCGGACAATGTCTTGCTGTTGCGCAAAGGGGCAACCACTGAGATCGCGAGTGGAATCTATCGCGACCAAGCACACGTCGTGCGTGCGCTCGCTGGAATTGCGGAGACCTCTGGTCGCGAACGTCTTGCCATTCCTGAACTGGTCGTCCTGATCAGTCTCTCGAAGAATGGGGCAGTAACCCCTGCAAATGTCGTTGTCCGGGGCACGCACTCGGCAGCATTCATGCTGCGGCCGCAGGTTCATCTGGTAGAGGGGCGTGTCTGGCAACCGGGCACGACAGAGATTGTCGTCGGCGCTCAGATCGCCAAGCGGTTTCTCCTCGGAGGAATCGGCTCTCACCTCCGCATGGGAAAACGGGAGTGGCTCGTCGTCGGCATCGCGGAGGCAGAGGGAACAGCGTTCGAATCCGAAATCTGGGGAGACGTTGATCAACTCATGGCCACCTATGGACGGGACTCTTACTCTTCATTGACGCTTCGCTTGCCTGCCCCTTCTGCCTTCCAGTCCATCGAAGACGCCATCGGATCGGACACACGCCTGCAACTCCAAGTGAAACACGAACGCGACTACTATCGGGAAAAATCTGTCACGATGACGACCTTCATTCGCCTCCTCGGTTTTACCTTCACTCTCATCTTTGCTTTCGGAGCCATTTTGGGAGGCACAATGACGATGTATGGCGCCGTCGCCTCTCGTACGAAGGAAATTGGCCTGCTCAGAGCACTGGGGTTTCACCCACGCCAAATTTTCACGGTGTTTCTTCTCGAGTCTCTCATGCTCGGGACCTTGGCCGGCCTGCTGGCAATCGCTGGAGGCACGGCATTGCAGTTTGTCACACTCTCGACAATGAACTTCAGCACGTTCTCAGAACTCGCCTTTCGCCTGACCCTCACTCCTGCATCCGCTCTGGGTACTATAGGATTCGCATTGAGCATCAGCATGGTTGGTGGTATCCCTCCTGCCATTCGGGCGGCCCGTCTTCCCGTGACTTCCGCGTTGCACACCCCAGGCCGATAGCGCTCATTTATCTCTCATCCCTGCGGCTCCTTGTTTCCATTCCAGAGTATCCGGAAAGTAAGCATGTACGGCTGGTGCCTAAACATGGTCACGGTATGAACGGTCAATGTATATGAAATTGAGAATTAGTATCAGACATGTCGAGCGACTCATTTCACAGTTCGACGACCGGAAGGCTTCATCTCACCGTGACAACCGTACCAATGCAGCAAACGCGCCATCAGTTGTTCCCCTGGGGATTGTCTTTCTGCATTCATGCAACCGTGGTAGCGGGCGCAGTCACCCTCCTCCACGATCTTCCCCGAGTAGAACCTCCTGTGTACCGCATGGAATTCCTCCTGACCGACCCGCAATCTGAGGGTGAGACAGTTCCTTCTCCGGAAGAAACCGCGGCTACGGAAGACTCCTCATCTTCTGCTCTCGCCACCAGCCCCTCCGCCGAAGAAATGATAGAGCATCGACCAATCAGCGAACCGTCGATCACTCAACGAACTCTGAACCAGGCGACCGTGGTCGACGAAGCACCGCATGAAGCACGCCTATCGCCCACATCGAGTATGTCCACTCCTGTCGCACGCCCTGCTCCGATTGAGCGACGAATCGAAACAGCGGTGAAGGACCCTATGATGACCACACCCGCGCAAGTCGCAACCACCTCCGCTATGGACCCAAGCGCTAACAATCTCCAGGTTGACACTTCGCCAGCCTTACAGACCAAATATGATAACCAACAGAGTCCTGTTGAGACTACCGGCATCACATCGCCGGACTCAACAATCTCGCCTCCGGCAGCCTACACCGACTCCGCTCCCTCTTCCCTCTCGACAGAGCAGGCTTCCGTCACCGCCTCACCGGCCAATCCTCAGACCAGCGGGCTAGAGTCTCAATCCGATGCTTCGCAACAATCCGTCGGAATGAACCGTCCCACGATGACAGGGACCGTACCAGCGAAATCGCAGTATGGATGGCTGGCGGAATTGCTGAGGCGACGGACCATGAGCCTCCTAGCCTATCCCCACCTGGCCCGCATGCAGGGATTGGAAGGTATCGTCGTCGTCAGGACCACGATCAACAGCGAGGGCGACTTGGTGGACGCGGTGGTGACGAAAAGCTCCGGGTATGGCGCCTTAGATGATGATGCGCTGAAGCTCATGCATCGGGTCTGTCCGATTCGTCTACCACAAGATCTCGGAAAGTCCCAAATCACGGTGTCGATCCCCATCCGTTACAGACTCGACAGACTCGAATGATGAAGAAGGGAGAGAACGTCATGTTCACGAAGACCACAATAGTTATAGGCATTCTGTTCATCCTTGGCACAAGCTGGATGCCGGCCAGTGCTGCCCCTTCGTCCAAGGTCGGGTTCCTCGTCGTCGCTCCCGATCGAGGCTTCCTCGGAAATCAGGAAGTCCGATCCCTCGTCGATGAGTTCAAGAAAACCTACCCGGCCACGCTCGGATTAGTCGGGAGAGACTATAACGGCGTCGAAGGCGAGTACGCCGCATATCTCACTCGTGCAGCCCAGGAATTAAAACAGAATGGTGTCACGGAGATCGTCGCCATTCCCTTGTTTCTTTCTGAAGCCGATCCTCTGCTCAAACGAGTCACGCCGCTCATGGCGGCCTACTCCGGCGGACTGCCTGTGCGGTGGGCACCGGCTATGACGCACGACTATCTGATCGGGCAGATCGTGCTCGACCGTATCGCCTCTCTCAGCGAGCACCCCGAATCGGAACAATTGATTCTCGTCGGTGCCGGCGCAACGGATGAGGCCAACGAGAAGGCGTTGAAGGCAGATGTGGAGAAGCTGTCGGCCTACGTCAAGCGGTATAAGGCCTTCCGCGAGGCAGAGGTCGTCGTTTATTACGATCGTGAGGCGGAAGAGGCTGATCAACGAAACAAGGACATCAAGGCACACTTGCTGGCTCAAATGGCCAAACACGGACGGACCTTGCTGGTGCCCGTTTTTATCGGACCGAAATTCGATTCCTCCATGTCGCTGACCGCCTGGTTGGGCGCACAGTTTAGAAACACCCGTGTCGCCTACAAGCCCGATGAGCTGCTACCGCATCCGAATGCACTGTTGTGGTTGAACAAGACTGCTAACCGCGAGACCCCATTGGCCGCGAGCCAGATCGGTGTCGTGATCATGCCCCACGGATCAACCCAGCCGTGGAACGATGCCGTGGAGGGGACGATCCGGCCACTCATGTCCAAGTACCCCATCGAAATGGCCTACGGGATGGGCGATCCCCACATTATCCAGAATGCTGTGTCCAGGCTGGAACAGCGTGGTATCCGACACATCGTATTCGTCCGGATGTACGCATTGGATAATCACATGAAACCCTTGACAGATTACATTCTCGGTTTGAGCGATCGATCCCCTGCTGACAGTCATGGCGACGGGCATGGATCTGCGAATGCCCCCCCTCAGGTCCGTACTGCCGCGCTCTTTTCCACATTTGGCGGCTACGAACAGAATCCGGAGATCGCTCTCGTCCTTCACAAACGGATCGCAGAACTGAGCAAGGACCCAACGAATGAGACCGTCCTTCTCCTCGCGCATGGAGAAGGCACCGAGGCGGGCAACGATGCGTGGCTTTCGGTCATGAATCAGAATATCGAGCGGCTTCGTCAAGATCCTCACTGTGCCAAGTTGAAAGCGATAAAGGCTCTGACGGTCAGGGAAGACTGGCCCAAGGAAAGGGAGAAAGCTGTCGCCGCTGCTCGCGCAGCCATCGAGGAAGCCGGGAAACACGGGCGTGTCCTCGTCATTGCAAACCGACTCTATGGCTCGGGCCCCTACAGGACCATGCTCAAAGGCCTGACCTACGAAATGAACGACAAAGGTTTGGTCGATCCCGTTCTTACTCGATGGCTGGAAGACGGGCTGACGCGCATGACGGCCGAGTTGATCCCGTCAAAGAGCGAACAATCCGCGAAAGCCAATCCATAGAAAGCATTACTCTTGACGGCTCGTTGCAACCGCGCGCTGACGCGACAGGTAGGCGAAGGATGAACATAGAAGATGTCAGCACACGTAGATAACACAGAAGTCAAGTCGTGTCTCTCCGCGTTGTACGACGAGCTCATTACGCATGACGGGTTCGCCGAGATGCGGGTGGAGATCCGTCTTCTCAAACGCGGACAGAAGGAGGTCATTCTCCATTGCGGCAGGCAATTCCGCTTCGTGATCGACTGCCCTGGAGCCCCGGGGCGATAGAGAAAGGAGGAATGAGGGCTTAAACCACTACGTCGTACCGAAGCGCATGGCAGGCGGTGCGGGACCGCTGCTTCATGTTGAACAGATGTCGGCTTGTCCTGGCCTCTATGGGTGAGGCAGTGATGGCTAACCAGTGAAAGGGGTAATTACAATGAATCGTACGAAGTCACAATTCACAGGCTGTATACTCGGCCTGGGACTCTTGCTGGCCGCCGGTCAATCGGCGCATGCCTTGCAGGCCTCTTGGGATGTGCCCTTCACGCCATCAGCGTGGACACGAGGCACCACGCCCGGCAGTCTGTACGCTGAGTGGAATGTCTTTAACGACAACCTCAGCCCGACACCGGCCGGCGTTCAGGACACCACTCCTGAGGTCGCCAACTTCGGCGGCGGCACCTACAACGTGGCAGAAACAACGGGCGGCTCGTTCCTCACCAGCGGCAACAACATCTACAGCCCTTTCAATGCAACGCAGTTCCAATTCACCGTCGGCAATGCAGCCAGTGGATCGGGTGACGTCTATCTGCACATTGCATCGCTGGGCAACTTCAACACCACGCTCCAGCAAGCCTTCACCAACTTCACACTGAACGGCATAGCAGGCACCTATCAGGAACTGTTCAGAGAAGTCACCAGCATCACCCCGCCAGGAGCCCCTCCGTCGGATAGTTATGAGATTGAGGCCCTTGTGAGCTGGCTGGGCGTGACACACGCCCCATCGTTCGTGCTGGGGTTTGATGCCATCGGCCCACACGCGAGCCTGGACCAGCTCTCCCTCGATGTCGGTCCGGTGGCCCCAGTGCCATTGCCCGCCGCAGCCTACTTTATGGCTACGGGACTTGTGGGGCTATGGACGATGGCTCGGCGCAAAAAAGCCAGCCGCCTGAGCTCCTAGCACGAGTCCGCATCGGCGTGGCCACCTAGGATTGGGCCATGCCGATGCGTGTATGCAGCATGAACTGCAAACGCTGGGGAGGTGTCATATTACTTGCCGCACTGCTGCCAGCATGGACGGTACATGGGGGGACGGGCAAGGGGACGGACTCGCGTCCGCCGCTTTCGGGTCCGGATGGTATGAACATCGCCGCGAACAGTAATACAGCAGAGGCACCGCGCGGAACAACGACCGAGGGATTGAACAGTGGTAGGAAACAACCGCGTGCTGAGGAGAAAAGCGAAACGGCGGCAGGGTATCGACCGATCGATACGCTAGAAACTGAGCAGGAGGAAACGCTGGTGATAGCGGAGGTCGAGGTGAAGGGGAGACGCGAGGGCTTCGAGTTCGATCCGGTGCGCTCGCGCACAACAGTGACGGCCAAGGAGCTGGCGCGCCGGCAGGCGGACAACGTCTTCAATGTGCTGCAGGACATCCCCGGCGTCTCGACCGACGGCGGGCCGGTTTCCAGCGGCATGAAATTCAACATACGCGGCTTCAGCGACACGGAAGACACGTTGATCAAGATCGACGGCGCCATGCGAAATTTCGAGAAGTATCGCTTCGGCAGCGGCGTATTCATGGAGCCGGAGTTACTGAAAGCCATCGAGGTGACGCGCGGCCCCGCGAGTGCGCTGCAAGGCTCCGGCGCCATCGGCGGCGTGGTGGAGATGCGGACCAAGGACGCCACCGACTTCCTGGCGCCCGGAGAACGCGTAGGCGCGCTCCTCAAGTCAGGATGGTCCAGCAACAATGATGAAATCTTGGGATCGGCGAGTGCCTATGGTGTGGCGTTCGACTCGATCGAGCTGCTCGTCAACGGTACTTGGCGCAACTCCGGCGACTACAGAACGGCAAGCGGCGAGAAGTTGCCGAACACCAATGCGAGCCGGCTGAGCGGATTGGCGAAAGCCACGTACCGCCCCCGGCCTGGCGCATCCATCTCCTTCGGGGCGGTTTACTTCAACCAAGACAATTTGCAGCCCTTTGACGCCACGATAGGAGTCCCCGGAGTGTTCGGCTTCGTGCGGCGCAAAATGACCGACAGCACTTCCACCGGCAACTTCGAATACAGGCCCGCCGCAGAAACCCTTGCGCCCTGGATTAATCTTAGAGGGACGCTCGGCTACACCAACACCTACGTCACCGATTCCGACAGGCAGGATTCGAAGGGAGTGCCTATCCCGAACTCACCAACTAATTACTACGACTACTCGATTGGAACAGTCGATGTGACGAATGCCACTGTGTTGCGCTTCGGCCCAGCGCGCAATGCGCTCACGTACGGCGTCCAGTACAACCACAACAAGCGCAAGGACACGACCAACCAGCTCAACCCTTCCACGGGCCAGCGGGTAACGGTGGATAACCTTTCGCAGCCTTCTGGCACCAGATCCTTTCTTGCGTACATGCTCGAGAATCGTCTCGATATCGGCCATGTGAGCCTCACCGGCGGAGTCCGTCACGATCGCTACAAGGTCGAAGTCACCGCAGAACCGACACGCGATCTGTTGCAGGCCGAAGGCAGCAGCCCGGTCATCGAATTCTCGAAAACCATGCCCAGCGCCGGTATTGCGTGGAATGTGCTAGGTGGCCCGGTGACCCTCTTCTACAACTACATCGAGGCGTTCCGACCGCCGCTCGTCGATGAGTTTTTCACGCAAGGTGCGTTTAGCCGCTGCAATCCCGTCTTCTTCGGCAATCTCGCACCGCCCTCCGGGGTCTGCGGGAATCTCTACATGCCTCAGTCCTCGACCAACAATGAGGTCGGCGCGTCGCTGACCTATCCTGGTCTGCTCACGAGCGGCGATGCCCTCACGGCGAAGATGGTCTTTTACCACAACCGCGTTACAAACACCCTCTATTCGCTCTCGGCGCGCACGGCGAGTGGAGCCCTCTGCAAGCCGTTGCCCCCCATTATTGTGGGGGGGGTCAACGTGGGGGGGAACGGCGACATATGCACGAGCGTCACGCAAGATGGCAAGGAGACTCGGGAAGGGGTGGAGGTCGAGCTCGGTTATCGGACTGAACGCTGGTTCAGCAACCTGAACCTCGCCGCCGTGCGCGGCAAGATGGTGTGCGAAGGCGACCGTGATCTGCCTGACATTCCAGGCAATACGCTGGTGTTCACACTGGGGCGCAATGATCTCGACCACCGGCTCGAGTATGGTTATCGCCTTCGCGCCGTGGATTCCCGTAAGGTGATAATAGGCTCCACCGCCCAAGTAGTCTCACCCTGCAACATCGGCCTCACCATCGGCGAGCAGGATGGCTATCTAGTACACAATCTGTTCGCGTCATTCCAGCCCAATAGAATGCTCAGCCTGAACCTGGCCGTCGACAATTTCACCAACACCCAATACTACCTCAACAACGGCTTTTTTGGAGGCATTGGCCAGGAGGCGCCGGGTTACAACGTGCGATTCTTCGCGTCAGTGTCATTCTGATTCCATGTGGTAACAGACAGGTAAAGAAAGAGAGTTCAAGCCGACAACAGAGGACCCAGACCACGAACAGCACAACCGCACGCAGAGATCCGATAGCGATTCGGTAACGTTTCCGATAACTGAACTCGGCAATTCCGAAAAGACCCAAGGAACTGAATGACACACAAGAACGATTCTCCACGCCGGATCGAAGTGCAACTTTGGATCATTAATCTCTGTGCGGCTTGCGCGCTGGTCTTGCTCAGCCTAACGAGAGGTGAGGCGAACGCTTCTGTGGTATTCCATATTGGCGATGGACATGGACCCATCAGTTTCGCAGCCGAAACGAGCGCTTGGGACATCGGCGATCGCTTTTATGAAGAGACCCAGCAACAACATGCCATGGCCTCGCTTCCTGGAACGCCGAGCGATGTCATGGGCGAGTTGACGGGTCCGCACCATGCAATAGCTCCGGATGTCTGGAGATCTCCATGGATCGATCAGGACGCCGCTCGTTTCAACTTCAACCTGTTTCTTCAAGGGTCCTCGCATTACGGTCCGATGCAACTGCACGCTGGAGCAGTCGATCTGCGAAGCAGGCCACCAGTGACACCGGTTTCTTCTTCACCCTCTTCAGGAATTCTTTTTGCGACAGCTTTGGTTGGAATGCTGGGGGCTGTTTTTCGGGGAGATGCATGTAACAAAAGAGGCCAGGACATAAACGAGTCTGAACTGCATCGGCAACGCTCAACACGCTCGGTTGTCGTTCTCTCGCCCGACGTTGCTTTTTCCAGAGACCTTGAAGAGCACTTGCATCGAGCGGGCTATACGGTCCGAATAGCAGCCACTGTGGATGAGATATTCGCCGTCACGGACCCGGCGTCGCTCTTGTTAGTTTTGGTGGATCACCGTACTCAAGATTGGGATATGCTTCGGACAGATCCATCGTTTCGGCATGTTCTGCTGATGGCGGTGGTTCCTTTCGGCTGTCTCTATACCGAGGACCACTGCATATCGGATCTGGAGCGCGGGATGGACGGGGTTCATGATTTGCGAGACGGGCATCGTCTTTTGGTCGCTAGAGTCGGCGCCTATCTGCGGCGGGCCGGATGCGATAACGTGCGTCGAGGAGTCTATCAGGTGGGCGCCGTCGAACTGGACGAGGATGCTCATGAGGTGAAAATTGTCGGACGACATGTGAAGCTCTCCGCCAAACCCTTCGCAATTCTCACGGTGCTCATGCGGGAACCTTCCAAGGTATTCAGCCGAAACAAACTGGTCAGTCTCGCATGGGGACCCGACGTTACAGTCGGTGAGCACGCAGTGGACGTTCATGTCCACGCCATTCGGCAGCAGCTGGATCGTGAGCCAAACCGTCTCTGCGAGCTGGTTACAATCAATCAGCTCGGCTTCAAACTGAAGCCGGTCTCCTCAGCCGGATCAATCCGAATCAGAAGGCACCGTCCAACGTCCAACTCGATTTCCGGTTCGCACACACGCTCAATAATGAGGACGCCAAGACTTACATCGGGGCGGATACCGTGACCGAATTGCGATCGTCTGCAGTTGAGTTTCGAACCAGTCGAGGTGCTCTTCGGAATCTTCGACCATATCTTCAAGCATGTGGCGGGTGGTGAAATCACCGACTTTGGCGCAGTGGGAGATGACCGTGCGGAACAACTCCACATCCTCATACTCAAATCCAAAATCTATGGTGAGTAGATCCGCTACGAACCGTCCTCTGCTCATCTGATCGAGATGATCCACGTGTGGCATTTCATCCAGATAGAGAATGTGATCGATCAGGCCTGAAGAAATGCTTACTTCTTCGGTGGCGAGATGGCTAAAATGCTCGTGGAGGCGCTCATCACCCTAATGCGTACACATGGCCGCATGGAGCAGGTATTGATGCACCGTCTTCAATTCGACCTCAAGATCCGATTCAAGGAATCCACGACCCTGCTTTGGGCTTCATGATAGTGCTTAGCTTTCTTTCTTGATCTGCTCAGAGAGATAGTTTTCCAAGCCAACCTGTTTGATCGTTTCTATCTGCGTTTCGATCCAATCGATATGTTGATCCACGTCTTTGGCCATATCCTCAAGCATGTGCCGCGTGGTGAAATCGGTCACCTTCGCACAATGCACTACGCCATCGTTGAGCAAAACGAGCATTTCTTGTTCTGCTTTCAGATCCAGCTTGAGCTGCTCAGGAACAGTTTCTCCTACTTGCACAGTATTCATACGCTGCACGTTCGGCACACCATCCAGATAGAGAATATGACCAATGAGTTCGTCGGCATCTTTCATCTCGGCCATACTCCGCTCCCGCACTTTGTGATGGAGTCGGTCATAACCCCAGTTCTCACACATCTTGGCATGCAGGAAATACTGATTGATCGCCGTCAAATCCGCAGTCAGGATTTTATTGAGAGTGTTGACGACGCCCTCTTTTGCTTTCATGATTTTCCCCTTTCGTAGTTGTGACGGTCCTCAGACTCGCTGGACGTAGAGAAATTTTCCTACAAACGAGTTCACCTTGATTCATTATCAACGCGTCTAGGGGGTTCGTCAACTCGATCGCAGGAGTGTCTTTGAGTTTGATTTTCATCATTAGGCGACACTGGTTCTCAATCTCGCAGCACGAAGACGCGCTAAAGAGATGCAAGCATGTCGCGTCCTAATTTCAGGATGAAAGAAGAGGTCCATGGAGTGGGGGATGAATTCGGTCTGACTATCCTGCTTCACGATAGCCGCATTCTTCGCTGCGGCATTGGACGCTGCGCCCGACTTGCTTGCTGACTTTCTCGACAAGAAACGGGGCGCTGCAAGTCGGGCAGATCTTGTTGATTGGCCGATCCCATAGGGCATATTCACACGCCGGATACTTACCGCAGGCAAAAAACGAACGTCCTTTTCTCGTGCGCTTCTGGACAAGGTCTCCACCACAGCCGGGCTGAGGACACTTCACACCCAACGCAAGCGCCTTGGTGGTCTTGCACTCAGGATAGGCGGAGCAGGCAATAAACTTTCCAAAGCGTCCGGTCTTCACCACCATCGGGCTGCTGCATTTCTCGCACTTTTCATCCGTCGTCAACTCAATCTTTGGGACAATCTTTATGGTGCCATCTTCGAGTTTTTCAAAGTTCTGTGTATTCTTGCAAGGAGGCTTGTCTTTGTACGCAGGACAAGCGAGGAACTTGCCATTGCGTCCCCATTTAATCTCCATCATTCGGCCGCATTTCTCGCAAGGAATATCCGTCGGTGGCTCTACTGTGTCCTTGGGTCCAGGAATAGTCTTCGCCTTGTCCAAGTCCGTCGTGAATGTCCCGTAAAACTCCCTCACTGCGGTCACCCACGGTTTATTGCCTTCTTCGACTTCGTCCAACTCCTCTTCCATGTGCGAAGTGAAGTCGACATTGATCAAGTCGGGAAACCCCTTCATCAGGAAATCGTTCACAGTCCGCCCTGTTTCGGTGGGAGCAAAACGTCCCTCCACCTTTTCGGCATATTTGCGATCCTGAATCGTCGAAATGATGCTTGCATAGGTGGACGGGCGGCCGATGCCCTTCTCTTCCAATTCCTTGATCAGCAAGGCTTCGTTATACCGAGGCGGAGGTTGAGTGAAGTGCTGTTTCGAGAGTACGCCGGGAACCGTCTGCCCTTCCTGGGATACGAGCTGCAGCCTTTCTCCCTCGCTGAGCAGAGGCAACTGGCGCTCGGTCTCGTCTTCGACCTCTTGCTCGCTCTTTTGTTTCTGTGCAAAGAGCTCTTTGTCGATCCCTTCCATATAGACAATCGTATGGCCGGGGAACTTCACCACGGTGCCGGTTGATCGGAAAAAGAATTTCTCTTTCGTCGTAATGGGACTCGACTCCACGCGAGTCACATCAAGAATCGCAGGGACCATTTGCGATGCGATAAACCGGTTCCAGATCAACTGATACAACTTATAGATATCAGGCTCCAGATACTGTCTGATCGACTCGGGGTCGCGTGCCGCTGACGTGGGACGAATCGCTTCGTGGGCTTCTTGCGCCGCTTTTTGCGTTTTGTACACATTCGGGGTGGCGGGCAAGTATTCCGCGCCAAACCGTTCCTGAATCACCTGGCGCGCTTCTGTCAGCGCCTCGTTCGAAATGCGTGGGGAATCCGTCCTCATATAGGTAATGAGACCGGTCTGACCTTCGGCCCCGATTTCGATCCCCTCGTACAATTTCTGCGCCAGGGTCATCGTTTTCTTCGATGAGAAATGCAGCTTGCGCGCGGCTTCCTGTTGGAGCCGGCTGGTGATAAACGGTGCGACAGGATTCCGTCTCTTTTCTTTTCGTTCGATCGAGTCAACGACAAACTCTTTCCCTTGAATAACCGAGACAATGCGCTGCGCATCAGCCTCAGTCGCAATCGAAGCGTCCTGTCCATTGATACTGTGCAGCTTCGCTTCAAACGGAGGAGGATTGGCCCCGGACAGCGTCACTGCAATAGACCAGTACTCTTCCGCACGGAAGGCTTCCCGCTCCCGTTCACGTTCACAAATCAATCGCATCGCCACAGACTGAACCCGGCCCATGCTGAGTCCTCGACGCACCTTGGTCCAGAGCAATTGACTGCCTTGGTATCCGACAATCCGGTCAAGCACCCGACGGGCCTGCTGCGCATTCACCAGCTTCATATCGACCTGCCCAGGCGACTGCAGCGCGCGCTTGATGGCTGGTTCCGTAATTTCGTTGAAGAGTACACGGAAAACCTTGCCTTCTGTCTTTTTCTTGGACTTGGACTTGGATTTGCCGAGCAGTTCCTGCTCGAGGTGCCACGCGATGGCTTCACCCTCTCGGTCAGGGTCCGGAGCGAGGAACACCTTATCAGCCTCCTCCGCCTTTTTCTTAATCTCCGCCAAGACCTTCGATTTTCCCTTGATCGTCACATACTGCGGCTCGAAATCGTGTTCCAGGTCAACGCCAAGCTTGCTGGTGGGAAGATCCTTAATATGGCCGACCGAAGCCATGACGGTATAGCCGCGACCCAGATACTTCGTAATGGTGCGCGCTTTCGTCGGGGATTCGACAATAATGAGTGATTTAGCCATGAATACTCCGGTTCGCTATGAGAGTTTGCCGCTCATCCGTATCAATATACCAAATCTGTGCAACTGTTCGACGATTATGCCCGAAGGTAGCGTTGCCCCGGCAGCTGTCTGACTCGCTGTCGAAGCTCCAGGGACAAGAGCGAGGCCATCACAGTGGACACCGATAACCCTGTGGTAACAATCACGTCGTCCGCTATACGCGGGTCATACGACAATGCATCATACACCAGCTGTTCTTCTTTGCCCAACAGATCTCCACGTTCGTTCTTTTTTTGCTGAGGTCGCAGGCGGAGGCGTAGCGAAGGTTCCAGTTGCGGCAAGATTGCGTCGATGACATCCTCCGCGCATTCGATCAAGGCCGCACCTTCTTTGAGTAACGCGTTTGTTCCACGGCTGGTCTCTGCTTTCACAAAGCCCGGAACTGCGAAGACCTCTCGGCTCTGCTCGGCGGCCAATCTCGCGGTAATGAGCGATCCGCTGCTGATGGCCGCCTCTGTCACGATCACGCCAAGGGACAACCCGCTGATGATGCGATTCCGTCGAGGAAAGTGATGGCTGTGGGGAGGCGCACCCATCGGCGCCTCGGACAGAATGGCCCCCCGCTCCTCGATCTGTCGGCGTAACCGCTCATGTTCCGGCGGATAGGTTCGATCGATCCCGCAGCCCAGCACTGCAATGGTGCGCCCCTTCGCGGCGAGCGCGCCTTGATGGGCTGCCGCGTCAACTCCGCGAGCGAGGCCACTTACCACCGTCATGCCGGCTCCAGCCAACTCGTGGCTCAACTCTTCGGTCATGGCACGCCCAGCTGCGGTCGCACGCCGTGCACCTACAATGGCCATCGCCAACTCATCCTGCTCACACAATGTGCCTGTGATATACAAGAGCGGCGGAGGGTCCGCAATCATTTTCAGCCGCATGGGATAGGTAGATTCCAACGCGCTCCGAACTTCAATGCGTTTACGCTCGATTGCCGCAAGTTCCCGCTCGATGCTCAGGCTGGCGGAACGATCCGGTCCGCTTCGTATCGAATCTGCCAACTGCGGGCTGCATCCACTCTCCATCAACTCATCGCGAGAAGCACGTAGCACAGCCTCAGGAGAGTGCCAGGTGCGAACTAATCGAAGCACCGTCACGTCTCCCACCCCATCGATGGCCTGCAGGCGTAGCCAGGACTCTAACGTCGTCCGTGTCATACGATGACCCGAAGAAGGACCTGCGACCGCAGAGGAGGAATCTGCATCTACAGGCTGGCTGAAGAGCTGCATAGATCTTGGCGCACGGCAACCACAGTCCTTAGAGCACTGCGAGATCGTACTGTTCCAGATGCAAGTGTTCGTCCGGCATGACGATGATTTTTGCGGCGCACTCGCGTTCCACAGCCTCAAGACCTTGCCGCTCTTCATCTTGCAACAGCCCGACGACCGAGGGGTGGGCGCCGATGACGATCCGCTGCGGTTCGGGACTACTGCCGATCCGACGGACGTCGCGGAAAATCTCATAGGCCACCGTAGTCGGAGATTTCGTATACCCTCGTCCTTCGCAATAGTGACAGGGCTCGGAGAGCGAACGGAGGAGGTCCTCCCTCACCCGTTCACGAGAAATCTCGATCAGCCCCAGGTCAGAGATTCTGGACACTCTAGTGCGGGCCTTGTCGGTGGACATCGCTTCAAGCAACGCGTGATACACCTTATCTCGATTTTTCTCTCGCTCCATGTCGATGAAATCGACGATGATGATTCCGCCGATCCCACGTAACTTTATCTGATAGGCCACTTCTCTCGCCGCCTCCAGATTGTTCCGAAGAATGGTCTCCTCCTGGTCGCGCTTTCCCACGAACCGTCCGGTGTTGACGTCGATGACGGTCATCGCTTCCGTATGATCGATCACGAGATGCCCGCCGGACTTGAGCCAGACTTTGCGGCTGAGGGCCCGCGCCATCTCCTGCTCCACCCCCAGATGATCGAAGAGGCTTTCATCTTTGTCGTACAAATGAATGCGTGACGTTTGCTCCGGCGAGAATCGCTGCACAAAGTCCCTTACCGCCTGATACTCTTCCCGCGAGTCAATCCATAATCGATCGACTTTCTTTCCAAAGAGATCGCGCACGACGCGAAAACTCAGACTCAAGTCGGCATGGAGCAATGCCGGCGCCCCTTTCTGCTCACGTTTTGCCAGAATGTCCTGCCAGAGCACGTGCAAAAAGTCGACGTCTGATCGCAGTTCATCTTCTTTCACCCCTTCGCTCACCGTGCGGACTATGTATCCGCAGCCTGGATGCCGGACCCGCTTCATAATATCCTTGAGTCGAGCCCGCTCCTCGTCGCGGGCGATGCGACGAGACACACCGACATGCTCCACATTGGGCATGAACACGAGATACCGGCCGGGGAGCGACACATAGGTCGTAACCCGCGAGCCTTTCGTGCCGATAGGCCCTTTGGAGATCTGCACCATCAGCTCTTGCCCTTCACTCAGCAGCTGCTCAATCGGCTTGGAGCTTTGCCGCCGTGGGCCCGGCATATCTCCATCCTTATCGGCATCCTTGTCATCCTCATCCGCATCGACGAGCGTGTCGCCCGGCTCGGAGTCCAACGACAAATCCGACACGTGCATGAAGGCCGCCTTCGCGAGACCGATATCCACAAATGCCGCCTGCATGCCAGGCAACACTTTCGCCACTTTTCCTTTATAAATGTTCCCGACAAAGTCCTTGTGCTTCGCGCGATCTCCGAAGAGATCCGTGACGACTCCACCGTCCAACACCGCAACACGAGTTTCCTCGCGTGCGACTGTAATCGCAATTTCTACTCCCATACCGACTCCTTCCATCCAGTAGAACCGTCGCACCGGCATGCAGGATGAACGCGGGGAATCCCCAGGTTCCAACCTCCACTCGACATCTTGTCGATCCGACGGTTCGCACCATAAATATAACCGCTTGCACTAATCTCGATTCACTCGAAACCGTGCAATCACTCTCTCACTATAAGAAACTCAATCGACGGCGTTTAACATTCAAGAGCAGGCCGAGCGACGCCATTGTCATCACCGTCGCGCTCCCGCCGTAGCTCATGAGCGGGAGAGGAATTCCCACGATGGGGAACATGCCCGCCGTCATGCCGATATTGATCACGACGCAAAAACACAACATGCAGAGGATGCCGACTGCCAGAAGCGCTCCAAGCTGATCCTTTGCGCGCGCCACAATTTCTAACGAAAGCCAGATCAGCCCGACAAACAACAGCAAGAGCACTAGGACTCCGAGAAATCCCCATTCCTCTGCAAACACCGAAAAGACAAAGTCGGTATGCCCCTCTGGCAAAAACTTCAATTGGCTTTGCGTCCCTCCGTAAAGCCCCTTCCCCGTCAATTCTCCTGCTCCGATGGCAATCCGCGATTGGAGAGCATGATATCCCTTGCCTCCAGGATCGTAGACCGGATCGACAAACGTCATAATGCGCTGTCGCTGATAATCATGCAATGACCCCCACATCATCTCCCAGGCGAAGGGAAAGAGCATCAACGAAAACAAGAGGATGACTCCCACCGCCTTCGACCGCATGCCCACCATGAGCAACATCGCAGCATAGATCGCCAAGAAGCTCAACCCGCTCCCGAGATCCGGCTGCTTCAGGATCAGGAGCAGCCCTGGCAGCACCAACAACCCCGGGAGCACCACTCGTTGGATCCAGCCCACTCGAGGCGCCTGCGAATAGTAGTGCGCCAAGGTCAAAATGAGGACCAACTTTGCAAATTCCGAAGGCTGGAAGGCAAATGGCCCCATCGGAATCCATCGTTGCGCCCCACGGCTGCTCTTGCCTTCAAACAACACGACGGCCAGTAAAATTAAGATGATCGCATAGGCAGGATACGCTAACCGTGCGATGCGATGATAGTCCGAGAGCCACATTACGAGAAACGCGACCGTGCCAAGCGCAATCCACACAGCTTGTTTGGCATAGAACGGGAACGCGACCCCTTGGTCGTGCGTCACACTATAAATCGACAAGACGCCGATCCCCAGGATAGCAAAGATCAGCCCGATAAAACGGAAGTCGAAATTGTCAAACCCCCGGCTCATGAACACCCGATCGATCATCTCGTTCCTTGTCCTCCGACATCCCCTACCCGCACAACGGCACCCTCCTTCGCATCGGGAGGAGCGGAGACATTCAATTTCACATAGGTCTCGATCAGCTCTTTGGCAAGGGGCGCCGAAGCAGAACCGCCGTGGCCCATATGCTCACCGATCACCGCCACAGCGATGGTGGGCGCATCAACCGGAGCGAAGGCGACAAACCAGGCATGATCGCGAAACTTCTTCGGAATATCTTTCTCCGGACCGGTGCGCAAGGCCAGCGTCTGGGCCGTACCGGTCTTCCCGGCGATCGTCACCAGCGCCGACTGCGCCCGCGTACCTGTCCCCTCCTTGACCACTCCGGCCAGCGCTTCTTTAATCATCGGTAAAATTCCAGGTCTCAGCTTTAACGTGCGCTTGGGAACCGCAGACCGCTGCTGGAGTTCGCCGGTCGCCCGATCCATCACGGCCTGAACTAATCGCGGACGGAACATGACACCGTCGTTTGCAACGGTACCGATCAAGGTCGCCATCTGCAGCGGAGTCACATTCACATAGCCTTGACCGATTGACGCCGAGATCGTTTCGCCTGGCAGCCACGCTTCATTCTTGGCCTTCCGTTTCCACGCCTCGGACGGTACGATCCCCACCCGTTCAGACGGCAGCTCAATCCCCGTCTCCTCTCCCAACCCAAACTGATGAGCAAAGGAGGCCATCGTTTCGATCCCCATCCGCTGCCCAACGGTATAGAAATAGACGTCGCACGAATGCACGAGCGCATGGCGGAGATCTACCGAGCCATGCCCCCCGGCTTTCCAGTCATGATACACACGGCGACCGAACTGATATCCTCCATTGCAAAATATGGATGTCGACGGCGTCACGGTCTTGGTTTCCAGTGCTGCGGCAGCCATCATCACTTTGAAGACCGAACCGGGCGGATATTGCCCTTGCGAGGCTCGATTGTTCAAGGGACGCCCCTCGTCTTGCACGATGTCGGCCCATTGTTTCGGTGTGAGCTCCCGCGAGAGAATGTTCGGATCGAAGCCTGGACGGCTGGCCATGGCAAGAACGTCACCTGTCCTCGGATCAAGCGCGACAATCGCGCCCGACTCCTCCCCCAACAGACTTTCGGCCACCTTTTGCAGCCGCGCATCGATTGTGAGGTACAAATCGTCCCCGGCATGGGGCTTCTCCACAACAACCGTTCGTTTCTCATGACCTACCGCATCAACCTCTATGCTTTTCTGCCCGGCCTGACCGCGCATGAGCTGATCGAAAAACTTCTCCACACCATATTGCCCGACAATGCTGCCCTGATGCAGATCGGCAAATTCCGGTTTCTCTAACTGCTCGGGGGACACTTCCCCCACATAGCCCAATAGATGTGAGGCCGTCACTCCACCAGGATAGTTCCGTTGCGATTCGACCTGCACCATCACTCCGGGCAAGTCCAAACGATGAGACTCGATCAACGTCGCTTCTCGAAGGGTTAAGCGGTCCTTCACTTTGCGAGGTAGTTGTTTGCTGCCGCGAGCCGTGAGCTTCTTCCTTACGAGCGCCTCATCCAACCCCAGAAGACTGCTGAGCTGATCGATGAGTAGGTCGCGATCTTTGACGTCTTCAAGCGAAACATAGAGCGTGAAGCTGGGAACATTATTCGCCAATAACACACCATTGCGATCATAGATAAGCCCTCGCGCCGGCTCCATGATGACAGAACGTGTCCGATTGTTCTCTGAGAGATCGCGGTAGTAGGGACCTTCGCGAATCTGCAAGTTCCAGAGCTGCAGCCCTAGTAACGCCACAACGAGCAACAAGCCGACGCGGAGGATAACCAGTCGGCGTTGGAGTTCCCCAAGCTCAGAATCGTGCAGACCAACTGTTGCCATGCGTCACAATCAACATTCCGCCACGCCCATCACAGACCGGCTATTCGGTCCTCAGGCGGGTGAGAGCAAATCGTCGAGAGAGCAACCAGTAGAATCCTGCCCCCACCGCTCCATCGAAACATGCCTGGGGAAAGACAATGGACTGGACCATCCACCACGTCTGAGACATGTCGAGACCCTTGAAAGTCATTGCGGCAAACAGCCCGGTTGCCAGAGACACCAGCAGGATCCCTACCCCCAATGAGATCGAGGTCAGCTGCGACACCTGCTTCCCCAGGAATCCTGCCAAGAGGCCAACGCCCCCGTTCGTGAGAAGAATCAGCCAAAGTTCGCCGGCTGAGAACAGGCTCAGGACCCATCCGATCACAAGCCCGACGAGAAGCCCTTCCAGCTCGCCTGCAAAAAGTCCGACAAGCGCGGCAGCCACAAGCCCCAAATCCGGCTTGATATTCCACACGCTCAGATGTGGCAGCAGTGTCGTCTGCAAGGGGACGAGCAGCAGCACGAGACTTACATAGAAAATGAATTTCATGGCGCTGGCTTCTCGCGCAGATCCGTCTCCATCCCGGCCTTCGTGGACTGTCCATATGACGTCTGAATCACCAACACTTCTTCCACACGACCGATATCGACTTCCGGCATGATTTCCGCAGACTGGAAGAGGGCGCCTTCCTCTTTGTCGATGCGCGTGATCGTGCCGATGACGAGCCCTCGTGGAAAATCTCCGATAAGGCCTGAGGTCACAACCCGATCACCGTCTCGTAGTGTCGACAATAACGGAATATACTTCAGCTGGGCCAGCCCTTGCTGAGTCCCTTGCACAATGCCTTCGTCTCTCGTCCGCTGAATGAGACCGGCGATAGCGTTGTTCGGGTCAGTCACCAAGAGCACCACCGAGGATGCCCCTGTCGTTTTCACAATGCGCCCGACGACACCAGCAGGCGTGACCACTCCCATATCGGGTTTAATCCCATCGCTCTCTCCCTTATTGAGAATAATCGCACGATACCGATTCGTGGCATCACGCCCGATGACTTGAGCGGCTATCATCGTAGGGAGGGCCTGCTCCTTAAAATGCAGCAAGGACGTCAATCGTTCTGTCGCGGCAGCTGATTCACGCAGCTGACTATGTTGCCCGCGCAGCCACTCAATCTCCTTCCGTAGTTGCTGGTTCTCTTCGCGCACCCCTTGCAACGCCACGTACCGCTCCCAGCGGTCGGCAATACCGGCATCGATGGACGCGATGGCTTCGAGCGGAACACCCACGGCATATCCGATCGGCCCACCCAGATATTGCAAAAGTCCTTGGATTTGACTGGGAAACAGAAAAAGGGCAACCAGCAGGAAAGCAAAGCAGGCAAGCGCAATACGTCTGGCACCGTAGGGAGAACTAGAGTGAGCCATCCACATAATAAGGGAGTGAGGGAGGGAACCTTATCGGTAGGTATTGGCCTGGGACATCACCGACACTTTGGCGAGCAGATCCAACTCATCGAGGATTTTCCCAACCCCCAAAACCACGGAAGTCAGAGGGTCGTCCACGGTGATGATCGGCAGATTCGTCTCTTCCCGAAAGCGCGTATCCATGCCCTTCAGCAAAGATCCTCCGCCCGTGAGGACGACGCCACGATCGATAATATCGCCCGCCAACTCCGGCGGGGTATTCTCCAGTGCCACCTTAATTGCGTTGACGATTGTCCCGATCGGTTCCTGCAGCGCTTCCCGGACCTCTGCGTCATCCACCACCAACGTGCGCGGAATGCCGGAGATCAAGTCTCGCCCCTTGATCATCATCGTCTTGCGTTCCTCAAAGGGGTAGGCGGACCCGATTTCGAACTTGATCCGCTCCGCCATATGTTCACCGATGAGGAGGTTATACTTCTTCTTAATGTAGTTCATGATCGCATCGTCCATGCGATCGCCCGCCACCTTGACGGACTCGCTATAGACGATTCCGCCGAGCGAAATGACGGCGATATCGGTCGTGCCGCCGCCGATATCGACCACCATGTTGCCGGAGGGTTCGGTGATCGGAAGGCCGGCTCCAATGGCTGCGGCCACCGGTTCTTCGATCAGATACACTTCTCGGGCACCGGCCAATTCGGCCGAGTCTCGAACAGCCCGCTGCTCTACTTGCGTAATGCGCGACGGCACACCGATGATGATGCGCGGACGCACGAATGCGCTGCGGTTGTGGGCTTTCTGAATAAACCGCTTCAACATCTGCTCCGCCATCTCGAAGTCGGCGATCACGCCTTCTTTCATAGGCCGCACCGCAATGATGTTGCCAGGCGTGCGTCCCAACATTCTCTTCGCTTCCGTGCCGACGGCGAGCACTCGTTCGGTCTTTTTCTCAACCGCCACGACCGAGGGTTCGTTCAGCACGATCCCTTTCCCATGCACATACACGAGGGTCGATGCCGTCCCCAGGTCAATGGCCAAGTCGTTCGAGAACCATCCGAAGATATCGCTCCCAAAGCCCACGATTGCTCTCCCTTCCCCTCAGTCTCCGACTGCGAGTTCAATCGGGCGGTGTCAGACGACCAACATCTAACACCTGAGTACCAGCCACCTCGTCACCAAGACGCCGCCCCTGCTCGTTCCCGAGAATCAATACCGCTTCGAACGCAATGATCACTGCCGATACCAGCCATCCCACGTACGGAACGGCGAAGGCTGCCTGAGCCACCGCAAATGGCAGATTGCGGATGATGGATTCCCGAAACCCTGCGGCCTCGCGCCGATCTGGAAGCACCGTCTGGAGGCCGATCAACCGTTTACCGATGCTGCGCCCACCGGAAAACCCATCAGCGATCAGTATATACGCCAATCCTCCAAGAAAACCTACCGGCACAGGCATTTGACTGGCTGCCGCGACGATGAACAGATCGATCAGCTTGGCGATACCACGGTTCAGGATCTGCGCCTTGGGGTAAATCCCGGCACTGATTGAATGAACCCCTCTGACCTCCTCCGCCAAGGGATCTCCTTACAATTAGTGGCAAAGTATAACAAATCAGACTACCCAGCACAAACAAAGACCGTTGTTTTGCAGATCAGGCGTCGTGGGCGATGATTTTCACCTCTGCGAACAGACAACTCTATTCGATCGTGAGATTGCAGTTTGGAGAAACGGCCGTCTCTTGCCTTTGCGCAGGTCCCTGAGTAGAATCCGTGACACGAACATTTCGAGAGGTTGTCATGCTCAAATTGATGCGCGAAGCGTCGCATAGCTATCCCTGGCTCATTAAGTCCGTCATGGGGATCATCGCGCTCGCATTCGTCATCACCATGGGCTGGTGGGGGTTCGGTGAACAGACCGGCTCTGTTGTCGCCTCAGTCGGAGAACTCACCGTGTCTCGAGATGAGTTCCGGCGTGCCTACGAGAATACCTATCGCTTCTATAAAGATAAAGTCCCCGGAGAATTCAAAGACGAAACGATCAAGCAATTAGTGGTCGACCAACTCATCGACAATCGGACCTGGCTCATCGCGGCAAAAAACATGGGCCTCACTGTCGCTGACGACGAACTGCGCGAATTCATCATGCAGATCCCAGATTTTCAAAAGAACGGCTCATTCGATCCTGAGGTCTATCAACGGCTCCTGTCAGCGAATCATCTGACGCCCTCGACATTCGAGGCGCTGGAAGCGAAAGAGCTATTGAGCAACAAAGCCCGGATGATCATCCGCGACGCCGTGGCCCTTACCCCTGCAGAGCTTGCCGAGGCGCAAGCCCTCACGCTACGGCAAACGGAATCAGATCCCGCGAAGACTGCCGCAGCGAAGGACCGTGCCATACAGGACGTCCTCTTTCAAAAGCAGCAACGCGCGCTGACGGCCTACACCGAATCGCTCAAAACGACCGTCCCCATCAAGATCAACCGCGAGTTGCTGTAAGCTCGATTAATCGTACCCATCAAGCCCCCCCCACGTCTACAGTCAGAAAACGGTCAGGGCTTTGACTTGAAACCGTGACGGCGTCGAAACTGACTACAGCACCAACATCGTATCGCCATAGCTGTAGAAGCGGTACCGCTCGCGAATTGCCTCTGCGTACGCCTGTCGAAGGAACTCGGTCCCGGCCAACGCGGAGACCAGCATCAGCAATGTGGTACGTGGCAAGTGAAAATTCGTGAGGAGGGTATCGACCACCTTGAACGGAAACCCTGGTGTGATAAACATATCCGTCTCTCCACGATAGGGTCGGATCCGGCCGTCCGTGCGAGCTGCAGTTTCGAGTGCGCGTACCACCGTGGTCCCGACCGCGACAATTCGTCTCCCGGTCACTCGAGCCTGCTCGATGGCACCCACCGCTTCTGTTCCGACTTCGAGCCATTCTGCGCCCATCCGATGGTCTTCGATCTGATCGACCGTCACGGGCTTAAAGGTCCCAACACCGACGTGCAACGTGACGGCCGTGAGACCGATCCCTCGCTGTTGCAACCGTGCCAGCAGCTCCGGTGTGAAATGAAGCCCGGCGGTCGGCGCCGCAATCGCGCCCTCATGCTGCGCGAACAGGGTTTGGTACCATTCTCGATCCTGGTCGGTCGGCGCCCGTTTCATATAGGGTGGAAGCGGCATTTGGCCATACTGCCGCAACCATTCAGACAACGGGATCGGACTCTCGACCCGAACCGTTGTTCTGGTCGGCCCACGCTCGACCACCACAGCCACAGCCTCTGCACCCATCTCAAGAATTTGTCCAGGCCGAAACGTTCCTTTGATGAGCACTTCCCAGATCGCATCGCCGAGATCCTTCACAAAGAGGATCTCGACTTCTGCGCCGGAAGGACGCTTTCGCCCGGCCACACGTGCGGCTAACACCTTTGTGTTGTTGACCACGAGGAGATCGCCAGGCTGAAGAAAGTCGGGCAACTCGTCGACTCGGCGATGGGCGAGCGAGCGGTCGTCACGCTTCAGAACGAGCAACCTGGCGTGATCGCGCGGGAGGCTTGGGTGCGCGGCAATCAGCGAGGAGTCGAACGGAAAGTCGAACTCTGAGAGCTGCATCAGTAAGACGGCGGGATCGGAACTTTAGTCAGGCTCATATTCTGGAGTTCGGTACCTGGATAATAATACTGAAGAATCGTAGAGAAAGGATAACCCAGCTCAGCCAGTTCTTTCGCGCCCCACTGGCACATGCCGACAGCATGGCCCGCGCCAAAGCCGGACAGCACCACATCTCGGCCGATCGATTCGATGGCAAACTGCGTACTGGGAATGATGGTGTAACCGACTGCTTTCCGCAACTCTTCTCCGCGAAGAACCAATTCTCCACCAGAGTGGAGAACACGTAGCTTCGCGACTCGCCCCCCGCGGCTGAACGACAATGGCGTCAGTGTCGCAATCGTACCAACGGGAAATCCCTGCTGCCGCAAATTCTGCTCGAGGGTGTCGATTTTGAACGAGGACTTCCATTGATAGTAGGGCGACAGAAGGTCGAAGGGACATTCCACACCCTTGAGATAGGGGTATTCTTTCGACCACACATTCAAGGCATCTTCCGTCAACCCGGCGGCCGTCGATGAGAACGCCGCGTAGATCGGCGCATCCTGGTAGGTCACGACCAGCCCGCGCGTCTCTTCGACGGCGCGCAGGATCCTCGCATCCACCCCCTGCTTCCCACGATAGACCTGGTCTTGCACCGTCGCCACCACGTCGTACTCCCGCGTGGCGCTCAACATCTGCTGATAAAGCGCATAGGTCCTGGCCGCTACCGCCTGTGCTTTCAACATTTCCGGATGCCATGTTGAGCTGACCTCTGAGGGAACGACCCCTTTGACGTATTCTTCAACATCAACCCGATTGATGACCAGAAACCCGTTGCCTCTTCGTATGAGTTGGACGAGACCGCTCACAGAAATCTCTGCGCCGGAGTCGCCCGATGACACCGGCGCCCCGTTGGGCTTCCGAGCGAGTCGTGGAAACGTCACTGTGAGGCCTTGCTCTCCCCCTTGCAGCGTCAATTGCTCCGTCTGCATGCGGGCGCCATTCAGCAGGAACCCCCCTCCTACCGCTGTGACTTGGACCGGTGCGCGCAGAGCCTGACCACGGCCTTTTTCATCCGTCACCCATAGTGGACTCTCTGCGCGGAAATCGAGTCGTGGCACTTCGGCCGACAGCAGAACTCGGATCGACTCGGCCGCCTCGGCTCCCGAAGACAGGCCGAGCAGGCATGCTCCCGCCACGATGGCCCAGCATACTCCGCCATTCACCTGCTTTATCGACGCAAGATCCATGTTATTAAATAGAGTATCAGACTTAAGATGATACTGAGAAGAATACTGGTCGCGAGGGGAAACGAGAAGCTGAAGTTATCTCGCCGAATGGAGATATCGCCGGGAAGCTTGCCGAACCATCCTAAGAGACTCCCGATTCCTGGAACGCGGTCTGCGATCAACAGCAACAGGCCGACCAGCACCACACATAGCCCGACTCCGATCAAGATCTTGCCTAGACTTCCCCACTCAGCCATCAGCCTTGAGCCAAATGCTCTGCGATTTGCACCGCATTGAGCGCGGCCCCCTTGCGGAGATTATCGGATACCACCCAGAGATTCAGACCGTTCGTGATCGATTCATCTTCCCTGATGCGGCCGATGTACACCTCATCCTTGCCGGTCGCATCCAACGGCATGGGGTAGAGCTTCTTGCCTGGATCATCATACACAATCACGCCTGGCATAGCCGCCAGCGCCGCACGGGCGTCATTGGGCTTGAGCGGACGGCTCAACTCCACGTTAATGGCTTCGGAATGGCAGCGCAACACCGGAACACGCACGGTCGTCGCCGTCACGCGAAGCGTCGGAGCTTCAAGAATTTTTCTTGTCTCGCGGGCGATCTTCACTTCCTCGGAACAATCCCCCCCCTCGTTGAAGGATCCGATATGCGGCAGCAGGTTGAACGCGATCTGATAGGGGTAGACTTCCGCCTTCGTGTCGCGAAAGGACATCAGATCTTTCGTCTGCGTCATGAGTTCATCCATGGCCGCAGCGCCGGTTCCGGACACCGATTGAAATGTCGTCACGACGACGCGCTTTACCCCCACGGCATCCTGCAACGGCTTGAGCGCCATGACAAGCGGCGTCGTCGTGCAGTTGGGAATCGACACAATGCCGCGAGGCATCGCCCTCAGAGCATGGGCATTGACTTCCGGCACGACCAACGGAACATCGGCTTCCATCCGAAAGACGCCGCTGTCGTCGATGACCACAACCCCGGCCGCTCCAAGCCGTTGACCATACTCGCGGCTGATGGCGTCGGTAGCTGAAATAAATGCGACGTCGACACCCGCAAACGACGACTCCGGTGTCAGTTCCTCAACCTTCCACTCTTTGCCCTGGCACGGCATCACCTCACCGGCCGAACGCTTTGAGGCAAACAGACGCAGCGAGGCCAACGGAAACTTTCGCTCCTCGAGTATCTCGAGCGTTTCTTTCCCCACCGCCCCCGTTGCACCAAGGATGGCCACCACATACCCTGATTTCTTTTTCAACATGAACCTCGATCCTATCTATAACACGATCTCGCGAATGCGATGATTGAACGTATCGGCCACGAACAAATGCCCCGCGCGATCCATCACGATTCCAAACGGGTAACTCAGTCCGGCTTCGAGGGCTGCGCCCCCATCACCCCCATAGGCAGCCACACCAACCCCGGCAATGCGCTCAATCCGCCCGGTAATTCGATCCCATCGCCGCACCAGATGGTTGTCCGAATCGGAAATATAGAGATTTCCCTCTTCATCCAGCGCAATTCCTGATGGCCGAGAGAGACTGCAGCTGGGTGCTTCATCAGGCCCCTGGTATCGATACTCACTGCCATTGCCCACCACAGTTCGCATCAGACTGGTGACGGGATCAACAGCACGAATCCTTCCGTTGAAACTATCGGCAATGAACAACGTGCCGTCTGACGCAAGCGCCAACCCGCTGGGGCCGGCAAGACCGGTTTCTGTCGCAGCCACGCCATCTCCATTATACGCAGCCGTTCCTGTCCCTGCGACCGTACGGATCACTCCGGTGGTCAGATCCACTGCCCTCACGCGGTTGTTGCTCTGGTCGGCAATATAAAGGACGCCCTCGTCGCTCACCGCTAAGGCAGCCGGTTCGTTCAACCCTGCCTCCACGGCCAATCTCCCGTCACCAAAGCAGCGAGGTTGGCCCAGGCCGGCGACTGTCGTGATTACCCCTGTTGCCGCATCCACACGCCGCACCCGATGGTTCAACGTGTCTGCAATGTAGAGATGCCCTGCCCGATCAACCACAACCGCGGTCGGAAAATTCAACAGCGCTTGCTCGGCAGGTCCACCATCGCCACTGAAGCGTTTCTCCGGCGCTGTACCGGTCACAAGATACCGTACGGTCCCACTCAGATCAGTTTGTTGGGTAACACCGTGCAAATTGACCGTGCTGCTCTCCGCAAAAGGATCGCTATCCACTCCCTCCGCCACTGAAGCGGGCGAGACGGGTTTCGCTCCTGATTCAACCCCCCGAATGCGGCCCACTACCGTCCTGATGCAGTTGGTCTTCCGGTCGATCTTTCGAACGACGTGATTCTCCGAGTCGGCGATAAAGAGGTTTCCCTCTGCATCGAGGGTGAGACTCTTCGGCTCATTCAGACAAGCCGCACAGGCTACAGCCCCATCACCGGACCAGTCGGATTCTCCGGTGCCGGCAACGGTCTGGATCAATCCAGTCTTGAGAGCTGTCTTCATCTGTATCAAATTTCTCGCTTAGTTCAGATTTCGCAGGATAGCCTCGCCCATTTCTGTTGTACTGGCGAGGCGAGTACCCGGACTGTGAATGTCTTTCGTCCGATAGCCAAGATCGAGGGTTTTCACGATCGCCTGTTCGATGGCTGCTGCTTCCTTATCCAACTTGAACGCGTAGGATAGCATCATGGCCGCCGAGGCAATCGTCGCGATAGGATTTGCCACATTCTTTCCGGCAATGTCCGGCGCACTGCCGTGAATCGGCTCGAACAATCCAACCTGCGCCCCTATACTGGCCGACGGCAACATGCCGATGGAACCGGTCAACATCGCAGCTTCATCGCTCAGAATGTCACCGAATATATTGTTACAAAGCATTACATCGAACTGTCTCGGATTGCGCACAAGTTGCATTGCCGCATTATCGACGTAGATGTGGCTCAACTCCACGTCCAGATAACCTTTTTTATGGACTTCCGTGACCACGCGACGCCAGAGTTCGGATGACTCCAACACGTTCGCTTTATCGACAGACATCATTTTTTTCCGGCGCTTTCTCGCAGCTTCGAACGCCACTTTCGCAATGCGTTGGATTTCCTCAGTAGTATAGACCTCGGTGTTGGTACCTCGCTCACTCCCGTTCGGCAACTTCTCGATGCCTTTGGGCCTCCCGAAATAAATGCCGCCGGTCAATTCCCGAATGACGAGGATATCGATCCCCTCAATCACTTCACGTTTCAGTGTGGAAGCATCAGCTAACACCGGATACAATTTCGCTGGACGCAAATTCGCATAGAGACCAAGGTGCTCTCGCAAACCCAACAGCGCGCGTTCCGGACGCAAGCTATACTCCAGGCCTTCCCACTTAGGACCGCCGACTGCGCCGAGCAAGACGGCATCGCTGTGTTTAGCCAGAGTCAGCGTCTCCTCCGGAAGCGGGACTCCCATTTTTTCGATCGCCTGCCCGCCGACATCCCCGGAAAGGAACTCGAACGTGTGATGGAACTTTTCGGCCACAGCTTTCAACACCTTCACGGCTTCAGGAATGATCTCTCGACCCACTCCATCACCAGCCAATACGGCTATCTTTGCGTTCACAGACCGCTCTCCCTCTTGTGAATTTTGACTGCACCAGCCTCTATTCCAACACTTCCTCATCCTCTGGTCGCCACGCAGGATCGACCAAACAGAGGAACTCCATGGCGGTGGGTCCACTATTTTCAAGTGACTGCCTGCCGCCGGGCGGCACATAGACGACAGAGCCTGGTTCCACTGCGACGACAGCATCGTCTACGATCAATCGCCCCCGACCGGTAATAATATAGTAGACCTCTGAGGACGTCAGCCTGTGCCGCTTCGACCGAGCGCCGGGAGCCACTGTCCCATGCGCCATACTATACCCAAGCGCAAGCGGTTGTTTCGCCGGATGCAGCAGCTCTCGCAGGAGGGTATGGTCGCCGGCCAAAAACTCCTGTCGATCTGCCAAGGTGACGTGAACCACGGAGCGCCTCACAGCCAACAATATCTCTCCCAGCCCCAAGCCTAAGCGGGTGACTCTACCGTGGGCCCTTTCCCTAAATCAAGTTTACCTTCTGCTCGCCCTGCGCCTGTTTTCCGGCCAAGTACGACAGCTTATTCAGCGCATTGAGATAGGCCCGCGCCGAGGCCGTGATGATGTCCGTATCTGCTCCGTGTCCTGAGACGGTGCGGCCATCTTCTTGAACCCTGACCGAGACTTCGCCCTGGGCATCAGTCCCTCCGGTGATCGCCTTCACGGCATACATGAGAAGCGTGCTCTTCGTCTGTGTGATTGCGGCAATCGTCCGATACACCGCATCCACCGGCCCATCGCCCGTCCCAGTCTGCGCAATCGTCCGCCCGTCGATCTCGAGTTCGACCGTGGCGGTCGGCACCTTATCCGTCCCACTGGCAACGTGAAACGATTTCAACGTGATTCGATCGGCCATTTTGGCCAACTCCTCGGAAACAATGACTTCAAGATCCTCTTCGTAGATCTCCCTCTTTTGATCGGCCAATTTCTTAAACCGTTCGAACGCATGGTTGACCTCTTCGTCCGAGAGCATATACCCCAACTCCACTAGCCTCTGTCGAAACGCGTGCCGGCCTGAAAGCTTTCCCATGACCATCTTGCTCTCGACCAACCCAATCGTCTCCGGCCGCATAATTTCATAGGTCGTCTTGTCCTTCAGCAAGCCGTCTTGATGAATGCCGGAGGTATGGGCGAAGGCATTCGCCCCGACAATTGACTTGTTGGGCTGCACCACCATGCCAGTGATCTTGCTGACCAATCGGCTGGTCTTCGAAATCTCTTCTGTACGAATCTTCGTGTCGGCTTGATAGAAATCCTTCCTGGTCCGAAGCCCCATGACGATTTCTTCCAATGCCGTGTTCCCTGCTCGCTCGCCGATCCCGTTGATCGTGCACTCGACTTGACCGGCCCCTTCAAACACCGCCGCCAAACTGTTCCCCACGGCTAACCCCAGATCGTTGTGACAATGGACGGAGATGACCACCTTTTCACTGTTCTGCACCTGCTCGCGAATGCCACGAATGAGCCTGCCGAATTCTTGTGGCACCGCATAGCCGACCGTATCAGGAATATTGATCGTCCCGGCTCCCGCAGCAATCACCGCCTCGATCATCTCATAGAGATAGGCAGGATCGGAACGACTGGCATCCATGGGCGAAAATTCCACGTCGTCCACATAGCCCCTCGCCCGTTCCACCATTTCGACCGCGCGCTTCTTCGCCTCGTCGCGCGTCATTCTAAACTGGTGCTTCAAGTGGATATCCGAGGTCGACAGAAACGTATGAATACGGACCTTCGGTGCCCCTTTTAGTGCCTCCCAAGCTCGATCGATATCTTCAGGGCGCGCCCGCGCCAAGCTGCAAATCGTCGGTCCCTCGACTTCCTGAGCGATCCGACGCACCGCTTCAAAATCCCCAGGCGAACTATAGGCGAACCCTGCCTCGATGATATCGACCCCCAAACGTGCCAGCTGCTTCGCCACCATGATTTTCTCTTCCACATTCATACTGGCGCCGGGCGACTGTTCGCCGTCCCGCAACGTCGTATCGAAAATTCGAATCATGCGTGTCATGGTTTCACCTCTCTTTGGTTCAGACTGCTCAAAACGGAGGTCCAGCAAGGCCGCAGGCGAAGAAGACATCGCAGGCGTACCCTCAGGGGTACGTCGAGAATGTGTTCAAGCCGAGAACGAAGCTGGCGGTCGTTTTCAGCAGTCTGCAAAAACACAAAAGCCTCCATCCCTCATCCCAGGGACGGAGGCTTCAGCAGCTCCGTGGTACCACCCTGATTCAGCCATGGACAACGTCCGTCGTCCACAGCCCTTCATCACGCCCTGTCACGGGGGCGAGGCGGAATCCATTACTTGGGTTTCATGGATTCTGGCTCGGAGGCGAGTTCGGCGCCGCGCAGGCTGGTTTGCACCATCCACCAGCTCTCTCATTGCTGTGCGAATCGCGTACTACTCCTCGTCGCAGCCACTCACAGGATGCGGAAAAATCCGCTAGCTTCGCTCTCGTATGCCACAATCGTATTCTTCACAGCCTTCAAAACTTCGACTCTGTCACAGACTGCTCGGTCTTAGGAGTCGGACGCTTCCCGGCCATCTTGGATAAAAGTTGGATGAGCCGTTCCGCAGGACCGAGCAAGGCGTACCCGGCAAAGATAACAAATAGCATAACTTGGGGCCAGGCCGCTACGAGCATGAGCGTCAAAATTCCCCAGACGAGATAGGTAATGTGCTGACCGCCGCGAAACTTCAAATCTTTAAAGCTGCGATACTTGATGGTGCTCACCATCAAGAACGAAAGGGTCAGCGTAATAATCAGGACAAGGAGGGGTTTCACTTCCGTTCCAATCCTGACACTATAGTGGTCGAAAATCACAAGCGATGCCACAACTCCTGCCGCTGCAGGAATAGCTAAGCCGGTAAAGTATTTGGCATCCGGCACGGACGTTGTCGAATTAAACCGGGCCAACCGAACCGCACCCATCGCCACGTAAGCAAACATGACCGCCATACCGAACATGCCCTGTCCGCTCAACGCCCAGGAATAAATCAAGAGGCCCGGAGCAACTCCGAACGACACCACATCGGATAGTGAGTCGTATTCAAAGCCGAAATGGCTGGTACTGTTCGTCAACCGTGCGGACTTTCCGTCGAGCACGTCGAAGACCATCGCCACCAGGATAGCGACCGCTGCGGCCATGTAGTCTGCATTGAACACGGACAGCATCGAAAACACGCCGCACAAGAGATTCCCCGTCGTAAAAAGATTCGGAATCAAGTGCATAGCGGCTTTGCGCCGCTTCCCATCTCTTCCGAATGATTGCCGAAGTCCCATGGGTTTCATTGTAATTCTCCCAGGATGGTTTCCCCGCCTTTGACTCGGTCACCGACTGCAACTTTCACAGCCGTCCCGACAGGAAGAAACGTGTCCATCCGCGATCCAAAGCGAATCAAACCGAACCGTTCACCACATACAGCCCGTTCTCCCGGCGAGACCCAACACACGATCCGTCTGGCAATCAACCCAGCTACCTGCACGCACAGCACCTTGACACCCTCCGCTGTCCGAATCATGAGCGCGTTTTGCTCGTTCTTCAACGTTGCATCCGGCTTGCTGGCGACCAGAAACAGACCTGGTTGGTACTGCACATCCTCAATGACCCCCTCACAGGGCACCCGGTTAATATGCACATCGAATACATTCAAGAAGATGCTGATCCTGATACTACGGTCCTTGATGAATCGGGGTTCGAACTCTTCCTCAACGGCGACGACTTTTCCGTCACCGGATGCCACGACAAGACGAGAACCTTGAGGGGCCACCCGGGAGGGATTACGAAAGAACCAAGAGACAAAGAGCGTCAGAAGCGCCGCCCCGATCGCCACAATCACCCAGCCCAGCCATCCTGCCAGCAGTGTAACGCCGACACCGGTCCCAATGAAGGGAATTCCTTCTTTGGCAAATGGAATGCCGACGGCACGATCCGCCACAGAGTCGCCTCGGGTTAGTCAGGGAAGACGTTCAAGCCGACTGTTCAACAGGACCGCAGCACGTGAACAGCCCCGACGTACATTCCGGAGTACATTGCGGCTTTGGACGACGCTGGAGATCGGTTTCAACATCCTACTAGTTTTTATTCTTATCGACCAGTTGGTCCTTCTTCAGCCAGGGCATCATCGCGCGCAACCGGCCCCCAACTTCTTCGATGGGATGGGCTTCACCTTTGGCCAGCAGCGCGTTGTACACCGGACGGTTCGCCTGATTCTCCAATACCCACTCTTTGGCGAATTGGCCTTGCTGAATTTCACCCAAGATCTTCTTCATTTCCTGCTTCGTCTGCTCCGTTACAATCCGGGGACCGCGAGTGATATCACCATACTTTGCCGTCGTACTGATGGAATACCGCATGTTGGCGATGCCGCCCTGATAGATCAAATCTACGATCAATTTTACTTCATGCAGGCACTCGAAATAGGCCATCTCCGGAGAGTAGCCGGCTTCCACGAGCGTTTCGTACCCGGCCTGAATGAGAGACGTGAGTCCTCCACAGAGCACGACCTGCTCGCCAAAGAGATCCGTCTCGGTTTCTTCCCGAAAGTTTGTTTCGATCACTCCAGCCCGTCCGCCCCCAATCGCGCTGGCGTACGCAAGGCCTACCTGCTTGGTTGTTCCGCTTGGATCCTGATGGATCGCGAGCAAGCACGGCACCCCGCTGCCTTTCGCATATTCCGATCGAACCAGATGGCCCGGCCCTTTCGGAGCGACCATGAGCACATTGATCGTGGGAGGGGGCACGATTTGTCCGAAATGAATGTTGAAGCCGTGGCCAAACGCCAGATAAGAACCCGGTTTCAGATTCGGGGCAATGTCCAGCCGATAGATTGCCGCTTGCGCTTCGTCAGGCGCGAGGATCATCACGACATCCGACGCTTTCACGGCGTCGGCTACCGGCATTACTTTTAATCCGCTTTGCTCCGCCTTCTTCCATGAGGCTCCTTCGCGCAGCCCGATGACAACGCTCACACCGCTCTCCTTCATGTTGAGCGCATGGGCGTGGCCCTGACTGCCATAGCCGATCACTGCGACTTTCCTGTTCCGGATCTGTTGAAGGTCGGCGTCCTTATCGTAGTAAATCTTCATCAATCGCTCCCGGGGTAATCGCTGCGTCAAGAAACCGATTGGAGGTTGAGTCCGCGGTGATAGGCCTATTCGCGGGCGACCTTTTTCGCCTGCACGTCCGTCGACCGGATCGACTCACGAGCAACCGCAACCCTTCCGGTACGCGTAAGTTCCTTAATTCCGAGTGGCTGCAGCAAGTTGATGATCGCTTCGATTTTTCGTGGATCCCCGGTCACCTCAATTGTATACGTCGTCGGAGTGGAATCGATGACGTTAGCTCTGAAAATGTCGGCGATTCGCAACGCTTCAGCCCGATCTTCCGACCGCGTATGCACCTTAATGAGGGCCGTCTCCCGAGAGACAAAATCGCTCTCGTTCAGATCCACGACCTTGATGACGTCAATCAACTTATTGAGTTGTTTCACGATCTGCTCGATGATCCGCTCGTCTCCGGACGTGACAATGGTCATCTGCGACATGGAGGGATCGAGCGTTGGCGCCACAGAGAGACTTTCGATGTTGAATCCCCGACCACTAAACAGGCCGGCGACGCGAGACAACGAGCCAAACTTATTCTCAACGGTTATCGAAATAATGTGTTCCATGCCCCGCGCAACTCCTGACGCCGTCGTCTAAGCCGTGAGGATCGTATCTGAATCTTTCGGAACCACCTGCCCGGCTCCAGACTGCTTACTCTTTAAGGCCGGCGGATCTTCCAAAATCATCTCATGGTTGCAGCCGCCTGCGGGAATCATGGGATAGCAGTTTTCATACGGATACGTCGGTACATCGACGATAACCGGTTTACTCACCGCGATCGCTTCCTTGATGACGTCATCGATTTCGGATGGCTTATTGGTTCTGAGACCGACCGCCCCGTACGCTTCCGCCAGTTTGACAAAGTCCGGTGTCGTCTCCAGATAGCTCGATGCATATCGACCTTCGTAGAAAAGGTCCTGCCATTGCCGAACCATCCCGTGAAACCGGTTATTGAGCACAAAAATCTTGACTGGCAGCTTATGTACCACCGCCGTTGCCATTTCTTGCATATTCATCTGGATACTGCCGTCGCCCGCGATGCAGAGCACCAACCGGCTGGGAAATGCCGCCTGAGCCCCCATGGCGGCGGGAAATCCGAAACCCATGGTCCCAAGTCCTCCCGAAGTCAGCCAGCGATTCGGCTTCGCCAACTTAAAGTATTGGGCGGCCCACATTTGATGTTGCCCGACATCGGTCGAAACGATCGGGTCCCGATCTTTCGTGAGATCATAGAGCCGGCTGATGACATGCTGCGGTTTGATCGGCCCATCCGCTTCTTGTTGATAGGTGAGAGGATGCGCCTGTTGCCATTCCCGAATCTGATTCCACCAGGGCTTGCGCAATTCCCGCTGATCGCCGTTCACGGTGGCGCGAAGGATCTGAATCAACTCACGGAGCACCATCTTGCAGTCGCCGACGATCGGAATGTCGACATTGACATTCTTCCGAATCGAGGTCGGATCGATATCGATGTGGATGACCTTGGCATGGGGGCAAAACTCAGAGACCTTTCCGGTGACACGATCATCGAATCTCGCTCCGATGGCCACGACAAGATCGGAAAAGTGCATGACCATATTCGCCCAATAGGTGCCGTGCATGCCGAGCATACCCATGGACTGGGGGTGCTCGCCAGGGAAAGCCCCAAGCCCCATCAACGTCATGTCGACCGGCATATGAGTCAGTTCAGCCAACTCCATCAATTCTTGCGACGCGCCCGAGAAGACGACACCGCCGCCGACATACAGCACCGGCTTCTTTGCCTTGGTCATGGCCTCAGCCGCTTGCTTGATCTGCCACTTATTCCCTTCATATACCGGATTGTAGCTGCGGATAGAGATGGAACTCGGATAGATAAATTCCGCCTTATCCATGGACACGTCTTTCGGAATATCCACCAGCACCGGGCCTGGACGCCCCGTCGTCGCAATGTAGAACGCCTCTTTGATCGTTATCGCTAGATCTTTCACGTCTTTCACCAGGAAGTTGTATTTAGTGCAGGGACGACTCAATCCCACATTATCTGCTTCTTGAAATGCATCATTCCCAATTAAGCTGGTGGGAACTTGTCCGCTAAAACAGACCAACGGCACGGAATCCATGTAGGCATCCGCCAACGCCGTGATCACGTTTGTCATGCCGGGTCCGGAGGTCACAAGGCACACCCCGGCTTTACCGGTCGCCTTGGCATAGCCCTCCGCCATATGGCCCGCTCCTTGCTCGTGGCGAGTCAGGACCACTTCAATATCCTTCTGTTGATGAAGAATGTCGAAAATTTTCAGAACGACACCACCAGGAAGCGCAAATATCGTCTTGACGCCTTCCCGTCTGAGGCATTCGATGAGGATCTCAGCACCTGTGAGCTTCATGACAGCGCCTCCATCCTGACCACCAGGAAAACCCAGCAGTGAGATCAGGATAATACGATAGACCGTGTCTTGTCCTGGTGGACCAGACACGACTCCCATAATCACTCAGAACATTCTGATAAATCAAGGGAAAGATGTGTGATCCTATACCACCTATTTTCATCCGTCAATAGTCGGACATGTCTGGAGCCCTTTCTCTGACAGGCTGCCTCCCGACATGATACCCTCTTACATTCCGAATCGTCGGATCGGGTCACGCCTCAATGCGTATGCCTATCCATGTAACTATCCTGTCTCGTGAAAACTGCCATCTCTGCGATGTCGTCTACCGAATTGCAATCCATCTTCAGTCAGAGCTGCACATCGAAACGAGCAAGATGCCTATCGAAGGCGATCATGTCCAGATGGAGCGTTATGGGACGAGGATTCCTGTTGTCCTGCTCGACGGGGTTGAGCACTTTGCGGGAAACGTGACGGAAGAGGAACTCCGTCGAGCAATAAAAAAAGCGCGGTGGAGAAGACCTATAAGCCGGATTCTGTCCCGCTTGGGATGTGCTCCCGAGCGGGGGTGATCATTTCTCTAGGATTCGAGTTGCCTCGAACCTCAAGCGACCTACCCGAAGACCTCGGCCGGGCCAGCTGGTCGCCGACTTTCCAAAGAAAGCCGGCAGATGTCTTCCTATTTGGCCTTGCATCGGGCGACGCTTACCGTGCCGGTGATGTCACCATCACCGCGGTGGGCTCTTACCCCACCGTTTCACCCTTACCTGAGCCAGGGCGACCGGATTGAAATCCCGTCGCCTTGGCCATCGGCGGTTTGTTCTCTGTGGTGCTGGTGTCGGATCACTCCGCCTGGGAATTGCCCAGCGCCCTGCCCATGAAGTCCGGACTTTCCTCTCAGAGCGTTACCGCTTCAAGCGATCACCCAGTCTTCTCCCTCGCGCCAGAGCACTATAGGACCGCACATCTGCGCTTTCAAGGGCTCACCACGAATGCCTCGACCTACTGAACGGACGGCAACAGCGCCGCAGGCATCGGCGACTTGGCCTGATAGATCGCCATGGCCTCCGGCATCCACTTTTTCAGCTGGTCGATTCTGGTCTCGTGACTTGGATGTGTCGACATGAATTCTGACGGCGCACCGCCACCGGACATCTGCCCCATTCGTTGCCATAAGGCTATCGACTCGCGCGGGTCATAGCCGGCATCGGCCGCGAGCAAGATTCCGATATAGTCCGCTTCCGATTCATGCTTTCGACTGAAGGGAAGCAACACGCCGACCTGCGCACCGACACCAAGCGCCGCCATCGTCGCTTGCCCCAACATCCCGCCTCCGCCTGCCGCACCGGCCGCCGCGCCAACGACCTGGAGCCCGGCATTCGTCACCTGGCCTTGACTCATCCGTTCTGCACCGTGTCGGGCCAAGGCATGGACAACTTCATGCCCCATGACAGCGGCTAACCCTGCTTCAGTTTTAGCCATGGGGAAGATGCCGGTATACACCGCCATCTTGCCACCAGGCAGCGCGAACGCATTAGCCATCTTGTCGTCTTTGATAACTGTCACTTCCCACTGAAATTGGCTCGCCATCTCGGCATATTTCGAACGCTTGGCCGCTTCGACGATGCGGGCCGCCACACGCTTGACCGGTTCGATCTCGCGCGGATCTTGCGACGGCCGCATCTTGGGGTCACTCTTGACCTGATCATAAGCCTGCGCGCCCATTTTTATTTCTTGCGACACGGAGGTCATGAGCAACTGCGACCGACCGGTGTACGGGTTGGTTTCGCAGCCCAGCACTACGAGTGCCATACTCGTCACCATAATGAACGCCGACCGTGAACGCGGTTTCGCTGCGCGCATCAAACGACCTCCCCTTCTCGATTCGATTCTGTCGACTCCGACAAAATTGACCGACCCAGATTGGTCTGTTAGATTACCGCGCCGCTCTGATATTTTCTACCAGGGTATTTGCCTGTGACCGACAAGACACCGCACACCTCCATCGAACGCATCGGTATCGATGAGTCCGGCAAGGGCGATTATTTTGGCCCGCTCGTCATTGCTGCCGTATTCGTGGATGCCACCACACAGGGCGAACTCACACTCATGAATGTCCGGGACAGCAAAAAAATCTCGGATGGTCGCATTCTCGACATTGCGCCTGACATCCAGACGATTTGCCCACACAGCATTATCGCCATCGGCCCGCAACGGTACAACGAACTGTATGCGAAAATCCGAAACTTGAATCGCCTGCTCGCATGGGGACATGCCAAAGCCCTAGAGACCCTTCTGGACAAGGTTTCGTGTGGACGCGCGATCGCGGATCAGTTCGGCGACGAGCGATTGATTCTGAACGCGTTACAAGAAAAGGGACGCACAATCGTATTGGAGCAACGGCATAAAGCCGAATCGGATCTGGCCGTGGCCGCTGCCTCGATCCTGGCCCGTGCGGAATTCCTCCTTCGTTTAAAACGTCTTTCGAATGAGATTGGCACGACGTTGCCCAAAGGGGCATCACCCGCCGTCGAACTGGTCGGACGCATGATCGTGAAGAAACATGGGGAAGAACGGCTGGAATCAGTCGCCAAATTGCACTTCAAAACGACTCAAGCCGTGTTGGCGAAAATAGACTAGACCGACTCGCCGATCTCAAGAGCCGACGTCTTATCGTGATCGGGGCCCGGCGAGGATTCAACAGAAATCTGCCCATCCCAGTAGAGCATTCGACGGCAATAGGGGCAGGTGTGGAGATCTTCCGCTCGTTTGACATCCGAAATCAGCTGCGGAGGAAGCTGCAGACGGCATCCGGAACAGATCCCCTCCTTGATTTCAGCGAGAGCGTGATCCTTGCGCAACGCTTTGATCGAGTTGTAGCGACTGAGTAACCCCTTCTCGATATGAGCCGAACGAGCCTGTTGCTGTGCTTCGAGATCGGCCAACTCCGTTGAGAGCTTATGCTCCAGTTCGTCGAGCGCCTGCTTTTCCTGCGTGAAGACCTTTTCAATCACGCTGAACTTCTCCTGTGCTTCTTTCGTCGCCCGCTGCAGTTGCTCGATTTTCTCCATACAAAGCAAGATCTTCTCCTCGATAGCCCCTTTCTTCTTATTAGCAACCTCGATCTCGAACAGATGAGCCTGGTATTCCTTGTTGGATTTCAGCTCGGACAGCCGCGACTTCATTTTCTCAGTGTGCGCTTCGTGCGTTTCAAGGTCCTGTTCGTGCGACCGCCGCTCTTTGATGAGAAGCTCTACAGAAGCACTGGTCTGTTGATGTAGCTGCCGGGCCTCTCGGAGCGGGGCATCACCCGCTTGGAGTCGCTCAGGGATTTTTCGTCGCTGATCCTTGATCTCCGCGATACGGAGATCCAATTTCTGCAGCTCGATAAGGGGGGAAAGATTCTGGTTCAACGCGCTCCTATCGCTGTTGTTCCGAAGAACGGTCCCGACCGACGACTTCGGCGGCTACGCTGGTGGGCCCACTAGGACTTGAACCTAGGACCAGCTGATTATGAGTCAGCCGCTCTAACCACCTGAGCTATGGGCCCGATCAGGCGGACGACTCTCTCGTGCCTGCCCCGCAGACACGAACAGCTGATTTTAGGCTGCCCAGGGAGGGGAGTCAAATCCCCGAGGGAAATACTCCATAGCGCTTCACAGACTTTCCACGAAGCTGCGTAACTTTTTGCTCCGGCTCGGGTGGCGCAGTTTACGCAGGGCCTTAGCTTCGATCTGCCGGATACGTTCGCGGGTCACTTCGAAATCTTGACCGACTTCTTCGAGGGTATGGTCGGTGGCTTCGCCGATACCAAACCGCTTCCGCAAAACCTTTTCTTCCCGTGGCGTGAGCGTTTCCAATGCGCTGTTGATCTGGCGCTGGAGATCGTACCGAATCGCCGCCTCCAGAGGAGATACCGCCTTCTTGTCTTCGATAAAGTCGCCCAAATGGCTGTCTTCCTCCTCTCCGATCGGGGTCTCCAGAGAAATCGGCTCGCGCGCGATTTTCAGTATTTTCCGCACTTTGTCGAGCGGCAGATCCATGCGTTCGGCAATTTCTTCCGGCGTCGGTTCGCGTCCGAGTTTCTGGACCAAATGGCGGGAGGTTCGGATCAGTTTGTTGATCGTCTCGATCATGTGCACTGGAATTCGGATCGTCCGTGCCTGATCGGCAATTGCACGGGTAATCGCCTGACGGATCCACCAGGTGGCATAGGTGCTGAACTTGTAGCCACGCTTGTACTCGAACTTATCGACGGCCTTCATCAGACCGATATTACCTTCCTGGATCAAGTCGAGGAACTGCAGGCCGCGGTTCGTATACTTCTTGGCGATACTGACGACGAGACGAAGATTCGCCTCAACCAGCTCGGCTTTCCCGCGTTTGACCTTTTCCTCAGCCACATCCAGATGCTTGACCGCATCTTTGATCTCTTCCGCGGATACAAGGGCCTCTTCGGTCTCAAGTTGTCGAATCCGGCCCTTCGCAGCCTGGTAGATCTTCTTAATCTCGATGAGGGCCTCCTCCGAGCAGCTCGTCTTGCGCTTAACGGCGAGGAAGGTTTTCCGGTCGCGGCAGAGCTTTTTGAGGGCCTCAGCACCGGCCTCACCGCTGATCCCAAGCCGACGCTGGCAACTGACGATCTCACGCTCCCCCGTCCGGATCTGAATCGCCAGCTCCCGCACACGCTGCACCATCCGATCCTTCAACACGCCATGCAGGTTGACGGACTCCATCTTCTCGACGACCTGATCGCGAATCGTATCGATCTGCTTCTTAATCTTCTTTTGTTTCACGGGATCGCTGTTCGCATGCCGGGAAACTTCGTAGAGACTCTTGAGCGAGGTCGAGATTTTCCTGACGGAATTCAGCCCTTCGAGCGTCTTCACTCGAAGCTCTTCATAGCCTTGCTGGATTTGTTCTTCCTCGAACTCCTCTTCGGTCTCGACGATCGGAACGATCTCGCGTACATCGATGGACCCGTTCTTGAGCTGGTCGTACAGCGCGAGGACAAACTCAATCGTCATTGGCATCCCATAGATGACCGAGGCGATGTCCTTCTTCCCTTCTTCGATGCGTTTCGCGATCTCGATTTCTCCTTCGCGACTCAACAGCGCCACACTTCCCATTTCCTTCAGATAGAGTCGAACCGGGTCGTCGGTCCGGCTGAGTGCGCCGGGAGTTAAATCGATCTCCTTCTCTTCTTTTTCTTCCTTCTCATTCTCTTCCCCGGAACCAGCACCGGATTCGGCCTCGACATCTTCAGCTTCCTCGTTTGAATCTTCGTTGTCCCGGGCTTTCCTGATCCGCTCTCCCTCGGGCGCATCGACAATCTCGATGTCCATTTCGCCGAACATTGTCATGATACTGCCGAACTGCTCTGAGGACACCACTTCCGCAGGCAAGGTGCTATTCAGCTCGTCGTATGTCAGAAAGCCCTTCTCTTTCCCCATCGAGATCAGTTTCTTGACTTCGCCGAGCAACTCTGGTTTCGCCATGACTACTCCTTCACTAAAGACAACATCCCGGTTGAAGGCCGACCGGCCTTTTGCATTCGCAATTCATTCACGTGTGCGTTCAGTCTCCGCGCATCCTCCGCACGGCCTTCCCGCTCGGCGGCCTTCAGTTGCAGGATCAGATCGCGAAACACCGCCTCAGCCTGCTTTCGATCCAAGGTCTCCAAACATCCCGCGATGTGAGCTCTCACGTCGTCAAAATGGTCTTCCCGCACGGACAATTCCGTCGCCAGCGACCCACAATCCGGATGATCGGCCACAGCATCCAGCAACAGCCTGAGCCCGACTCGTCCGTCTTGATCAAGGTGACTCAATGCCGCTTCGACGAGAGACCGGCAGGCCGGGACCGAGAAGGCCTCGGGCCGCAGTCGTTGTACATCGGCGGGCGTCAGGTGCCCATGCAGCAGCAAATACATCAGATCCCGCTCTTCGCTCACGCCCTTGAAGATCGCCTGTGTAGAGCCAGTCGATTGGCCGGTGGCCGGCCGACGGCCCTCCGACTGCACCAATGCCGGATACCGTTCGATCAACCGTTGCTGGCTGACCCCCAGTCGTTCGGCGACCACGCGAATCCGTTCCTCTCGTTCGATCGGATGCTCGCTCTTTTGAAGAATCCGCAAGACATCGTCCACGCTGCGGATACGCCCTTCGATCGTACTGGACTCCGCTGAGCTCAAGCTATGCTCGAGAGCAAAGTCCAAGAGGCTTGGGGCCTGCTCTTCCAACCGAGTAAACGCCTCCGGCCCTTCCTTCCGCACATAGGTATCAGGATCCTCGCCGGCCGGTAAGGTCACGACTTTCACCCCGAGCCCGCTGTTCACAAACAAATCAAGCCCTCGCAATGCGGCACGAACTCCGGCTTGATCCGGATCGAATAGCAATACGACCTTGGAGGCAAACCGTCTCAGCACTTGAATATGCTCCACCGTAAGTGCCGTCCCTAGCGTCGCAACCGTGTGGGTCAGCCCAGCTTGGTGAAGCGCAACCGCATCGAAATACCCCTCCACCACGATCACGGTCTTCAGCCGAGCCACCGCTTCCCGAGCAAGATCCAACGCGTAGAGCGTCTGCCCCTTCTTGAATAAGGGCGTATCTGGAGAATTCAGGTACTTCGGCGTTCCCTCGCCGAGGATACGCCCTCCAAAACCGACAACCCGCTTCCGCAGATCCGTGATCGGAAACATCACCCGTGCACGAAAACGATCATAGAATCCAGTCGCGCCATGCTCTCGCGCAACCGTGAGCCCAGCCATCGCTAACTCGGCGGCGGTGAACCCTTGCTTCATCAGAGCTTTGCTCAACCCATCCCATTCGTTCGGAGCGAACCCGACTGCAAACCGCTCCAGCGTCGCATCGGTCATGCCTCGCCCT